>Ga0209755_10004137_pt1 | contig 17429 bp, 10 predicted proteins | sample TergutCo191P1_FD_187301 | JGI IMG/M metagenome (GOLD analysis project Ga0209755, IMG submission 187301) | Cornitermes sp. P1 segment gut microbial communities from Petit-Saut dam, French Guiana - Co191P1 (SPAdes) (version 2) | ecosystem: Host-associated > Arthropoda: Insects > Digestive system...
ATCGCACAAATGCGGCGGGATGCTGTTGTGAAACGCAGACAAGCAATCGAGGTGCGCAAAGCCGCCGTTGCACTCCGCGAGGCGGCGGAGGCATTGCAACATGCCATCAAGCGCACCAATGATTTGTTCCGGCAGTTGTTTGAGGAAACGCGTGCGATTGATGAAAATGCCGCAAGAAGAATGATGGCCATCAAAGAAGACATCGCCGCGTATATAAACAAAATGGAAGCCATCAAAAACAGTTTTGGCGGATCATTGAACCTAACGACAAATAATTATGCCATCACTGCAAATGATGTTATAGATTTGATGGGTATGGCAGTTGGCAAAGCAGGTGCGTATGCCATTGATCCTGCCAGTGTGAACCTTGATATGTTCCATCCAACACTGGCTCAGGTTATTGCCGGGGTTCAAGATGCCGCAAAAGCCATTCTTGATCCGATTAATTCAACCACCGGTAATTTTTATTATGAAAAAACCGATTTACTCATACCCGGACGTTATCCGCTGCCATTTACGCGTTTTTACAACACGATGGGTGGTATGGATGGTGTGCTCGGTTTGAACTGGACGCACAATTACAACATCCGCTTGTACGACAACGATGAACATGTGCATATTGTTTTTGATGACGGGCATGTGGAAACATACACGAAACTGGATGAAGGTTTTTATGCCGCACCGCGGGATAGGCACAATGCGCTGACGGTTTATGATGACGGATTTCTTTTGCATTTTCAAAATCTGCATGAATATCATTTTAATGCAAAAGGTTTATTGTTCGGCATGTTGGATGAAAATGGCATGGAAACAACCTTGGAATACACAGATGAACAACTCACAAAGGTGTACAACACTTCCGGTAGTTTGACCTTTTCATACAACGAAGAAAACAAACTTATACAAGTCACCGACCACAGCGGACGTGCGGCTTCGTTTGAATACTTAGAAAACAAACTGATCAAAGCGACACAGCCGGGCGGAGCAACCCATCAATACGAATACAACGAAGTTGGTCATATCGTAAAGATAACCGATCCGCACGGCATTGCGTCTGTACAAAACAAATATGATCACATTGGCAGAACCGTTGAACAAACGCTGGCAAACGGCGGGGTTTCGACCTTGAAATACGACGATGAACGGATGATGACCATCGCAACCGAGCCGAACGGCAACCGCGTGACCTATTATCGTGACAAATATTTTCGCACCATCAAAGCGAAGTATGACGACTTTGAAGAGAATTATATCTATGACAGCGAAAAGCAGCGTACCGGCCATGTTGACCGCAACAACAACATTTGGTGGACTGAATTTGATGTCTTCGGCAACATCATAAAAAGAACCGATCCCTTAGGCAATGAAGTTTGCTCAGAATACAATGTGTTCAATAAAATCACCAAACTCACGATGCCGCGCGGCGGTGAGATGTCATTTACGTATGATGAGTACGGCAATCAACTCAGCAGCGTGGATCCGCTGGGCCGCATCACGCGTTGCAAACTCGATGAACAAGGACGTACGTATGGATTGGTCTTGCCGGACGGTTCGGAACACATGCTGGATTTTGATGAACGCGGCAATGTCACTGCGCTTAAAAACAGTATGGGGATTGACACACAATACGAATATGACGACCTTAACCGTGCGGTAAAAGCCATCCATGCGGACGGAGCATTCGCATTGTTTGAATACAATCAGAACGGTGATGTGTCAAAGGTTACAGACACGATGGGCAACACTCAAACGTATCAGTACAATGATGCAGGACGGGTTACAATCATTACAAATTTTGACGGCACGGTTGTAACCTACAAATATGACAACATGGGTAATTTGACAGAAATCATCAATGCCGCCGAAATGAGTACCACCGCGACCTTTGATGTGATGCAAAAGACCACCAGTGTGACGGACTATAACGGCAATACGGTTTATTATGAATACGATCAGTATCAACGTGTGGTAAAGACCATCAACGAAGAAGGTCATGCGACTTCTTACGAACATGACAACAACGGCAATGTCACGGCGGTTATCGATGCGCTGGGCAACCGCACGGAGATTGTTTATGATGCGCTCAATCGCGGGCGGTCTGTCACAGAACCCGACGGTGCAGTTACAACGTACACCTATGACGATGGTGGAAATTTAACACAAGTAAAAGATGCGCTGGGCAACATCGTCAGTTATGAATATGACCTTGCCGGACAAATGATAAAATTAACGGATCCCATGAACAACATCACACATTTTACGTACACGGCACTGGGGCAGATCGAAACGGTCACCGGCTCAAACGGTGAAAAAACATCTCATGAATATTATCCCGGCGGACGTTTAAAGTCCATGACGACATCCACCGGTGAATGCACACATTTGGAATACGACAACAGGGGCAACATTTGTAAAGTCACTGATACGGCGGGTATGTCATCGTATATTAAGTATGATCATTTGAACCGTGCCGTGGAAGTGATCAATGCGATGGGGCATCGTAAAAAATTTGCATACGATTTATCCGGAAACGTGATACAGGCAACCAACGAAAATGGTGAAACCACCGAATACAAATATTCAATAACGGGTGATGTTGTTGAAATCATAGATGCGCTGGGGCACAGCACAAAGTATGGCTATGACAACATGAGCCGATTGACCTCGCTTGAACAATGCCGCATGCTTGATGATGTGTGCGGCGGTGTTGTACAAAAAGAATACCAAATCACAACCTACCATAGAAACAAAAAAGGTGATGTCATCACAAAAACATCCCCACTCGGTGATGTGCTCAAATATACCTATGATGCCATCGGCAGGGTTACATCCATGTTGGATGAAGACGGACTGGAAACCTTATACACATACAATCTTGCGAGCCGTGTTGAAAAAGTCAGTTATGCGGATGGTAAAACAGTCGCATTTGCCTATGATGCGCTGCGCCGATTGACCGAAGTGAAAGATTGGCTGGGCATAACCACGATGGAACTGGATGTTCTTGGGCGCACCACAAAGACCACCGACCATGCGGGTAATGAAGTCGGTTATGTGTGGAATGCCGCCGGACAAAAAGAAAAATTGATTTATCCGGACGGCACAGAAGTTAAATATGAATATGCATCCACCGGACAGTTGAGCAAGGTTATTGCAGGCAATGACATCACGACTTATACCTATGATGCGTGGGGACGGATTAAAGAATGCATCTTGCCGGATCAAACCAAGACGGTGTATACATTAAATCAAATGAATGCTTTGACAAGCCTGACGCACATCAAAGACGGCAATATTCTTGATCAATTCCAATACACACATGATAATGTCGGCAACATCACGATGATTGAAAAAAATCGTCATGGGGTGGATGCGGATACAGGGACATTCAAGTATACTTATGACCCTATGGGGCGGTTGGTTGAAGTCAATCATGACAACGATATTAAACAATATACTTATGATGCGGTGGGCAACCGAATATCCCAACATCACAATGGCATCTTAACCACACATGAGTACAATGCTAAAAATCAATTAATACAAACCATTCAAAGCAGCACCAGTGTTCATTATAATTACGATAAACGCGGGAATTTGATTCAAACGCTGAAAGATGGACAACTGGATGCGTCCTATGTCTATGATGCGGTGAATATGATGACCGAAGCGTTTCATCATGATAAGGGTACTGTGGCATATGTCTACAATGGCATCAACAAACGCGTGGCACAAACGGAAACGCTGAACACACTTCATAATGCAAATGCTTTAAATGCACCGCAAGAAACAAACTTTGTACTGGACATCATCCGTGACTATGACAATTTGTTGGCAGTACAAAAGAAAGACACGCAGGGAGTGAAGACCCAAAACTTTATTTGGGGGCATCATCTTCTCGCCGCAAAATCAAATAATGCGGTATCATTACACGATGATGGCGGCGTTCATGATTTTTATTATTTACAAGATCATTTGAACAGTCCCATACGCTTGCTGCATACAGATACAATGCCGTTAAGTTATGATGAGTTTGGGGTGCCGCACAACAATGCGAAACAAAATGGCGCAGCGCGTAATAATCCTTTTGGGTTTACAGGGTATCAAGTGGATCAAGTGAATCCTTTGGCATATGCACAAGCCAGATATTACAATCCTATGCAGGGACGATTTGCGTCAGAAGACCCTGTAAAAGATGGCTTAAACTGGTACGATTATTGCGGCAGTAGTCCGGTTGCATTTAATGACCCATTGGGGTTGTTTAGGATACGGACGGAGCAAAAGACGTTTAGTCGGGACGAATACCCTGAAGAATATGCGAGGATAATAGACCAACGACGATCAAACGCTCCGGGTATTGTACTTCCTGCACCTTGGGGGTACCGCACAAGCATTAGTTTTTCAAGTTTTGGCGGTGAGTTCGGAAGGTATTTATTAACACACGTACCGTTTGTTGGCGACTTTTTACCTGCTGCGTGGGATAGCTCTCGTTATGTCGGCGGCCCTTCGGTGCATATGTTTCCGACAAGTGTTAATATTGTATCAATAATTTTAGATTTGACTTTGAAAGGTCTTGCAAAGTCCGTATCGTATAACTTCAAACAGTTTATCAGCCGCTTGAAAAGCATACATGGTTTATACAAATACACATATGGTTTTTATAAGTTTATGGCTAATGACGATGATTTTGGTAATCTAGTTTTGATGGATGGTATTGCGGAGCAACTGTTTACCAGTAACAATATTCCGACCCACATTACCAGTTTTCCTGAAACGTTGTTTTCCAGACCACATGTTGCCATTCATATGGCAGAGCGGTTGTTGACACAGCAGATGATGGCGACATACAACTTTATCGCACAACATTCATATTTCTTTTTTGGTTATGTTTTGCGCCAACGAACGTTCTATTGTATCATGCAAGAATTATCGCAATTGGAAAGCGATGCTGCTGTTCGGGAAAGGGTTGACTTATTAATAATACGTGCAACAGATATGCATTTCTTTGTTAATAGAAACAATCCCGAAGTTCAGGCTCAAATATTACAAGACATGGAGGTTCTGCGGCAAAGATTGTATAACTTCCAAATATATTATGGTGCTCTCAGAGTTGCGTTTATTTCAACCATTCAAAAAGCAACTTGTGCAGTGTTGAGAGATTGCCAATGCGTGCCTCCGTTAATTGCCGCAGGCTCTGGTGGTGGCGGGGGGAATAGCAGCTCAACTGACGCACAACTTACAGAATTATAAGAAAGGTACTGTTAATTATGATGAAAAAAAGAAATAGTTTGTTATCATTTGTATTCTTTGGGTTTTTATTCTTTGTGCTTATACCTATTTCAGGATGTACGTTGTACGCGAATGAAGTTGGAAGTCGTTCCAGTGATACAAATCATGAATTTTTAAATAACACAACTCTTTCAGCTGGATTATTTCACACGATGGCCATTACGGATGATGGGCAATTATGGGGATGGGGAGAAAATCAATATGGTCAATTAGGAGACGGCACCACCACCGATCGCATGGTGCCGGTTTTTATAATGACTGATGTTGTTTCCGTTGATACCGGTGCATTTTCCACAATCGCATTAAGAAGTGATGGTAGCGTGTGGACATGGGGATGGAATGACTTTGGCATCTTAGGGGATGGAACAAACATCACCAGACATACCCCAAAACGCATCTTGGAGAATGCGACTTCCATTTCTATGGGTTATACGCATGCAGCCGCAATAAAAAACGACCACACATTATGGGCATGGGGACACAATATAAGTGGTCAAGTCGGTATTGAAGCCGAAGTGCAACAAAAGACACCCATAAAAGTATTTGATGATGTTGTCTTTGTGTCCACTTGTGACGCTCGCACTTTGGCAATACGATCAGACAGTAGTTTATGGGGTTGGGGTTGGAATTTTGCGGGACAAATTGGAAACGGTACAACCATTAATCAATACAAGCCGGTTCATATCATGGATAATGTCGTTTATGCTACCAGTCATTTTAGTTATAGTGCCGCGATCAAACATTGCGGTGCTTTGTGGGCATGGGGTGAAATTATGGAAATCGCAAGAGATGATAGTGACGATGGATATTTAACTCCGATTCACATTATAGAGAATGTAATCTCTGTTTCTACAAATATTTTTCTCATGATTATTAAAAACGATAACGGCTTGTGGGACTGGCGCGTTGAACCCATAGGAGCCCCAGCACCCATTGTATTTAACCGAGATAATCCATTCCAACATGTCATGGATAATGTTGTTGCTACTGTTGGTAATGTTCAACGTTTTGTGTTGATGCAAGATGGAACATTATGGGCTTGGGGGCTTAACGATGGGTTGCTTGGTGATGGAACAACAGAATGGCGTCCAGACCCCGTTCAAATCATGGAAAATGTAATGTTACCAAACCGTGTTCTACAATAAGTCTTGTTTTTACAGTAAACGTATAACACGCTTCACGTAATCCTTTTGTAAAGGAGCACTTTAATGGTATTAATCTGGGACGAAACATTAGCCGAACAAGTCAGGGAACAAACGCAGCGTGCGATAGAAGGCCAATTTGAAGACATGATGCGCACGGCGGCATAAAAGTAAAAGAAATAAATTATTCATTTATATGCTTGCAAATACGTCAAAATAATGGAATAATTTATGAAACAAAAATAAAGTCCCACTCATTTATGTTTTATGGTACTTTTTATACGGTTACATTTTGTTTAAGTTTTATAAATTGCGCATTGAAATTAGGGGGTTATATCATGAAAAAACGTTGGATTCCATTTTTACTGGCATGTATCGTGTTGATATTTGTTGTTGGATTGCGTTTGGGCACAGAATTTGAAATGGACCGAATCGCGGGAACAGAGTTAAATCAACAGATGCGTAACACCACCATTGCTGTGGTCAACGGCGATGCCGGAATTATGGTCAACGGAAATTGGTATAATTATGCCGCCGCCATCATTGACACATTGGGGGATAATTTTATTCAAGTATCCCCAGCCATGGCACAATCCGGTCTTGCCGGTGGTATTTATGCCGCTGTGGTCACGTTCCCGTCCAATGTGTCCACACGCATTTTATCGTTTAATGCAGTCGGGCCGGAACGTGTACAATTGGAATTTCAGATTAATCCCAATCTGTCTGAACAAGATTATCTTGAAACCTTTATTGCGATAACCGAACTCCAACTGGCCATCAACACCACCCTTGCCAGCACTTATGTCAGTTCCATTTTGCGGCAATTTCACGATGCGCAAGATCATGTGTATCATATTTTCAACAACAATCTTGCCGATTTGTTGGCTCTGGAAATTATCACATTGGGTGATTTTACCGCAGAATTAGAATTGGAAGACGTTCCTTTTGTCCCCATACAACCCAGGGAACTGGACACACCATTTTACATGGATCAAGTGCGCAGTTTTGCTCGAGAAGTTTCTGACTGGTACCGTAATAGTTATGCCATGGCATCCAATCAATTTCTGTGGATGCGTGAAGGATTATTTCGTTTAACCGACAATTTTTCTGCGCAAGAAGAATCATGGGTTCAAATGATGATGGCATGGACACGTTATTCAGAATTTTATGGTATGTTGTTGGATGAATTTTATTTTGATGTAAGTACCCATGAAGATGAACTGCGTGCATGGCATGCGGATATTGTCTTGTGGCGTGAAGCGTTGGATATATATCAACGTCAAATTGAAAATTGGCATGACATTTCACAATATTGGCATATTGATGCGGAAGATTGGCATATTGAATATCATGAGTTTTTGCGTACATTAAATGAGTTTAAAGTGGCGATGCAAGAACATCATGGGTTGTTAGAACAAAGTTTAAGGCCCGTCATGGATGACTTAAGTATATGGCGCAGTCATTTAGAAACATATGAAGCACTGTTATATATGCAATATAGAAACTTACGCCTTATGATTGAAGATCACAATGACAAAATATATATTACCAATGCATTTTTAGATAAACTCAGTGGCTGGCACAATGATCTGCACAATCATCATACGCATATGAGTGATTGGTATGATGAATTAATCAGCCTACATGATGAACTGAGTTTTGTACGCGATGATTTTGGACTTTCACAGGATTTCTTTTTGAGTGGTTTGTATGATTTGCCCGATGTGCCGGAAGACTTGCCGCATGATGGGTTGCCGCAATTGCAATCGCCTATGCCCAGACTGACGGTTTCTACCGGCGCGGCACTCACGGTGTCCATTTCGATGATTGATGGCGCGTATGGTACGGAGGAGGTTTTTAATCTGTTTGAAATTGCCGATTATTTATCAGAAATGGATTTTTACGGCAATAAAAACACACTAGATGATGTATTAAGTGATTTAGATAATCTTACATCAGAATTGGTTGATTTGGCTGAGGACATTAATGATTTAATATATTATATCAATGATATTCATGTTGAACACATCACCGTTCACTTTGCCCAATTTAACTTAGCTTTGCCGGAGTGTCATTGCGCAAATAACCCTCCGCCGGGATCCGCTTTTGACTCCAATGTATTTTTTACGACACAAGCAGCGTTTACTGTTTCTGTTATCCCCACTGCGCAATGTGAAATTTGTGATTTCTTATTATCGCTGGAACAGTTTATTAATGAATTAAATGCGGATGTTTCAGAGATAACGAACACGCTCAACAAAACGGTGGATGATTTAAATAGCATGGCAGCAACGGTGTCTGAACAGGCGGAAAAATTGTATGATTATGCTTGGGATTTGCAAAACGACATATTGTCTCTGATTCCGGAATATGCAGGCCGATTGATTGCATACAATCAAAATTTAATGCGTTACACATATGTATTTAACGAAGGCATCAATATTTTATCTCAGTGGTATGATGATTTGCATGTGGATATTGATGAAATTTATTATTGGTATCTCGATGTGATGGATTTTTATGATGGTTTATCCGATTTGTATGAATTGGTGCAGGAGTCCATTGATGACTTAGGTGTATGGCATGCTGCCGCATTGGATTTTGAAGATGGCCTAAATGATATTACCTTGTCTGAAATGCCTTGCATTGAAGATTTAATGTATATTGCGTATCTTGTTTATGGATCAAAACCGGACAGTGTTGATGAAATAGAAGAAGTAGACATACTGACTTGGGATGAGCACATCGAGGTACCGCCGGAATATGATGGGGCTGATATTCACGATGTTTTTGATGTCGATTTCCCGCTGGATTTTGCTGCGATTATCGAAGTTTTGGCATTATATCGTCCGCCTATTTTTGCCGATTATCAAGTACCCTTTAGTGTTCATGAGCATTTTATGCTGTTTGCATACCGTCCTGAAAGTCCACTTATTCCGCCGCCACCGCGTCCGGACGATTTTTGGGATTCGCTGGCATTCATGCATGATCAATTGTTGCGTTTTGATGTTGACGAATTTTTAACAGATGACATTCAAAGACAAATTGAACGGTCGCTGATTGGTTATGAAGCATTTTTGGAATCCATTCGTCACGATATTAATTTCTTGTTTGAGGATAATATTTGGCTGATGCATGATGTTAACATGGAATATAATCATTTCTTGAACAATTTAAGAATGAATGCATTCCGTGCCGCAGCCAGTGAACAAGAATCATTGCAATATGCCATTGAGACGTTTGCTGCCTTGCGTGAGGTAACCAATGATAACACGGTGCAGCGGCTGGGGCATTTCGCATCCATGATGCCGGAGAGCCGCGCAGCCGCGGGCATTAATCAAGGATTGGTTAATTTTACGGTGATGCCATTCGATTTTGTTCCTCTAACCATACGGGATGAACTTCACACGTATGACCCGGATTCTAACATCCAATTGTTTATACAAATACAAAATATCGGGATTTGGGTTGTGGCTGGAATCCTTGCACTTACATTGCTTAGTTTCCCCATCACATATGTTATTCACAAAAAAAGACAGCATGGTGAATCAAATAATTTAAAAACATAATTTGTTTCATACGTTTCATCGTTAATTTACTATAAAAGCAGCATGGAATGTAATAAGCCGTGCTGTTTTTATATTAAATCATTACAAACATTTTTTTTTGGTGTATAATAATGTTTGTATCACTATGTATTATTTAAAGTCAGAAAGAAGGAAAATATTTTGAAAAGAATATTCAACACATCATTCATCGTATTTATTTTTGTGGCGATTTTAGTATTTGCGGCGGCATGTGATCAGCAAGAGGATGCCACACCCGTTGCAACGCCGGGTGCGGTGACGACACCAACCCCAACACCGGCGGCTGCCGCACAAAATACAGATCAATCTGAAGCGCCGAGCGGACTTAGGGATGATCTGCCCATGTTGGAGGGTACTATGTTAGAAGTATTGCGCGATCATCCGGTGACGTTGCTTCAATTGCAACCGGTTTCACCCGGAGAAGAACTTTTGGTTATGCATACAAATCACGGCGATATTACACTGCGTTTCTTCCCCACCGAAGCCCCAATGGCGGTGGAAAATTTTGTAACACATGCAAAAAACGGATATTATGACGGCGTGATTTTTCACCGTGTCATTCCCAATTTTATGATTCAAGGCGGAGATCCTACCGGAACCGGTATGGGCGGAGAATCTATTTGGGGCGGCCAATTCGGTCAAGAATTTAGTGTAAACCTGCGTCACTTCCGTGGTGCGCTTGCAATGGCACAATCCGCGGCACCCAATTCTATTGGCAGCCAATTTTATATTGTTCAAAATTCACAATTGGCACCCAATATGGTGCAAACCTACAACAATGTGCGCAACAATCTGGATGTAGAAATTGGTCAATTTGAAGATGGCAGAATCCTTACACAGGGCGATATTTTTCTGCCGGAAGAAATTGATTATTTCATGAACAATGGCGGCACGCCGCATCTTGACTGGGCATGGAATGCCAATGGGCATACGGTCTTTGGTCATGTGGTGGATGGCATGGATGTTGTTGATGCGATTGCGGAGGTTTCTCGCGGTGCCAATGACCGTCCCAATGAAGATGTCATTATCATTGGGTTCACAGCGGTTATCGCAGAATAGTTTTAGTACAAGGACGATGTTATGAACGGATTATATTTTGATCATGCGGCAACAACACCTTTAGACCCACGTGTCTTAGAGGTCATGATGCCATTATTAACGGAACAGTTTTACAACCCATCCAGTGTGTATTCACCGGGTCGTAAAGTGCGTGCCATGATTGACGATGCCCGCAGAACGGTGGCATCACTGCTGGGTGCGCTTCCGGAAGAAATTTATTTTACGTCCAGCGGAACAGAGGCAGACAATTGGGCGATTATGGGCACCTTAGAAAATTCAAAGCGCGGCAAACATATTGTGTCAACGACCATTGAACATCATGGGGTCTTGTACTTTTTAAGACATCTTGAAAAACAAGGCTATGAAGTCACATATGTTGGGGTCAATCATGAAGGCATCGTTGATCCGGCGGATATTGAGCACGCGATTCGTCCGGAGACTGCGCTGGTGAGTGTGATGATGGCAAATAATGAGGTGGGCGCGATTCAGCCCATCCGTGAAATCGCTGAAATATGTAAAAAACATGGCGTGCGCATGCACACCGATGCGGTACAAGCCGCCGGTCATATTCCTGTGGATGTAAAAGATTTGGGTGTGGATCTTTTATCGATTTCTGCGCACAAATTTGGCGGGCCGAAAGGCACCGGTGTTTTGTATATTCGTAAAGGTGCCATGATTGCACCGATGATGTTTGGCGGCGCACAAGAACGCGGCAAGCGTGCCGGAACGGAAAGCCCGGCGGGCATTGTTGGTTTGGCAAAGGCACTGGAAATTGCGGTGCAAGAAAGAGAAACCGAATCAAAGCGTATTCGTTTTATGCGCGATTGTTTGACCGCACGGATTTTAAATGAAATCCCGCATGTTGTGTTAAACGGTCCGAAAGTACAGGGTTTGGAAAAATGCTTTAATGATGAAGGCGGTACGGATGAAACGCGTGTGGCGGTGGACAACCGCCTCCCCGGCAATGTTAATGTATCATTCCGCTTTATTGAAGGTGAAAGTTTGTTGCTTCATTTGGATATGCACAATTGTTATGCCAGTACGGGCAGCGCGTGTTCTTCCGGTTCACTGGATCCCAGTCATGTGTTGATGGCGATGGGCGTTTCACATGAGCTGGCCAATGGTGCCATTCGTTTTTCAATCGGTAAAAATAACACAGAAGAAGACTTAGTCATTTTAATGGATGTATTAAAACGCAGTGTGGAAAAATTACGCGCGTTGTCGCCACTATATGACGATTTTATAAAACAACAATAAAATACGGATATGGGAAACCATTGTTTTTAAGAGTGAGGAGTATTTAATGGAATATAACGAAAAGGTCATAGATCATTTTGTAAACCCCCGCAATGTTGGGGAACTGGAAAATGCATATGTCGGTACCGTTGGCAATGTTAAATGCGGGGACATTATGCGTGTATATTTGCAAATTGAAGACAATCATATTAAAGATGCCACATTTAAGACGTTTGGTTGTGGCGCTGCCGTTGCGACGAGCAGCATGGCAACGGAAATCGTCAAAGGCATGAGCCTTGAAGACGCGGCGAAAATTTCAAACAAAACAGTCCTTGAAGAGCTTGGTGGATTGCCGCCGGTAAAGATACACTGTTCTGTGCTTGCCGAAGAAGCCATCCACAAAGCATTGTGGGATTATTCTGATAAAACAGGCCACATTATTGCGGGGCTTGAGCCGGTGATTGAACATGATGACGACGAACATGGCGAACATGAATAAGTAAAATTAAAACACCGTCCGCAGCGAAAAATGACGCTGTGGATGGTGTTTTTTTTCTTAGATTCGAACAAACCATCTTAATCTGCTTGATTGCGACAACATGTTCCCTTTGAAATATAATTGTAACAATGTTATAATGAATTACACGATGAATGCGAAAAAAGTGCATCAAAATCGTTCAGTGCGCCTATGCGCTCGAAAGGTAGTGGCTATGTACGCAATAGGGGATAAAATTGTTTATCCATTATATGGTGCGGGCGTTATAGAAGACATTGAAGAAAAGTACATTGATGGACAAACGCAAAATTATTATGTATTAAAGATTCCGGTTGGAAATTTAAAAGTAATGATTTCGGCGAACAAGGCTCAGGCACAACGTGTACGCAGCGTGTTGCCCCAAGAAAAATGCCTTGCCAGCTTGGATGTGAATGCTCATGTACCGGCTTGTTCTGACACCAGCAATTGGAATCAGCGTTATAAGGAAAACTTAGAACGCATCAAATCCGGTGACTTACCGCAAGTGGCTTTGGTCTTCTGTTCGCTGTTGTACCGTGAACGTGAACGCGGATTGTCTACGGCAGAGAAAAAAATGATGTCTACGGCAAAGCAAATTGTTCTTTCAGAGGTTATTCTTTCAATGGATCTTGACCGCATCAAGGCAGAAGAACTGGTAGACAGCATGTTTGGTTAGAATAAACACTTAACATTGTAATATCACGTCATTCATTTTTATGGTAAAATGAGCCGTATAACTTTCGAAGTTATGCGGCTTTTATTACATAACAAGAGAGGGTCATTAAGATAGAATATTTCAGGGTTCGCCGAATATGTTTTCGGAAGACAGGCGTTCATCGATTGGGCAGACAGTTTGCTTGTGGGAAGCAGCGAATTTGCAAGCGATTATTTTGATTGGACAGGCACAAACGCACACATGAATATCGTTTTAGACCTTGCTCTTGCGCTGAACCCTAACTTGAAGTCGATTGTTGATAAACTGATGGAGCTTTCAAAATTAAACGCTGAATTATTTCTGTTTCGTAGCGAAGCACAACAAGTACTTGCCGAAAAGAACAAGACAAAACTTGAAAATATATGCACAAAAATACGTGAAATTGCGGCTTGTTGCGATGAAGTTGTCAGAGTATGATATTCTACGCAGTATAAGCCACTTGGTAGCGTTATTTCAACCCTTCCAACACACGTTCTAGCAGTTCATTTATAGGAGGATGCATTAATGAACAAACACCTTTATTGCTGTCAAAATGCGGCACAAAATTTCTTTGACCACATAATCCCTGTTCCCGATGACTTCAATGTTAACCTTAAATGCCTGCACGGATTAAACCGAAACGAATTTATTAATGGCTTAAAGTCCCTTACCGAAATCATACAAGTCATGTACATCGATATGATACAAAACCCTGAAGAATATGGTTTGCCGTTGGTGGAGGATATTCAATATGAAAAGTATAACCCCAAAGCTGGAGCATCGTGGTATTCCGCATTGAGGTTGGTGACGACCCTACACAACATGGTACAATGCGGGGAACTGACTGCTGGAAGTATTACGGTCAATAAAAAAATTTTCACAGAAACCAACAAAAAGCTAAAGAATTATAGCGTTTCCAACACCCCTATGATATTGAAAAAATTATGCGATTATGGTTTTATAATTCAAGGATTTAATGGTAAGTCATTTGATAAAAACAGCGAAACTTTCAACATCTCCCATGCCGATGGCGGTTTCATCATTCCTGCGATGTATGGTTACATGTCGAATACTCGGTTATACAAATACGCACTCTTTTCATTGAATTACTTTTTAGCAACACCGCAGGACACATGGTCTGATGAATGGAGTATGTCAATGTTCGCCGAATATCTCACGGGAGAGGAGCGTGAATTTTACGAAAGTTTTAACAGGTATTTGTTTGCCACCGAATTAATTGTGGGAAAATCGGATGATTACAGCAATATCTCGTTTAGGCGGGAATATATGATGCCAAAAGGCAAATCAGTTCTTATCCGCTTTTATTCTGACAATGGAAAATTACGTATATGTCTGCGCCTGCGTCATATGGACAGTTACTCCGGCTACATCGAAATAGTGCCCGAGCGGGTCAAACAGATTTTCCGTAACAAATCCAACTGCCGTTTTTGTGCCGAACGATGTGGGTACCGTTGTGCATGGACGTTTGAAGGTATAACCTATACGATGTGCGGGTATATGTTTTATTTTGACATTGCCGATTATAAACCAGAAGATGTGGAATTTTACAATCAAATTGTTTTTCGTGAAATAAAAGCCGCCGTACAGAAGAACAAGAAAAAATGAAAGAATGATATAAATAATAATCATAATTTAATCCATGCCGCCGTTGGCGGCATGCACAAATAAAAGTGTTAATAAAACGAAAGTTATAAAACTTCGGTAAATAAAGAGAGGGTCATCATTTATGAATATAAAACTGTATATCGAACCGGACTATATCGCCATGAGCATTCGCGCCGCGCAAATCTTTGTACTGGAAATTAGGGACAATCCATGCGGCAATTTTGGTTTTGCGACCGGTTCTACACCGCTGGGGATGTATGAGCATCTTGTGGATATGTCTGCCGGCGGCGAAGTGGACATGAAAGGCATTACGGCATTTAACTTAGATGAATATCATCCCATCATGCCGCATGACGACCAGTCATATGCGCATTTTATGGCAAAGTATTTATTTAATAAGGTCGGGGTCGCAGAAACACGCCGAAATATTCCATCCGGCATCGCGGTGGACGCACAGGCAGAATGTGACCGTTATGAATCATTAATCGAAACAACCGGCGGACTGGACATGCAGCTTTTGGGGCTGGGTCACAATGGACATATTGGCTTTAATGAACCGGCGGAGTATTTTACAGCAAAAACAAACTATGTCACGCTGGCAGAATCCACCATTAATGCCAACGCGCGCTTGTTTGAGACGCCGGAAGATGTGCCGCGCCATGCGCTGACGATGGGCATAAAGACCATTATGATGGCAAAGAAAATTTTATTGATTGTTTCAGGCGAGGGCAAGGCGGAAATTTTGAGGGATGTGCTTACCGGACCCATTACGCCATTTGTGCCTGCGTCGGTGCTTCAGTTGCATCGTGATGTGATTGTGATCGCAGACAAAGACGCCGCAAAACACTTATAAGACAGGAAATTACATGCCAAAACATACATCTTTTGTGAAGCAAGCAGCGATACTGGCGGCCGCTTCACTCTTGGTACGGTTTATCGGATTTTTATATCGGCTGCCCATTACGCATTTTATCGGCGATGCCGGGAATGCATATTATGCGGCAGCGTTTACCGTTTTTACGCTTTTTTTAATCATTACATCGGGTGCGCTCCCTGCCGCCATCTCAAAGCTGGTCGCAGAGCGTATCGCGGTGGGTCAATACCGCAATGCACATGAAATGTTCAAAACAGCGATGGGGTTTGCCCTTGTTGTTGGACTGTTTTTTGGTGTGGGTATGTTCTTTGGTGCCGATATGTTGGCGGGTGGCTTTGCGATTGGTTATTTTAGATTCTTTAATTATCCGCAAGCCGCGATGGCGATCCGTGTTTTCGCACCCGCCTTGGCCGTTATCGGTGTCTTGGCCGTGTTCCGCGGATATTTTCAAGGCATGAAAAATATGATGCCAACAGCGGTGTCACAAGTTGTGGAACAAATCTTCAAGTTCATATTCGCTGTTTGGTTGGCGTGGCTCTTTGTGGATGCGGCGCATTTAGATTATTCGGTCGCCGGTGCTGCTGCCGGCACGGGCATTGGTGCCATCGCCGCGGTTTTGGTGTGCGCGCTGTTGTACTGGGTGGTTCGCAAGGATCTGTTAAAACGTGCCCGTGAAGATGTAACGCATGCATATTATGAAACAAAAACACAACAAGTCATGTCCTTGGTGCGCATTGCGTTTCCCATTATTATTTCGATGAGTATTTATCATATTGCAAACTTTATTGATCTTGGTATGGCAACCGACCGCATTGCCGCTTCCGGTGCGTTCACACCGGATGAAGTGGATGCACTTGTGGGTCAATTTACCGGGAAATTTATTCTTTTGACGACACTGCCGGCATCGGTGTCTATTGCACTTTCTGCGGCAGTTTTGCCCGAAATCTCTCAGTCTAAGGCGATGCTGGATCATGACGCGATCCGTAAAAAAGGAGATACCGCACTGCGTATCTCCATGATGCTCACCATCCCTGCCGCCACCGGACTTGCCGTATTGGCGGATCCCATTCTTGCACTGTTGTTTCCAAGTCACCCGGAAGGGGGATGGCTTTTACAGTGGGGTACTGTTTCGATTATCTTCCTCGCATTTACGCAGATTATTTCAGGGGTTCTTCAAGGCATCGGCAAACCGGGTATTCCTGTCATTGCCGCTTTCTTTGGCGTTATGGTTAAAATACCGCTCAATCATTATTTGATGGCGATTCCCGAAATCAACATTCTCGGTGCGGTCATCTCAACCATTGCATGTTATTTGGTGGCGGCGATTATTAATATGTTTTTCCTGTACCGCCATACAAAAATTGTTCCGGACTTTATCGGTGCGATTGTGAAGCCGCTCATTGCATCTGTT
>Ga0209755_10004138_pt1 | contig 17425 bp, 22 predicted proteins | sample TergutCo191P1_FD_187301 | JGI IMG/M metagenome (GOLD analysis project Ga0209755, IMG submission 187301) | Cornitermes sp. P1 segment gut microbial communities from Petit-Saut dam, French Guiana - Co191P1 (SPAdes) (version 2) | ecosystem: Host-associated > Arthropoda: Insects > Digestive system...
AACAAACACACTTGGCATTGTGCCCGGAAGAGTTGTCAAATTTCAGCCTGCAAACCGCAGAGACGCAAACCGTAGAGACAAAGTGCCGCAGATCGGCTGGAATTCAGTCTCATGGTCAGCCGAAAACAGCAACCATCCTTTTCTGAAAAGTATCCCAAACGGCAGCGATTTCTATTTTGTTCACAGTTTTTACTCCGTTCCGAAAAACCCTGAACACACATTGGCAACGACGGAATACACAGGAGAAACTTTTGCTTCAATATTACACCGCGCCAATGTGATTGCCGTTCAATTTCATCCTGAAAAGTCGGGGGAAAACGGGCTAAAACTCCTTGCCAACTTTTGTTTGACGAAATGATTTTGCAATGCGAAACGAGAGATTACAGCGCAAGGGCTTTATTGGGACAAGCATCAATGCAAGCACCACATTCGGCACACGAGTCGTCAATGACCGCCTTTCCGTCTTTGATCTCAATCGAATCGAGAGGACACGAAGACTTACACTCCCCACAACCGATGCACTTGTTCAATTCTACTGTTACTGCCATAATGGTACTCCTCGAAGTTTACTGGTAAAAACCTACAGAAACGATGCTCGCACGAGTCATCAACACCAAGTATTCTAGCAATGTTTGCAACTTTCGCAAGAGAGGGTTTTGTTTTTGGGATACGCCCAGGTGTGTAAAAACATTTTGTGAATTTTTACAATATTCCAGTAGTTTTTTACAAGGATGTATCTATGAAGCCTTCCCTAATGAGATGGGAGTTTATCCTCACCCGAAAAAGTCCCGTATCGCCCGGAAAAACGTTTCCGCATCCCGTGCCGTACACACCTCGTTGCGGAATTTTCTCGCCCCGGACTTGCTCGTTGCATAATGACAGACCGTCTTGCCGATGAGTATCAGTGCTGTGTGTTCGTTGAATTGCCGTTGTAAGATCGCAAAGTGCTGGCGGATTATTTCGCTGATTTGTTGTCCCGTCGGTTCCGCGTCTGCTGGTTTACCCCGCAGTGTTTGTGCAATCTGCCGGAACAGCCACGGTTTGGCAATGCCGCCGCGACCGATCATAATGCCGTCCACTGGAAAGTTGCGAATCCGAAAAAGTGCGTCTTCCACTGTCTTAATATCGCCGTTGCCGATGAGCGGGATGGAACGTAATTTTGGTTTGACCTTGGCGATTTCCTCCCAGTTTGCTTCGCCGCGATACATGTCGGCGGCTGTGCGACCGTGAATGGTGAGTCCTGCCGCGCCTGCCGACTCCACGGCTTGGGCAACGTCCATCGCGTTGATCGTGTCCCGTGTGCGACCGAGCCGGATTTTGGCAGTTACAGGCAGTGCTGTTCCATTGGGGGCTTTCGCGGCAGCGACAACTTTTTGCACAATGTCGCCGATGCGTTCGGGAAATTGCAACAGATACGAACCGCTCGCACTTTTCCCGGCAATCTGTTTGGCAGGACAACCGAAGTTCAAGTCAATGTTGCTGACGTTGAAGTCAAAAGCGAGTTGGTGTGCGAAGTGTGCCAGCGTATCGGGATCGTTGTCCCAGATTTGTACGGACAGGGGACGTGCTTCTTCACGGATTCCCCAGAGTCGGGAGGGGGGCTCCATTCCGCGTGCTTCCAGTTCAGCAAACGACCGGGCGGAGACCATTTCCGTAAAAATCAAGTCCACGCCGCCGAACATCCGCAGGAGTTCCCGGTAAGCGTAATTCGTGTACCCCGCCATCGGGGCTGAGTAAAGGAGCATAGGAAAGAAATAGGGGATATCGAAACAATCGTGTGAATCGTCCTTATGAGGACAAGGGACGGCATATCATGATACAGTGTTTTTTCATCTTTGTGTCTCGCACCACCGTTACTTCACAATCACTTCTTGAACCCATCGGTGGCGAGGAGGGGGTGTGCCCGGTATCTGCGAACCCTCAAAGACCGGTCTCAAAAACAGTGTTCCCCTTCTCGGATTATCAGGATCAGGGAACGAATCCCCCTTTTGCAAAATGACTCGCTTTTCAGGAATACCGCCGAATGCGTATGTTCCCGCTACCTGACACGGAAACCAAAAACCGACCGGGGGAGTGTTGCGTGCTCGACCTTCCTGTTTCACTTCCAAATAAAATTCCGCGTAACAATGTTCCGGTACTCGGACGATTCTTGCCGGTATCCCGCCTGCCCGACAGAGTGCGACGAACAAATTGCTCATGTCTTTGCAATCGGCAGTCCATTCTCCTCTCGGCATTCGTGTTATTGCCAACGCTCCCTTTGCCGGTTGCCGCCACGCCTGATCGTCGTACTTGACGTTGTTCCGCACGAAAGAATAGAGGGCTTCGACCTTATCCCAATCGGTCTTCCGATCCCTTGTGATTTCCGTAAACATTCTCGAAAAGACCGGATTGCCCGACTCAATGGTGGGACTCGGTTGAAGATATTGCCTGTATTCCTGTGGGACCCGACCACGAGTCGGAATGACATAGGATTCCGTGTTTTCCGGCGGAAGAAGTTCGTAATTCCGTAATTCAAACGCCACAACGATTTCCAGCGGTCTCATCGGATTCACTCGTCCGAGTTGGAGTTGCATAACCATGGCTCCGCCGAGATTACGGTACGCAATTTGGCTTGCCACACCGGCATCCATGCTTTCTTCATTGATGCTGAGAATTCTTTGCTCTTTCCACTCCATAGGGACTGGAATGGTAACTTGAACATTGTCCATTGAGGCACCCGGTTCGATAATAATTCCCGTCCGCCAGATTTGAGTTTGACTTTCTCCCAGCCGGGGACCACCGGCTTGTCCTCCGCCAGCCGCCTCGTTTGGTCTGAAATTAAACTGTGCCGATGCGATTGCTGTCCAACAGAGAACGACAAGCGTTGTGAGAATGAAATATTTTGACATATTATGATATTCAGAAAGTAATCCCGTTGTAGCACGAAGAACACACGGCGGATTCCCTGCAAGGTAAAATATCTTTTGCAAGCCTTTAACCTCACGGAGTTCCCCTCATGCTGTATCTTATTATCGACCAACACAATCAGCATTTGACCATCAATATCCGAAACGAACAAGGAGCCATAATCCAAAAAGGACAAGTCAGTACCAATCATGCCGATATTGACGATTTTTTCGTTGCCTTCGCTAAAAAACGCGCAAACATTGCAGTTAAAGCATCACGGTTAAAACATTGCGGTTACATAGCAATCATTGAAGTCTGCGGCTTCGACGACTGGCTGCTCGAACATTTTTCAAAATTTCCATTCATTCACATACAGTTACAGTTTTTCTAACCTCCGTCAGGCAACACCGGATAGACAACATTGACCAAATAAAGTCCCTGCGGCGGAGCAGTCGGTCCTGCCAATCTCCGATTACCCGATGCAACAATTTCCCTCATTCGATCAGGACACGCACGTCCCCGCCGTCCTTCAACACCGAGCAACACAAGCGTCCCGGCAATCGTCCGCATCATGTTATACAGAAAACCATCCGCTTCGACTTCAATCTGAATCAGTGTCGGCAACAATGGAGAGACGGGAATTCGCTGTACCGATACATCGAAAACAGTGCGAACGGTCGTTTTTCTGGGGGAACCCCGCGTTTGAAAACAGATAAAATCATGTGTTCCCCGCAGGTATTCCGCCGCCGCTTGCATCGTCGGCACATCCAACGCAGAACGATAAATCCAGCAGTAATTCCGAGTAATCGGACAAAAGGGACGCTGATCATCAATCAAATACCGATACCGTTTAGAAACTGCATCACGAATCGGATGAAAATTGATTGGGACTTCTTCGGCACTCAAAATCCGAATATCATCGGGCAGATGACCGTTAAGCGCACGACAAAAAACCGTCGGCGTGAAGTTGCTTTCCGTGGAAAAGGCGGCAACCTGTTTAAGGGCGTGAACCCCCGCATCGGTACGTCCGCTCCCGGTAACGACGGTATGCATCCCGGTAATTTTCAGGAGCACCTTTTCGAGCGTTTCCTGAACACTCGGCGCATCCGGCTGCCGTTGCCAACCGTTATACCGTGTACCGTCGTAGGCGATTTCGAGTTTAATTCGACGCATGGGGGCAGGAGTTAGGAAACAGAAGTTAGGAGTGAGAATGTCTGTACAATCAAAATAGGAATGTAACCTCATTTTTACCTTCTTTGACAAACACAACAACCTCCATAGCCGATGATGTGCTTGCCTTATCAACCTAATTATTACATTGTACAACGGAGTACGGGTAAAACGGGAAATGAGGTAATTAGGTTTGGATGAACTCAGTGCCTACTTACTGCTGAGGTTTTCTTGTTCGGAAAAAAGGTAAAAATTAGGGAATGGCTAATTTGAGTCCAATCCCGCATTTCCAACACAAAAAGTTGCCCCTACTTTCTTGATTATAGCCCATTTTGCCGTTTGTGCGATAATACATGACCGCCTAACGGGCAGTCCGCTAACAAGTTTCACGGCAAGAGCAAGTTTTTGTCGAGTACAGAACCACAGCAAAAATACGCAGTGCTATCTATCGGCGTGCGGTAAGTGCGGGAATCGTGCAAAAGGGGGAAAAACTCTGGAACAAACTTTTTAACGCTCTTCGTTCCACTCGCATAACTCATTGTGATAATGTAGGGATGCCGGACGCATTGCAGGACATTATGTTCGGGAACACAGCAAAAGTCCGTGAAGCCCATTACAAACTGAAGAAGAAGGGCTTCAAAACCGTCGAGGAATACATCAGGGCAGTTTTGCCCTATTTGAGAGACGTTCAAGAAGCGGGAAATTCTCCCATCGTATTTCCCATCACTTCCCATCAAAATTTGTCCCTTTGGTCAATGATCGACAATGGGGTTTCATGGCAAGAGACCGTCGCGTGGGCATTGAAGTGTGTCGGTTATACAGACGAACATGCTCGGATGATTGTCGAAAAAGACAAGCATGCTCAATCTTTTTACGATGACATAAAATATTGTAGGGAAATAGTTTGTGAATGGAAAAATCGCAAGATTTCCTCTCTGGGAATGATTGGTTCTGTCTTGTCTTACACTTTTAAGATTCACTATCGAGCATTGCGTGGAAGTACCGTGTCGAAGACATTTTTAGATTTTGACAATTTGGACAAAACACTTCCATTAGCCGGGGCGGGACTCGAACCCGCACAACCTTACGGTCAAGGGATTTTAAATCCCTAGCGTCTGCCATTCCGCCACCCGGCCTCAAAGTAATAAATTATTCTAACAGATTTTTTGTCTATATCAAGCCCTGTATGTCCGAAACAGTGTTTGTCCTAGAAAACAAGCGTCGAAAGTGTCTTGTTCTTGATCGTTTTCGCGCCAAACGACCCGCGTTTTTTCGTCTCCCTATTGTCAAGATATACCAAGCAATGTAAGATGGAGTTAGTCAATAAATGAAATTTAGTACGACTTTTAGTACGACTTATGGGAACCCTGATACGAATGCAAAAAACGATACCGATGCCGGAGGGGGCAGTGGTCGGGCGGAATGGGGCGGTGACGTGGACCGTTAAGGGAAAGAAGCGAACGGGTAAACTATCCAGGTCGGGAAAGGTGAATGTTCAAGTGGATACTTGGACGGCGCAATATACCGATGAAACAGGAGTTGTCCGGCGGGTGTCGACAAAGACGACTAACCGTAGTGCGGCAGAGAAAATCCTCGCCCGGTATGAGGCGGAGATTGACCGACTGAAAGCCGGTGTTGTTACCCGTGAAGAGTTGGAAAAGGTACAGGTTAAGAAGGTTACTTTTGATGAGGCGTTGGAGCGATTCCGTACTAAAATGGTCGCAAACGGGAGCACTGCGGAGCACATTGCTAAAACAATACAGCGAATTTCCCGCTTTTTTGATGAAACCGGTATCGACTCGTTTGCAAAAATACGGCGTGAGACCGCCGAACGCTGGATCGCAAATGAAGTCGAAAAGACAGACCTTACACCGTCTTCAATCAATCATTACCTTACAGCGGTCAAGTCTTTTGTAAAATACCTTGTGGATATTGAACTGTTGCCGAAAGACCCGCTAAAATCGATTCGGAAACTTAATGAAGCGGTCGGGCAGCGTAAGAATCGCCGGGCACTGACCGCCGAGGAGGTTGAGCGTTTTTTACAAGCGGCAAAAACAAGGAAGTGTAGGACGAAGGGAAAGCCCGACGAGCGGTTGCTGGTGTACAATCTGCTCCTCGGTACAGGGTTGCGGTCAACGGAACTCTCTTTGCTTATGCCGAGTCAGATAGATTTTGAACGTTGCCGCCTTCGGATTGAAGCCGCAAAGACAAAAAATAAGAAGGATGACGTATTGCCGCTCCGGGCGGATTTGGTGCAAGCCGTCAAAGAGTGGGTTGAAACGCACGGGATACAGCCGCACGAGCGGATTTTTCAATTTAATATGTATTCCATCCGAGGTTCACTTTATCGGGACCTGAAAGCCGCCGGAATCGAGCGTGTCGGATCGGATGGACGTAGTATTGATGTGCATTCCCTCCGCAAGACTTTTGGGACGGCACTCGCACGGGCGGGAGTGCCCCTGACGACGGTGCAGCGTCTTATGCGGCATTCGACCCCGTTGCTTACGGCGAAATTGTATATTGATGTTGACCCCGTTGATATGACGCAGGCGTTGGATAAGTTGCCGGTTTTAGTGTTGTCTCCGAACCGGTAACGAATTAGCCGATCATGCGGAAAAATTGTTCTGCTGTGATTGTTGGTACGTTGTCCTCTCTTGCTGCGTCCATTTTTTGACTTTGTTGCCGGTTCCCCGCTTGTTTGCCGAGTACCAGTAGGTTGGCATTGCGAAGTTTGCCGTATTCGCCGGTAACGATGTTGCCGCCGAGTGTTTTGACGATTTGTTGTGCCTCGGCACGTTGCATTTTGCGATTGCCGACTTGTAGAGTGCCTGTGAAGGCAACGATTTTTCCGGTGAATATGCCTTTTGGTGTGTTGCCGCCGGTAAGTAGTGAAAATATATTCATGGTGATGGTTCCTTTCTTTTGGTGCGCACGGTGAGCGCAGGGAGGCGATTTCACGTCTTGCCCAAAACAGTGGATATTCATCCGACCAGACATATTCGCCGTAGTCAGGGTTGTTGCGGATTTTCACACGTTGAGGTGTGTTGTCCCGACAATGCTGAATCGTTGCTGTTTTGTTTGTGCGACTCATGATGATAATGTAGTCAGTAACTTGATTGCCTCTACGCCTATCGGTTCCGACTTGATATTTTTTGCCGACTTCAAATTTTGCTGTCATAAAACCCTCTCTTTCTTTGGTTGCGGGGGCAGTGCCCCTCGGTTTACCATTTTGTGCGCGCCCGCAAAATGATGTTGGTTCAAAATAAGCAGTATGATGGGAACATGCTGTATAGTGAGACGCGCCGGGATAGTTCGGTTTCGGTAATGGTGATGACCGCTGTGTCTCCTGCCCATGTTACTGTACAGCACCGGGCGGGAATGGTGTATGTTTTGCCGGTTTCCCGTTCCTCGAATGTAAACCGCCCTTTTTCGGCAATGACGCTGATTCCGCCGTTGGCTTTTTCCCCGTTTTCCCGGCATACGACCGCCGGGATGCCACGGTGGAGGCGGAGGTAGTCTTCTTTGTCGAATAGGGTTAATTGCCGCGACGGAGTCGCCGAGGCGGGGATGGTGTCGCCGAAAAGGTTAATCATGGTGTCCTCCTTTTGGTTCGGGAAACAAAATATAACCATAATTTTCCATGCCGCACAAACCAGCCTTTTCGATCAAATCATTGATCGTTTCAATTTCACTTGGGGCATGCCTGTATTCTTGCGGACGACGCTCAAAACATCGCTGCAAGTCTGCTTTCACTGCTTTCAATGCTTCGATCCAATAAATCGAATCGTAGCCAAAGAAAACAAGGTCATCGGCTATGTAGTCGCTCGGAAGATCAGAACGGTTAATAACCGTAATTCCTTCAATGTCGCGTGGGACATACAGTCCACTAGTCGTAAATACTACTTGCGGTGTTGGGTGGTTTTCGAATTTCCAATATCCCCGAATCCGTTTTTTGCTCCCTGCAACCCCGAATCCGTTCCAATAGAATCCGGTTATTTTTCTTGTACTTTGTGTCATGGTTTCGTCCTCCGTTTGGTTAAAGGTTGTTTTAGTTCTTGATGGTAACTTTCCCGTCTGCCGTTTTTTGTAGGAGGGCAGATTCTCCATGTTTTTTGATGTGGTTGTGGACCGCCGACGTGATTTGCCGGGTGCGATAGTACCCTTCTACGCCCCGTTTGAATTCGTATTGCCCGGATGTGTCCAGTTCCGCCCGGATTGCTGCGTAACTGACGGGTGTGCCTGCTTCTGCCACGATGCCCCGAATGATCCCGATGAGATTTTGGTGTTGACGGATTGTGGGAGGTGCTTTCTTTTTGTTTTTGCAAGAGCAGGTGGTTGTTTGTGTCCATTCGACCCGTTTCTTGGGTGATTCCGGTAATACAAATGGTTCTGCTGCCGGCGTAATGTCTGTGATGGGGAGGTGGTGTTCTTTGATATAGTCCCATGCTGCGCGAACCGATTGTACGTTGATCTTCCGCGAAATGTCTGTTATTGCGCCGCCGGTTATTTGGGCAAAGTGGTTATTCAGTTCGTCTTTTGTGATGCCGACCTTGCAAGGAATGCACCGGGTTACAAGTTCGTCCCAGTGTTGCCGAAAGGAGGGATTGACGGTTTCTTTGGTTTTTGCTGTTGTGAAAATGATGACGACCGGGGGAGTTTTGCCGGTGTTTTTGACCCGGTGGATTGTGTCGAAAGCGGTTTTGAAGTTTGAGATATTCTCGACGGAGAGTCTGTCGCATTCGTCGAAAATGAATACGGAGAGTCCGCCAAATATGGAGGGGGTTCTTGCGAACGTCTTGATAATGTCCAGCATCTTTGCAACCTCTTCGTCGTCGTTGCAGTTCGGTCGATACACGTCGCCGTCCGCAATGTCGGCGATGATGTCGGCAAGCATCGTTTTGCCGTTGCCGGTTTCGCCTTGTAAAAAGAAGACGCAGCCGCCCAGTCCGTTGTGTTCCGTGATTGCGGATTTGATCCGTTCGATGGCGGTTACGTTGCCGATAATCTGGTTGAATGATCGTGGTTGTGTCATGTCGCACCTCCTCTCTTGGCGGGGAGGACGTAGTCGAGATTGAATCCACCTCTCTTAACAAGGCTTTCGCACGTGTTTTGGTGCGAGTCGTAAATAAAATACTCGGAAGCGAAAAAGAACATGTGCCTTTTGTACCATGCCGAAATTTCATTTTCGGATTCGTTAAAACTGCTGGCTGTGCCGTAAGCAAGCAATGCACCGTTGCACGGGATTCTGATTTCCCAGTGGTATCTATAATGTGATGTGGTAATGATTGTTTTCATGAAGTCCTCTTCTTTCTCCCTTTCGGGCATTGCGTAAAACAGAGGCTATTGCAAGAATACCAATCAACGGTATATTACAGATAGCAACTATCATACTAGCGTTATGGTGGTTGTCAGTTCTTTCAAAAGAGTACCAATCTTTTGAAAGAACGTTTTTTGATGGTCAACACTGTGTTAACCCTCTATTATATTAACGTCAGTCAGAGCAAAAAGTTCCATAAAAAATGGAAAATCTTTTGAATTTTTTCCAATAAAAAATCTTGCTAATTGACGAACAATCAATATGTCTTTATTATAGCATGGGATATTATTTTGTCAAGAGAAATTCTCTCAAATTCTTCAATTTTTTCAAAAAAACTTTCTTTGTAAGTCATTGTCCCAACAAAACTTATCACCTCTGTAAAGCCCTATACATGCCACGTGTCGCATTGTTCTCTATACTGCCATTGTCGTCGCCAAGAATTGCAACGTGCTACGCGCAATCCTGTTGCGTTATAGGCTTATTTATGTGTTATACTTTTTGCAAAACAAGGCTTATACTTTTCTTATACTTTTGTTACGAACAGCGTCATAGATGCCACGCTCTTCGTAACCACTCGGCGTAAGGTACTACCGGGCAAGAATCCGGGGCGAGCGTGGGGGCGTCGGCAGCCTACCCTAGGGGGGTACACATATAATCAATATACAACGGCGGCGGCAAATCCCTATATTTCAAGGGTTTGCGGGGATTTTCGGGGATCAGACTCCCCTTATCACCACATAGACGCATGGCGGCGTTGGGGGCAATTTGCCCTCCCGGTTTGCCTCTGCCATTTTGCGCAACCACACCTCATGGTTGTGTTGATTAACTTCGTCGATATGCCTGTAATAGGACGACGAAAGTGGATTGAAACTTTCCATCAAAGTCGATTCACGCGGTTCTTTATATTCATTGTTTTCCATTTCAATTGTCCTTTCACTTTTTCAAGAACGTATTTTGAGCGGCATGGACGGTTTCCGTCGTGTAGAGAGTCAGTCCGCACTCCCGGCAACAGCGTTTCCGAATGATGACCGACCCTGCTTTGTTGTGTGTCTTCTTAACGGCGAGACCGCCCCCGCACGTTGGGCACTTTACTCTCATCTTTCGTTTTAATTTTTTCAAGCCAATTCACTCCTTTCTGATGTACTGCCTCCGGGACTTCAACCGTGATTCCAAATTCGGGATTGAGTCCAACGTAGGAAGCGATCATCCAACTTCCTGAATTCGTGTCAAAAAACTCTTTGTCATAGATTGCCGGTTTTCGTAACTCCCAAGCATCGTATTCGAGACCGATGAGCCATTTCGTACTGGACACCATCGCACACTGTTGTTCGGCGTAGGGGATCAGGGCTTCCGGCAAATCGTCGAAAAGCGTCTGACTACCGTTCGTTCCAACGGTGGTCAACCAAGCGGTGTTCCGCAAGGTGCGGTAAGGGTTCGCTTCCCAGAGAAGGCAGGAATGAACCTGTCCGGCATATTTCTCAATGAGTGCCCGTCTTGATCGGGGATACTCGATCCAGTCGCCGTCGCCGCTTCGGAATCGGTCCCGACCGCGTTGCCATTCGCCGATGTCCAGCGGAAAGTTCCGCATCGGCTTACTTCGAGTTTTGTCTCCGAAACATGGCAGGGCACGATTCATCACTGGAAAATCGTCCCGGCTTGTGGCATTGAATTGGGCGATGCCGGACCAGACCGGCTCCATTGTTTGATGTGCGTCCGTTGCGTCCACGCCGATCATTGCAAGGAATCGGGCTTGCTGCTCTTCCCTGCCGATACGGTAGTCAATAGGGCGGTGAATGTCGATGTGGTTTCCATTGTGGTCGAAGTATTCCCGCTCAAAAATGGCGGTCAGGCAATCTCGAACGCCCCAACTGACAATCTCTCCGGGCGAGCCCCCCTGATAGAACTTTTGCATATCAACGCCAAAATCGTGTTTTCGGACTCTGTGTCGCTTTTGATCTGGAAAATATCCGAAGTCAACGACGTGGGCAAACGAAAAGCCTTTCCCAAAGGCAACAATCTCGTAGTTGAGGTAATGTATCCCCGCGTCGATAAACCCAGCAAGGAATTCGGTGTTTTCGGGAACCCATCGGCGGGAAGAGGGTTTTTTAAGGTCGGGATTGAGCCGGAGCGTTTTTTCTCTGGTGATATATCCCGGTGCGAGTCCCTTCTCGACCGCAGCGAGAGCGGCTTCGGGATCGTTCTGATGCTCGCAATAAAAGCCCTTCTCGTTCTCACACCATACATCCATTCCGTATTGAATGGCGGAGACTTGAAATTCTTCGTAATCGTTTTCATCGTCAACCTCAAAACCTGCGTCCATTGCCTTTCGATTGGCAAGGTAAAACTGCGTTGCCTTGCGTTCCATACACGGCTTTGACCGGGCTCCGCCATCTTCTGCCCAGAGTTCCTTGTACTGTTGCCAAAGTTGCGGCATGGGGTTCGGCATCTTGGCAAAACGCCGGAAAACCAACCCGTTGTAATCAGGGTTTTTACTTCGGTCAGTGTACCGAACGGCAAAATCGTTGGGCTGAATGCAGGTTACGGTCAGCAGAATTGATGGAGACTTGATTCTGTTGGTGCTCCGGTCATAGCCACTCATCGGGGCGATGGTTTTACGAACGAAATCGTCGAGTTTGCCAATTTCGCCTTCGGATTTTGCCGAACCGTCATTTTGCGGATCATCGACAAGAGCAAGCGAGGGGCGGATACTTCCCCGGTCCGCAAACGCGATTCCGCGACCACGAGCAACGGTGGAGGCAATAGAAATGAATTTGATCAACGCACTGCTTGACGGGTAGTGTTTGTATTTCCCTTTTTCGTTTCGGATGGGGTTGCCGTTCTTGTCGTGTATCCGCATCGTCGGCAAGCGGACGGTATTGCCGGTAAATTCGATATTACATCGGTTGCCGTGATAGGTGGGGTTCCGTTGCTTAATTCCCTCTGTCTTTCGGATGGGGATACAGATTTCAGGAAAGTCGGCACAGAGCATATCATTTTCCATCAACTCGATTTCAAAAAACTCTTTCGCATCGAGCGTTGCCTCACTGGATGCCGCAACAAAGTAAGAATACATGTGTTTGCCATAGACGGCAGCCCAGAGGAGTCCGCCAGTGCAGATGGTTGTTTTCGCTCCACGCCGCTTATGGGCAATCGCTTGCGAACCGCCGGTTTGGATCACCTTTTCGACATTCTTGGCGATTTCCAGTTGTGCTGCTGACCACGGACGGAAAAAGTAATCCGACAAATACGTGTTGCAAAACTTCACAAGATCGTGTTCGCATTCCTTCCGGCGTTTGGGATTTTCAACAGGCGGCAATTCGCCGATGTCGCGGGATTCCTCCCGCTTCTTTTCCATGTACTCGCGGTGGTACTCGTTGTAGCGAGTGTCGCCATCCTTGACTGGTTTCTTTTTGTTAGCCATGTTCTTCCTCTGCGTTGACATTCCCGTTGACATTCACTTTGGGAATGGTACAATCATTTGCAGAAGTTTGATTTTGGCTATGCCCCGCACGGTCTCTTGGCGGTTGACCGTTCGGGGCGTTTTCTTCGTAATAGGCTTCTATAACCCTCTTGTAAAGTTCAATATATCGACCGGCAATCACGTTGTAGTACCGGCTTCTCCGTGCGTCGTAATCTTTCATTTCGACGATAAAATCCATGTCTGCCGCTAATGCAAGAAACTCTGCGTTCAGTTTTTGTAGTTTTCTTGTCAGTTCGAGTCTGCACTCATCAATAACAAGTCGCTTTGTTTGTGCTACCCGGCGTTTGATTGTCGATTCGTTCATCCAGTGCAGAACGAGCAATACTCCAAGTGCAATTAACAGAATAATTTCCATTTCGTTTTCTCCTTTCATTATACCCCTCGTTTGCGATAGTTACTATCCTTATTGTCGAAAATAATCGAGGCATAGGCATTCTCTTTCATGCGTCCGTAGATTGCCTCATCCAGTGCGTCAATCCTCCCGCAGGTACACTCGGTCGTGATAATGGTCGGTCGCTCTGCTTCGTATCGGGCATCAATCACCGCAAATAGGTGCTTGCGGTCGGCACTCGTCAAATCCCCGTATTGTGCCATTTCTTTGAGCATGTCATCAATGAACAGCACTTCACAATCGGTGTACGTTTCAAGCAGTTGCTTATAATCCGTGTCATTGGACTTCGATTTTAGCATCTGCATCATTTCGTGATACTTCACTGCTCTTGCCGCAATAGGGCGCGGTCTGTTAATCAGTTCCTTGACGATTGCCCTTCCGAGCGTAGTCTTGCCGGACCCGGACTGACCGTACACGATAAACCAATTTTGCTTTTTCTTGCGGACAGTGTCAAAATTCTGGATATACCCTTTCGCATGCATTTTCGCAATACACGCTGTTTCGCACCAGCCTTGATACTCGTCTATAGTTTTCGCTCCGTCAAGTTTGAATCCGGCGGTCTTGCAGACACGCTCGTACTTGCGGCGGATTTCGCATTTGCATGTTGCGGCGCGTTCATACCCGTTTTTGTCGGTGAAGTACACCAATTTTGTGTCTTTACATTCCGGGCATTCATAGACTGGGTCTGTGGCAAATGGGCGGTCTCCCCTAGCCTCCTGAAAGCGTTTTTTCAGCCTATCCGCCTGCGTTCCGATTGTCGCTGCCGCATAATCGTTCGTAATCTGCTCGCATTTGTTGTTTAACTCGCTCATCTTCGTCTGGGTTGGTTGAGGGTTGGTTGTTTCCTTTCGCGGGTTCGTCAAATGGCTGGTAAAAATCACCAAGGTTTTTCGCTGCGGCATTCTGCACCCACCTATCTGCTTTATCGAAATCTCTCCCCGTTGCGGAAAGTAGTTTGGCAACCATCATGCCTTGCTGTGTCGCCATAACAGGCTTTCCAGACTCGGCACGTACTTGCCAGTAGATTTCCAAACTCGCACGAAGGTTTTCCGGTAACTTGGAAAAATCCTCTTGTGTGCGCACACTCACACCTTCTTTAAATTCTTTAGATTCATTTCCCTTATTTAACTTTGTGTCCTTCGGTGTGTCCTTCGGTGTGTCCTTCGGTGTGTCCTTCGGTGTGTCCTTCGGAATTTTTTGTCGGTTGTAAGTGTCGTAGTTTACTAGGGTTATAATACCTTCTCCCTGTTCCATTCGACGAGTTATCATGTGTTCTGCTTCAAGAAATGCAATGAATCCTTTGACCCAATTCATACTTCTACTCCATCGGCGTTCAAGAAATCGCAAGCTGGCGTGAAACTCACCCCGTTTGACTTCAATGATTCGTCCGTTTTTTAGTATCTTCTTGCAGCCCTCAAAATTCGCCGATTGAATCAAATCAATCCACGCTTCGGCTCTGCTGTACGCTCGGTCTTCATTCCAGATTTCACCACGGAACATTTTTCGACTGATAACTATGTATCCTGATTGCAAATTTTATCACCTCCTCTCGTTCTGCCGGATTTTACCGTCCGTGCCGGGGGTTAAGTTGTTGGTTCATCCACGACGATCCAGTCGGTCGCTTCAATGTCGCTAAGACTTGGAGTAAAGTACCTTCTGTATTCAACATTTGCTTCGTTCTTGATTATGGTGGTGTAAAGACTACCAATACCATGACCAACGTAAGCATTAGACCAACACTCCCTGCACACCTTCTCTCCCTTCCGCACTTTCGCCATTGCCTCCAAGAACGTCATATTTTTCGGCGGTTCCGGGACAATTTCCCAGTCGGTGGCGAGGAAGCCACAATAACTGCTATATTCTGTCGTACCATCACCGATCAACACCATGCCATGTTTAACATGGAACGTGAGACCTTCCGGTAATGTTCTGCGACGCATTTCTCGTCCGCCAGTATCGTGTGATTTTTTCACGGCTTCGCTAAAGTTCATTTCTCTGTCCTTTCGTTAAGTGTTTCCTGTTCCCTCTCCGTCAACCGGTCAATCACAAACGGCGAGGGCTGCGCGGCGGCAGAAGCATTTCCGCGCCGCTTGCGTCCTCTGCGAACTACCGGTTCGTCATCCTCCAACGGCTCCCGTTGTTGTTCCAGCCATTGCCGAAAAAATGGGTAGCCGTGTTCGTCGGCAGTATGTTCCAAATTTGCACATACTGAATCCTCGCTCATTATCCCTCCTCGCCTGGTTCACGTTCCTGCGGACTTTCTTTCGACACTTTTGCACCGTTAATGCCAAGAGCATCTTTCAGTCCCTCCGTACCGGACTTGCCGGACGTTGCCGGTTCCTCCATCTCGAAATACTCGGACGCATCACGCATGCCGTCTTTGATCGAGTTGTAAACTCGGCGCAAGTCCACGAGTTGCCCCGGTTCCATTGCGTCAAAACGTCTCTGAATTCGCTTTTCGATCATCGCTTTCGTGACTCCAAACTTTGCGAAGGCTTCGGAAAGTTTTTTCAGACTCTCCGGCGAAACGTCGGCAGTAACTTTTAGCGTTTTCCGGCATTGATCCACCGCAGCGTCCACAATGTCTCCGGGAATCACTCCGAGAATGCAAGCACGCAAACGCCGTGCCCCTTTGTTGGCAATGTTCTCATAAATGTCCCTGCTTTCGGTCAATTTTACGCCGCCCCCCTTCTTGTCCCTTACGTGAGGAACACTAAAAGTTTTCGTGCAACGATAATTGGTCTCCAAATCCCACGCATACGCAAGGACGGTACTCTCTTTGTCATTACGGTCAACTTCGACAATTCCGCAGTCGATATTCCCCCATCCGGCGGCAAGTGCCTCGGCAAGACGGATTGAGGGACCTGTAACCTGCGTCCCGCCGCGCGGGTAGGTGTACTCTGCCTGACTCGCCAGCGTTTCCCGCTGACAAGCATTCAAAATCCGCTCCGTTGCCGCAATGGGATCGCGGGGGAACTGTTTCGCCATAAACACGGCGGCTTGCATTTCGCTGACCGCTCTCGTTTGGGCAACTCCCGACATGGCTGTACCCTTCGATTCCGCAACTGCGTTGCCAAAGGGATTTTTGGTTGCGAGTTCTGTACTCATCTTTTAGGTTCCTTTCTTTGGGTATTAGGGTTAATGGTTATTCCGTTGCATTTTTCCGATGCCCGACGTAAAATCGAAGCAACAAATCCACGATCAAGCGGTGCAACATCCGCTCGTTTTTTCGGCTTACGTGTGTATCTCAACTCCTCTCCGTTGACTGTGAGAATTCCCCAGTCTTCGGGAAGTTCTTTTGGCAAAACAATTCCTTGTGGAATCACAAGAACAAAGAAATCGCAATACTTTCCGACACCTTCGCTTTTTGTCATGTCTTTCAATTCTGCCATCAAGTCTGCGCGAGAAACTTTTATCTCAAAGCAAGTCAACGACAAACCCTTCGACGGATACAAATTCATCGCAACTCCATCTGCAATTCGCCCTCCGTAATAATAGCCTGTTCTATCGAAAACAGAGGAAAAATACGCCCACTCCGGTGCGCAGAATCTTTTTACCAAAAGGCTCTGGATGTGTTTTTCAGTGTAAATCATCATTCGTTTTCCTTTCTGCCTTCCGGCGGTTGAGGGTTAGGGTTTTGAGACGGCAGTTTTCAGACGGCAGACAGCAGTTTTTTCTTCTGCTATCTGCAATCTGCCGTCTGCCGTCTATTTTCCTTTCGGTGGTAAAAACGTTCGGTATCCCGGACGTTCGGTGGTAAAATTGGCAATCGTTTCGCTCGACACGCCGAGTGAACGAGCGGCACCTTCCCAGTCAATTTTCTGGGACGGCTTGCATTGCTTGTACGTAAACTTTCCCAGTGCGGTTACAATTCCTTCATTCTCTCCAATGGCGGCAATCAGTTGCAACTTCATTGCGTCGGCACGTTCTTCCCGCATCTTGTTATCCGCCGTCAGTTGCAGGTACTCCGATGCCAAACTGTCGATTGCATCGTCGGAATACGAAAACTTGCCCGGCGTGTGGCTCGGATACTTCGTTTTGAGGTAGCGAATTGTCTCCGAGTCGGCTTCCGTGATCGGCGGAGGGATTCGCTTTTCGACATGTTCTGTCCAAAACTCGACTGCCTTCTGCCGCATGTGGTTATATAGTTCACCGTCGAATGTAATCTTGTACTCCCGAT
>Ga0209755_10004139_pt1 | contig 17421 bp, 12 predicted proteins | sample TergutCo191P1_FD_187301 | JGI IMG/M metagenome (GOLD analysis project Ga0209755, IMG submission 187301) | Cornitermes sp. P1 segment gut microbial communities from Petit-Saut dam, French Guiana - Co191P1 (SPAdes) (version 2) | ecosystem: Host-associated > Arthropoda: Insects > Digestive system...
CAAACTGTGGAGGTATAACTTCGTACCCATTAATATCAATATAACCCCACAAACCGGTATAATAACATTGCACGGCTGCTCTGCCTTCTCTAAAGGTTTGGATAGGATAAGGATAACGATCTGGTGTTGGCCCTTGCCCTTCATTATTTATAAGATAAAAGCGTATATTTGAATATATTTGCGGAACAACAACATTACCCTCAAGGTCACTCATTCCTATACGTCTGTCGGTTATCCATTGGCGCACAAACCCGTCTTCGTGGGTTTCCTGCTCGACTGTTCCTGTCACCGTAAAAACTACACCTTGGTCGCAGACCCAAATATGATAATAGGTGTAAGGTTTAATTATATATTCGCCAAGGGTATTAATTAATGCAATCCCTTCTGGACCAGAACAATGGCAAGCCCAATTGCAAGTGCTTCTATAATCCACAACTGCCACACCATGGTTAAAATGAGTCCCACGCTTAAACCTTGGTGCAATCACCTCATTGCCTTCTGAGTCTATATATCCCCATTGAATGGCATGGTTAGAAACGATCACCCCATTTGTCCAATCCATTTCACCTATAAATATTCCGGCAAGCCCTTCATAAAATGTGCGTAATATTCCACGCACTGGCGGAAAAGCCTTGTTTCCGTAAATATCAATTGCACTATACTGAACGGTATAATCGTCAAGGAATCTGCCTGCTATAATTGCTCTACCCTCATTAAATGGTTGCACAGCAAGCAAGTTTGGAGCAATAATCTCGTTACCATACATATCAAATACGCCCCATAATTGCGGTATCCTGGTAGATACACCACCCTCTGGCGAATTTGGGCGGACAATAGCCGCAACCAAACCATATCCTAGCGCAAATACTTGGCGGATATATGGATAAATCTCCATATGAGGAACGGGAAAGACCTTTTGCCCTGTGCTGTTAATCAAAAATCCGTGAGCAGTATCACAATATTCCCATTGTCTTGATTCTTCATTCACTCGAAATCTATTGCCCGTAGTTATTGCGATATACTCGTTATTATCAAAACCCCGCATGTGGGACACCCTTTGTGGCTTAAAAATCCAATCGCCATATCGGTTAATAACCCCTTGGTCAACATCATTTATTGATTGCCCAGACCTTTCACGAAGGATAACTAAGCCATACGGGTTAGGATTATACCACGATACAGAAGTTTCGACTACAAATCCATATGGAATAACGGTACGTCCCAGCGACTCCATTACAGCCGCATAATTGGCATGACCTTCCGCACTTTGTATGCCTGACATAATAGAAGGGATAAGTACATTTCCTCTGTTATCTAAAAGAATGTGCGCCCCATTTCCTCTTTCGCCGTTTTGTAACCATATATAAACAAGCCCATTTTCATAAACAACATGGTTAATCGCCAGCAGCGAAAAGTCAATTTTATTGTTGTTTTCGTAATCATGTCCTACGTCTTTTACATAATCATCTTCGGTTACTTGGTTTTCGCTCTTGTTTTCAGCCGAAACAAATTCATTATTGTTATAAATAGCCGCATTTCTTTCGCCAGAACTTCCGCACCCGGTAATCATTGCAACCAAAACAAACACGGATGCAAACCATGACACTATATAACGTTTTTTTACTTTTATTTTCCTCATTATGCTCACCTCAAATTATTATTAATCATTTCATGTTGTCGCGCAAAGCGTTTGCTTTATCGTATTTTCAACCTCAAGCCCTCTACCGATATAACTGTTGTTGCCGATTATTTGTAAATTATCAGTGCATGGACGTGTGTCCATCAGATTATAATTTTCTTTGTCCTGTGCCACTATATCAGTAAATGCAATCGGAAGCCCTGCGGACAAGAAAAAGCTTTTTCCTGTTTGCAATTGAAAGTGAATATGTGGTTCCGAGGTGTTCCCTGTGTTGCCACATCGAGCAATGACTTCACCTTGCTTTACATGCTCTCCAACATTCACGGTAATGCTGTTTGGTGCAAGGTGTGCAATGAGACTATATTCCTTGTCATGGTGTCTGATGACGATATAGTTTCCCCGAAGGTCGAGCGAATCGCAGTAAGCCGCCATCCCATCAACAAAGCTGTCTTTAGCTTTTCTTCGTACTTTTACCACCGTGCCGTCCGCAGGAGCGATCACTTCTTTGGCATAACAAAAATAATTTTGAACCGAGCGTCCATTCCCCTCAAAAGACTTGCCTTCATTGTTGGCAATAATGAAATCATAAGCATATTTTTGTGATAGTGAGCCGCCATGAAGCAAGTTTTTGTGAATGCCACCATTAAAGACCGTCCATTTTCCCGTAAACGGCAAGATATAATTGCCTTTTTGTACATACGTTTCCATCGTTGGCAGCTTGTTTTTATGTGAAATCTTAACATACGTATCCCCTAAAAACTGATATAAAGATTGAATAAACACAGACAACGGCATATTTAAGAAAATGAGCAGAAAAAAATAATGAAATAACGCTAATGTATCATTTCCAATGAGTGAACCTAAAATCCCCAACAGAAATAACCACATCAGCTTGCCTAAAAGTATTAAAATAATCCCCCCTGTTTTGAATCTGCGTAAAACAATACCAACGATTCTGCACAAGAGTATGATTAATATAACAAAGATCCAGTCCTGCATTTTAATTACACCTTCTCGCTTTCATCAATAATTTCAAAAATATCTTCAATTGCCACATTAAATACTTTGGCGATTGAATATGCCAAGATGAGCGACGGATTATATTTGCCTTTTTCAAGGTGATATATGGTTTCCCGCCTAACCCCAACTTTTGCGGCAAGTTCGTCTTGCTTCATATCATGTCGTGCACGATATTCTTTTATCCGTGTTTTAATGATCATCTTCATCTTTGCCGATCATCTCTTTTCTTTCAAGATGTCCTAAACTTGCACTAAAAACAATAACACAGACAGCCATGGTCAAACTGAAGCCCACTATGGCAACGCTCTGTGCATAGGTATATAAACCCTTTTCAATCAATAAAACCGTTGCTATTATTATGAAATTTGATGCAATCAAAAAGATGAAAAATCCTCTTGTTGCGCAGATGCGTACATTAGTCCAAAATAATTCATCGGGGACGACTTTGATATAGCGAAAAAAAGTAAAATTTGCACAAAAGGCAAACGAAAAAGGGTTCCCAAAAAATCCAGCGAAACCCAACACACCCAAAAATCCCAACCAAGCCAATTTGTTTTGCATAATTCACTTCCTCATGTTATATATTTATCACATTATGATATAAATATATAGCATTGCAAATAAAAAGTCAAGAATCCTCTGAAAACAAATGATGGTATTTGGGTTTAGGGCTGAATGGAAGTGGGTAGTTGGGAAATAATAATCCAATTGAACGCTCATAGGCAATTAATATATTACATAGAATAGTATTAATGCCACAAATAGAAAAGATTGAATAAACACAGGCAATGGTATATTTATTATGGGCAGTACGTCATATAACCTGAGGAATTTTCAAATCCAAAGTTTATATATATATTTTCTGCCATTTCTGTTTTATAAAGAACGAGCCTGCCGCAACCTTGCAGTTTCGCTTCTTCAATTGTTAATTCAAGCAGCTTGCTTGCGATTCCACGGCAGCGGTATTCAGGATATGTGTACATATTGGTAATATATCCTTGCCGACCGGACATGTTTGTTATGGACGGCATGACATCAAAAAAAGTTAAGCCACTTGTACTTATAATTTTACCAGCATCACAAGCAAGCCATGTTATTAGTGTATTTTCCGTAATACCTTTTTCAAAATAATGCTGAATGCTTCTACATAGAGCACGTTTCGCGTCTGCTGATTCATGCTCCATGTACATGTCCATATTATCCATGCGAATTTGGGTTAGAACAGCACAATCTGCAATAACCGCTTTTCTATATATGATAGACATAACAATCCTCCATGAAGTTGATGACAACCCACTCATTATATCTTGGCAATGAAGGTCGTGTCAAAAATTGAATCTTTGATGAATACAGGTTATTTTCTGTTTTGTATGTATCATTTACAATACAAACAAGGATGTCCCCCTTGACAATATCCCTTTCATCCTGTATAAATAACAGGCAACAAATTACAATTTACTTGTTAGGTGAGGCTCCTAGGAGAACACAGGCTACTGCCCCATAATGTCGAGAGACAGCACTGGGGTATAACAGGCACAGTCGGATTAAGGCATGCTTAATGTAGCTGACCATCATTTGGTCTACGTCTTTTAGTGCTAAAGCTCAAACGAGGGGTATCGAATTTGGCATACAGTGCATTTTAGCGTGGATTTTTATTCATGCGGCACGGTTTATGGCGCGACTGATGACGACCCCTTATGGCGGTCGTTTTTTAATGTTTTACAAATGTATCAAAAGATATATTTGCATCGTCACACAGCCACGGTTGCCGCTGGCGCTGGCGCTTGAATCATTATAAACGCAGCTGCGAAAAAGGCAGCGCACATGCCAAACAAAACACAATCTTCCGGTAGAAAGCGGTGATAAAGCAATGGACGAAGACAGTAGATGTCGCACAATCAACCCAATACACAATGGCAGCGCTTCGTTTTGCTGCCGCAATCAAATGGAGGTAAAATCAAATGAACAACACAATTTTAAACTTTATGTATGCCGTGCTCTCTGCGATTAAAGCAAAGGACATGAGCACCTTAAAAACACTGTTGACGAATGCCAACTATGTTGAAATCTTAGACTTGATTCAAGAATTGTCAACGGAACATCAAGCGGTGGTATTTCGCTTATTGTCAAAAGATGCCGCACTTTTCGTGTTTGAGCGCTTGGACACACACAGCCAAAATCGCCTCATTAAATCCTTCACTGAAGAATCTGCTTTGGCGATGATTTCTGCACTGGATCCTGATGAGCGCGTTCGGCTCTTTGATGAGATGCCGGCTACTTTTGTTAAAAAAATGATGTCGGCACTTTCTGATGTAGAAAGTGAAAAGACCAGACTGTTGATGGGATATAAAATACAAACAGCCGGGCACATTATGACACCGGAATTTGTACGCATCAGCCGCAACATGATGGTTTCTGATGCGCTGATGAAAGTAAAAGAAAATGCCAAAGAGATGGAGACCATTTATACAATTTATATCACGGATGATTCTCGACATTTGGAAGGTGTTATTTCACTGCGGGATTTATGGATTGCAGATCCGGCGGAAAAGGTCGAAACCGTAATGCAGCACATGGTTGCAAAGGTCACCACCGACACCGATCAAGAAGATGTTGTGAAACTGCTTCAAAAATTAGATCTGCTTGCCATGCCGGTGGTGGATATGGAAAACCGCTTGGTGGGTATTGTCACAATTGATGATGCGCTGGATATTTTAGAAGATGAAGCGACCGAAGACATCTTGGATGCGGCGGGTTTTGCAGACATTGCCGGCAAAGAAACCGATCGCAGTGAAGTGTTAACCAAAGGACGTATTTGGAAAATATGGGCGGTGCGTTTGCCGTTTCTACTCATTACATTGGCAGCCGGGATGGCAGCCGGACTAATCCTTGAAGGGTTTGAAGAAATATTAGAATCCGTTGTGGTGGTTGCATTTTTTATCCCGCTCATCATGGATATGGGGGGCAATGTCGGCACACAGTCTTCGACAGTTTTTGCACGCGGTGTGGTGCTGGGGCACATTAACATCAAACGATTCACAAAGCCATTTTTAAAAGAACTGTGCGTTGGCTTATCCATGGGTGTCATCGTTGGTGTTGTATCCGGCATTATTATTACGGTTTGGCTTGGGCTACCGATGTTGGGACTTGCTGTGGGTATTTCACTGATTGCCACCATGACATTTGCCGCAGTCTTGGGATTCATTGTACCCTTTGTTTTAATCAAATTAAAAGTTGATCAAGCCGCAGGTTCCGCACCCATCATTACATCAATAAAAGATATTTCAGGATTGTTTATTTATTTCGGACTCATCGCATTATTGATGCATGCCTATATTTATTAATAAAATGAGATGACTGGTTTGTTGCTGTTTATAAGCTGATGTGCTAAAGACACCTTATATTTAAAAAAGCGTTACAATAATGGAGGTGAAACCCATGAGAAAAAAATTGTTAAGTCTTTTTGTAATCCTTTTTATCGTTTTTTTCTTATCTGCCTGCAATGGAGAATCAAATGGTGGTTATGAAACCATTGTTACATGGCAGGACGCTTATTTTGATATATTGCAAGAATATGCGCTGCAGCTTACGGAAACAGATGAGTGGGGTAACGCGTTTAATAACTTTTTAATCTATGACATTGACAAGGACGGCGTTCCGGAAATTATTATTCTTAGTGCGGACAACCGATGGATTTGGACGCCTGTGTCCGCTTATACATTTCGGGATGATCTTGTGGTTCGCCTTAATCTGTCTGTGGAATTTATGCGCGCGGTCGCTTCGTTACATGGCTTTGGTGCTGTGAATAATGAAGAAGGTATAGAAGTCGTTTCATTAAGCCACAACAGAATTCATTTTCATCGGTTTATGGTTTATGGCGATGGCATCGTTATGACACGTTATGGAAAGATACATGCATTCGGCGGAGATTGGACGGATCTGCGTTTTTACACAGGAAACAACCACACAGATTATCATGTTGCTACCGAAGAAGAACTATCAAAGTTGTTTGCCACGGGTTCTTTTGTCCATGGACACATGTTTGATAATAACGATTATTCTTTTATGGTATTGCAACATCCGCTTATAGATGAGATGATTCAAAGGGTCATCGATGCTTTTAATCACTGATGTTCAAATATGCTTGCGCATGTATTAATTAAAATCAATCAGAAAACCATTGCGTGTGCGGTGGTTTTTTTGATGCAAACGATTGCAAACGTTTCATCAGGTATAACGTTTGTGTAACAAGCACAGGAAAATCTTTACATTGACACTTTTTTCCATTAGAATTTTATTATCATTACATATTAAATACCATGACAATTTACGTTGGAGGATCAAAGTGAATAATTTTCATTCTATTGATGCGCAGCGAATGCTGCTCCTTGATGCGGCTCCGATTTGTTGTAAACTGTGGAACCGGGATCATCAGGTCATTATGTGCAACCAAGAATGTGTGCGTGCCTTTGGTGCCATTGATAAACAAGATTTTTGTGAGCGGTTTTTCAGTTTTTCGCCTGAATACCAACCGGACGGTTCAAAATCAAAAATCGCGGCAGCCAATGCATTGGATAAAGCGTTTGACGAGGGTTATGTGTGTTTTCAGTGGATGCACCGAAAAGCCGACGGGACATTGATGCCCGCCGAAATAACGATGGTGCGCGTGGTGTATGGCCATGACTTCGTCATTGCTGCGTACATCCGCGATATGACCAACCAAAAAGAAATGGAAGATCAATTAAAAAACGCCATCGAAGATGCAAACAATGCCAATGCCGCAAAATCTGCGTTTTTGGCCAAGATGAGTCATGAAATGCGCTCCCCGCTGAATGTAATTATTGGACTTACGGATTTACATATGGAAGAATCAGACGCGGTTCCTCAAGAACTGTCCTCAGACATCCGCAAAATTAATACTGCCGGCAGCACGCTTCTGGGCATTGTCAACGATGTGCTGGATTTAAGTAAGATTGAATCCGGCCGGTTGACATTGAATCCGGCGGCTTATTGCACCGCCAGTTTGCTTAACGACATCATTACACTCAATCAAATTCGTATCGAATCAAAGCCGATTAAATTTATTGTCAACATTGATGAAAACTTGCCGTATGAGCTGTATGGCGACGACCTGCGGCTCAGTCAAGTATTTAATAATTTATTGAGCAATGCATTTAAATATACAAAAGAGGGACAAGTTCGGCTGTCGGTTGACAGTGTTGTTGACGGCAGTGATGTCTGGCTCACCATCACGGTTGCAGACACCGGTATTGGCATTAAAGCAGAAAACCTTCAAAAAATATATGACGAGTATATGCAGGTCGATGTGAATGCAAACCGAAAGATTGAAGGTACCGGTTTGGGTTTGTCTATTGCAAGAAGCTTGATTCAAAAAATGGACGGTGATATTAACATCGTCAGTGAATATGGGAAGGGTACAACCTTTACGGTTCGGGTAAAACAACAGTGTTACAGCGCCGCACCCATTGGCCGTGAAACCGTTTCGCGTTTGTCCAGTTTTACATTTTCTGATAAGAAACAGCATATTTCGTCAAAAATCGTGCGTGTGGATTTAAGTTATGCACGGGTTTTGGTTGTTGATGATTTAGAAACAAATTTGGACGTTGCATCAGGAATGATGAAAAAATATAAACTAAATGTCGATTGTGTGCTTAGTGGACGGGATGCAATTAATCTTGTTAAAAAAGGCACACCGGTTTATGATGCAATTTTCATGGATCATATGATGCCTGAGATGGACGGTGTTGAAGCGACAAAACGCATTCGTGATATTGGCAGTGATTACGCGCAGAATGTGCCCATTATTTCATTGACGGCCAATGCCATCATCGGCAACGAACAATTCTTTTTAAATTGCGGATTTCAAGCGTTTTTATCAAAACCCATTGACATGCTTAAACTAGACAGTGTCTTAAAACAATGGGTGCGCAACAAGGATAAAGAGCTTTCTGCATTAAAAACCATGCATGCACAGTTGTCATCAGAAAAAAAATACAATGTGACGCATATTGACATTGAGGGCATTGATGATCAAAAAGCACTGAGCTTGTATGATCAAGATCAAGATATTTTACTTTCTGTTATTGGGTCTTATTTAAGAAATACTCCGAATATTATTAAAACACTCAGTGAAGTTGATCAAACACACATGCATGTGTATATGACCGCGGTACACGGATTGAAATCCGCCAGCGAATATATTGGTGCCACGCAGATTAGGACACTTGCGGCGAGGCTTGAATCATTGGCGAAAGAGGGTAATCTCGATGCGATACAACAAGAAAACGGCACGCTCATCAGTGATGTGAATCAGCTTCTCCTGAACATACAGCAATGGTTTGAAGTTCACCAGCATACATCGGATACGGCAGAACAATCGCTGAACAAATCATTGCTTAAAATCCTCAGTGATTGTTGTTTACAATACAACATGCACGGTGTTGATGGCATTCTCGCCGAACTGAAAGTAGGTTCGGATCACTATAATCAATCGGATTGTGATTTTTTAAATTTAATTAACGATCAAATTATTACATCGGATTTTGATGAAACATATCAATGTATTCAAAAATATTTGGAGGGGTCGTCATGAATGCTATGAAAAAAATATTTGCCGTGGACGATAATTTGACCAACTTGACGGTCATTAAAAACATTTTAAAAGAAAAATACGAAACATTTCCTTTGCAATCAGCGGTAAAAATGTTTGATTTGTTGCCAAAAGTGAAGCCCGATCTAATTTTATTGGATGTTGAGATGCCGGATATTAATGGATATGATGCGATTCGCTGGCTAAAAAACAGTCCTGATTACAAGGACATTCCTGTTATTTTTGTGACAGCCCTTCAAGGCGAAAATGAAGAACTTGTAGGTATGGAGCTTGGCGCAGTGGATTATATTTATAAACCCTTTGTCGCGTCAATTTTACTTAGGCACATACAAACACATTTGGAACTCGCCGAAGCGAAGCAGGAGCTGCAGTCTTTAAATGCAAGCACGCAAGAAAAACTGATGAATAAAATGCATGAGGTTGCAAATTTGCAAGTATCGATTTTTGAAATGCTTGCAGATATGGTTGAAAGCCGAGATTCTGTTTCCGGTTTGCATGTACACCGAATCCAAAAATACTTGCAATGCCTCATCGATGCAATGATTGAACAAGGTGTGTATTTGGACGAAATCAGCAGCTGGGATATGGACTATATCATTCCATCTTCCCAGCTTCATGATATTGGTAAAATCGCAGTGAGTGATACAATCTTAAACAAGCCTGGGAAATTAACGGATGAAGAATTTGATAAAATGAAAAAACATGTAATATATGGCACCGAAGCGATTACGAAGATGCAAGAACTTGTCAAAGAAAATCGCTTTTTGGATTATGCGTTAATTTTTGCAAAAACGCATCATGAAAAATGGAATGGTGAGGGCTATCCCTTTGGCATTCACGGGGATGCCATTCCGCTGCTTGGACGATTGATGTCGATTGTCGATGTTTATGATGCACTGGTGTCTGCGCGTCCATACAAAGAACCCTTTACACCGGAAAAAGCGGCGAGCATTATTCGTGAAGGCAGCGGAACATCCTTTGATCCATTACTGGTGGAGGTGTTCAACAGTGTTGAGGATCAGTTCAAAGATATATACATGTGCAATCGTGATTCATAATATCCATTGTTGTAGGTGATGACATTGAATATATTTAATAAAAAAAAGTCAGAACATGGCGATATGGTGGCTGTTCCGAATCAACCGGATGCATCACACAGTGCGGATGATATTTTAAAAATCATCTTGGACGCTGCGCCAATCGGCTGTATGCTTATGAATGCAGATTTTGAAATCTTGTACTGCAATCAAACCTGTATCACGCAGTTTCAGCTGACCACTCAAGAAAATTTATTTGAATGCTTTTTTGCATTGTCGCCGGACTATCAAAACAATGGAGAACCGTCAAAAGAATTGGCGATGACACTACTCAATAATGCGTTAAAAAACAAGAAACATTCTTTTGAATGGATGCACCGTAAAACAGACTTAACCTTGATGCCCTGTGAAATAACCTTGATACGTGTTCTTTATCAAAATGAACCTTGTGTGGCGGTGTTTGTCCGGGATGTATCCGAGCAAAAAAAAGTCGCAGAAGAAAATGAAAAATTGTTGTCAGATTTAAAAGAGTCTGCAGCAATGTTAGAAGTTTCCATGCAAGAAGCCACGTCTGCGAATGAGGCAAAATCGGCATTTCTTGCAAATATGTCACATGAGATGCGCACACCGCTGAATGTTATTATCGGTTTGACGGAACTGCATTTGGACGTACCGGAAGAGACTCCCGATGAGGTTTCACTGGATTTGCAAAAAATCAATACAGCGGGAACCGCACTTTTAGGCATTGTCAATGATGTTTTGGACATTTCAAAAATAGAATCCGGAAAATTGGAACTGGTGCCGGAACAATATGTTACGGCAAGCCTTATTAACAACATTATTACATTAAATATTTTACGTATTGAATCAAAGCCCATAAAATTCATCATCGATGTCGATCCTAATTTGCCCTATACGCTGATTGGTGATGAGTTGCGTCTTTCACAAGTCTTTAACAATTTGTTGAGCAATGCCTTTAAATATACCATGCAGGGCAGTGTCCATTTGACGGTCGGATTTGAGCGCGGTTATGATGACGATGTGTGGCTGGACATTGTGGTTGCAGATTCCGGCATTGGGATGCGTTCGGATGCACTGCATGATTTGTTTAAAGAATATTATCAACTGGATGTTAAAGCAAACCGAAAAATTGAAGGGACCGGACTGGGTCTTTCCATCGCAAAACGTTTGGTAAAAATGATGGATGGCGAGATTTATGTTGAAAGTGAATATGGAAAGGGCAGCACATTTACGGTACGTTTAAAACAAACATATGTAAACAACACTTCGATTGGTCCGGAGATTGTGCAATCATTAAAACATTTTACATACAAAGATATACAAGGTGAAACAAGTCAAAAAATTATTCGAAAAAGCAAAAGCCATGCGCATGTGCTGATTGTTGATGATTTTCAAGCGAACCTGGACGTTGCTGCCGGCATGATTCGGAAATATAAAATTCACGTGGATACGGTTACCAGCGGAAAGGATGCCATTGAGGCCATCAATAGAGGGGTGCCTCGATATGATGCGGTCTTCATGGATCACATGATGCCGGAGATGGACGGTATTGAAGCCACCAAATGTATTCGGGCTTTGGATTCTGAATACGCTAAAAATCTTCCGGTTATTGCACTCACTGCCAATGCCATTATTGGCAGTGAAAAAATATTCATCGACCATGGGTTTCAAGCATTTTTATCCAAACCCATTGATATTATGAAGCTGGACGCTGTGATTAACAAATGGATACCCGGAGACGATGCCGAAGACGGAGCACCTCAAGCGGTTTTGGCCGATGAGCCACATCATGAAACATGGCACATCCATATCGAAGGTGTTGATTCAACCAAAGCACTGCAGTTATATGGCAATGATTTAGAATTGTATGATTCGATCATTCAGTCGTATGCCCGCAATACGCCGGCATTGTTGACGGAGCTTTCGCATTTGTCGGAAGACAATTTACGTAACTATGCCATCCATGTGCACAGTCTAAAGGCGGCATCGGCGAATATTGGTGCAAATGAAGTATCCGCCGCGGCATTAGAACTTGAAATGTTGGCAAAAGCCGGTGATTATGCGCATGTTAAAGAAAAAAATCCGGTACTAATCGCACAAACAAAAGCGTTGTTGGTGTGTATTGCGGCATGGCAAAATGAAAAACCAAAAATAGTGCCGGAAAATACAATATGTCTTGATGAAGATTTTTTGCAAGAGATGATTGAATGTTGCAAAAATTATGACATGCATGGACTGGATGAATTGTTGGCGAAACTCAGTCAATATAATGAACCATCGGAACATCCTGTTATTGAAAACATAGAACGCTTGGCAGTGTCGTCTGAATTTGATGCGCTGCAAGAACTGCTTACAAAGCAACTTGCTTCAGCGAAAGGGCGTCTTTCGGCATGATGAAAACATCAATTTATTCAAAAATTAAAAGCCGCATTCGGTATGGCTTTTTGGTCATCACCTTGTTTTTGTGTTTTATTACGGTGGGTGCATTGCTGATTATTCGCAGCAGTGTCATTGCATCCAGCCAAAGCTTAGGTGCGGTTTCTGCCGCCAATTCAAAACAAGACCTTGAAACACAGGCAAAAAATTCATTGTATCGCTTAACGATCAGTCGTGCGGAAAGCAGCGATGAACAATTGCAAACCATAGAAATTATTGTGCGGGTTATGGCAGAGCGTCTTACGGACATTATGAGCAATTCACAGTATTATGCACCGCAGCCCATTGATTTTCCGGATCCGTTAAACAACGGAACACCGGTACCCCAGCTCCAACTGCCCGAAGGGGTGTCGCGTGAAAGTTTAGAGGACGAAATCGGACTGCTTGCCAATGTTTCGCGGCTCTTTCTTTCTATTTATGATGAATTTAATTATATTTTTGCGGTTCAATTGGGAACATTGTCCGGTGTTACCATCGTTGTGGATTCAGATTCAGGATTAAAATCACCGGTTTATGATGCACGAACGCGCACATGGTATCAGCGTGCGATGCAAAACGGTGCATTGGCGTGGACGGATGTGTATCAAGATTACTTGGGCATTGGTGCCACGATTACATGTGCCGCGCCATTTTACGATGCGAGGGGCAACATCGCGGGCATTGTTTCCGCGGATATTTTAATTAATTCTTTACGTGAGCGATTGGTCGGGTCTCAAATTGGTGAAACAGGACATGTATTTATTCTTGATAATGTGGGCAATGTTATTATCGCAGAAGCGGCTGTAAATAATGGTATGGAGGATGACGTTCATACCATCACCGAACATATTCATGCCGTGATTGACGGGCACCACATCCTTGAAGAGGCTTCCGGGATTTTTCAAGCAACCGCAGGTGATCATGAATATTTTATTGCCTTTGCACAGCTTAAAACACTGCCATGGGTCATGATGTTTACCATCCGCATCAGTGAGGTTGTTGCACCGGCAATCACCAGCAGCCAATCTATAATGGCACTCACAAGCACAGAGATTTCACAATTAAATCGCTTTTTAATCATCATGATTGTGATACTCATTGCGCTTATATTATTGGTAATACCAATGTCGACGTTTATGGCAAGCCGTACCGCAGCGGTAATTGCAAAACCCATTATTGCACTGAATGACGGCGCAAACCTTATTACATCCGGAGATTTGGCACATCGCTTTAACATCAAAACCGGCGATGAGATTGAAAATTTATCAGATTCATTTAATACAATGATTGATACGATTAAACGGACCACCTCGGAAAAAGAGCATATTGATGCAGAGATGCACATTGCCAACAACATACAAGAGACATTAATGCCAAACATGGTGAATGCGCTCCCATTGTATGATGAATTTGATTTATCTGCATTTATGACATCCGCAAAAAAAATTGGCGGTAATTTTTATGATGTATTCCTGGTGAATGAAAACAATTTGGCCATTGTTGTTGCTTCTGTTGGCGGGCAAGGTATTCCCGCGGCACTGCTGATGTTTATTACAAAGGCGATGATTAAAAGCAAACTACAATCCGGCATTATGCCGCAAGATGTATTAAACCAAGTAAATATGTTGTTGGTTGAAAAAAATGATGCCAACATGCCGATGTATGCATTTATTTCTGTCTTGGACATTACATCCGGGAAGCTGACATATGTCAACGCCGGACATAAGCCGCCGCTGTTTAATGAGGGTGATGGATTTTTTGTACTAAACAACAATCCTGATGCCGCACTTGCCCTTACGAAAGATACAAAATACAAACAACATGACTATTTTCTAATGCCGGGAACGCAGGTACTGTTTTTTACGGAATCCGTTTATCATCTCATGAAGCAAGATGGTGTGTTATATTCAAATGAAGATTTAATCCAGTCCGCAAACGCGCTGTCAAAATTGAGCGTTCAAAATTTTGTGCAAGGACTAAGCTCCGAATTTATGACACATACGGATGTGCACGGCATTTCAGAAGCAATGGGTGTTTGCATCATAAAGTACAAAGGTCTTAAAAAGGTGACGGAGTTGTTGGTCGAGGCGAATCTGAATAACATACCGCGCATCGTTGATTTTATTACAAAAAATATTCCGACGCAAGATGAAAAATCATTGCGGAAAGTTGACATCGTGGTCGATGAAGTTATATCAAATATTGCACGCGTGGCGTATGCACCGGAAAACGGCAATGTGCTTGTCCGGGTTTCTTATCAAGGTGAGTTGTGCTTAGAGTTTGAAGACACCGGCAGCCCCTATCATTTAAATTTCACGGATGACATGACGGAACAAAAAACAACCATGAATTTATTTATGTCCAACAAACTCATGGATAAAATTGAATACACACGCAGAGGTAAGCGTAATTTGTTGTCCTTAACCAAGTTGATGCATTAATTAAATCTATGGGTTTAAGTGGATTTCCTTAACAAAAATGTGTTTTTCTTATATACGGAGTTGTTGACAATTCATGTTATAATGGACGGGAAAAGGGTTTGTTCAATGTAAAACAAACTAAAATTATGATGTCTTTTGGGAGTATTGCCATGAAAAAGTTGGGGCTCATTGGCGGTGTAGGCTATGTTGCTACGCTTGAGTATTATAAAATGATCAATGAACAGTTTCAAAGCCGAACTGAGGCACATAAAAAAGTGGATGCAAATCCACCAATGACGATTGAGAGTTTAAACTTGGCAACAGCCTACGCACATATTGAAAATAAAAACATGACTGCCTTTACACAGTTGTTTGTGGATGCTGCAAAAAACTTACATCATGCCGGTGCTGATTTCGCAGCGATTGCGGCGAACACGGCACATATTGTGTTTGATGAAATTCAAGCACAATCGCCACTGCCGATGATTGGCATCGTTGATGAAACCTGTAAGTACGCACAACAACAGGGTTTTCGTAAATTGATTGTTTTTGGTACAAACTTTACCATGAACAGCGGCATGTATGAAGCGCGTGCACAAAGTTATGGACTGGATGTTTTTGTGCCATCTGGCACAGACAAACAATGCATTCACGACATTATTTTTCCAAACCTTGAAGCCGGCGTGGTGCTTGCGGATGAAAAGGCGGCGCTCATTGCGATTGTTGAAAAACTTGTGGTGCAGCATCAAGCGGATGCCCTTGTGTTGGCATGCACGGAATTGCCGCTTGCCATCAAGCAGGAAGATGTTTCGGTTCCTGTTTTGGATACCGGCCGCATTCATGTGGATGCCATTTTAGAGTACATGATCAGTACATCCTCTGCGGGATTTTCAGCACAGGAGCTGATTCGTTTATGACGATACACATAGAGGTTTATATTGAAACAAACACAGATTTTTAGAGATTTTCGCAAATATATTGGTTTCAGTGTGTTTGAGATGGTTTGCATTTCGGTTTATGTCATTGCGGACACATTTTTTATTGCGTTGGCACTGGGCAGTGATGGATTGGCGGCTTTAAACATATCCATTGTTTCGTTCACCGTGATACACAGTGCCGGGCTGATGATTGGCATTGGCGGTGCAACACGGTATGCCATCATGAAGGCGCAAAGAAAAGATGCCGGGGATGTTTTTACGCATGCACTTTATTTGGGTGCGGCGGCATCACTGTTGTTTGTCATCATTGGTTTGGTGTTTGTGGTGCCGGTTTCAGCGGCACTGGGTGCGGACGCGGATACTATTGATATGGTGGTTGACTACAACCGCACGATGTTGCTTTTTTCACCACTGCTTATTGTGAAAAACATCATGCTTGCGTTTGTGCGCAACGACAACAATCCAAAGCTTGCGATGGCCGGTACATTAACGGGTGCGGCGATGAACATTATGCTGGATGTTCTCTTTTTGTTTCCATTGTCGCTTGGCATGTTTGGGGCGGCACTGGCAACGGGTCTTTCGCTGCTTGCCAGTGTGATGGTGCTCTCACTGCACTTTGCAACCGGACGCAGCCAATTTGGTTTGAAGCGCTGCCGCATTCGCATCAAGCAGTGCTATAAAATGATCACATTGGGCATTTCGCCGTTCATCAGTGAACTAACCATTGCCATCTCGCTCACGATTTTTAATTTGGTTATTTTAAACATCAGCGGCAATGTGGGTGTTGCGGCATATGGTGTGGTTGCAAACCTTGCCATTGTTGTGTTGTCGATTTTTACAGGGGTGGCGCTGGGCGCACAGCCACTGCTGTCACACGCATATGGACGCAAGGATTTAAATGCAATGACCACCATTATGAAGTATGCACTCACCACGGTGACGGTTTTGGCAATGTTGGTGTATGTCTTTGTCTTTTTTAATGCCGCCGCCATTAGTGGGTGGTTTGATAACAACAGCGGCGACATGTTTGTATCGCTTGCCTCCGGTGGTTTGCGTATTTATTTTATTGGCGTAATCTTTGCGGGCATCAACATTGTTACTGCCGCATTTTTTAGTGCAACCAATCGGCCGGTACAAGGCATGTTTGTTTCGTTTTCACGCGGCATTGTATTTATTATTCCGTTTGAGTTTCCCCATTTTATAAAAGCAACATGTTGAAAGTGTTGATAAAAACAGGGATACAAATGATTCGCAAGATGAAATTAATCTAAAATAAAAGAGCAAAACCTGGCACAAAATT
>Ga0209755_10004140_pt1 | contig 17411 bp, 15 predicted proteins | sample TergutCo191P1_FD_187301 | JGI IMG/M metagenome (GOLD analysis project Ga0209755, IMG submission 187301) | Cornitermes sp. P1 segment gut microbial communities from Petit-Saut dam, French Guiana - Co191P1 (SPAdes) (version 2) | ecosystem: Host-associated > Arthropoda: Insects > Digestive system...
ACTTTGCAATCTTGTCAAAAGCAAAGAAGATGCATCGGCTCGCGCGGTGTTTTCCACTTACCAGACCATGATGAACTGCATCGACGATACCCGAGACGAGAAAGGCAACCGCCTGTTTACGCATGGACACTTCGACCTTATTATCGTGGATGAGGCGCATCGTAGCATTTACAACAAGTACAAGGATATTTTCACATATTTTGATGCCTTACTGGTCGGTCTAACGGCCACGCCAAAAGATGAAATCGACAAGAACACTTATGATATCTTTGATCTTGAAAGCGGTGTCCCAACGTATGGCTACGAACTGGCGCAAGCGGTGGAGGACGGGTTTTTGGTGGATTTTGTATCAATCGAAACCGAACTTAAATTCATGAGTGAAGGTATAACCTACGATGACCTTAGCGAAGATGAAAAGGAGGAATACGAAAAAACCTTTGTCGATGAGGAAGGCAACCTGCCAGATTCCATAGATTCCAGCGCACTCAACGAGTGGCTCTTCAATCATGATACAATTCAAAAGACACTACATACTTTAATGGAACACGGTCAACGTGTGGATTACGGTACAAAAATAGGCAAAACCATCATTTTTGCCAAGAACCATAACCACGCCGAAAAGATTTTGGAAGTGTGGAACAAGGAATACCCTGATTATCCTTCTCACTACTGCCGTGTCATCGACAACTATACAAGTTATGCTCAAAGCATTATCGACGAATTTTCTGAACCTAAGAAACTTCCGCAAATAGCCATATCGGTTGACATGCTGGACACCGGCATCGACGTGCCAGAGATTTTGAATCTAGTGTTCTTCAAAAAAGTATTAAGCCGTTCCAAATTCTGGCAGATGATAGGGCGAGGCACACGACTCTGTCCTAACCTGATTGATGGCGATGACAAAAAGCAGTTTTACATTTTTGACCTGTGTGGCAATTTCGCTTTCTTTCGACTAAACAGCAAAGGCAAGGAAGCTGGAACAGTGGCTACCTTGCATGAACGGATGTTCAACACAAAGGTAGAAATGGTGTACACATTGCAGGATTTGGTCTTCCAAACCTATGAACTTAAACCTTTTCGTATCGAATTGGTGAATGACTTATTGTCAAAGATTAAATCGCTTAACCGTGATAATTTTGCCGTCAAACAACATTTGAAAGTCATCGACAAATATCAGCAAGACAGCGATTTTACCAGTTTGACCTATGAAGACACTTTGCAAATCGCCGAACATATCGCCCCTCTCGTTTCGCCCACCAAAGACGATATTTCGGCTGTACGATTTGATATGCTGTTCTATCAGATTGAGCTTGCGATACTTGCTGGCAAACCCTGCAACAGAGCAAAGAACGATTTGAAAAAGAAGGTCGGGGAATTGTCGCATTATGCCACCATTCCTGCCATTGCAACCCAACAAGAACTTATCGAGCAAATTCAACACAACGATTTTCTGGAATGTGCCGGGATAAGGGATTTCGAGGGCATTCGTATCAAGCTACGTGATCTCATCAAGTTTATTCCCCATGAGGAACGCAGTCGCTATGACACCAATTTCACCGACGACATTTTGTCCATCGAGTGGAACGAATCGCAACTTGACAATGGTGATCTTGCGCAGTACAAAAAGAAGGTTAGCCATTATATCCTTCAGCATCAGGATATTCAGGCTATCGCAAAACTTAAGGGCAATATACCTTTAACGCCAACTGATATTAGAGAGCTGGAAAACTTACTTTGGACAGAGCTTGGAACAAAAGAACAGTATGATGCACATTACAAGAATACGCCACTTGGCGAGCTTGTACGTTCCATAGTTGGTTTAAGTTTGCAGTCGGCTAATGAAGCGTTTTCGGCGTTTTTGAACAATGCAGGGCTGGACAGTCGCCAGATGCACTTTGTAAAACAGATCGTCAACTACATTGTCAAAAACGGAATGATGAAGGACATTGCCATTTTGCGGGAAAGTCCATTTTCCGATTTGGGTGGAGTAAGCGAGGTATTTGGCGATGTAACCGTATTTATGAATTTGCGGTCGGTTATCGATAAAATCACTGCAAACGCGGCGGCATGATACGCCCTTTGCGTATCCAGTATATTGAAAAACACCTTCAGACCACCCCCAAAATGACGACCGATTTTAACAAGGGTGCTAAAAGCAAATGGATTGGCAACGTATAGTGTACATACTCCCCGGCATACTTCTGAGCTTGACGGTTCACGAGTATTGTCACGCCTTAGCCACGTGGAAGCTGGGCGACAGCACCGCGCGGGATCAAGGCAGGGTGACTCTGAACCCGATTCGGCACACCGATCCGAAGGGAAACAGCCCGAGTAAAACGAGCGATCCGCAGCGGCGGAATCCTCCCGCTCGTCCTGCACGTACTGGCCCAGAAGCCGAAGCTGCCGTTCACGGTAAGCGTGGCCGAAACGCAGACAATGGTTTTGTAAGGTTTGAAAAGGCTTTCGCGCAGGCTCTCGGCAAGCTCCACTGGGCTTTGGGTAAAGGCCGCCCATCCGCCATCGGCGCGGTTAGCGCCAGAGACCTTTCGCCGCTCGAGCCACATCACCTCGCTTTCCTTTTTGCGGTAATCGACGAAAGCCGCGCAGATGCTCGCAATGCCGTCAAAGCGCCGGAGTATGGCCTTGACCTCCCAAACGCTGGTGTCGTCGTCGGTGTCCTCTGGCAGTAGGCCCAGAAGGTTGCGCACCCTCGCGGTAAAGTCCATCAGTTTTTTTTTCAGTTCCATGAAGTGGGGGAAGATCGCCGACTCGGTGCCGGGGTTCGTCTTGCTGGAAAACCGGTACACGCCGTCGTGTCCGCAAGCGTCAAGGGCTGGGCCGTCCAACGCAACCGCGGCCTTGCGGATATCCTCAAGTTTATCAACAAGATTTTTAAGGCTGGTATCCGAACTTGGCAGCATGGCGCAAAGGCGCAGCAAAAGGCCGGCCTGCTTCGCCCGGCGTTTTCGGTACAGCCTTCCCACATGGCGCAAAATGCCGGACCTGCTGAATTCCTTCGAGAAAAACGAAGTCGCGGCATCCTCTATCGTGTGCGCCTCGTCGATGATCGCCTGCGTGTAGGGGGGGTAGCACCGCAGCCGCGTTGTAGCCGGCGCCGTCCCGTCTCGCGGCAAGGTCGGCGAAAAATAGGTGATGGTTCACTACAATAACACCCGCACTGGCCGCCTCCCGCCGCACGGCAAGGACGAAGCAGCGTGTCTGCCAAGAGCAACGCCAGCCCATGCAAATGTCCGCGTCCGAACAGACCTTCGACCAGACTTCCTCCGATGGGGGGAAGCGAGGGAGACCGCAGAGACCAGCCAGCGTGCGTTCCCTGGCCACGGTCGGCCCTGGGACGAGGAGCTGACCCGCCCACGCAAGGAGAACAAAGTGCTCAAGTCGGCGAACGAAATCCTAAAAAAAGCGGCGGCCATCTTTGTGCAGATGGATACCCCGTGACGGCGTACAAGTTCATCTGGGCCAACCTGGGGAAGTGGACCATCACCGAGATGGCCGTCCTGCCCGGCTTGATATTCCATTCGGACAGGGGCTCGCAGTACTGTTCGCATTCCTTCCACGAGACGTTGCGGGCGGGCTGTCCCGACCTCCGCCAAAGCATGAGCCGCAAGGGCGAGTGCTGGGACAACGCGTGCGCGGAATCTTTTTTCGCGGTGCTGAAGCGGGAGCTTGAGGGTCTTGACGGGCAGCGGTCGGTGTTCATGTACGTCGAGACATATTACAACCGTGTTCGCACACATTCGGCTATTGATTTTGTTGCGCCGGATGTGTTTAAATCGAGTAGGGTCGCTTAATAATGTTTACATAATCGGGCAAAGACCAATATAAGGAGTTTCCGCCATGAAAAGCATTTTCAATTTTTTTCGGATTATCATCGCTGTGACGATAACAGGGTTCATATTTGCTGGCTGCCCAAGGATCGTAATCGAAGACGATTCCTCAAGGGAAAACTTTTGGGCCGTGGATTATAACAATGTCACTTTCCGTTTAATTGCGGAACTTCTTGCATATAATGACTACAGCGAAATCTGGGTGGAAGTTGGTTCCGGAATTACGCAGGCACAGGCGCAGGCGCTTGCCAGTGAATACGCCATTATGCGCGGAAAGCTCCTGGAAGCGTACAGCAGGAAAAATTTTGCGGTTTCCGGAATGGAGTTTACCAACATTCTGAACTATGCCAACTGGCTTACCCGCGGGGACGGCGGGGGCGGAAGGCTTACCATCCTTCTGCTGGATCTTAGGGCCCCCCCGGGTCTGATCATTGGGGGATACTTTCATCCCAGGGATTTTTTTGATGTCCATCATTCCAACCGCAGGGACATGGTATACATCAATTCATCTTTTTTAGCGACGAATTGGCTCGGTGCTCTCGGGGTTTTAGCCCACGAAGTTGTGCATCTTATCAACTGGGCCGAAACCGAACTTGCTTGGCATAAACATGCGCAATGGGACGTAATGGATCTCTGGATCAACGAAGGGCTTGCGGAAAAATCGTATTACGTTGTCTTTGGCAGAAACCCCGCGGAACGCATCAACTGGTTTGTCGCAGATCCTGTGGGAACCATTTCAAGGGGCAACAATTTCTTTGTTTGGGGTAATCACGGGGATATAGATCCCAGGGCCATACTCGATGATTATTCTACGGCCTACCTGTTTGTCCGCTGGCTGTTTTTGCAGGCGCAGGCCGCCCCGGGGGTGGATCACACCCGCGTTTTGCGCAATATGGTAACCTCGTCATATTCCGATCACAGGATTGTTACCAGTGCGGCAAGGGAAATCAATCCCGCCTGGGCAAACTGGGATGTGCTGCTCAAAACATGGTTTGCCGCTAATTTCGATCCGACTAACCCTGTCTTTGGGTACATAGGCGACAATCAGCTTCGCAGCGTATTAAGGGTAAGGCCCGTTGGGAATACATCCCTTTCGCTGTATCCGGGCGAAGGCGTGTTCAGCGTTATGAACATCCCGTTTACTCCGCCTGCATCTGGGACAAACATTCGCTATGCGGGGTTGACTCCCGGCAGTGACACCATATTTTTCGGTGTTTCCCCGATTACCGGAAATACCCTGTTGACTTTCAACACCAGTACCAATATAAACGGGCCTAGTGAAACTGGCTTCCTCACTGGTGTCATTCCCCACTTTGCGCCGCTGGCCGAGCCTTTGTCCTTGCCCGTAGGCCCCTTCGTTGTCAACTTGTGGGATATAGCCGGAAGGGACTGGAAATTGTTGGACATACCTTTGCCATATTCGAATCCGAATCAAGGAGGACGATAAATGCGCATAAAAAAAACCGTAGGAATATTGTTTTTATTGGTCTTGCTGTGCGCGCCTTCGCACCTTTTCGCTTTTCTTGGCAGTGGGGGGCAAAGCCTCGGGCCGCCTAGGGAAGTTGAGATAACGGGAAGGGCTTATGAATCTGCAACAGCAGATTGTCACGGTTAGGGCGCAGGAATATGCCTACGAGGTGTTTCTTGCCAACGGTCTTCTTTCCCATCGCTACTATGTTTTGAGGAATATTGTCATCGTTAGTGTCAAAGGTGGATAGTGTAGCAAAAACAAACCCAAAAGTTGCGAATTGGTGAAGCTTTTTGAATGTGTTGCTGTTATCATTAACAGCAACACAAGGAGATTTGCCATGAAAAACATTTTCAAACTTTTCGGTATTATCACCATTGTGGTGATGATAGGATTCACGATTGTCGGCTGTCCAGCGGGCTCGCAAGACGAAAACCAGGAAGATGAAGACGATCTCTTTAACGAGGACGACTTCAGAAACGGGGACGATCCCGTAGATGAAGATGACCCCGTAAACGAGGATGATTCCGCAGATGAAGATGACCCCGTAGACGAAGGTGACCCCATAAGAGAAGGGTTTTGGGCCGTGGACTACAATAATGTCACCTACCACTTAATTGCGGAGCTTCTTGCGAAAAACGACTACAGCGAAATTTGGGTGGAAGTGGGTTCCGGGATTACGCGGGCACAGGCGCGGGCATTCGCCAATGAATACGCCGCTATGCGCGGAAAGCTTCTGAATGCGTTTAGCAGGAAAAATTTCGCAACTTCGGGAAGGCAGTTTGCCAACATTCTGAACTTTGCCAACTGGCTTACCCGCGGGGACGGCGGAGGCGGAAGGCTCACTGTCCTTCTGCTGGATATCAGGGCCCCCCCGGGCCTAATCATCGGGGGGTACTTTCATCCCAGGGATTTTTTCGATGTCCCCCATTCCAACCGTAGAGACATGGTATACATCAATTCATCTTTCTTGGCTGCGAGTTGGAACGATGGCCTTGGGGTTCTGGCCCACGAGGTTGTGCACCTTATCAACTGGAGCGAAACCGAACTCGCTTGGCAGAATTATGCGCAATGGGGCGTGATGGATCTCTGGATCAACGAAGGGCTTGCGGAAAAATCGTATTACGTTGTCTTCGGCAGAAACCCCGTAAGACGAGTTAACTGGTTTGTCAGCGATCCCGCGGGAACCATTTCAAGGGGCAATAATTTCTTTGTCTGGGGTAATCACAGGAATATAGATCCTAGGGCCATACTCGATGATTATGCCACGGCCTATCTGTTTGTCCGCTGGCTGTTTTTGCAGGCGCGGGCCGCCCCGGGAGTGGATCATACCCGCCTTTTATGCGACATGGTAACCTCGCCATATTCTGATCACAGGATTGTTACCAGTGCGGCAAGGGGAATCAATCCCGCTTGGGCAAACTGGGATGTGCTGCTCAAGACCTGGCTCGCCGCCAATTTTGATCCGACCAATCCTGTGTTTGGATACACGGGTGACAATGAGCTTCGCAGCAGGTTGGCGGGTAGGCTCCTCGGGAACACATCCCTTTCGCTGTATCCGGGCGAAGGCGTGTTCAGCGTTATGAACGTCTCGTTTACCCCGCCCCCATTTGGTTCTGGGCCAAACATTCGCTATGCAGGGCTGACCCCAGGTTCCGGCGACATATCTTTCGGCACTTCCTCGATTACCGGGAACGCCTTGCTGACTTTTAATGCCAACATCAATATAAATGGCCAGACCGAAACTGGGTTCCTAACCGGCGTTTCCCCTCCCGCCGCAATGCTGGTCGATCCTTTGCTTTTGCCTACAGGCCCATTTATTGTTAGTCTATGGGACATAGCTGGAAGGGACAGCGAAGGAGGCAGACGATAGATAAATGCTGGCAAAAAACAGTGGGGGGAGGGGGGCGTAGCGGAACAAGCCTGGAAGTTACAGGTCGGAGGCTCGCGCCGCCTCAAGTTCTTCGACAAGCGCTTCCCACTGCCCGCTTTTCGCCATGATAGCTGCGGCGCACTCGTCCAACTTTTGCTTAACAGCCTTCGCCTTTTCGCCCACCGAGTAAACCTCGGGGCTGGACAGCTCGCCTTCCAGCCGGGATTTTTCGGCCTCCAACTCGGCGACCGCGTTTAGTAGTTCTGCTTCCTGCCGCTCAAGCCGGCGGATTATCGTCTGGCGTTGCTTGTTCTGCGCGCGGAGTTCCGCCGCGCTTTTCCCGGGGGCGGTATCTTGGGACTCGGCCCTAGTACGAAGGGTATTGCTTGCAGTGTTTCCAGGGGGCGCAACCTTGGCATTCACCCCGCGGGTATCGCCCGCGCCCGCCGTCGCCCCTGCCGCGGGTTCCTCGCTCGTCGCTTTCTCCAAATAGTAGGCGTAGTTCCCGTAGAACAACCTGGCCCGCGGGGAACCGGCCCCGGACGAAAGCTCCAGCGTCTTGGTGGAAAGGGCCTCCATGAAGGCGCGGTCGTGCGAGACGAAGATAATCGTGCCGTCGAACTTCAAAAGCGTGTCCAGAAGAATGTCCTTGGAGTGAAGGTCGAGATGGTTGGTCGGCTCGTCAAGAATCAGCAGGTTCATCGGGCGCAGAAGCATACGCAGAAGAGCCAGCCGGCTTTTTTCGCCGCCCGAAAGAACCGAAACGGGTTTGTACACATCGTCGCCGCGAAAGAGAAATGCCCCCAGCATATCCCGCACCTTGGGGATTAGCGCAGTCGGGGCTTGCGCCTCCATGAACTCAAGAACCTGTTCGCTACCCTGCATCGCCTCGGCCGCGTCTTGCGAAAAATAGCCAACGCTTACGCCCGCGCCAAACTTCACCGATCCCTCGAAGTCGCCGTCCCCGCCGCTCAATATGCGAAGCAGGGTTGTCTTGCCTGCGCCGTTGGGGCCGGCAACCACCAGCCTTTCCCCGGAATCGACGCCGAGATCCAGGCCCGAAAGCACCCGCCGCGCGCCGTAGCTTTTGCCGATGCCCTCAAGGGTAAGCGCCACCCGGGGCGAGCGCGGTGGCGGCGGGAAGGTGATGTTAATCTTTTTCAGGTTTTCCGGGATTTCCACCCGTTCCATTTTCTCAAGCCGCTTGACAAGCTCCTGTGCGAACGCCGCCTTGCTCGCCTTGTAACGAAACCGGCGGATAAGCGCCTCGGTCTTGACGATCTCCTCCTGCTGTTCGGCGTAGCGTTTCAAAAGCCCCTCAAGTTCCATCTTTCGGGTTTTCTCGTAGGCGGTGTAGTTGCCGGCGTAGCGTTTCAAATCGCCCTGGAAAACCTCGTAGACCTCGTTTACCGTAACGTCCAGAAAATAGCGGTCGTGCGAAACCAACAGGCAGCCGCCGGGGAACTTGGCAAGCCAGCCTTCCAACCATGAGCGGGCTTCGATATCAAGGTAGTTCGTGGGTTCGTCCAAAAGCAGGATGTCCGGCTGTTCCAGAAGAACCTTCGCCAGCGCGATGCGCATCTGCCAGCCGCCGGAAAACTCCCCAGTGTCGCGGTCGAGATCCCCGGGCGAGAAGCCAAGGCCGGCAAGCACCGAGGCGATCATCGCCTCCCTGCGGTAGTAGCCGGAATTCTCAAGCTGCTCTTGCAGTCGGTGATGCTCCTCCAGCAAGGCCCTCACTCCGCCCTCGTCGCTTTTCGCCCCTTCCAGCACGCCGCCGATGCGTTCCGCCTCGGCAATCATCGCAAGCATCGGGGCGAACGCGGTCTCGGCCTCGTCCCGCAGGCTTTTGCCGCGGTGGACAATCCCGGACTGCGGCAGATAGGAAACCCGCGTGCCCTTCTGCACGGCGCGGTCGCCCGAGTCCGCAGGGATTTCCCCGGCGATTATCTTCATTAAAGTGGATTTCCCGGAGCCGTTCGCCCCGGCAAGACAGGCCCGCGACCCGGACGCAAGCCGCAGGCTCACGTCCTTTAAAATGTCGCGGTCACCGAACGCAAGGGAAACCTTGGAGAACTGAACGAAAGCCATGCCGGAACCGCGTCCCGTCTAAAAAAGATCGTTTCCGGGCAGTCCGGCCACTTCGGTGTCGGCGGAAAAAAACATGACCATCGGCGACGAGGCGCGGCGAGCCACGGTAACCCCGTCCATATTTGCCTCCGGCGCAATTTCCAGTCGCAGACCTTGGCTGTCAATGGAATACATCGAACGCAACGTCGCCACCTCCCTTCCATCGCTTCCGTTAAAGCGCATGCTGAACGCACCGCGGTGGCTGCCCTCCAGCGCCGGGGACAGGAAAAGATCCATCGAGACGGTTCCGGTTCCCTGCGCGGAGCGGGGGATGTGTTGTGGAACCAGAAGGTCGAAACCGCTCCAGGTGAAAACCCCGTTCGCCCCAAATGTAATGGTGCCGAAGTTGCTGCTGGTAAAGACCGGCCCGTGGTTTAGGATTTCATTGTACAGACTTGTGCGGCGGGTCATTTCCGCGGCGATAAGGTCGTCGATGTCAACGGGAAGCGAGACGAAGGTGAGAGTCCTCACACTGCCCCCGCCCTCCGTAAACTGAACCACAAGGGTCGTGTCGGAGCGCAACTGCGCAGAAAGGCTGGTTCCGTCAAAGCGCCAGGCGCGGGTTCCGGTAGGAACTATGGAAGCAAAGGGAAAAGACCGGTTGATGCCTGGCATCATGATCCGGGCGACGTTGTTTTCCGGCCCTGGGTTGAAGTGCCAGCGGCGGGAAAGCTCGTCAAGGTCGATCCTTCCCGAGTTGATCATCGCAAGGTACGATTCCGGTTGCCACGTCCTTGACAGAAGCAAGTCCAAGTCAGAACCCGCAAAGCCAGCGGCGGCGGCAACCTCCGGAGCGGCAAGCGGCCCGCCGGCGTGCTCGAAAAGCCTTAGCCGGTATGAAAAGGTATAACCCATGGTGCCATCTTCGGTAAGCACCCGGTACCACCTGCCCGGCAACGGCTCGCCCGTTACCCCGAGCGGAGGAACGCCTCTTGCCGACACATCAATGACCTTGATAATGTCGCCCTCCCGCATACGGTATACCCGCCTAGCGTTGTTGTCCGGGTTGGCCCGGATTGGCAGGCCGACCTGCAGGTTTTCGGCGTACGTCAGGGCGAAAGGGGCAAACTCCCGCGCACGGGTTTCGGCCCTTTCCCTGTTTCCCACAAGCTCAAGATGGGCAAGTGGAACCTCCATCCTGTTCAGCCCGCTGCTGGTTACGAGGTCATCGGGAAGGCCGACAACCCAAACCCTGTCGATGTTGGACTGAATGTACACCGGCAGCACCGTCCCTGACGGAATGAAGGGATCGTCCGTGGCCCAAAGCAACACACCCCAACCCAGCCTAGAAGAACAGGAAGAGAGCACGATGATTGCGACCGCAAGAAAAATACCGTAAATATGGCGTTTTTGTCCATTTCTCATGTGAACCATGATACCAAGAAACCCAGAATAAGGCAACGAAGTTACAAGCCAAACCTTAAACCGCGAAACTGCCTGCGCCAACGACGAAATATTAGGGTAGTGGGCAAAACTTGTTGTAACCATCTTGAAATCGGCTTAGGATGTCTGTAGAGGGGCGAAGAGGCTGCGCTTTTTCTGCATTCAACAAGTCTTGCCCATTACCCCAGTCTTGTCCAGTATGTGGTTGATGTGGTTTTCCGCCGTGCGCCGGCTTATGTAAAGGATTTCCGCAATTTGTGCGGGGGTCTTGTGCGCTTCACCAAGGCCAGCACTTCCGCTTCCTTGTCGGTAAGTCTGCCGCACCTGCCGCCAGCCCTGTCCTGGTCGTAACCCTCCGGCACGAAGGTCTCGCCCCTCAACACCGCATTCATCGGAAAGATTTGACCCAGCTTGTGGTGTCACCAAACAGGACGCTGGGGCACAAGTCAAACTTCAGTTTCATGTCGCAAGAAGTCTAATGTGTTTGCAGGGGGACTAAAGTATGTACCTCTGCCGAAAAAACTTCGGTACAGCTTAAATTTCCACCGAAAGGTCATCCTGAAATGCGCCCGAGTCGTACTTGTTCAGAATCTGTTCCTGCATCTCCGCGCGAAATTCGGGATGTATCGGATGGGCCACATCCTTATATTCCCCGGTTTTTGTTTTGCGGCTGGGCATTGCGATGAAAACCCCGGTTTTGCCTTCTATGACTTTGACGTTGTGCACCACGAAGCACTCATCGAACGTTACAGTCACGTAGGCTTTAAGCTTACCCTCACCAACCACCTTCCGTATTCTGATGTCTGTGATTTGCATGCTCTTCTCCTTCACTTTTTTACGTTGGTTCTGTTGTCAGCCCCATTCCATACTATCCATTCTAACACCATGCACTTCGTTACGCAAGCAAAAACCTTCAAACACACAAAACCATTTCTCTAAAAGCCGTTTTTTTGCAGATTTAGCCGCATTTTTTCGGAAAAACACCCCAAAGCAGGTGGAACCTGAACCTGACAGACTAGTAAAATCAGCCCCCAGTTCTTTAAGGTTGGAGATTATTTCGCTATAGGCCAGTCCAGCCTTGTAATACGGGGAATCCTTGCCCTGTCCGGCAAAGGCGGGCAGGAAATCATTGCGAAAAGGCCAATCCCCGGGCGGGTGGGCTGATGCGTCCCGCAGGGTGCCCAGGGAAAGGTTTGCGGGGGCGGGGTTCGTGGGGGGCGAATTTCCGCGGTGCTCGTCGAGCAGGCGGAAGGCTCCGGCGGTGTCGCTGTGAAAACCGGGGTTGACCAGCAAGAAGGAAAGGTCGCGGGTTGCGTCCGATAACGGGATGGGCCTGACAAGTTCCCCCCGACCGCCGACCCATGCAGCGGCGGCACCGGAAAGGAAAAAGGGAACGTCGCTGCCAAGGGCCGCCCCCATTTCGGCAAGGGTTTCTCGATCCAGCAGACCCGCGCCGTCAGCCGAGGCATTCCCACGGGCCAGCGCAAGCTGGTTCAACGCCAAAAGTGCCGCCGCCGCGTCCGAGGAGCCCCCGCCAAGGCCGCCGCCCAAAGGAATTCGCTTTTCGATGGTAATCCTGAGCCCTTCGTCATAGCCCGTACGATCCCTGAACAGGGAAACTGCCTTGGAAACGATGTTTTCCCCAGCGGAAAGTTGCGGGGCCTGTTCCGGTCCCCGCGGAATCCGCCAGTCCATGCGTATTTCGGTTGACATCCCGACCGCGGGCAGGGTTTCAAACCAAAGGGTATCCCCAAAATCAAGGGCAAGGAACAGGCTTTCTATGTCATGGAAACCATCGGGACGCTTGTTCCCAACGCTCAGATGCAGGTTCAGCTTCGCCGGAGCCGCAATTTTTATCCTAGGCACGGTAAAGAGTCTAACACGAAAACCGGTTTTTTCCAGGCGGAATTTTGCGAAAAAAATGCACCTTGTAGGGCGAAACAGGCTTGACAATTCTCCGAACTCTCCCTTAATGTTGCAAGAGGGGAGTCTTGTCGTCAGCAAGGCTTTCCACTCGGTTGAGTTACACATAAAACACACATCAAAACGGAGAGGATTATGGTTCTGCACGAGGTCAAAACCAAACAGGAGGATTCAACTCTTACTGTCACCAGTGATGTTTTTCCCGAAGACTCTTTCGCGTTCGACTACAGCGATGAGGATGACGACATGGAAGATGACTTTGACGACATGGAAGAGGAAGAATTCGACGACGATGAAGACGACGACGAGGACGAAGATGAGGACGACGACTTCGACGAAGACGATGACTTTGACGATGATTATGACGACGACTTCGAGGACGATGACGACTGAGTAACGGGTGCGTAAAAACTCGTGGCCTAGGAACCCGCTGATTTATTTCCGCAGGTTCCTAGGGGAATTTACTCACTTGGTGTTCACCGAGTAGAGTCGCTCTAGATCGTAGAAGGCCCGGGCTTTGTCGCTCATTAGGTGTATCACTGTCGCCCCAAGGTCGATTATGCGCCACTCGTCAAGGGTGGCGTGGTTGGGTGTGCCTTTGGGCCGAAAGGATCGTCTGAGTATCTCGATTCCCCTGTCGCGGCAGAAGTCCCTGACATGCCTTTCAAGTCCGTCAAGGTGTGCGCCGCTGCTCGCCGTGGCGATGATGAAAAAGTCTGTCCATGTGCCCATCTGCCTAAGATCCAGGACAAGCACGTCCGCGCCCCTGTGATCGCGCAGAAGCTCCCCCAGAGCCTCAGTTTCCGACAACGTATCTTCCATTAAAGTCCCTTCCGATGATGAGCGTAAAATCCGAACGAAGTTCGGTGTGCTGCAAGGCGAGTCCCCCGTAAATGAACATGTCGCGGTCGGGGGACTCGAAAACGATGTTGTTCGAGCGGATGATGTTGGCGAAATTCCTCGCCATGACCTCGTAACCCGACCGGTCGATGACGACCGTCCTTTCAAAGCCGGAATGCTCGGCGTTGCCGACCGAAATCACGTCGTAGCCGAATTCCCGCAGAAGGTTCGCCGTCCTGCCGGCAAGCCCGCTGACCGTGGTTCCGTTGAGCACTTCCACGGTGAAATGCCGATCCGCGCCTTCCGCCGGTCTGGTAATCGATGCCAGCGTCCGCCGCACTACGTCGCGAATCAAGTGCCCATCGTGAAGCGGGATCATCAGGGTCTGCCCGGACACCTCCCGGGGAACCCCACCCACCGACTGCATGCTTATCCTGCCCATGTCCATGTTGGCGAATTCGTCGAACAGACGAAGCCTGGCCCGCTCGTTCAGGCCGACCTGCATGAAAGACCTGTACAGTCTGGCGACCTCGGGGATGTTCAGCTTGTCGTTCATCTCCGCCTGCCGTTGCAGGAAAGAAAGGAAAAACCGCTGTCTGCGGTGTGCGACAATCTCGCGGTCCTCGTCCGGGGTCTGGTGGGTCAGGAACGTTACGGCTTTGTCCCCGCCGAAACGGTGTATCCCGGACGGGAGAAGGACTAGTCGGTCGTTCCCGTCATGAAACTGCACCCGCGAGGGGACGAAAAGTTCCACGCCCCCAAGGAGATCCACCGCCCGGCTGAGGTTCTCGGTGTTGATGATTATCGAAAATGAGATGTCGATTCCCAAGATGCTCCCGATCAGACTTTCAAAGACGGAAATCTGCTGGGGATCGTACACAGTGTCGATTCTGTCCACGCGGTTGATCCTTCGGATCAGCATTCCCAGATCGCCGGGCACGTCAAAAACCGCCGCTCTGCGGGTCGCGGGGTAGTACAGCACCACGAAGGTGCTTAGCGGAATGCCATCCTCCTCGATGACGTACATAACACTTATGACGCGGTCCTCGGCCAGAAACTCCTCGATGGGATCGACCCTTAAGGAGTACACCGCAAAGACGATGCCCCCCACCAAAAGCAGAACTATGGCCAAAAGCAGAAAGCTGCTTGCGTCCCTGCCGACAAAAGTGGTATTGCTTTTCATTTACGAAACCTCCTTGCCCTTGTGTCTGCGACCGTGGGCCTTTGTTTCATTGGTTTTCACGTCCTGCAATTTCAGTCTGTCAAGAAGCCCCAGCGTTTCTTCCGACAGTTTTAGCTTTTTGGAATGAAGCGACAGGACGGTTCGCTCCACCACCTTCACGAAAATTTCGTCAAGATTGTCCCCGCTAAAAACAAGCTTCCGCAAAGCCGGATCGATTTTTTCCCGGGATACTTCCATCTTATCGGCAATATACACGACCTTTGCAAGTGGCCCCATATTTCCACTGCCACTGGTATGTACCGCAACCGCCTCCAGCACTGCCTCATTATGAACCCCGAAATACTCTTTCAGCAACACTGCGGATGCCCTTCCGTGAAGCAGCGAGGGTTTTTCCTTATGAAGCGATGTGATTTCCTTTTCGTAACTCTTGGCCAGCCTGATCTGCGCCCTGTCGCTGAGTGGTTTTGCCAGATCGTGGGCGATTCCCGCGAGGTACCCCAGCGCGGGGTTCAGGGAAAAGCGGTGGCAAAGGTCCCATGCGAGAAGCGCCGTGTTCCTAGAGTGCAGAAAACGTTCGAAGCCCAGGCTTTCCCGGGTCGCCTCCTCCACGCGGGCGATGATGTTCTTCGAGGGTCTGCCCCCGGGCCAGGTTCCGGTAAAGCCATCCGCTTCGGGCGACTGGGTGCAACCGTACAGCCCACTGCCCTCGATGACGGAGCGCGCCGCCGCGGGAACCAGATAGCGCCATGCGTCGTTCTTGGCAATCCGCTCCCTGACCATGCCGGAGGAAACTTCAATCACTTCGTTGTCTATCTGGATGCACGGAAAAGGGATCCGCGGTTTGCCGGAACGTATCCGGCGGGCCACGATGACATCGGCCATCGACAGGATTTCGCCGCTTCTGTGCCAATCGGGGAAGTCATCGACCAGGTCGTCGCCGATGATGAGTCCGGGCTTTTCGTCCGGCGCATAACGGCGGATGATGTCGGCAAGGGTATCCACGGTAAAGGAAATCCCCCCGCGGCGTATCTCGCAGTCGTCAAGGGTGAGCCGGGGGTCGCCGGCTATCGACGCGGCGATCATTTCCAGCCGGTTGCGGGTGCTGTCCTCCATGCCCAGAACCGCGAGCTTGAAGGGGGAGCGATATGCGGGGATCAGCACCACGCGGTCGTAACCAAGTTTGGAGAGTACCGCATCGGCCAGAACAAGGTGCCCCATGTGCACGGGGTTGAAACTGCCGCCGAAAACCGCGATCTTCATGTCTCGGCCTCCCTGGAATCGTCCCCGGAGGGGCCCTCGGCAAGTCGCAGGAAGTCCTGCGCAAGTTCGCCGATCCCATCGCCAGAGAAGACCGAAATGCCCCGGACGGTTTCACCAGGGTACTTGGCGGCAAGTTCGAGCAGACGTTCCCCGGTTCTGGGCAGGTCGGTTTTGGTGCCCAGAAGGACGCGCTTTTTTTCGACCAGTTCGGGGGAGAAGGTCTCGAGCTCTTTTTGCAGAACGTCAAAGGCATCGAGGTAGTTGTCCTCGGAAAGATCGACAAGAAAGGCCAGGGCCGCGGCCCGGGAAACGTGCTTGAGGAAACGTATGCCCAGACCCACGCCCTGCGACGCGCCCTCCAGCAATCCGGGGATGTCGGCGATGATGATGTCCCGGCCAGAGTCGGCAAGGCTGCCGGTGCTGCCGTACCCAACCGACAGCACGCCCAGGTTGGGGATTTTCGTGGTAAATGGATACGGGGCGATTTTGGGCCGGGCGTTGGTGAACTTGTCCAGCAGGCTGGACTTCCCGGCGTTGGGAAAACCGACAAGACCGATGTCCGCCATTATCCGCAGTTCCACTTTGAGCTGAACCACCTTGCCAGGTTGCCCGGGCAGGGCCTTGCGCGGGGCCTGGTTCACCGACGACTTGAACCGGATGTTCCCCCAGCCGCCGTTCCCCCCCTTGAGGTACACAAAATCCTGCACCGCTGTCCGCGTCCCCCAGGTTTCCTGCCTGCGGTCTTCCGTTTCGCCGGCCGCATCCACGCCCGCACCGGCATCGCGGGAGAAATCCCGCACCAGCTTGCCCGTTTGCACCTCGCGAACCACGGATCCCGGCGGCAGGGGGATTACCACGTCGGCCCCGTTCCGCCCGTAGCGGCCCGATCCTTCGCCGTCGTGGCCGTTTTCCGCCTTGAACGCATGTTTGTGGCGCAGGTGGGCCAGCGTGCGCAGGTTGCGCCGCACCGTAAACACCACATCCCCGCCCTTGCCGCCATCCCCGCCGGAGGGCCCGCCCATGGGGACGTACTTTTCCCGACGAAAGGCAACGCAACCGTTGCCGCCTGACCCGGATGTTACTTCAATGATCGCCTCGTCAGCAAACTTTTCCATGGTACACGAAGGATAGCATAAAAAACGGGGTATGTGGAGAGAGGCCGTGTCAAATCTAGCCTCAAATTTTGGTGGTGATGCAGAAAGTATGACGAGGTAGTAACTACAGCCAGGGCAAAAGCGATACCATGAGATATGACAATAACCATAGAACTCAGATGCCCCAGCTGTAACGACAACAACTTAGCACGAAACGGGAAAAAACGCAACGGCGTACAAAATTACCTGTGCAACGCCTGCGGAAGGCAATTCATAAGGGATGACCAGCGGACCTATATCGGGACGCTGCTTTGCGTAACCGGTCTCATAAAAATCATGCTTGCGAGGGGATGTGGCATACGCGACATCGCCGCCATACTCCGCATAAGCGTGCAGAAGGTACTCAAAA
>Ga0209755_10004141_pt1 | contig 17402 bp, 11 predicted proteins | sample TergutCo191P1_FD_187301 | JGI IMG/M metagenome (GOLD analysis project Ga0209755, IMG submission 187301) | Cornitermes sp. P1 segment gut microbial communities from Petit-Saut dam, French Guiana - Co191P1 (SPAdes) (version 2) | ecosystem: Host-associated > Arthropoda: Insects > Digestive system...
CGAAAAGGTACGCCCGCCCCATGAAAAATTCACATCGTGACAGCAAAAGACTCAAGGCGGTACCTGAGCGATTTTGCGCTGAAGCGGCTTTCGCGGCATTGTACAGAGGAACAATCTCTTCGACCGTCAATTCTTGTTCATATATTGAGTCTCTTAAAGGAATCATCCAATCAGGAAGCACCTCTGCTTCAAGAGCCGCAGGATACAAACACATTGAAGCTATAATAATAAATGCAAAAATTCGTGCCATACCTTCAATATATCATTTTTTTTCATGATTTTCAATATAATATGATAGATTAGTTATTTTTCTTTGTTGTTTTGCACCGCTATGTTTCCCGGATACACAAAGGGAAGTTTTTTCTTCGCTTCATTAACGGCGTTCATTAAAAACTGCGGATTTGTCGGCGGCGCGTTCCAGCGGTAATCGGGATGATAAGCCGACAAATGCCACGGTATTTCTTTGTTTAATGAGGCAATATAATCTGTAATTGCTGATAGCTCTGCGCTGGAATCGTTTAAATCAGGAACGACTAAAGTTGTTATTTCAGTATGAACATTCATTTTATTTGATAATTCGATAAATGTAAGAACGGTTTGTAAGTCGCCGCCTAAACATTTTTTGTATGTTTCCGCGGAAAAAGTTTTTAAATCGACATTTACCGCGTCAGTGTATTTTAAAACTTTAACAGCCGCTTTGTAATTAACGCAGCCGTTTGTAACAAGCACATTCGAGATGCCGTGCCTGCGCGCAAGCATCATGCAGTCAAGAATAAACTCAAGATGGATAAGCGGCTCTGAATATGTGTACGCGATCGAAGTAGTATCCTGCCTGAGAGCCGCGGATATTATATCTCCGCTCGTCATCCATCTGCCGGAGATATCGGTATTTTGCGAGATGTGCCAATTCTGGCAGAACGGACAGCGTAAATTACATCCCGCAAAACCGAGAGAAAGAATCTTTGTGTTCGGTTTAAAATGATATAGCGGTTTTTTTTCGATTGGATCGACGGCTAACGCCGAAACAAATCCGTAAAAAGGAATGATGCCCTTTCCGCTCTTGTTTCCCCTAACGCCGCAAATTCCGAAACCGCCGCTCTTTATTTCGCAGATGTTGTGGCAGAGCTCGCAAAATACTTTTCCCTCTTTTTCGGTTACAAAAAGAGGCGATCGCATTGAAGAAGAAAATTCCGGCGTATCCATTTTAATTATTCACACCAACATGGTTTGCCTGCGTTTGATGACTCAGGATTCTTTCTTTTGCCGCTCTGACTTTGCTCTTAAAGTTATCATCCGTAAAATTTACGGAATCATTTACTTCAAACGGTTCAAGAATAACGCCGACAGCGCCGCGCTGCACCCAAAGTTTTACAAGCGGTATACCTTCTCCCGCTTCTGTAACCGCGGAAGGGATATCCTCAACATATAAAATATCTTCAAGTTTAAATTCAAGCACAGTAGGTTCGCTGCCCAGAGGATCGTTTACAAGAATTAATTTAGTTTTATCTGAAGGATGCGCCCGAGGATAACCCGAAAAAGGAACGCCCTCGTTAGATTGTCCTTTCTCATATTTCGCGATACTGCTCAGAGGCAGCATTTCAAGATAATTTACATTATTCATTCATTCCTCCCTTGTATTTTATCTGTTTAAGTATGTAAATTTTTTTTCCTCTTAACATAAAATATATATAATAAATTGTAGAATAACAACAATATTTTTTATATATTGAAGATGGGGGTGGTTTTGAACAAAACAGCGTTTTTCTTCCGGGATAATACTTTGCTTTTGCCGTTGGATTTTCCCGGTTCTAATGTATGGCAGGAATTTCCGCTTGAATTGGCAGGTGAAATTAACAACCCCGATATTTTTGAAATTCCTTCGTTAGTTGAACCGGAAAAGCTGATAAACGCCGTATCCGTTCCTTCAGGAAGCACGTTATCTGCAAATTGGAAAGCCGTTCCTGTTCGTCAAGTATTATCGATGTTTGCGGCTGAGGAAGAAGACGCGCCCTTGGAGAAAGCACCTTTGGCGAAAGCGCCCTCTTTCGGTAAACCGGTTTCGGACATTCTGCGCGCTTGTCATATTGCGCAATGGCGGAGGGACTCCCGTTTCTGCGGCACTTGCGGCGCGAAAAACAGCGATGTGCCCGGACAAGTACAGCGTCAGTGCCCTGAATGCGGGCGGCTTGAGTTCCCGAGAATCTGCCCCGCCGCAATTGTCGTTATTACAGATTGCGATAACAGAATCCTTCTTGCGCATAACAAAAGATTTAGGGCAGGCGTTTACAGTCTCATTTCCGGTTACAATGAAGCGGGAGAATCCCTTGAAGAGACCGTCGCGCGGGAAGTCAGGGAAGAAGTGAATATCGAAGTAAAAGATATTGAATATGTCAAATCGCAGCCTTGGCCGTTTCCGAATTCATTAATGGTTGGTTATAAAGCGCGTTTCGCGGGCGGTACGCTTAAGCCCGACGGCGAAGAAATCGAAGATGCAGAATGGTTTACAAAAAATAATTTACCTGAATTGCCGGGGAAAGGTTCTCTGGCGCGGGTCTTAATTAATAATTGGTTTGAAAACAAATAATAAACATGTAATCCGATTGTAAAAATTTGCGGCAGGTGACCGCCGTAAATTACCGCTCAGTCCGTAAGATTTCTGTTATGCGCCAGTTTTTAAATCTGTCGCGTCTCAGCGTAAGGACATCGCTGCGGTTTCTTGCATCTTCATCCGGAGCCCACAGCAAATAATCCGCGCGGTATGTAACCGCGGCGTCATTTTCATTTCCGCTGATATGCTGAAGCGAAAAATCCGTTACGCCGAATACATTCGGAGCGGGAAGCGAGCCGCCGTGTTCCTGCCATGTCTGCGCTGTAATATACTGCGGAGCGTATGATCCTTCGTAGGCTTGTCTTGCTCTGTTGACTGCATACAAACTCGCTGCTATGTTTATATCGCCTCTGTCCGCTCCCAGAACGCATGCTTCCATAAAAAAGTGATCCAGTACACTGAACGCGCTGTAATAAGCGGCTGCAACGCTGTCGGATGTCATTCCTTCTGTTTCCGGGCGGTTTGGATTCGGTTTTAGCGAATTAAAGAAAATAAAAAGAAAAATAAACAGTACTATTCCTGCTCCTATCAGAACTTTTCTGTTTCGTACAGCAAAATCTTTTATTGCTTTTGCGGAAGCTTGTCTGAACAAATACTGTTTTTTTTGTTTTAACAGATGCGCTTTCTTTTCTGCCGGCAATGGCGTATAAAGAGAAGAAACATCAACAACTTTTGTTTTAATACATAAAATATTAATAATTTGCGAAAGTATAGCCGCGCCGTTTTTTGACGATCGTTTTTTGACGACAGGTAAAAGAAGAGCTTCCTGAATAAGACCGGAAATATTTTCATTCAAATCAGGAGCCGCAAGATTCACCGGCATATATACGCCTTCTCTCATGTTTTGATAAATTTCCAAAGTAGGATACGGATGCGAGCCCGTCAGTATTTTGTATAACATTACTCCGGCGCAGAAAGCTGTCGCGTTAGTATCAATTAAATCAGGGCAGTTGTATCGATCCTGTTGAGATACATTTTCTCCTGTTTGTTCAATAAATAGGCAGCGTGTAGAAATATGTTCGGGAGCAAAAAATACATTGTTTTCACCGACAAACGACGCGCCGGGATTGATGACTGCTTTTGTTTCTCCTAAAAATAATTTTGCCTTGATCCATAAGACAACCGCGTCAAGAGCTTTTTGTTTTGCCTGAGTACAGTCCGTATCAGGATTAATTTCTTCGAGAAGCACATCGAGTCTTGTTCCGTCAAACAGCGGTCCCCAAACCCGCATGAAACCGTCCATATCATTTACGCCGGCCGGTTTCCACGGCTTATGAGTGCCGTCAGAAGAAACAACGAAACCGGGCTCAATCAGGCTCTGCGCCATTTTTGTTCTGGCAAAAGAGCGCGGCTCAAGTCCGGTATCGAAATAAACAACAGGACCGTTATCTGTATCAGAAATAAAAATACGGCGTTGCATTAATCTCCCATTATACTTCGCTGACGGCTATCTCGTTGAATAGAGATAACGGAAATAATCCATGTCTGTTGTAAGAGTTTTATCAAACTTCGGCATGGTTTGACGATACGATTCTATCGCTCTCCAGAAATTGTAGAAAGCCGCTCTGTCTCCGCCGGAATACGCGTCGGCGTAAATTCTCGCGGCTATCGCGTCGGCATCTCCCATAACAGTTTGCGCTTGCGTATATGCCTGTGAAAGTATTGTACGTTTTTCGTTGTCCATCTCACCCATCTTTGCCGCTTTTCGTCCTTCACCGTCGGATCGATACGCCATCGCAAGCTGATTGCGTTCTCTTATCATACGCGCGTAAACGCTCGGTGTAAGTTCCGGAGAATAGCTGATTTGACGCGTAACAACATCAATAAGCACTATACCGAATTCTTTTTCCATATTTTCCGAGGATCGCTTGAGTATTTCTTCTGCAAGCTGCCGCCGTCCCAGTTTAATCGGTTCATGACTGGATCTGTTCTGCATTGTAGAGCTGATGATTCCCGCTTCTCCTTCTCCGACCGCAATATCAGGTTCATCATTTCCTGTAGCTCGTTCCATAATTTTATCTGAATTGCGCACAGATTCTATCAGCGGATTTTCCGCGACTACAGTGCGCACAGCCGAGTCGATAATTTCCGCGAGTTTTGAATAGGCGGCTTCTACTGTATTGATTGATTCGTAAAATACTTTTGGATCCGCGATGCGCCAACGGGCAACAACATCGACAAAAATAAATTGTCTTTCCGCAGTCGGAATAATTCTAGCCTCGCCGTCCCATGCCATAACTTTTTTTGGATAGCGGACTACTTCGTCAATAAACGGAATTTTTATTTTAAGTCCCGCGGTTGTAATTATGCCGTCTTCGGGAATTGCTCCAAGCCGCACGATTACCGCCTGTTCTCCTTCGTTAATTACATATAACGGACCTGCTATTAATATACCGATAAAAACAACGGATATTATTACTATTGTGGTAAGTGTTTTTTTCATTATCTGTTTCCTCCTAAATTCATAAGAGGCAGGAAATTATTCAAATTACGGTCAATAATTTTCATATCTTTTTCGTCTTTGAACACTTCTTCGATCATTTCATAATATAATCGCTGACGTGTAACTTCGGGAGCGCGGCGGAATTCATCGTATACAGAATTGAAACGCGCAACATCGCCGTTCGCTCTGTTTACGCGTTCTGTTGCGTAACCTTGCGCTACCTGAATAATTCGTTCCTTTTCACCTCTGGCTTTCGGAATTTCTTCGTTGTAAGCCTGTTGTCCTTCGTTGATAAGTCTTTCTCTGTCCTGAATGGCTCTGTTGACATCTTCAAAAGCCTGTTGAACTCCTGACGGAGGAGTTACATTCTGCAATCTTACCGCGATAACATTGATACCAAGATTGTAACGGTTGAAAGATTCGTTCATTAGCACCAGCGCTTCACTTTCAATATCGCTTCGCTGAATGCCCATGATTGCCATAATCGCGCGGTCGCCTACTAACATGTTGATAACAGAGCGTGATACGTCACGAATCGTTTCGCGGCGTTCATACACGTTAAATACCCAAGCCTGCGGATCATCGACGCGGTATTGAATTATCCATTCAACATCGACGATATTCAAATCGCCTGTCAGCATCACAGACTCTGCAGTCTGACTGGAATAGCCGGGGTTATTTCCGCCTCTTGTTGTTGTGCGAAAACCGAATTCTTCAGTTTGAACTGTTCTGACATTGACCGTATAATTCCGATCTACGCCGAATGGCAGTTTAAAATTGAGACCGGGACCCTTGATACCTGTAAACTTGCCAAAGCGGGTCATTACCGCCTGTTCGGTTTGGTCTACGATAAAAACACTGGTGCTGAGTAATATAAGCACCAATAGTCCCGCAATACCGACAACAATCATATTTGGGGTAAATCTTCCCATATTTGGTGGTGTGAATTTCATAAGGTCAGTATACTACGGATGACCGGATTACTCAAGACGGGTGAATGGTATTAATTTTTTTTCAGTCTGCATGTAAAATAAAACTTTGATCCTTTTCCTAATTCCGATTCTACCCGAATTTTTCCGTTCATCATTTCGACAATGCGTTTTGCTATTGTAAGACCTAATCCTGCGCCGCCGTACTCTCTGTTTTGTCCGTTGTCTGCCTGTTCGAAAATCGAGAAAATATTTTTCTGCTGCTCTTTTGATATCCCAATTCCGTTGTCGGTTACTTTGACTTGAACGGTAACCGTTTCATTATCCGAGTTAATTACGCTTGCGTCAAAAGTTATTTCTCCGTCCTCCTGCGTAAATTTATTGGCGTTATCGAGAAGCGTTATAATTACCTGTTCTAAACGTCTTTCATCGCCTGTGAGTAAATCCGGTATATTGTTATCAACTTTACATTCCAGAAGCTGACGCTTTTTAGTTGCTGTTTCATCTGCTTCGCGCAATAGATTCCATGCCATTTTTTTAAAATCGAAAACCGCTTCTGTCAGTTTAAATGTTCCGTATTCTATATCTGAAATTTCAAGCACATCATCGATTAAACGCATTAGTTTGTTAGCGGATGTATTCATTACATTGCAGTTTTCTTTTATATTATCGGGGACTCCTAAAAGATCGATGATTTGCAGAATACCGATTATGGCATTTAACGGAGTGCGCATTTCATGACTCATGCGCGAGAGAAATTCCGACTTTGCGCGGCTTAAATATTCCGCGTGTTGTATCGCGTCACGCTCAAAAACGCCGGAAAAAATACTTGCAATAAGCACAGCAAGACCTGTCTCGCTCTCGTTCCAGTTTATATTTTCTATTCTTGAAAAGATTAAAAGAGCGTTCATACTGCCTTTTACAAAAATGGGCGTGACAATAAAATTTTCGATATACTGTCTTTGCAATTTTACAAAATCTTTAAATATATTATTACTGGAGTGAGAAAACAAATCTTTTTCTTTGTTCTGAAGCAAATTATTGACTATGGTTAATAATTCATCATTGAGTTCAACCTTGTTGCCTATGCGCGTTTCAAGGTTCAATTCCGGATTTAACCATTCATTTTGACATGTTATGATATTATTGTTTTTGTCAAGTCTGTACAGTAATATTGTCGCAATATCCATAAATTCACCGATCGTCCGCAGTGTTTCCGTGTAAATCGAATCTGTATCGGCATTAGCAAGAAAGTTATGCGCAATTTTTGTCGTCAGCGCCTGCTGCCTCAGCCTTTCAACAAGCTGCATTTGATGCCGGACTCTAAGTTTGACAATTGCGGGATGAAAAGGTTTTGAAATGTAGTCTGAGGCTCCCAAAGCAAGCCCTTTTATTTCCGAGTTTATATTATCAAGCCCTGTGATAAAAATTACCGGTATATCGCGGGTTTTCTCGGAGCTTTTTAACGCGGTTATTACATCATATCCGTCCATGTCAGGCATAAGCACATCAAGTAAAATAACGTCAGGCATAAATTCAATAACTGTTTCAATTGCGTCTTTACCGTTAGTAGAAGCGTAAACTTTGTAATCGGGATTCAATATTGTTTTTAATGCGCTGATATTGTCTCTCTCGTCGTCTACAATTAGAACGCTGTTCTTTTTTTCGTTGTTCATTTTCTTACCCCCATTCTTTTTTCAATCTCGATAATTCTTCTATTGCCTGCTTGAAATTAAATTTATCAATTTGATTAGCAAGTTCTTCCGCTCCGGGAATTGTGTAAATATCTTTGAGTAATTCTTCGCATTCCGGATTTTTATTTATCAGCATAGGTTCCAGCTTTGTCAGTATATCACGTACTTTTTCAATATCGTTTGTTTTTTGCGCTTTTATTGTGTTAATTTCATCTAATAACGGAGATAAATCCGTTAATACAATATTTAATTCGGTTTTAAGAATATTTAGATCGTTTTTTTCAAGAGGACTTATTCCTTGCTTGAGTATATCTTCAAGAACCGCCGCCGCCGCCTGCAATTTGCTTTTACCTATTTGCCCCGCATTGCTCTTTAATGTGTGAACCATTCTATGAGCCTGTTTCATATCGTTGTTTTGCAATGCCTTGATAATATTTTCATAAGTGTTTTGATTATTTCTGACAAAATTAGTTTGAATTTGTTTTTTAAACTTTTCATCATCGCTGAGATCGTCTGTACCGGAATCGTTTTTATCTTTATTTTCGGATGAATAATATATAACAGGAAGATATTTTATAAGGTATTTCCATAATTCTTCCGATGTAAAAGGTTTTCCCAGACAGTCGGACATTCCGTTATTTTTGTAAGTTTCCAAATCATCCGGCATTATATTCGCAGTTAACGCGATTATCGGAGAATTTACACCTAATGCAGTAATTTTTGAAGCAGCTTCCAGACCGTCCATTTCCGGCATGTGAATATCCATTAAAATTAAATCGAAGGATTTAATTTCGTTCTTAATTCTTTTTACTACATGGTCAACGCCTTCCTTTCCGTTATGTGCAATTATTGTTTTTAATCCTACTCTTGTTAAATGCTCGTAAATTACCTGTTGATTCAGGCTGTTATCTTCGCAAACAAGGACATCGCCGGAAAAATTGGGTTTTTCGCGATTTAATAAACCCGCGTCATTTTGATTGCTTTCATCGCGCGAATCAAGAGGAGTATGTTCCGCCGCGGCTTTTCCCGATTCTATTTTTGATATATCAAGAATATCGTTTATTATTGTTAATAGCCATTTTGAACTCTGCAAAATATTAGAAAGATATTCTTTTATTTTTTCGATACTATTACTGTGCTGCGCGAGTTCCGTAAATCCAATGATGCTGTTCATCGGCGTTCTGATTTCGTGGCTCATATTCGCGAGAAACGCTGTTTTTATTTTACTGGCGGTTTCTGCCGTATCGCGCGTTTTGCGAAGATCTTTGTTAATTTTTTCAATCTCGTTAATAAAAATTTTATGTTCTCTTAAATCTCTTATATAACAGGCGACAAGATCTCCTTCTTTGTTGTGTTTTACTTTGATTAGCGTAACTTCGGCAGGAATAAGATCACCGTTGATATGGCGATGCATCCACTCGAATTTTAAATAGCCTTCTTTAAACGCTGTATTTATAATAGCATGCGCTTTTTTCTCGGAATTTTGTCCGTCAGGCTGATATTCGGGAGAACAATTCTCAATAAACATATCGAGATACTCGACCCTCTTTTTATATCCGAATAATTCTACGGCAGCCCTGTTGGAAATTATTGATTTTAAATTTTTATTCCATAACTGACAGCTCATCGGCAGAGCATCGAGTAAAATGTGCATATTATCATCCGCTTGTTTCCGCGTCATCAGTCTAAGATAAAACACCAAACCGCTTATCATAAACAAAGATAAAGCCGCAGCGGTAAGAAATGATCTAAATTGATTCGGATTTGATATCCAAAGAGGAATCGGACGGTTAATAATTATGTGACCTTTAGGCAGATCCTTTGCTCTTACGTTGAATTTTTTTATTATATGATAATCGAACTGCCACTGATTGAGAAAAGACGAATCATAAATTATCGAAATTTCCGAAGGCGATTTGCCTTTTAATATTTCTACAGCCATAGAAGCTGTTATATCACTCTGTGATTTGGGATCGGGAATTAAACCGCCTAAAGTTCCGTTTCCGATATACGATGAAGTTAAACAAAAAACAGCATTTTTTGACGCGTTTGAAACCATACTTTGGACTTGTTCCTCCGAATAGAAAACACCGTCACTGTCGGATAAATATTTTCCTATCAGAACAAGCGTATCAGATTCAAAATTAAAAATATCATTTATGATTTCCGCAAACGGTTTATTTTCATTGAATAAAAAATTTACGGACGGTCTGTATTCATTTTGCTTTTTTAGAGTTTGATTTATGGATTTAATATTATACTTAATATCTTCCATTACCTTTTTGCTTTTATTAAGATAATAATCATTTAAAATATAGATATTCTTAATTTCCGGAAAGAGTTTGATCATTTTTATAACAGTTTCGCTGAATGAAATTGTTTGAGTAATACCTGTGACATAATTTTCAAGTCCGTATATCATGGAATCCTGAACTTTTACTACGTTTGTAAACAAAACAGGCATACCGGGAAATAAAAGATAATAATTGTTAAGCACATATTCAAACGCTTCATCGCCTGACGCGATAATCAAGTCAGGATAACGCATTAAAAATCCTGTTTTTACCATATCTGATACAATGCTGTTAAAGCTTGCTCTTCTGTGATATTCGTTGGAATTCAAATAAAGATTATAATATTCAAACGATGTATTTCGATAATTTTGTGTGTCCGGTTTTGAATGATCTTGTTTATTAAAAAATTCTGACTCAATGTTGCCGCGGATAGACTCCATCTGACTGCGTTCCCATTCGTTTTGCGCATTAAATGAATTAATATGTAATATAACAGGTTTGTTTTCGTTTAACGTTTTATTATTTATACTGCCGCTGCGAATCGATTCTATAGTACCATCATTAATCATGTCATTGTATGATTTTTCAAGAAGAGGAACCAAGTATGCGTATTTATTGTTAACATAAGTATAAACAGGCTGCCGTTCGATTACGCCGGCTCTTTTAATTCCCTGCGGGTATCTATGCTCAAAATGCGACATTCTTGGAAGGAGAATTACATTGGCTTTACCGTCAAGCAAAGAAGCCCACAAATCTTCAATGCTGTTTTCTGAAACAAGCGTTCCTGCTCTCGTTTTTGATAAATTGTTTGCTATGTACTCATTCTGCCGGCGATATCCCAATTTAAATCCTGCAATATCACGCCACTCTGAAAATTGATAATTGTCGTTCGAGCGGGTGTAAGCGGTGAATTCAACAATATCAATAGCGACAGGAACTTTTATTAGATTCGGATACATTTTATCCCAGCCGTCTGTTTGCACAGGCAGGATAACAACATCGCCGTGGTTAACATCCGAAACAGCGGTGCGCATACCTGTTTTTTGGGTAACCATTTGATGACCTGCGCGTTTCAATGCTTCATACAGTATCCGTTCAATAATGATCGATTGGTCGTCGCTCATCGCGACTTTAACTGCCGGTAATTCAGAATCGCTTACAAACATTGTCTGCCCAAAGACAGGCAGAATACCAAATAATAAGCAGAGAATAGAAAATATTACTTTTAAAAAATATTTATTATTTATCAGCAATGTTAGTTTCCTTATTACAATAAATAAAATTTATCCTCTGTCAAAAGCTCTCTTATATGATTGTACATTTTGAAATAATTTAAGGCAACAGCTTTTTGCGCCTATAAAATGGATTTGAAGCAGTTATACTCCGAAATCCAAGATAAAAAAGTTTTTTCTTTTGATTTTATTGATAGTTATAACGGGCAATGCTGCGATCAAACAATTTTTCGTTCTGCGGCTATACGTATTGCTTCCGCTAAATTTTCCGCGCCCAGCTTCATGTACACATTGTTTATAAGCATTTTTACCGTATTGATTGAAAGATTGCGGCTTGACGCGATTTCCGCCCGTGACAGCCCCTGTGAAAGATCTGTAAGTATTTCGCTCTCTCTCGGAGACAGCACAGGAATTTGCGTAAAACCGAACGCTTGTTTGTATTCGGTGATAACATGCGCAAGGCGTTTTGCGTAAGACGCTGATTTTCGGTTGATTTCTTCCAGCCAAGATTTAGGAATCTTTCCGTTTGGTTTTTTCAGAGCGTAAATCGTTAAGGTGCGCATATCTTTCCCCAGCTCAATAAAAGGCATAAGTATATTATTCGGTGACGCCGTTAAATACGCTTCCAGTAAAGTATTATACGCTTTCTCCTTATCCTTCATTTTGTAATGAATACACGCTTCAATTGCCAGCATTTCTACGCGTCCGAATAAATACGATTCTCTTTGTTTCATGTCATTAATATACGAAAGCAAGAGAGAATAATTTCGCGTAACAAAACAATAGCGTCCTTTCATTTGATTAGCGTAATTTTCCGAAAAAGTAGCGTACGCGTAAATAGAAAAGTTTTCTTTCAGCCAATCGGGCGCTTTTTCAGGTATACTAAGAGCGCAATAATACCAGCATAAGGCGATATCATAATCGGTAAATCTGGTGTGATAATTCGGATTATCAAGCAGTAGTTTCATTTCTTTTAATAGCTGCTGCGTTTGCGCGTAATTCCCCTGCGCAACGGTTATTCTTAGCATATAAAATAACGCTCTTTGCAAAAAGTATGGTCTTTTTCTTTCGCGCGCGCGGTTAATGGTTTTCTTTAGATTTGATTCCGCTTCGCTTAATTCGCCTTGATAAAATTTATATTCTCCGTCTAAAAGCGCGTCATCTCCGGAGTCGAAGTTGATATACCAGCTTAATAAATGCGTAGTTGACCTTTTTGCCGTGTCAATATAATCCTGTACAGAACCTTTCCTTGATGAACCGACAACGCATGACCACGGTCCCTGACCTCTTGTTATTAAATTTCCGGGATCAAAAGGAGACAAAAAACATTTAGATTGTTTTTCATAAATTAGATCAAAATTATAAATATCGTTTGTAAGACATAAGGAGCTGCATGATTTTGCCCAGCAATAGTAAATACTGCTTAACGCGTGTCTTTTAAACTCGCTATCCTGATGATTTACAAATCTTGCTTCATATAATTTCGCCAGATTTATCGCTTCGTCCCAGAACCCTTGACACATGATTGTCCGCATGTGAGTGCTTGCAAGATAAAGAACGGTATCAAATGCTTCGGGCGGCGCTCTCTCCATGATTTTCGCTGAATAACAAGCAATATCATAAGGTATCTGAGAAGGAGCTCCTTTAAACATATCAACAATTGAATTATAATCGCCTATTTTTTCATAATAGGATAACGCGTCGATTTTAAAATCATTTTTTTTGCACCATTCGCCCGCTATTGAGTAAGTTTCGTTTTTTTGATCCTGCGTAATAAGATTTTGTTTTGTAGCGAGAAATTCCAAAAAAAGCGGATGAATTAAATACGCGTTTATATAGCTGTCTCTGCGAACATAAGCGTTTTGTTTTTCCATTTCGGTTATTATATTATCTTTAACAGGATTTTTTTCCTCAGAAGCCGCTTCTGAGGAAGGCGGCATAGTCTTCGCCAGTTCCGCAATCAGATCAATAGAAAGATGATCAATCAAAGAAAGACGAACTAAAAATATTTGCAGTTGTTTTGAGATTGTATTCCACACTTCCATTTCCATAAAACGAAATATATTTGACTTCATCGCATTGCGTAAATATCCGTCATAACCCGGCGCTTTCCGATACGATCTCGCAATATAATTCAAAGCAAATGCCCACCCTTCGGTATCCTGCATAATTTTACGAAGGCTGTCAGGTTCAAGTGAAATATTCTGAGCGCGTAAGTATTGAGAAAGCTCGTTTTCGGTAAAACGTAATTCATCTTCGCTGACATTGAATATTTTGTTACTCGATATTAGACCTGCGATATTGATATTCGGAGTAGAACGAGAAATTAAAAACAGCGTAGTCCCCAGAGGTAAACTGCGAATACCCTCCTGAACAAAATGAATTACCGATGAATTTTCTATGTAATGACAATCATCAAAAACAATCACTCTGCGTTTTTTGTCAGCGTGATCCTGAAGCAATGAAACATATTGTTTGATTTTTTCCTGAGTATCCGGAAAACCAAGTTCTTTTATCGACACCGCGAATGACGCGTTATTTATCAGCGTCATACTATGTGAAAAATTTTCCCAAAAACGTCCTCCGACATTATCGCGCTCAGAGAGCTGCACCCATACAGTATCTGCCTGATACTCCTGAACAAAATCGTGAATTGCCATTGTCTTGCCGTAACCGGCTCCGGCGCAAACTACAATTACCGGATACTTCATTGCTTCATTAAGCAATTGATTAAGACGAGAGCGTTTAAAATGGAACTCATCATAAATCGCTTCAGCACCCGCAATATTACCTACTTGCTGTATGAAATTCGACATATTTAAATCTCCATTATTTATTATTAAATCGTAATTTCCAAATATTTCTATGTCAAGAAAATTTTACGCTTATCTTTATAAATTTCGTTTTTTCTTATTATATGTAAATATTTTAATTCTTCGGGCGGAATATAATATGCTGTCAGTTTGATGCTTTTTTTAATTACTCGATTATTGTATTATTGATATTTATGGAAACAATACAAACTATTATCTTTTCTTGGCTGCCTCAGCTCCTTGAGGGCGCGAAAATTACAGTCAGCCTTACAATTGTGTCGGTTTTTGCCGGTATAATTATCGGCTTCTTTCTTGCGTTGGGAAAAATATCTAAAAATGTTTTAATTAATAAATTGTGCGGCGCGTATATTTTCTTTTTTCGCGGTACGCCTCTTTTAATGCAATTGTTTTTTATTTATTACGCGCTTCCGAAAATATTTCCTTTTTTAACAATTAACAGCCGTTTTCTTGCGGCTTTTATCGCTTTCTCGCTCAACTGCGCCGCGTATTGCGCGGAAATTATCAGAGCGGCAATTTTAAGCATTGATAAAAAGCAATTTGAGGCATCACGCGCTTTGGGATTATCTTACGCGCAGACGATGTTTCATATAATAATTCCGCAGTCAATAAAACGTCTTATCCCGCCTGTCGGCAATGAATTTATAATGATGTTAAAAGATGTTTCTCTCGTATCGATGATCGCATTGGTTGATATTTCAAACGTTACGAGAAATATTGTAAGTTCTTCCGGTTCTGCTTTGGTATATATTCCGGCAATGCTTCTTTATTTGTCTATTACGGCTGTATTTGAATTTGTTTTCCGTAAATTAGAAAGAAAATACTCTGTATGGAATAATTGACTTAAACAAATAGTTATAATAATATGCTACAATCGGTAGGTTATGAATATTGTAATGTTTACAGACACGTATTGGCCAAGAGTTAACGGCGTTACCGTATCTGTAGATTCTTTTTCGCACGCTCTTATTAATGCGGGGCATGATGTATTAATTGTTTGTTCATCATATCCGCATGACGCGAATAATCCGGTTTCACTGCAAAAAGAAATAAAAGAGGAAAAAAAACCGAAAATTGTAAAAGTATCTTCAATGCCTGCATTTATATCCGGCGAAGACAGAATTTCTCATTTCTATAAATGGCATTGGGTTTTTAAACAAGTTGATAATTTTAAACCTGATATTATTCACGTAAATACTGAAGTCATACTGGGAGAATTCGGTTTCTGGTATGCCAGAATCCACAACCTGCCGACTGTTTATACCTTTCATACAATGTGGGAAGAATACGCTCCCGGTTATTTTGATTTTCTTCCTGTTAGTATTGTAAAATATTTTGTCAGAAGAATTTTGACAAGCGTATTAAACCGTTCTTACAGGGTAATTGTTCCTACTCAGCAGATTGAAGATACGGTTCGCAGATATAAAAACGATTTGATAACTTTTCATCTTCCAACCGGAATTGATATAAAATTATTTGCACATAACGAAGAAGAAATTGTAATTTTCCGCAGACAATTTGAAGAAATATTCCCTCAATTAAAAAATAAACGCATTCTTCTTTTTGCCGGACGCGTCGGAAAAGAAAAAAATATAGGTTTTTTATTGGATATTCTTCCGAAAATACTCGAGAAACATCCCGATGTTATTTTACTTATCGCCGGAAGCGGTCCGGATCTTGATTATTACATGGAAGAAGCGCGGAAAAAAGGAATCGAATCGTATTGTATGTTCCCGGGATATTTTTCGCGCAGCGACCTTGCTTTTATATATTCAATTGCCGAAGTTTTTGTATTTCCTTCACTGACCGATACTCAAGGATTGGTTACGCTTGAAGCGATGCTTTCGGGCACTCCTGTTGTGGCGATCGGCGTTCTCGGCACTCTTGCGGTAATGGGAGGAGATAACGGCGGCTTCATGGTAAAAAACAACGCCTATGAATTTACTTCCAGAGTGCTTGAACTGCTTGAAAATGATGAGCTTCGCGGGATAAAATCACTGGAAGCGAAAAAACACGCAAGCGCGTGGTCAATTGAAGAACTGACAAAAAAGCTGATATTTTTATACACAACGGCAATATCAGACTACAAAGAAGAATATGGTTATCGCGTAACGCCGGCGTGGGAAGCGATTTTAAATAAAAGATGGTGGAAAATCAATAATTTGATTATAAAGAAAAGAACAAAAGAAAATTTGAGAAAATTACTATCCAAGCTGGGAGTAAATAGTATACCATGGGAATAGGCGGCAAAGATGATTGCACTAAACGATAATTTCTCAGATATGAAAATTGCTTCCGGTTTTTTAAAACGGCTGGAAGAGCGCGGTATAATAGCGCCCACCGATATTCAAAAAAAAATTATCCCGCGCTTAGCTTCGGGACAAAACGTTTTTTTTACTTCCGCGACAGGCACCGGAAAAACGTTCGCTTACCTTTTGCCGATACTCAGCAATTTAATTGACAGTATTTCTCAGGAAAACGCGGAAAAAAAGAAAACGCATAACGCTTCTGCGCGTTTTGTTATTGTTGCGCCTACCTTGGAATTGAGCGCGCAGATTAAAACAGAAATTGATTTTTTATTGGAAACAGATTCCGCCGGTGTTTCCGGCGGTAAAAAATTAAAATCTTCCCTTATTATCGGAAGCGCAAACATAGATTCTCAAATTGAAGAGTTAAAACGCGCAAACCCCGATATTATCGCAGGAAATCTAAACAGGCTTCTTATGCTTTCAAAAATGGGAAAGCTTAAATTTTCAGCTCTTGAGTTTCTTGTTTTTGACGAAGCTGATCGCCTTGTGAGCGGCGATATGTTAGACGACATGAATGAATTATGCGGAATAATTAACAGAGATACAAAAAAAGCGGGAAGAAATCCTGTTATTGCCGCGTGCTCCGCGACAATAAATAAAAAATGCATGGAAAAACTTTTATCAAATTGTTTTGAAAACAACAAAAACGAATTAGAAAAAATAAACTTTATCGAATCCGACGACAACGAGATTCTCCGTGAAAAAATCGAGCACTGGGCGATTTTCAGCGAAAAACGCCGCAAAGACCAAACGCTGCGTTCTCTTTTAGCGGCGTTAAACGGCAATGTACATGACGGCAAATCACCGGGGAAAAGCAAAAAAACAAAAGTAAAAGCGTTAATTTTTACAAGCAAAAACGACGACGCGCTTTTTGTTCTTTCGCGTCTTCAGCATCATCACGTTTCAGCCGCGGGTCTTTTCGGAAAAGCCGGAAAAAAAGCGGTGTCCGGCGAAAACCGCAAAGAAGCGCTTGACTCCTTCCGCGAGGGAAAAGTGACGGCGCTTGTTTCCACGGATCTGGCGGCGCGCGGTCTTGATATTCAAAATGTTACGCATATTATC
>Ga0209755_10004142_pt1 | contig 17401 bp, 14 predicted proteins | sample TergutCo191P1_FD_187301 | JGI IMG/M metagenome (GOLD analysis project Ga0209755, IMG submission 187301) | Cornitermes sp. P1 segment gut microbial communities from Petit-Saut dam, French Guiana - Co191P1 (SPAdes) (version 2) | ecosystem: Host-associated > Arthropoda: Insects > Digestive system...
GCGCAAGATATCTGTCAAGGCGCATCCATGCAAGCCATCACCTTTGGCTTGGTGGGCGCAACAGGCACAAGCATCGCCTGGACGCCATCTACACCAGCCAACATCAACCTTTCGGGAAATATCTTGTCGGGCGTAGTTGCAACCGCTACCACAGCCCAAACCTATAGTTTTACCGTTACAGCCACAGGAACGGGCGCAGGTTGTCCAACCGTGCAAGAAACCGGATCTATCACCGTGATAGCCCTTCCACCAGCACCAACAATCACATCAGAGAACTTTTGCGGAAGCACGGTTCTGACCGCTTCGGGCGCTGGCGGACACACCATTTATTGGCAAGGGTTGAACAACCCAAGTGGAACAAGCCAAGCCACACCATCCACCTCGCAAACGGTTTATGTGAGTGGCAATCACACGTTTCGCGCAGTATCACCGGAAGGCTGTTGGGGGACTTCGGCAACTTACAATGTGAACATCATTCAACCGCACACGCTTGTGCTGACCAGTGCAAATGCCAACCAAACTGTTCGGCAAAATGAACCCATTGCAAACATTACCTATTTGCACGGCGGTAGTGCCACAGCAACAACCGTCACCTGGATAGGAACAACAGGCGCCACCACAGCACCGGCTGGCATAACCGTTGCCACAGTAGGCACAACAACAACCATCAGTGGAACACCAACAATACAAGGCACGTTTGGCTTTTCAATCACAACCGTTGCAGGCGTTTGCGAAGCAGCAACAGCACTAACGGGAACAATTACGGTTACACTACCGCCACTGCCACCGCCACCAGGTTGCAATAACAACCCACCGCGTTGGGGTGAAAGCTTGGGAACTATCTACTGGGGAGCAATAGGCAATGCTGAGATCGAAACGGGTTCAACCACAGTTTATCGTGACGAATCTGTGCCTGCTGGGGCACCTGGTCCGGGCACGCAAGTTTGGTCTGGAGCAGTGTTCACATCAACGTGCCAGGATAGAAATACTTTTAACGGGGATGGTGGTTACGCCGATTGCCGTAACGCACTGACTAACCTCGTAGGGAATTTCTTTTCGTGGTGTGCCGTTATGCGTTTTGCGAATCAACTTTGCCCGTATCCATGGCGTGTACCAACGCAAGGCGATTTTCTTCATTTGCACTGGATTCTCACAGGAGCGGTGGTACCAAAGGTTAGCCATAATACTTCGGCGCATGCGCCCCCAGGCACCTACTTCCCACCAGCAGGGGCTGGAGGACATGCTGGAGCCCCACAAGTTGGCGGAACTTGGGGAGGAGCCAGGTATACCGGTATGGCCCAAGGTGTTGGGTTGGCACAGACGCTCTACTGGACAAGCACCTCCAACTCTAGCATGGCATTAGGCCCAAACTTTTTTTTCGAGCGAGTACATTTCTATTTCTATATTAAAAGTTTTGGGCTTGCCCTTCGTTGTGTCCGTTAGGTTTTTTGGTTATTTTAGGCGTTGTAAATACAGCCCATCTTTTTGATAAAGTCTAAATTGGCTATCTTCGCTCACCAATACCATTTTTTTAGAGATGGCGTGAGCGACGATTGCTCTATCAGAGGGGTCTCTATTTTCTTTGTAAAAAGGCAAATTAAAAAGTGCCGAAATAGCATCTTTATCAAAATCCAACACGGAAATACCAAAGTTTTCAATTTGCTTAAGCAAGCGCTTGGGATTTGCTTCAATTTCAATTTTTCCGATGGCTAATTTGTGTGCCATTTCTTTCAGCGACTCAATACTTACAAAACAATTTTCATCCAAAAAACGAAGCCTTTTGTTTTTCAGTTTGGTTGTTTCGTTTCTCATTAGCCAAATTAAAATTTGCGTATCAAGCAGAAACTGTTTTCCCTTTTTCATGGCTTAGTCTTTGTATGGTTTAATATTCCAGACGTTTTTGCCTTTTTCTACAATTTTAATCGGGTTTTTAGCCATAACCATTAGGCGATATTCACCAAGCGACATTCCCTTGATTGGCGACTTTTGCTTTGCAAATGGGCTTTTCTTTTTCGTTGCAGTTTTCATCGGAAAATATATTTTTTGCAAAGTTACAACAATTTTTTGGTTTGACCAAATAATTTTAGTTAAAATTTAGTTAAAATTACTACAAAACCCGCGGTCGGCGTGTGCGCGTGGTTGGTTCCTGCGCAGGTCGTCCATAGGGTCTGTAAAATGACCGCTGGCGCGGGTCTGCGACCCGTGCCGATGTTGCATGTAGGGGCGTATTGCAATTGCATGGACGCGATTGGGGATTGTAGAGACGTTGCATGCAACGTCTCTACGATATGCAGAAATCATTGCACAAAAAGGTTGGCTGTCTGTCGTAATTGGCAACATAAAATCCGCCGTAACAAAATTCGCCCATAACAACAATTTCCCCGATTTCGCCTGGCAACCCAGATTCCACGACCATATCATCCGAAACGCAACCGAACACCAACGTATCGTTGATTACATCATAACCAACCCTACAAATTGGGATAACGACACATTAAATGCCCCATTGTAGAGACGCGATTAATCGCGTCTCTACGGGTTGCGCTGTGTTCGTTAGGTTTTTTTTGGTTGTGGATTAAAAAAAAATGACGACTGTAGTCGTCATTTTTTTTATTACCAAATACACTTCAAGCCGTCTTTTTCGTAAAATTTCATTTTATCGTCTCGGCTTACCAACGTGTAATCTCCTTTTATACATTGATAAATCAACATTCTATCAAAGGGGTCTTTGTGCTCTTTCTTTGCTGGTAGTTTTAGGAACTCCAAGGCGTCCAAAGGCTCTAAAGGTATAAGTTGAATACCTATTTCTTGGCAATACATTAAGATGTCGCTTGGCGAGAAACTCAATTCCAGCTTGCCAATACTCAACTTGAGCGCTATTTCCCAAAGCGAAATGGCACTAACAAACACGTTGTTTTCTTTATTGGTTATGTATTCAACCACTCGTTTCGGCAGTTTGTCGCTGTTGCCGATTGTCCATAATAGAACATGAGTATCTAACATTACTTTTTTCATCACACTGCAAGCAATTCTTCTGTTGTCATTTCCCAATCATCGGCAAAAACAATTTTAGCCTTTCCATCCAAAAGACCAATTTTTCGTTTTTCGTTTTTTTGGCGTTGAGCAACAATTGGGTTATAGCCTTTTAGGACCACCCACAAATTATCAATCATTTTTTCGTTGTCCACATTCAAAACCTCACGTGCCAACCAAGCCTTTTGTGCTTCTAATTCTACTGTGTTCATAACGTAATTTTTTGCAAAGTTACAACAATTTTTTGGTTTGACCAAATAATTTTAGTTAAAATTTAGTTAAAATTACTACAAAACCCGCGGTCGGCGTGTGCGCGTGGTTGGTTCCTGCGCAGGTCGTCCATAAGGTCTGTAAAATGTCAACGCCTCGGGAATGCGTCTGTGCATTTCCGCGACACGCCTTGCATTCGAAGGATGTGTTGAAAGAAAATCAGATGCCGAAGGATTGCCGGAAAGTGCCATCATTCGTTCCCAAAAACGCGGTGCTTCGTGCACATCAAACCCTGCCATCGCCATAAAAATCAAGCCTAAGCGGTCGGCTTCGAACTCGTTTCTGCGGCTGTGTGGCAATGCACTAAACATTGTCGTGCTTATTCCAAAAACCGACAAAGCCAAAGCCTGTGTCATTTCGGGTTGCTCATTCAGTGCAACAGCAAGCGCTACACCGCCCAATTGCGTAAGCAAAGCACGACTCATGCGTTCGGCGGCGTGATTCGCGACAGCGTGTGCAATTTCGTGTCCCATAATAACAGCGATGCCGTCTTCGTTAGCAGCAACGGGCAAAATTCCCGTGTAAAACGCCACGCGTGCACCCGGCAAAACCCAGGCATTGATGGCCGGACTCTCAATCAAAACAAATTCCCAAACAAAATCTCTCGTCAAATGCGACAAACCTTCTTCGGCCAAAAAAGCCTCCACCGCATGGCGCATGCGATTGCCAACACGCTCAATCATCTGTGTTTGCTGGACATTCGTCGAACGTCGATACGTTTGCATCATCTGTGTAAATGCCGACTCCGACAGCGAATTCATATGCGATGCAGGCAGTGCGACAAATTGTCTGCGACCGGTTATTGGCACGGTTCTACAGCCCGTCAACATTACGGCAATGGGCGAAATTACTGCAAAAAACGTAATGAAAAGAATGATTTTCTTGAGGATACTTTTTTTCATTTGCATTATATTTTTTTGTTATTCTTGATAGTAAACACGCTTCACGCGTTGCGAAATTCCAGTCAAAATTTCGTAGGGAATCGTGTCGCATTTTTTTGCAATGTCTTGAATGGAGGTTTTGTTGCCAAAGATTTCCACTTCATCGCCTTCCTGTGCGGAAACGCCCGTCAAATCTACCATACACATGTCCATACAAATGCTTCCGATGATTGGCACGTGTTGTCCGTTGACCCAAACTTTGCCGTTTCCGTTGCCCAATTTCCGACTCAATCCGTCGGCATAACCAACGGCAACAACGCCTACAGTTGTTGTGTTTTTTGCGATAAAATTTCGACTGTAACCAACGGTTTCGTTTGGCGAAATGGTTTTGATTTGCGAGATGACAGATTTCAAAACACTCACGTTTTGCAAGTGTTTCTGCGCGTTTGCGTCAAAGCCGATGCCATACAACCCGATGCCCACACGCACCATATCAAATTGCGCTTCTGGAAATCGTGATATGCCCGCAGAATTGAGAATGTGTCGCAAAATTGGATAGTTCAATTCTTGCGTCAAGCGCTCGCTCATTGTTGTAAATTTTTCAATTTGCAACTGCGTGAAACCGTCTAAATTCGGGTCTTCCGAGCCTGCCAAGTGTGAAAATACGGAACGTACTTTGATGCGTTTTTCTGTTTTCAAAAGCTCTAATAATTCGGGCAAGTCGTTTTCTAAAAAACCCAAACGATGCATGCCTGTGTCTAATTCCAAATGAATGGAAACCTCTGGAATATCAGGTGTTTTCGCAAGTTCGTCAATCAAGAAATTCAACATTCTAAAGTTGTAAATTTCCGGTTCAAGATTGAACAACAGCATTTTTTCTATCGCATTTTTTTCGGGATTCATCACCATAATCGGCAACGTAATTCCAAAGTTTCGCAACTCAACGCCCTCGTCTGCGTAGGCAACCGTGAGATAATCCACGTTGTTGAATTGCAAGAAATTTGAAATTTCAAAACTTCCACTGCCGTACGAAAATGCTTTCACCATTGCCATAATTTTTGTGGTCGGTTTGATTTTCGAACGGTAATAATTCAAGTTATGTTGAAGTCCGTTTAGGTCAATTTCCAAGCGGGTTTCGTGCGATTTCTTTTTGAGGAAATTGTTGATTTTTTCAAACGCAAACACACGTGCACCTTTCAATAAAATCGTTTCGTGACCCAAGGTTGAAAAGTCAAATTTTTGCAAAAAAGTTGGTGTGTCGGGAAAGAATTCTTTTTCCAATGCAAAGTGTTCGGCTTGTGCGGAAACCGCAGGGCCAATGCCGATAATTCGGTTGACTTTTTTCTGTGTCAGAAGCTTCGCAATGTCTTGGTACAACTCGGTTTCGCTACGTCCGTGTTGCAACATATCCGACAAAATAACGGTGTGTTTTTTGTGTTGTTTTTGTTGGGCTAAAAAATCCAACGCAATCACGAGCGAATTGTAATCCGAACTGTAACTGTCGTTGATTATCGAACAATGGTGAAAACCGTCTTGCAATTCCAAACGCATTTCGAGTGGCGACAAATCTTTAATATGCTGTGCAATTTTCTCGTTTGAAAGTCCTAACAACAACGCGCAAGCCCAGCAATGAATAAGGTTTTCGACAGATGCAAAATCTTGAAACGGGATTTGAATTTGCAAAGTTTCGCCGTTGTAAATTGCCGTGAGCAACGTGTCCGAACCAACTTTTTCTTCCGACTGAATATATAAATCCACATCTTTGGATTTCCGTCCCCACGTGAAAAAATTTGTGTGTTTGAATTTATCTAATGCGTCAATTTTTTCTTTTATTTCGGTGTGATCCGTGCAATAAATCAAGCGTTCCACGTTGGTAAACAACTCTAATTTTTCTGAAATTTTTTGCGTTAAATCCGAAAAATTTTCGTCGTGTGCACTGCCAATCATTGTAAAAATTCCGAGCGTTGGCTGAATGATTTTTTGCAGGTTTTTCATTTCATTCGGCTCCGAAATTCCTGCCTCAAACACGCCAATATCGTGGGTTTCGTTCATTTTCCACACCGAAAGTGGAACACCAATTTGGCTGTTGTAACTTTTTGGATTTCGCACCACATTGAAAAACGGATCGAGCAACATCGACAACCATTCTTTAACCATCGTTTTGCCGTTACTTCCCGTAATTCCAACCACCGGAATTTGAAATTTTTCACGGTGATGTTTCGCTAAATTTTGCAACGCAACAAGCGAGTTTTCCACAACCAAAAACACCGCATCCTTCGGCAATTCAATGTTTGGCAAACGCTCGACAACAAAGCATTTCACGCCTTTTTCAAGCAAACTTGGAATGTATTTATGACCATCGTTCTTTGCGGTTTTCAACGCAAAAAACAACGTGTTTTCAGCCGTTAAAATTCGTCGGCTATCCGTGCAAATATCCGTGATTTCCGAATTTTCAAACACTTTCGGAAATGGCTCTGCATTCAAAATCTGAACAATTTCGGCGATATTAAAATGCCTGAAATTCATTATTTTCTCGTTTTAATTCAAATTTCAACGGGTCTTTACTCATTTCCGCATACTCTTTTTGGCAACGCAACACATCATTCACACGGTAAAGCGTTTCTCTAAAAACATCTTCCATATCTGTTGCCGAAGTTATCGGAGTTGCTAGAACAATCGGTGCTTCAGCCTCAAATAAAATGTTGATTCCTGCATATTTTGAAAGCATCGCATCGGCTTGTTCGCGATTCACAAAACAAAAGCCATCGAAACGTAAAAAGTTTTCCGATGCAAAAAACGCCTCACACGAAAAGGTTCCAAAAACAGGAATTAATTTCTCAAACGCTTTTTGAATCGCCGGCATCAAAATTTCTCTGTCTTCTTTGGTGGTTTTTGCATCCGTATTTTTCGAGGTGGACATTACCGCCAATCTCGGCAACGGCAGGCGAAACATCGAACGCAAGACTTCTGAAAACTTTTCAATACGCATCACATTTTTTTCCGTATCTGGCAAAAAACCGATATCGTTTGTTCGCTCCGTAATCAGCGTGATGTAGCGAAAATTATCGCACACCGAAAGTTGCAACGTATCTTTAAGTGCCGTCCATTTTTCTCGCCAAAATTTCGAAATATCAACACCTTCCAAAGGCATTGCAATCATTGCATCAAAGCCCGACGACGCCTCATTCAGCGCCTCTTCAAGACCTTCCATCCCTTCCGAAAAAAACGTCACTTGAACGTGATCCAACACCTGATGATCCTGCAACGTCTTGTAAACCGCTTCAAGCGCCGATTTATCTGCATTTCCAACGGCAACCGCTATTTTTTGTTTTTTTGTATCCATAGTTTTGGGCGATAATAATCTACAAAGATACGAAAAATTTTTAATTCTCATTTTTTTTTCGTACCTTTGTGAGACTAAATTGACATCAAAATGAAAAAAACATTCTTAATCATAGCTTCTGTTCTTCTCGCACTCCCTGCGTTTTCAAGGCCCAACAACGATTTGCGAGTAGCACGAACAAACAGCGATTTTCTACTCAATCTCATTCACCTCAGGTATGTTGACCACGTGCCGTTGATGCCTCTTGTTGAGCGCGGTACGATTGAAATTCTAAGGCATTTAGATCCCCATTCGCAATTCATTCCTGCGCGTGATGTGCAACGTGCCAACGAGGCGTTGCAAGGCGCATTTTACGGGATTGGCGTGTCGTTTCAGATTTTTAACGATACAGTTGTTGTGATGGAGGCCATCAGTGGCGGACCTTCTGAAAGGCTTGGTATTCTTGCCGGAGACAGAATTGTGACCATCGATGGTACCAATGCAACGGGCGACAGCGCGCGAAATGATTTTGTGTTTCGAAACCTGCGTGGACCGCGCGGAACGGTTGTGATTGTTGAGATTTTCAGAAATGGTGAAATTCGCGAGTTCAGAATTGTGCGCGACCGCATTCCGATTCACACGGTGGAAGTGTTTTTTATGGAAAATGAAAACACCGGATTCATCAGTGTTGACCGCTTTTCCCGACGAACGGCCGAAGAATTTAGAGTGGCTTTGCGAAGTTTAGTTCAGCAAGGTGCAGAAAATATTATTCTTGATTTGCGTGGAAACTCAGGCGGTTATATGGACCAAGCCATCGAAATGGCGAACGAACTTTTGGAAGGAAATTTGCTGATTGTTTATATGGAAGGTGCGCATCAACCGCGCCAAAACAACATTTCGACAACTGGCGGCATGTTCCGAAACGGCCGACTTGTTGTGCTTGTCGATGAGCGTTCGGCCTCTGCGAGCGAGATTGTTGCAGGTGCCATTCAAGACCACGACCGTGGGATTATCGTTGGACGCCGCACGTTTGGAAAAGGTCTTGTGCAACGCCCGTTTATTGTGCCGGGCGACAGTTCGGAAATTCGCCTCACAATTGCGAGATATTACACGCCTTCGGGACGCAGCATTCAAAAGCCTTTCAACGACGAACTTGAGCAATATTTTGAAGATTTGATGAACCGTTTTTCGCATGGCGAACTTGTGCATCCGGATTCAATTATGTTGCCCGATTCGTTGCGATTTTTCACATCAGGCGGACGTCCTGTTTATGGCGGTGGTGGCATCATTCCGGATATTTTCACACCGATTGATACCAACCGAATTTCCGACTTTTTTGTGGATCTTCGCAGAACAGGAACGCTGAACAATTTTGTGGTTTCATTTTTGGATAGAGAGCGCCAAAATTTGCTGGATAGATATCCGACGTTTGAGGATTTTTACAACAATTTCCAAACGGAAGGCGCGTTTATCGATGAATTTGAGCAGTTTGCAGAAGATGCGGGTGTCAAACGCAACCGCATTCGTATGCCTGTGGCGAATAGTTTTTTGATGCAAATGCTTGCCGAAATGCGTGGCGATTTGCCACTTGGCGAAAGCGAAACCTATCGTGATTTTGTTGAAAAAATCATTTGGACAGAAGAGCAAATGCGTGATTTTTTGATTACGTTAGCCGATGCTGAAGACGCCAACCAGCGCAGACTTCAAGAGTCGTCCGACAGATTTATTTCGATGAATTTGAAAGCGATGTTGGCACAAAATCTTTACGGCAGACGCTACTTCTTCCAAACGATGCGCTCCGCGGATCCGGCCTATCAACGTGCGTTGCAGGTTATTCAGGATGATCGTTTGTTTCGGCAGTTGAATATTACGCAGTAATTAGAAAATATCCTCAAACAAATGATCATCATCGTAGTCGTCCTCGCCTTCGGGGGCTCTGCGACGAACGTAGTTCACGCCAGGTGGACGTAAGAAATCGCCTCGGTACAAATCGATGGATTCATCAGCAAAAACTTGTTGCATAAAACGTCCCCAAATCGGCAACGCCATGCGTGCGCCTTGGCCGTAAACGAACGATGGGAAATGTATCGAACGCACTTCGCCACCAACCCAAACGCCAGTTACCAATTGTGGCGTCAAACCGATCCACCAACCGTCGGAATGGTTTTGTGTTGTGCCTGTTTTTCCTGCGATAGGCATCGTTAAGCCATATCTGGTGCGCAAACGCTGACCTGTTCCGCCAGTTACAACGCCTTGCATCAAACGTAGCGTCAAATAAGCCGTTCGTGCACTCATCGCCTCATTTTGCTGCGGAACGGTGCGATGCAAAACAACACCGTTTCTATCCTCAATTGTTGTGATAAATGTTGGTCGGATGAAAATCCCTTGATTGGCATACGTCGCCATTGCGCCAACCATCTCAAAGACAGAAATATCCGATGCGCCCAAAGCAATCGACGGCACAGGATCTAAAGGCGCTTCAATGCCCATTTTTCGCACTAAATTGATGACCGATTGCGGTGGAAAGCGACGAATAAGATAGGCCGAAACAAAGTTTACTGATCTTGCCAACGCCCATTCCAGCGTAACCATTTCGCCCTCTCGGTCGTGCGAGGCATTTCTCGGACACCAATCCTCTTGATCGCCAGGCATTTCTATACAAACCTGCACATTCGGAACCAAATCGCAAGGCAAGTATCCATCGGCCAAAGCCATCGTATAAACGAACGGCTTGAACACCGACCCGATTTGTCTGCGGCCACCTGTCACATTGTCAAACTGGAAAAAATCGTAGTTTATTCCACCAACATAAGCCTTGATATGCCCCGTTTGTGGCTCAACCGCCATCAATCCCGCGTGCAAAAACCACTTGTGATAAATGAGCGAATCCCACGGCGACATCACCGTATCTAACGTGCCTTGCCACGAGAAAACCCGCATTCTGACTGGTGTTTGGAACGCTTGATCAATCTCATAATTTGATGCGCCGTTTTGTCGCATTTGGCGATAACGATCGGAACGCCTCATCGCTTGCGTCAAAATCCTGCGCACTTCATCCGATGTAAGGTTGTTGCTAAACGGCGGATTTCGAAGGTTTCGCGACTGTCTGAAAAACGCTGGTTGCAAGACATTGGCCATGTGTTCGGCAACCGCCAACTCGGCATAGCGTTGCATGCGCGAATCAATCGTTACATGAATCCGCAAACCGTCGGTGTAAAGATTGTGCCTTCTGCCATCTGGACGTGGGTTTTCCGCAAGCCACGTTCGCATATACATGCGCAAAAACTCACGAAAATAAGGCGCCAAACCAGCACGATGATCTTGTTGTCTGAAGTTCGACATGTCGAGCGGAATCTTGCGGATGCTGTCGTATTGCTCGCGTGTGATAAATCCTGAATTTCGCATTTGATTGAGTACAACTTCTCGGCGTTGTGTCGCACGTTGCGGATGTCGCACAGGATTGAGGAATGACGGCGCGCGCAGGATACCAATCAGTAGCGCGGCTTGCTCAATTTTCAAGTCCGCTTGCGTCACGCCAAAATACGTGTTAGCAGCGGTTTCAACACCAAACGAATTGTTGCCAAAATCCACCGTATTGAAGTACATCGCGATGATTTCCTCTTTGGTATAATTGCGTTCAAGCCTTACGGCGATAACCCATTCACGAAACTTTTGCATCACCAAACCAAGTGTGTTTCGGTGTTGTCGTGGAAACAAATTTTTGGCCAATTGTTGTGTGATTGTACTACCACCACCTTGGCCACTTTGCCCCATAAGCACGGTCCGCACAGCCACACGCACCAAGGCACGCGCGTCTATTCCCGCATGATTGTGAAAACGCTCATCTTCCGTTGCAATCAACGCTTGAATCAAGTATGGCGAAAGTTGCGAATAATGAACATTGATGCGGTTTTCAACAAAAAATGTTCCCAACAATTGCCCGTCCGACGAAATAATTTCCGAAGCCAAATTTCGTTGTGGATTTTCCAACTCTTCAAACGTTGGCATAAATCCGAACCAACCCAGCGAAATGCCTACAAACAGCATAACTACAGACGCCCAAAGTCCTGCAAAAATCAGCCATAATTTGGTGATTAGACTTATCTTTTTTTTCGTGTCAGGTTTACTCATTCTGTTGATTTTTTTGTATCAAATTTAGTGTGTCGAAGGCACAATTTTCATGCCCAAATCCATAATGTTTTGCAAGTTTTCCGTACGCATGCCGTGCGTGAAAACAAACTGATGATTGCCGATTTGCGTAAAGCGTACATCGCGCTGAAACAGCATCGTACCCGTCCTTACAGACGAACTGCCTCTGCCAAACCAGCGCCCCGTTTCGTCGGCCAAAAAACATTCCAGCGTGTCGCGCGAAAAATCCAAACACGGATAAAGTGTTTTCAAAAACAAAAACAAATTCATCCATTCGTAATCCGTGTTGTGTCGCACGGTAATGTAAATGTCGTAACGTTGGTTTGTATCCGTGATTTCCGCCATAAAGCGCACGGGATTATCGATTGTCCAGCCCGTTTCCGGAATGGCGACAGTTTCGTTCAAAATCGCATTGTCCGTAGGCAAACAAGAGATTAAACACACAGAAAATATGAGAACAATGAGTTTACGCATCGGGTTTGGTTTTTGGTTTCAAAATCGGACGTTGAATTTCTCGAACAGGGCGCTGTGACTGCTTTTCCGGACGTTGCACGTGTTTTTCTGAACGCTGTTCCGATGTGTTATTCGGTGGCGATTTTGGTTTCGTTTTATTAAATTCGTTTCTGTTATTGTCTCGTGGCGGACGTTTTTTCTGCCCCTGTTGTGGCCGATTTTTCTTCTTATCAAAACGTGTCAAATCGTCTTGTCCCACAACGTTATCAAAGAATTCAACATTCTCACTCGGCACCGCTTTCAGTCGGCCTTTTTTCGTAAACAATTCGATGTTTTCTGGAAAATCTTTGTCTTGGTTGAGCTTGATAATTTCGTGAACCGATTCCACTGAAAGTCCCACCAATTCGCCTTGATTGTTGGCATACGCATAGTACATCGTTCGTGCAAACACATCGGTTTTTTGCCAAACGGCCTTTCCCTTTCTGAAAAACAATGGAATTTCTGGGTCTGGGAAATCTTTTGCTGCTTCTTTGTACATCTCGTATTCGTAGTTCAAACAGCATTTTAACTTTCCGCATTGGCCTGCTAATTTTTGAGGATTTAGCGACAATTGTTGTACGCGCGCGGTGTGTGTCGAAACCGTGTGAAAATTGCTCAAAAACGTGATGCAACACAGTTCGCGTCCGCACGAGCCAATCCCGCCAAGGTGCATCGCTTCTTGACGTGCGCCGATTTGTCGCATCTCAATACGTACACGAAATTCTTCCGCATAAACCTTGATGAGCTGACGAAAATCTACACGATCATCGGCCGTATAAAAGAAGGTTGCTTTACTTCCATCGCCCTGATACTCAACATCATTAATCTTCATTTTCAAACCCATATCGTTAGCGATTCTTCGGGCTCTGATTTGCGTGTCTTTTTCCAAATCAATGGTTTTATTCCACTTATCCACATCGTTTTGACGGGCTTTTCGAAGCACTTTGCGCAATTCCTCAACCGGTAGCGGTTTGGGGCGTTTGCGATATTGCAAATGCGCTGCAGGCCCCGTTAGCGTAACAATTCCGACGTCATGTCCAGTCGGTGCTTCCACAACAACAATATCGCCAACAACTAAATCCGCAGTCGTTTCAACGTTTCGGTAAATATCTTTGTGCGAGTTTTTGAAACGCACTTCAAGCACATTGTATTGCGAAATATCGTCGGTTTTTGTCAAGCCTTTTGTCCAATCAAACGTCGCCAATTTCGCACAGCAACACATTTGATGCTCACGCGTGTTGTCCTCTAACGACGGGCGTTTGCAACAACCACGTGTATTGTATTTATTATCCTCTTTGATAACTGGACGTTCGTTGAGAATGTTATCCTCAAGATGTTCGCTATCCGTAGTGATATCTGTATTTGGAATGATAGTTGTGTTTTCCGTCATTTTCTTTCGTAATTAAACTACAAAGATACGAAAAAAAATTGGAATATTGCAAATTTTATCGAACAACCGTTATCATGCCTCGGTGTTGAGTTGTAACATTGTTGCGTGTTAATTCAAACCGAAACATAAAAACTCCGGGTTGCACATCTGCATTATTGAACCGGCCATCCCAGCCGGTATGGTACGGATCTGTCGTCGTAAAAACAACTTGTCCGAACGTGTTGAAGATCGAAAATCGCATCTCATCGTTTGGCATCGGAACAAAAATCGGGAAATACGTTGGCGTGTAACCGCCTGGAACAAAGCCCGTCGGGAAATGTATCGGAATTCCATCGCGTTCAAGCACTGTAACCACATTTGATTGCGACGACATTGCGCCAGAAACAGGCGATATTGCATGCGCCACAACAAAATAACGCAAGGTCATAATTTGCGAAAAGTCCACTTCCGAAAAAATCTGAGGAGCAGGCAAATTTGCGCCAAAAACAGACTCAATAAAAGTCGTATCGCGTTCCCGAATTTCAAAAATATCGTAACGAATATCGTTGGCATTAATCCCAAAATCCGCCCAACCGTAATACTCGGAAAAGCGCAAAAACACAACTGTTTCAAGCAGGTCGTGCTCCAAAAGAATCGGTCTTGTTAGATTCGAGTGAAGTACAATTTCGCCACAGGTATCACTCACTTGAAAATGATAGGATGCACCGACAATTCTCGGTAGCAAAAGCCGATTATTTTCAGCAAAATCGGTATAACTTTTTGCACCAACGAATGTGTTATTCGCAAAGAAAAACAGACTGTCCCAAATGATGTCAACATCTACGGACGTGCGGACTTCAACAGTGTTGTGATTGATTACACTAACGGTTTTCAGATATGCAAATTCGGGCTCTGGCGCAACAACTAATGTCAGTGTATCTGCAATCGAATTCGCATAAATAGTAGGGTTTGAACTCACCGCACGAACAAAAATTCTGTAATGCTTCAAATGTCCAGAAGCCCCTATAGTCGCGGAACGTAGCGATGCATCAACAGCGTTTGCAAGAAAAAAAACGCCACCATCGATGGATGCCCAAATCTCGAAATGCGCGATATCTCTAATGCTTTGCGTGGCATCGCCCCAAAAAACTCGAATTTCCCGTTCGCAATGCTGTTGCTCAATTTGGCAGGCAAAGATTCTGCGAAAGCCACTTCTACCGCCATTTTCAATGACATCGCCGCATTGATTAAACGCACGAAGTCGAAACTCATCATTTACATTGGCCAAAATCAGCGTATCAAAACCTCGTGTAGGATCCCAAATTGTGTCTGTATGCTCTGCGCCATCGCCTCTATAAACGATATATCCAAAAACATTTTCGTGCAATGGCGTCCAAGAAATCACAACACGATTTGTGTTCGGATCCACGCTAAGTGCATCTATTTCCATAGGTGCTGGGCTCGGGCACGAAGCAACGGATGTCAAACGTAACATCAACAAAAAACCTATAAACGTTAATCTAAACATTGCCCGAAATCAGTCTATTACTACTCGCAACACATCGTTCCGAGTATGCAAAGATACAAAAAAAAATTGTTTTTTTCGTTTTTTATTTGTATCTTTGCAGAAATATTGTAATATTAAAACTTCGGTTAGATATGAAAAAGTTGATTTTACTCCCACTCGTTGCTATTCTCGCCCTTACGGTAAGTTGCGAACGTGATTCTATTGTTACCCCTGAACCACCAACTGTTGGCATTTGGGACGAAATAGTTTTGATTAGATTACACAATAACATTGAAGATCCTAATGACACAACAACTTCGGTGACATTCATGACTTGGGAAGGCTTACTTGCAAACGCAAATCGCGTTGTCAATCTCGAAGATTTAGTATTGTTTGTTCGAAAAGTTGAATTCTTGCCTGGTGGAAATACGATGCAAATCACAACCCGTTTTTTGGAGCCAAATCTTGATTTAGATGGGTGCGGAGAAACTGAAAATGGTGTAGTTTTTCGTCAAGAATTTATGGAAATCGAATACACTATCACATCTAGTCATTGGGAAAATATGGGCGTGATGTTGGTTCAGTCGGGGCAATTTACAGGACCTGCTTTTGATCAAGCGAATATTGATTCGTGTTCGCCTACTGGAGATGTTACAGGTATTCATTTTCGATTCTCTTATCAACAAGATAACCGCAGAACAATGATGTTCTATGAGGTTGGTAATCCAGACGATCCTAGCTTCTACAGTTCTCACTTCTTGCGATTCAGACAATAATAATCTTTTAATATATGAGCCTACGCAGTCTTGGCGTATTAGCGTTACTTTTCTTGGCGTTGTCACTATTGATGGGCTGTGCGAATGCGTCGCGTTCGTTCCGACAAGGGAATTTTGATGATGCCATCAACCGCTGTATCACGGTTTTACAAAGAGAACCGTCGAATCGGTTGCATTTGGATATTTTGAGAGATGCGTATCGTGTTGTGGATGCGAACGATAGAGAGCGTATTTTGGCGTTGCAAGCCACTGGACAACCCGGTATTTGGGGCGAAATTGTGCGAATTTATGAGCGTATGGCCGATCGAAATCGCCGAATAAATGTGCTCCCCTCTTCGGTGATTAGTGATATTGGCTTTGTTTTTCTGACGCATAGCGAAGAGTTGACGCACGCCAGGCAGCGCGCATCGGATTATCATTACGCCGCAGGTGTTCGGGATTTGAGCATGAATACGCGAATGGATGCACGGCGCGCGTTCAATCATTTTGAAGAAGTGGTTCGCTTTTCAGGACCGAATTTTCGGAATGTTCGCGAACTTCGGGACCGTGCACAAGAACTTGGCACGATTTTTGTGTTGTTTAAGGTTGTCAATCAAAGTCCGGGATTTCTACCCCCACAAGCCGTTTGGCATCTGACAAACATCTATCCGCAAAACCTGAACAGGCGCTGGATTCGCTACGAAACCGAGCAACGCCGCACGCATTATGATTTTGAAGTCGTGTTTGCACTCGAGCGCACGATGTTAATGCCTTTGACAGTGAACACGCGCAGATTCACGGAAACCCGCACCATTACTGAGGGTACAGAATTTAAGTTAGACAACAGAGGAAATCCTGTTTTGGATAGTTTGGGCAATGCGATTCGCATTCCAAAACGTGTGACGTTGCGTTGCACCGTTACCGAGATTACGCAGACGCGTCGTGTGCGGATGGATGGACGTTTAACGTATTTTGATGTGGAAAATCAGCGTGTCGTACGAAGTATTTCCTTGACCCGCACGTTTTCTGCCGAGAGTGTAACATTCAATACCAGTGGTGATTTACGCGCCCTTTCCGACGAAACCAGACGTCGCATTCGTGCCCCATTTGTTCCACTCCCCAGCGATGAACAGATGATTGTTGTTGCCTCTCAGGATTTGAGCACTATGATTCGGCAGACTTTGTCTAATAATGCGCACCTTATACGCTAAATTTCGTTTCTTCTAAGGTCAATTTTATATAAAAAAACCTCGCTTAAACAAGCGAGGCTATGGGTGGCATCTACCTACTCTTCCACCCTCTCGGGCAGTACCATTGGCGCAGTCGGTCTTAACTTCTCTGTTCGGAATGGGAAGAGGTGTACCCCGATGCTTTTGACACCGTATGTTTGTAGTTATGAGTGATGGGTTATGAGTTATGAGTGTTTCATAACTCTGCCATAATTCATAAATAACCTTTGACATACTCAATTGAAACTTTTCAATTGACAGCAGATATGTAATATAAACACAAAAACAATAAATTCGTAAAGAAATTCTACGGGTAATTAGTACTACTCGGCTTTGACATTACTGCCTTTACACCTGTAGCCTATCAACGTCATCGTCTTTAACGACCCTTAAA
>Ga0209755_10004143_pt1 | contig 17400 bp, 15 predicted proteins | sample TergutCo191P1_FD_187301 | JGI IMG/M metagenome (GOLD analysis project Ga0209755, IMG submission 187301) | Cornitermes sp. P1 segment gut microbial communities from Petit-Saut dam, French Guiana - Co191P1 (SPAdes) (version 2) | ecosystem: Host-associated > Arthropoda: Insects > Digestive system...
TATCAGGATCATATAAATTAAAAAAATAGTAATTCTTATTAATATTTTTTATTTCTGTATATTTTCCAATATTTAATATTTTAATTCTTTCATATTCTTCATTTAGATTTTCTATCCAGAAATTTAATACAAATTTATTACCCCCTTTTTCTTCATTGTTGTGGTTTTTTAGATTAGATTCATCCATAATTGAAAAACATTGATTAAAACCAAATGAAAATTCAGCAAATATATAATTAATTTTTGATGCTCGCATTGATAATAATTTTTCATAAAAATTTATAGATAAATTAAAATCTTTTACTATTAAATAAATTCCAAAATGAAATTTATTATTGGTTTTTTGTACAATTTTGTTATTTATTGATAATAAATCATCGGTAGTAACACAAAATAATTTACTCATAGAAATAATTTTATCAATTTCAGGAAGAGATTGACCAAGTTCCCATTTAGAAATAGATTGTCTTGATACACCCAAATTCTCAGCCAACATTTCCTGTGAGAGACCGTTTTTTACCCTATATTCTTGAATTTTATTTCCTACGTTTAACAAATTTTCTCCTTTTATTTATACCATCATGTATAATAATACAAAATTATGAAATTCTTGTCAACCTGTGGTTGCGTATTTTACTTTATCTTTATTTTTCAATTATATTCAATTATTATTTTCAAATACTTGCACTTAACGTTCTAGGTAACTGATGTTTTACCAGCCCGAATAAGGGTTTGGCAGCATCGAAGCTAAGGTTCTCGACCAGGGCTGGCAAAATGTGGGTGAGTTAAGGATGACCGCTTTTGCGGTAAATTCTAAGAGTTGGAGCGAGCGTAGCGAACGACCGAACCCCGAGGCAGTGCGAAATCACCGCCGTAGCGTTAACCGTTTGTTAGGCGCTGGTTTTTTGCTTTTTTGAATCAATTATTTCAAATGTAAATTCACAAGGCTTCTCCCCATTTGTGTTTAATGGAGAAGATACTATTTCCTTTAGTTTTAATTTAATTCCAAGTGCATTTTGGTAATGATATAAAAAATGCCCTGCGCAGCAGCCGCAATAAGCTGAAGTTACAGAAAATGGCTGTTTTAGTTCCTTTATTTGTCCGCATGAACAAGTTGTTTTCCCAGTATGTACACCATTTTGATTACCGCCATAGGAAACTGTAATTGTATTATCTTTATTAAGACGAGGTGTCATCATATACTGTATACCAGATAATAATTTTATTTTCTCTGCAAGCGGTTTATCTTTGTGTTCAATACCAAAAGCCTTACAATCACGATCTCTTTGACCGCTTTTGCAACAACCCTGTTTTTCCATTATGGCAAGCAGTTGTTCATTAGATAATAATTTATCCATTCTTTCAATAACCGCAATAACATTTTGCGTTTCATTATTTATCGGATGATCAATCCCTATTTTTTTGATTATCTCCGGTGAGATTTTCATTTTAATCATTGTCTTTTCGATTTTTTCCAAAAACGGCATAAATTTCTCCAAAATTTATTTATTCATTTTTAATGAATATACCATAAATTTACAATAGTTAAAAATAAAAAATGAACTTTTTTTGATCATTCTTTTATCAGCGTATCGTTCTTACAATTTTAAACACACGTCAAGCGTTGTTCTTAATACATATTCTCTTATATCTTCTCTTTTGTTGTACTCTCTTTTATCCAATTCTTCACCGGCTAAACTGTCACCGGAACACAAAATTTGTCCGAAATCTACAATTACTTTACAAACGTCTATTGTATTTGTCAAGAATTGCCTGGATTTCCATATCAGGTTCAATGTCGTTAAGCCAAAATAAATAACCTGAAAATTCATTTAAAACCCATTGGCCTCGATTTTTTATAAATACAAGATCGAGCCTGCCAAGTGAATGATCGCTTTCGCCGCCTGTCTGAACAACAGGAATACGTTTTTGTCCGTCTCTGATTACATGGGGAACAATGAGTTTCGTATGTGAATGTCCGCCTACAACAGCGCTTACATTCCTCATAGTTAGATCGGTTTCAAACCCTGCATGAGATAAAGCTATTTGAATATCTGATTTATCTTTTGTTTCTAAAATTAATTTGTTCAAAACCGGAACCGGTTCTTCAAACAACACGTGTTTTGAAATATCCATTCCTCGTGTACGAGGACTTGTAGTTGTAACTCCAATAATCGCTATTTTTATGCCTTCTATTTCCTTTATTATGTATGGTTCAATTCCTTTAATATAATTGCTGTCTACAGTAATATTTGCGCAAACTACAGAAAATTTCGCAGTCTCAAAAATTGGGTGTTTTGAAACATCGGTTAATTCCTTGCCGCTTAATAAAAAATCGTTATTGCCAAGGGTAATCGCGTCATAACCCATTGCGTTAAATATTTCAGTTTCTACGGCTCCGTTAAAACGTTCATATTTTCCGCGTCTATAAAGATCGCCTGCGTCAAGTAAAAGCACATTGCCGCCTTCGCTGCGAACCTGTTTAATTACTGTCGCATACATTGGTACATTCTGAAGCCATCCGTGTATGTCGTTGGTATGAAGTATTGTAAGTTTGAATACATTATTTCCGTCGTTGCTGCCTTGATTAGATAAACATGCGGCAAATACAAGCGCAAATGCCGCCAGAAACAAGAATTTCTTTAAAAACTTTAACATTTTACATCTCCTTTTTAATGAGTAAATAGATTTACATTTATATTACCAACTTATGAAAAATAAAAATTAACAATTTTGACCATTTTTAAAAATTTCAATTATTACTGTGTTTTGATTGTTTGTTTTTTATTTCTTTATAGCGAAAGCAGCTTTTTATATGATCATTAATAATACCTGTTGCCTGTAAATGCGAATAAATAATTACACTGCCAAGAAATTTAAATCCTCTCTTTTTTAAATCAGCAGAAATAGTATCTGATAATTCCGATCTGGCTGGGATTTCTTTAATACTCTCCCATTTGCCAACAACAGGTTTCCCTTTTGTAAAACTCCAGATATAATCCGAAAAACTGCCGTACTCTTTTTGTATTTCTAAAAATCTTTTAGCGTTATTTATGGAAGCTTCTATTTTTAGCCTGTTCCTTATTATACCGGCGTTTGATAAAAGTTTTTCTTTTTTTTCATCTGTGTAGCGGGCGACTTTTTTAGGATCGAAATTATCATAGGCTTTTCTGTAGTTTTCCCGTTTTTTTAATATTGTTATCCAGCTTAAGCCCGCTTGGGCGGATTCAAGCACCAAAAATTCAAAATGCTTTTGATCGTCAAATACAGGCGCTCCCCATTCTTCATCGTGATATTTCGTGTATAACTCTGAGCTCTCGCACCATTCGCATCGCTTCATTCTCTTATGTTACACTTATTTAAACCGATGAATCAAGAGTTGTTTTTTACATTCTTTTTACAATAAGAACAGATCCTATACATAAAGCAAAAAATTCCATACACCCAACCATGTAATTACCGGGAAAAATGTCCAGGAAGGCTACTCCCTGTAAAATACCGACAATAATCAATGGAATAAGCCACTTAAATTCCCGTATTATAATAATATCTATTATAATTCCGATATATATTAATATTGACGCGAAATAATTATGTATAATTATAAATTCAATAAAATAAGAACTGAAGGTCGCTAAAGCTAAAAATCCTATTCCTGTAAACCATTTATAATACAAAAGCCAGCAGCCAATCACCAATAAAATAAAAGTATAAAAATAAACTCTATTAATATCCATTCCCATTATCGAAGAATATGTTGTTTTATTATTAATTAACGCGTCCAATAATCCTGTAATAATAAATCCAAATAATAAAATAGCGGTTATTATTTTTTTTATAAAATAATTCAAAATTAAATTCCTATATTACTTTTTTAGGCTTCCAGAGTCATGCCTTCTTTCGCCATGATAATCACAGGGCTGCTATTGCCTGCGTAAGATTTTTCCAGTTCTTCAAGCTGGCTGTCTGTGCGCGATGGTTCGTGATGAAACAAAACAAGCGCTTTTATACCGGCGCCTGACACTGTCTCTACGGCATGATCATAAGAGCAATGCCCCCAGCCTGCGTGCTTCGCGTACTCTTCTCTTGTGTATTGAGCGTCGTGCACAACTATATCAGCGCCCTTTATAAATTGCTTTATTTTTTCGTTTTCCTCGGCTGCGGCGGCCTCGCCTTCCATCTCTGTTTCTTTGTCTATCCCATCGATACAATTTTTAAATAAATTATGGAAGGGTTCATGATCATATACTGTGGCAATAGATTTCCCCTTATAATTAACACGGTAACCAAAGCAAAAAATTGGATGATTAAGAAATTTGCTTGTAACGCTAAGACCCTCGCCAAGATCGAGAGTAGTTTCTTTTATCTGTTTATACTCAATTTTCGCGGCAAGTTCGTCTACCCTGACAGGCCAGTAATTGTACGAGAGCTGGTTTTCAAATATCGATCTTAGACTTTCGCTTTCTATTGTAACAGGACCGGTAATGCTTAATTCTGTACCCGGTATGTAAATAGGGCTGAACATAGGAAAGCCCATCACATGATCCCAGTGGGTATGCGTAAGAAAAATCTCGGCTTTTATTTTCCCGTAATTTTTAAGGTCGTTTTCTATAAGCCAGTCACCCAAGGGACGCACCCCTGAGCCAAGATCAATTATAATAAGGCGTTCGTCAGCCCTTATTTCAAGGCAGGATGTGTTCCCGCCGTAAATTACAGTATCGCGCCCCGGACTCGGCAGAGAACCGCGAACGCCCCAAAAACGTATTGAAAGCATCAATATGATTATAAAGGAAAAATATTTTTTTTACAATGTTTAATTTTGAAGGAAAACCCTTGCTTTTTCTATTTCTATGTATAATTTTTCCATTATTTCCAGGAAAAAATCTTCTTTAACACCTAACGAATTCCACACTTTTTGATTCGGTTTTTCCGGTTTTCTGTCTCCAGCGAAACCAACTTCGTAAACAAGCGAAAAATAATTGGCTGCGGCGACTGTACTTACAATATTTGAGCTACATCCTGAATATTCGTACGGCATATGATGATACAGTATCACGTCCTTAATTGAATCATCCAGCTTCCAAAGATGAGCTATCATTTCTCCCGCGCGGCAGTGGTCAAAATTGGTTACTTCATTTTCTATTAAATACAAAGGTTTACGCTCGCGATCCGCAATTGTTACCATTTGCATATAATCAGCCGCTAAAACCGCATTAAGCGGAATTTTACCAATATCGTGTAACAAACCGGCGGAAAAATATTCTTCCAGATACCTTGGCTCTATTCCCTGTTTCTTCGCCAGTAATTTTGATGTAACAGCAACGCATAAACTATGATGCCAAAAACCTTCCATATTTAAGCCGTCTATTATCTTATTTTTTGGAAGCGTGCTTAAAGCGGCGGCTGATAAAACAAGATTTTTTACCGTATTAAGCCCAAGCATTGTTATAGCTCTGACAAGCGATGTTACATGCGTGCTTAAGCCGTAATAAGCGGAATTAATCAATTTTATTAGTTTTCCTGTTAACACAGGATCCAGGGAAATAATATGATTAAGATCGAGGGGATTAATATCAGGGTTTCCGCATATCTGCATCGCCTTGCCCACAGATACCGAAAGACTGGGCATTTCCATTATGTAACTTTTTATTTTTTCGCCGGTAACATCGTTAGTCATTGGAAATACCCTTTATATTTTAAGGATAAAGACCTGTAAGCGTAAGACCGGAGAGAGGACGGCTTGTAACTTCCGCGGAAAATTCTCCCACGTTTAAATTGATCTCTCCTGTAATTTTATCGTATGCCGCCACTTTAAAATAATACAAGGTTCCGTTTTTAAGTCCGTCAATAAACACATTGTTAGCGGTTCCAACATTAATTGGCGAAGCTCCCTGCTTCGCGTCATTTCCAAAGAGTTCTCCTCGGACACTGCTGTAATAAACAAGATAGCCGGCGGTATTCGCGTTTGGGCTGTGTTTCCAGCGAAGCACAACGCCGCCGTCAACAGCGGTAGCGGATAAATTTCGCGGAGGCATCGGCGGTTCTCCGGGCATGTAAACAATGCGCAGTTCATCAAGGTAGGGACTGCTCTCCCCGTCCGCTGAAGGATAAAAATCAACAGCAATTTGCACATAACGTCCGCTTACCTGCGAGATTCCTTCGCCGGGCGTAAAGTTTACCCACTTAGCCGCGTTTAAAAGGTAGGGGTTTTCGCTCGCTCGGATAAAAAAATTCATTTCTGTGTCGTCAGAAAAACGAAACCTGCCGTTTACGCGGAAATCATTTTGAATAACAGTTCCCTTTACGCTTGTTCTCCCGCCTGAAGCGTTAATACGAATAACGCCGCTTGAATTTTGCCCAAGATCGATGGGGCTTGTTTCCATTCTGCCGCCTGAAGGAATATATCTGTTTATAGATGAACGTCCAATGCAGGCGGAATGAATTTTAAACTCATCCATAATTCCTACAAAACGTTCGCCAAGTAAAAACGCGCCTGAGTTTCCTACAACAGGATTAAATACCTCGCTGCTCTCGCGCCCTGAAGATGTAGCGTAAACGATTGCTTCGCTTGAACCGTCAACAAGATACTCGAGTAATCCAGTTACCATATCAAAACGAATAAGATGATGGCTCCATTCTTTTGGAATTACAGGAGTTTTTCCTGTAAACTCAATATTGATATGCGTATTTCCATTTGCTGAAGTAAAGAAATTTGTGAACGACCATTTAAATCTGTTCTTGGAGGCGGAACAGGTAATTCTTTGAGGAACATGATTTCCGTTTATCGGTTTAGCGGAAACCCATGTAAGTATCTGTTCTCCGTTTTCCATATTCTGCGGATAAAGCCAGAATTCGATAGTAAAATCGCCTATGTGATTATTCGGAGAAAAAAGCGCGCCTTTTGACTGAGGCTGAATCAACAGGGGACCATTGTTAGCTGAAGATCCTGAACGTCCGAATAAAGCGGCGCCTGTACCGGCTCTTGAGCGGGTACGATCCACAGCTTCCAGATCGGAAGGAATTAAAAGTTTATAATTACCTGTGCTGTCCTTAAAAAACGCGCTTTCTTTTTCATCGAACGAAAGAGACAAATCGGGCGCGGCTTCTGTTAAAGCGATAAAATTCCCCAAAATGCCTGTCGCCGCCGAATAGCCCGCCGAAGATGAAACTGACGATGAACTAAGAATCAACACAGGATATGGCCGTACCGATTTTACTTCGGTTACTCTTGTTCTGTTTTCCGCGTTTCTCCAGGACGCTTCACCGCCAAGAGATATAGTTCTTTCTCCAACAGCAAAGACACTACCTGAAATTAACAGGAAGATGTATACTAAGTTCATGCAAATAAATAATTTTTTCATAATCCCCTTCTATAGTAATCATCGGCAAAAATCGATATGGATAATCAGATAAATTCGGAAAATTATTATAAAAAATTGAAGGCAGCCGCTCTGGATGCCCCAGCGGAACCCGGTGTTTATATAATGAAAGACGCCGAAGGCGAAATTATCTACGTTGGCAAGGCAAAATCCCTAAAAAACCGGCTAAAATCCTATTTTTCCGGAGAAAAAGACATAAAAACAGCCACTTTAATGCGTCGAATCCGCTCCTTTGAGACTATTATTGTTGCGAGTGAGTACGATGCCCTCCTTTTGGAAAACACTTTAATAAAACAGCACTCGCCAAAGTACAATATCAGCCTTAAAGATGGCAAATCCTACCCTGTTATCCGAATTACCCATGAGGATTTTCCGAGAATTTTCAGAACCCGGCGCGTCATTCAGGATAAAAGTTTATATTTTGGTCCTTTCCCTGACGGACAGGCGGTAAACGCCATGATCGATTTAATAGACAGGCTTTTTCCGCTTCGTAAGTGCAAAAAAATAAAAAAGAACGGCCCTTGCATGTATTATCACATTGGGCGATGCTTCGCTCCCTGCTGCGGAAAAATAAGCAAAGAAGAATACGGCCTGCATGTAGAACGAGTAAAAAAAATGTTGTCCGGCGAGACTGACGCGTTAATTATCGATATGACCGCTAAAATGCACGAGGCGGCAAGAGCTTTAAAATTTGAGGACGCCGCGAGAATTAGAAACGCGATAAGAGCGATTGAAAATCTCGCAGGCGAAGATAACTCGGTGGAAGATTTAAACCCCGAGGACAGGGATTATATCGCCTGGGCGGCTGACGGAGTGCTGGCTACATTTACAGTTTTTGCCATGCGAGGCGGCAAGATGACAGGCAGGGATCTTTACCGAACACGTTCCGCCGCAGATGAACAGGATTCGTTGGAACTTTTTATAACGACTTATTATGATAATTCAAGACCACCTCCTGTAAAGATTTTCATACAAACAAAAATTAAAGATTTAGAATTAATTTCTGATTGGTTCAAAGAAAAATTTGACAGGATACCGGAATTAATAACGCCATTGGAAAAACACAACGCCGCGATTCTCGCGATGGCGAAACAGAACGCCGCCGAAGATGTGCGCAAACGTTTAAAAGAAAGAGGCGCTGGTCCCGCTCTTGATGAACTCGCTCGTGTCCTTAATTTAAAAGAAAGACCTGAGCGCATCGAAGGCTTTGATATCGCTCAGCTTGACGGAAAACATCCTGTAGCTTCTTTAATCTCATTTAAAAACGGAGTGCCGGATAAAAAAAATTACCGTTATTTTAAATTGCGCACAGTAATTGGAATAGTAGACGATTTCGCGTCCATGCGAGAAGTTGTACGCCGCCGCTATTCACGATTGTTACGCGAAAACAAGGAGCTGCCCGATTTAATACTTATTGACGGCGGCATTGGGCAGGTAAACGCGGCGAAAGCTGTGTTAGACGAACTTGGAATTGATTGTGGTATTGTCGGTTTGGCAAAACGCGAAGAAGAATTGTGGCTTCCCGAAGCAAAAAACGCGCTTGTACTTTCGCGGCAATCGGAAGCTTTAAAAATTTTACAGCATGTACGTGACGAATGTCACCGCTTTGCTACAGGTTTTAACCAAAGGCTTCGCTCAAAGGATTTGCTTTTTTCTACATTGGAATCCGTGGAAGGAATAGGTCCAAAACGCGCGGCGGCGATTATGAAAACTTATGAATCTCTGGAAAACATTGCCGCAGCCGATGTAACAGAAATGGCAGGACGCTGCTCAATAAGCGAAGACGCCGCACGAGCTGTGAGGGCTGTTGTTAAATTGGAACTGCAGGAGAGAAAGGTTAAATAGACTTCCTTTCCTCGTAGAATGTGCCTTTGTGCCTCAGTGAGAATCTCTTTTGAATAATATTAATGAATGCGTAAAAAGTTGACAAAATACTGTATAGATTAAGGTGTTTTTTCTGTATTGTCGCAAACATCTTGAAAAATCTTATGTTTTATGCTAGATTCTAATCTCCGCATGTTACATATAGGCGTTGATGTGGGCTCCACAACTGTAAAAGCGGTTGTGATACAGAGCGACACAAAAGAAATCATTTTTTCACGTTATGAACGGCATGAAGCCTCCCAAAGCGAGAAAGTACGCTCGTTTTTGCAGGAAATTTTCACTTTATTCCCGAATGAGCAGTACCGTTTCGCGTTTTGCGGCTCAGGAGGCAGGACGATCGCCGAAATGCTGCACGCTCCCTATGTTCAGGAGGTCGTCGCCAACTCCATAGCCGTAAAAACTTTCTACCCTCAGGCAAAAGTAGCGGTTGAATTGGGCGGTCAGGACGCGAAAATTGTCTTTTTCTATTATGATAAGGCGGCAAACAGCCTGATGGCAGGCGATATGCGCATGAATGGAAGCTGCGCGGGCGGAACGGGCGCTTTTATCGATGAAGTGGCTTCCCTCTTACGCACACCTGTTGAGGAATTTGACGCTCTCGCGGCGAAGGGTACGCAGGTTTACGACATATCCGGCCGCTGCGGTGTTTTCGCGAAAACTGACATTCAGCCGCTTTTAAACCAGGGTGGTTTACTGCCGGACATCGCGCTTTCAACTTTCCACGCGATCGCGAAACAGACAATCGGAGGGCTCGCGCAGGGGCTTGAGATAAAGCCGCCTGTCGTTTTTGAAGGCGGTCCTCTCACCTTTAACCCGACATTAATAAAAGTTTTCGCCGAACGTTTGGGGCTTTCGGATTCTGATATTATCATTCCGCCCAAGGCAGAAATTTTTATCGCGTACGGCGCCGCTTTAAGCATTAACGAAATGTTCAGTTCCGCTTCTGATGAGTTTGATAAAAACTTCAGTCCGCAGGCCGCTCTTACTTCGCTTTCCATGTACCGCGAAATTGTCGCAGGAAACAATTTTACGCAAAACCTTAATTTCTTTTCCAGCGAAGGCGAACGCGCCGATTTTATTTCACGTCACAAAATGCAAAGTATAGACAGCACAATTCTCACGAAGAACAAAGGCAGCACACTGCGCGTTTATATCGGTATTGACGCAGGATCTACTACCACAAAATTTGTAATGATTGACGAAAACGAAAATGTTGTCGATTTTTCTTATGGTCCAAATAAAGGCGAACCTCTTAAAGTAATAAAAAAAGCCCTGCTTGATATGAACGAAAAATACAAGGCAGCCGGTATAAAATTAGAAGTGCTCGCTCTTGGAACAACAGGTTACGGAGAATTATTATTTGATAAGGCGCTCGGCGCTGACTTCCACACTGTAGAAACTGTCGCGCACGCTGCCGCCGCGCAAAAATATATTCCCGGTGTAAGTTTTATCCTTGATATCGGCGGACAGGACATGAAGGCGATAAATATTTCTAACGGTATTGTTACAAATATTACCGTAAATGAGGCCTGCTCTTCCGGCTGCGGTTCCTTTTTGGAAACATTCGCCGAGACTTTAAATATCTCTGTAGATAAAATCGCCGAAGTTTCGTTTAACGCGAAAAATCCCGCGCGCCTTGGCAGCCGCTGCACTGTTTTTATGAACAGCACAATTATAACAGAGCAAAAAAACGGCAAACAGGCGGACGACATTATGGCAGGCCTTTGCCGCTCTATCGTAGAAAATGTTTTTACAAAAGTAGTGCGTATTTCAAGTTCCGCTCAGCTTGGAAACAAAATCGTCGTGCAGGGCGGAACATTAAAAAATGACGCTGTGCTTCGCGCTCTTGAACAATACCTTGGCAAAGCGGTTGTACGCGCTCCTTATCCCGGAGAAATGGGAGCGATAGGAGCCGCGCTTCTAACAAAAAGAGAAATAAAAGAACACGGCTATACTTCACCTCACGGTCCCAGCAATAATTCACGCTTTATAGGTTTTGAAGCTTTAAAAGATTTTAATTATACTCAGGAAGCGAATTTAATCTGTCCCTTCTGCGCGAATAACTGCAACCGCACTTTAGTGCGCTTCTCTAACGGCTTAACATGGGTTACAGGCAACAGATGCGAAAGAGGAGAACTTGTCGGAGACCCTAAAGACCCGCAGTTACGCGAAGAAGTAAAGAAAAGAACCAAATTGATGGATTCTATTCCAGACATGATCAAGATGAGGAATGAACTCCTATTTAAGGAATATCCTTTTACTCAGATACTTCCTTCTAAAGATATAACAATTGGTATTCCGCGCGTTCTGGATTTTTGGCGTAACATGCCGTTCTGGACAGTTTTTTGGGGCGCTCTTGGTTTTAAAACAAAGATATCGCGCGCAAGCTCTCGGCAGTTATACGAAAAAGGAATCCAATATGTGGCAAGCGATACTGTCTGCTTCCCCGCGAAACTTGTTCATGGGCACATAGAAGATTTAATCGAAAATAAAGTAGACAGGATTTTCTTTCCGCAGATAAACAGGCTGCCGCAGGATAACCCGGAACGCTTCAGCACATTTACATGCCCTGTGTTAAAAGGTTATCCATTGTCGATAAGGTTTTCGAATAACCCTGAAGAAAAGCACAACATCCCCCTTGATACTCCGGTATGCCACTGGTTTTCTAAAAAAGATCAGGATTATCAGCTTTGCGCCTTTATGCGGGAGACTTTTAATATTCCGGAAAAAACAGTTCTCGCAGCGATTAAACAGGCGGAAGAAGCACTGGAAGATTTTAACCGCGAAATGACAGATAACGGCAAAAAAATAATCGAAGAAACAGAAAAAAAAGGCGGCTTTGCGGTGGTAATCGCAGGGCGTCATTATCAATATGATGAGCATATTAATCATAATCTTTCGCGTTATTTTACAAGCCTTGGCATTCCTGTTCTTACTGTAGACTCAATTCCGAATTTAAAAGAAGTTCCGTTGGATAAATCGAGACTTGAAATTACAAACAATAACCACGCGCGTCTGCTTTCCGGCGCGATTGTCGCGGCAAACCATCCTTCTCTTGAATATGTTGATATATTCAGCTTCGGATGCGGACATGACGCTGTTTATACTGATGAAGTTGTCAGAATAATGGATGAAATTTCCGGTAAGTCGCCTTTAATTTTAAAAATGGACGAAAGCAATATTGCGGGTCCTTTGCGCATCAGAGTTAGATCTTTTATAGAAACTGTAATGACGCGAAGAAAAATAAAGAAGCATAACGCTAAACCACTAACCGACCCCTACCCTAATAAATTAACTAAAGCTGATAAAGAAAAAGTAATGATAATACCCAATGCAAGCAGGGCGTTTTGCCTGATACTCAGCGCTGCCCTTTGCAAGGACGGCTTTCGCGCGGAACCATTGCCTTTGGGCGGAGCCGAAGCTATAGCAATGGGAAAAAAATATGTGCATAACGACATGTGTCTTCCCGCGCAGATTGTAATAGGCGAATTAATCCTCGCGCTTAAAAGCGGAAAATATGATCCTGATAATACCGTTGTTGGGCAGGCAAAGGTTCTTTGCGACTGCCGCCTTTCCAATTATATACCTTTAACAAGAAAGGCCTTAGATGAAGCGGGCTTCCCGCAGGTACAGATGATTTCAACAGATTTGGCGGATTTAAAAAATGTGCATCCCGGCATGAAATTTACAACAATCACCTATGCGAATTTTATTTGGGGAATAGTTCAGGCTGACGCCCTTGAATACCTGCGCCGAAAAATACGCCCTTATGAACTGCAAAAAGGCGAAACCGACAAGGTTGTAGATAACGCGTTTAAAGAAATCTCCGAAGGGCTTGCCAAAGGCGGAATGTTCGGCACAATAAAACCTTTTAAAAAAGCGATAACTAATTTACGCGCAGTGCGCTACGATAGATCAAAACTAAAAGAACAGGTTTTTATACAAGGCGAATATCTTTTAACATTCCATCCGGGATCGAATCAGGAAGTAGAAAAATATCTGGAAAAAAACGGTATGGAAACAATCTTCCCGCGAATGTACGGTATTTACCGGCATTTATTCCTTCAGCACACAATCGCGGAAATAAAAGAATTTAAGGTAAAACATTCTTTATACGACACATTATTCGCGAAAGCGGGAAATACGTTCATGGACTTCGCCGTAAAGCACACAGACGCGATCGCGAAGGCTCATCCATTGTACGAGCCTGACGTAAAACTGGAAGAGATTGCGAAATTAAGCGATCATATAATACACCACTCGATTCTTTCAGGCGAGTCATTTTTAATCGCGGCTGACATTCTTCATTACGCGGCAAAAGGAATCCGCTCCTTTGTAATTCTTCAGCCCTTTGGCTGCCTTCCCAATCATATCTGCGGAAGGGGAATTATGAAAAAGATAAAGGAACACTATCCCGGTGTGCAAATTCTGCCGCTTGATTATGACCCTGACGTTAGTTTCGCCAATATCGAAAACCGTCTGCAGATGCTCATTATGAACGCGCAAAATGCAGCGAAGCTACCCGCGCAAAACGCGGCGAAGCAGCCCATGCAAAAGGCGGGGTAAAATGAAATCTATTAACATCCCAAAAGAAAAAACCGTGCGAACTGTTTACATCGTTTTACTTTCTATAGCTGCTCTCCTTGTTGTGCTCTTATTAACAGGTACCATTATTGGGCTTACAAGGCAGGATAAAACAGAGCCGCTAATAAAATTCGAGAGCGCTCCAAAAAAGGCAAAAAAATCAATTTCATCAGAGGACGACATCCGCGTATTCTCCGGGCTTGGGCGTTTAAGGATACCGCTATCAAATTCATCTATACTGCTTCTTTCTATCGCCTTCCCCTACTCTGCCTCAGATTCCGCCTTTACCGAAGAACTTGCCGCGAAGATCGGCGATTTTAGAACAGCGGCGTCAACTTATTTTTCCTCACTGCCTGCAGAAAGCATAACTTATATTGATGAGGAAACCGCAAAACAGGAGATTCTACACATGTTTAACGAAAGTCTCCGTCTTGGGCGTATCAATGCTTTATACTTTAGTGATATGATGGTAATTGACGCAGGCTTGTAATCATACGCAACCAATTAGTTATTTTTGTGTCAAAATATAGAACATGAGGGAGATTTTTATGAACGGTACATCGGCGGCTGCGCAGGTTATTGTATCGATTATTCCCATTGTTGGAATTGTCATGGGTTCTGTCGTTATTTTTTTCTACCTGCTGTGGAACTACAGACGAAGGACGCTGCTGATAAAAGCCGGGCATTACTCAAGACCGGATTTTAATCTTCTTACCTTCAGTTTACTGTCAGGGCTTCTTTTAAGTTCTGTTGGCATTGCGCTGACAGTTTTCCTGTCTGTCGCGGTTGAAAGAGTTTCTTACGGACTTTTGGGCGGGATCATTCCGCTTGCTGTGGGTGCCGGTCTTTTAATTTTCTACATCATCAAGCGAAATGAGCCGAACAAGCAGTCTGACCGAAATGGGTGAAGCTGAACTTGACGATGAATTAATTGTCAGTCAAATTGTTTCGGGACAAAAGGATCTGTTTCGATTATTGGTGCGTCAGCATGAAAAAGCTGTTTACGGCATGGGCATAAGCTTTTTCCGTAACGCTGATGACGCTTCCGATTTTGCGCAGGATGTGTTTCTAAAAGCGTACCGGAGCCTTTCCGGCTTTGAAGGAAGAAGCCGTTTTTCAACATGGCTTTACAAAATCGCGTATAACACAGCGCTTAACGAGGTGAACAGAAGAAAGGAGTACCACAGTCTTGCGGAAGAAACGGCTGACAAGCTTGTTAACACAAGCGACACGCCGGAAAAGCAGGCGCTCCGTAACGCCGCTAAGGAAGCGGTTCGCGCGGCTATAAAGGAACTGCCGGAACGTTTTAGGGTTTGCGTCGATTTATTTTATTTTTACGACAGAACGTATCAGGAGATTGAGCTTATTACAGGAATACCTGTAAATACTATTAAGTCCCATGTATTTAGATCGAAAATAATACTAAGGGAAAAATTAGAAGACCTGGAGAGGAGCGTAATATGAGCTGTTCAAAAATTATGGATTTGTATTATGAAGATGACGGGCAAATGCCTTTATTAAATCAGTTACAGATCTGGGTACATACATTTTTTTGTCAGGATTGCGCCGCTAAAATTCAACAATACGAAAACGCGAAAACCATATTAAGAGAAGATTTTTTCCCATTTCCGCCCGAACTGGAAGAACCTGTAATGACAAGAATTGCCTTAGAAGAAGAACAGGAAGAAGCGGATGATTCTTTCGCAACACCGGGCGGTATTTCCACACGCGGCTGGATAATTTCCGGTCTTGTTATAATCGTATCGCTTGTAACAGCCTTTTTTGGTTTGGATTTTAAAAATCTCGCTTCAGAATCGGGAATGTCATTTTTATTACCGATGGGCATAACTATAGGCATTGTGCTTACTACTTACTGCGCCTTATTTATTGGCAGCCACCTTAAAGAACTTTCTGAACGCTTTGGATTGTAGACAAATTTTTTACCACGAACCACACAAACCACACGAACTTGTACTTCGAAAACGAACCCTTGTTCGATTTTTTTTAATTTTTTTATTTTTAACTTTAACAGGTTGTGAGCAGACGCAACCTTCGCGGAGTGAGTTTGCGCTTGGGACTGTTTGCACAATAACGCTTTATGAACAAGGCGATAAAACTGTTTACAACAATATTTTTTCCAGAATACGCGAAATAGAAAACCTCATGAGCGTAAATATTCCGTCATCTGACATTAGCCGCATAAATGCCGCCGCCGGAATCGAGCCTGTACAGGTGCAAAAAGAAACTTTTAATGTAATAGAGCGGGCGCTATATTTCGCGCGACTAAGCGGCGGCGCTTTTGACCCAACAATAGGGCCGATTGTTTCTCTTTGGAACATTAACGGAGATAATCCGCAGGTTCCTTCGCGGGAAAAAATTGACGCTTCTCTGCCGCTTGTAAATTGGCGTAACATTGAACTTGACGCGGAAAAACGCGGCGTTTACCTTACACGCCGCGGCATGACGCTGGATTTAGGAGCAATCGCTAAAGGTTACGCCGCGGATGAAGCCGCTGTAATAATTAAAAACGCCGGTATAAGCCGCGCCTTAATTGATCTTGGCGGCAATATATTAATAATTGGCGAAAAACCTGACAAAAAACCATGGAGCGTTGGCATTCAAAACCCTTTGGATAATCGCGGCAGCGTAATTGGAGTTTTACATACAGCGGAAAAAACGATAGTAACATCCGGCGTATACGAGCGCTTCTTTAAAGAAAACGACAGACGTTATCACCACCTTTTTGATCCATCGCAAGGTTACCCGGCGCAGACAGGTTTGTTATCTGTCACGCTTGTTACCGGTGTAAGCATGGACGCGGATGCTTTAAGCACAGCCATTTTTGTTCTTGGTTACGCGAAAGGTCTTTCGCTTTTAAAAACGCTGCCTGATACAGAAGCTATTTTTGTTTTTGAAGACAAGAGCGTAAGAACAACAAGCGGCATAAATTTTACGCTTACAGATGATTCCTTTCGCCTTCAACCTTAAAATAAAAGCACTATTAAGATAAAAAATATTAATACTATTAAAATACCGGCAATAGTTTCAAACAGAATTATATTCTTAACGCTATTGTACTGAAATCTTGTAATATCAACGCCTACAAGTCCAAGGAATTCCCCTGTATCTTTGTGCGTAATAGGAGCGTAAGCTGAAAGCCTTGTGCCATATTCAGTGTCTTCAAAATTAATACCGACGGTTGGAACCTTTTTGTCATACGCTTCTTTATTAGCTGCAACGAGCGTATCTTTTACACCCGGAGCGGTATACGAAGGACTTGAAGGGTCTTCGCCGCCAATAACATACATCATCAAGTCGTCATCAACACGGGCTTCGGTATAAATATAAGTAACCTGCCCATCGTTAGCGCGTTTTATATTCATCATTAATTCTTTAGTTCGGCTGTAGTATTCAGATTCAATATCGAGAGTTTGCAAGAAATCTTTATAACCTTCCGAATCAGAGGCAATAACCGAAGCTACCGTTAACGCTACAGATTTACACTTAAAAACTAATTGTTCTCTAAGCATATTGGCGGCTAAATTATATGATA
>Ga0209755_10004144_pt1 | contig 17398 bp, 11 predicted proteins | sample TergutCo191P1_FD_187301 | JGI IMG/M metagenome (GOLD analysis project Ga0209755, IMG submission 187301) | Cornitermes sp. P1 segment gut microbial communities from Petit-Saut dam, French Guiana - Co191P1 (SPAdes) (version 2) | ecosystem: Host-associated > Arthropoda: Insects > Digestive system...
CTTTGGCAAAGACGCACAGGGCAACCCGAACTTCTACCTTGAAATACAGGATCACGGCATTCCCGCCGATGCGCTTAAGGGCGAGTTTTCCCAGCGGGACATAAACAGGGAGCTTGCCGCCATTTCTGGCAGGACGGGCATTCCGCTTGTCGCCACGAACGATGTGCATTACCTTGAACGCGACGACCATGTCGCGCACGACATTCTTCTGTGCATTGGCACCGCGAAGTTCAGAACCGATGAGAAAAGGAAAAAATACCACGGCAACGAGTTCTATCTTAAAAGTGCGCAGGAAATGGCGACGCTATTTCCCGACTACCCCGAAGCCATAGCCAACACCGTCCGCATCGCCGAACGTTGCGTTGCCGACATTCCGGATCACTCGAACGAACTGTCCGAGTATCTCCCGGACAGCGATATCCCCGCGAACTTTGAAAACGCCGACGGGTACCTTCGACACCTTGCGGCCGAGGGTCTTGCCGAACGTTACCCTGCGGAAAAAACGGAGGCCGGGGAAAGTTGGCAGGAAATACGTCAACGCCTGGACTACGAACTTGATGTTATCATTCAGATGGGTTTTTCCGGCTACTTCCTTATAGTGGCGGACTTCATACGCTGGGCAAGGGGGCAGGATATTCCCGTTGGGCCGGGGCGCGGTTCCGGGGCCGGTTCCGTGGTCGCTTACGCGCTTCGCATTACCGACATCGATCCTTTCAAGTACAGCCTGCTGTTCGAGCGCTTCCTTAACCCGGAACGCGTTAGCATGCCGGACTTTGACATTGATTTTGCAAATTACGGTCGTGATGACGTAATCAAGTACGTTACGGAAAAATACGGCAAAGATCGCGTCGGGCAGATTATCACGTTTGGAACGCTGAAAGCAAGGGCGGTAATCAAGGACGTTGCCCGCACTTTGGGCATATCCATTCCCGAATCGGATATGATTGCCAAGCTCATTCCCTCCAGACCCGAGATTACCTTGAAGAAGGCTTTTGAGGAAGAGCCGAAACTCCACGAGCTGGAGGCGGATCCCAGTTACACCGAGCTTTTTTCCCTTGCCCGCAAACTGGAGGGGCTGAATCGCCATGTGGGGATTCACGCTTCTGGCGTCGTTATTGGCAAGACGGCTTTGCGCGAGCTTTTGCCGCTGTACATGGTCAAGGACAAGGATTCCAAGACCGAGATCATCGCCACGCAGTACAGCATGGGCTTTTTGGAAAGTTGCGGCCTTGTCAAGATGGATTTTCTGGGGCTCAAGACGCTCGATGTCATCAAGCACACCGAGGACATCATTCGTAGCAGGGGGGGGGGGTATGCTGACTTCAACGTGGAGGCTGCCCCCGAAGATGATGAGGCGACTTTCAAGATGCTGGGCGAGGGGAACAGCTTCGAGATATTCCAGTTTGAATCCGATGGGATGCGGGATATACTCAAACGGGCTAAACCGGGCAAAATCGAGGATCTTATCGCCCTAAACGCCTTGTACAGGCCCGGCCCAATGGACAATATTCCCCAGTTCATCGATTCGAAAAACGGAAAGCGGGCAATCACCTACCCAGATCCCAGTCTGGAAAACGTTCTCAAGGAAACTTACGGGGTCATTGTTTACCAGGAACAGGTTATGCAGGTGGCCCGGATCTTCGCCGGGTTTACCCTTGGTCATGCGGACGAACTTCGCCGGGCCATGGGGAAAAAGATTCTTGAAAAGATGGTTCAGGAAAAGGTGAAGTTTATCGAGGGAGCCAAGAAGCAGGGGTTCAGCGGGCAGAAGGCCGACGAAATTTTCGAGTTGCTGGTTCCTTTTGCCGGTTATGGTTTTAACAAAAGTCATGCGGCGGCCTATTCTGTGGTGGCGTACCGCACCGCCTATCTTAAGGCCAATTTCCCTGCCGAATTCATGGCGGCGAATCTTAGCAACGAAATTAACAGCACGAACAAGGACAAGCTTTCCGAGTGCATAGACGAAGCCCGAAAGATGGGTATTGCCATCGATCCGCCAGACGTAAACCGTTCCAGCAAATTTTTTGCCATTGTCGATGGGCGCATAGTCTACGGCCTTTTGGGGATCAAGGGTATTGGCGAGGCTCCTGCCGACGAGATTGTGCGGGGCAGGCAGGACGAGGCATACAAGGGCTTTATGGATTTTCTTGACAAGGTTGACATAAAGCTTGTGGGAAAGGCCGCGATAGAAAAGCTTGTCAGCACTGGCGCGTTTGACCTTTTCGGCGAGAGGCGGGAAAACCTTTTGGGGAATCTTGAGCGCGCCGTGGAATACGCCCAGAAGCAAAAGGACGACAAGCAGTTTGGCCAGACGAGTCTTTTCGGGGACACTGACGAAAAGGAATACGCCGATTTCGTGTTCGAGAATTTCCCCGAGCAAAGCAAAAACGAAAAGCTGAAGCTGGAAAAGCAACTGATAGGTTTCTACCTGTCGGGGCATCCGCTGGACGAACACCGGGACTTATGGCAAAAGGCGGTAAAGGTCAATCTTGGAAACCTTGACATGCTGGAGCCGGGAAGCCATATCCTTATGGGGATTGTCAAAAGCTGTAAGATTGTGAACGCCAAAAGTGGGAAGATGGCGTATGTTACCCTTGCGGACTACAACGGCGAAATCGAGATGATCTTTTTCCCAAAAGTGTGGGAGAAATGCGAGGGCAGGATCGAGACGGAAGACGTCGCCATTTTCAGGGGCAAGATCGATTTTCAGAGGGACAGGGACAAACATACTTTTGTTGTTGACGGCATTGTCAATTTTGCGGAAGCCGAGGATACGATTGCCGAGGAAGACGCCCTTGCGAAGAAGCGGGAGAAATTCCGCGCCGCCTGGCTGTACATGGCGGACTTAAAAGCGTCGAAGCTTCTTTCGGCAGAGAAGGGCAGCTATACGGTTGTTGGGCAGCTTGCGTCCCTGCGGGAAACACAGACCAAAGGCGGCGATGACATGGCGTTCGGTACGCTCAAGGATTTTGAGGGGGATATTGACATAGTGTTTTTTCCGAAGGTCTGGAGTGAAAACCGCGATTTGATAAACCTTGGCGAATTTGTCGCGCTTAAAGGTAGCATGGATCCGGCGAATGACCTTGGCCGGGGGCAGAAACCTAGTTTCAAGGTCAGCAGCGTCAAGGACATTGTCGCATTTTGTCGTTCCGCGGCCTCCAAATCCGCTGCGGGCGAGGAGCCGAAAGTCCCAGCCGCAGATGCCCGCGCTGTAACGGCGCAACCAGATGGAGTGGCAGAGAGCAACGAGCGGGTTTCCCCCCCTTCTGCCCAGCAGTTGCAGGCCATTCACATTTGCCTTGACGAAAAAGCGGTGGACAGGGACGAAGGCCTTCGCCCGTTGAGCAACTACCTTGCCGGAAACCCCGGCCCCTGTCCTGTGTTTATTCATGTATATGTTTCCGGAGATGCGGAAAAAATAATCCGCACCACGGGCGGCCTGAGCATCGAAGCGGAAAAAGAAGCGCTTGGCGTGCTGGAAGGCTGTGCCGGGGTTGCGAAAGCTTGGAAGGAAGAATGCAGGTAATATTCGGTTTTTTATCGTCGGTCTTGGGTATATACTCCCTGCTTCTTGTGGCAAGGATAATACTCACCTGGTTTAGCGGAAATCGGCAATCGGGAATCACGCAGTTTTTGTCCCGCATAACCGATCCATACATTAATTGGTGGCGGCAACGTTTTAACTTGCGGGCGGGCTTTTTGGATCTTTCCCCGATCATTGCGATATCGGCGCTTTCCGTGGTGCAGAGAATCTTTTCTACCCTTGCCGTCCATGGCACCATAACCTTGGGGCTTGTCGGCGCAATAGTCATCACTGCGATCTGGTCGATTGTTTCCTTCCTGTTGGGTATGTGCGTTATTGTCCTTGTCGTTCGTCTTATCGGTTATTTGATGAACAAGGAAATGTACGGCACTTTCTGGCATATCGTGGATTCCATTTCACGGCCTCTTATGTTCCGCATCAGCAGACTTGTATTTCGCAATAGTTCCGTCAGTTTTGTTACTGGCATTGTGGTAAGCATTCTGCTGCTCGGTGCGGTTTGGTTACTTGGCAGAATCCTAATTGCGACAATAACTGGAATGTTGATAGCCGGGCCTGTGGTTATAACCACAACGTGAAATGCTGCTCCGCTCCATTGTTGCACCAATAACAACAATCAAGGGGATCAGCCAAATGACGGCCCCCAAGTTTGCCAAGCTGGGAATAACGAATGTGGCGGAGCTTCTGGAATATTACCCCAAGGATTGGGCCGAAAGAAACTCTATAAGCGAATTTCACAAGGATTGGGTTTTCACGGAAGTTACCGTGATAGCTCGTGACTGGCTTGGTGGCAAATTTTCCACGCAGAGAGCACCAAAGGCGAATGTGTATGTGGAAGACAAAAGTGGCAGGGCAACGCTGGTATGTTACAAGCCAGGGGATGGGGAAAAGCTTGTGCCCGGCGGGCGTTTTCTTTTGTGTGGTCGTTTCAAAGGGAAGTATGACGGCATTCAGTCAAGTTACTTTTATACCACGCCGGCAACGGCGGAAAATTCCGGCATCGACATATTGCCCATTTACAAACTTACCAAGGGCATTGGCTTGTTCGCGTTGGGTAACTTTATCAGACAAGCCATCGAAAAATACGCCCCAAGCCTGAAAGACGAGATCCCCGCGGAAATTATCTCAAGGGACAACCTGCTTTCCAAATCTGCCGCGGTAAAGGCGATCCATTTTCCCGCCTCGTTTGCGGAACTGGAATCCGCGAAAAAAACGCTGATATACGAGGAGCTGTTTTACTTTGAAATAATGATAGCCAAACGCGCTTTGGAGCGGCGGGCCCTTGCTAAGGGACACACTTTGCCTAGAAGCGCAAATGCGCAAATTTCTTTTTCCCCCTTGCAGAAGCGGTTTATCGAGCGATTGCCTTTCCAACTTACTCAGGGGCAGTGCGAAGCCATCGAGGAAATCAATGCGGACATGGGCATAGTCCGGAGCGGTTTTTACATGTCGCGGCTTTTGCAGGGCGATGTTGGTTCGGGAAAAACGCTGGTGTCGTTTCTGGCGGCGTTGCGGACGGTGGACGACGGCGCACAGGCCGTGCTCATGGCGCCCACGGAACTGCTTGCCCGTCAACACGCGGAAAGCTCCGCCCGTCTGCTTGAACCGCTGGGGCTTAGAATTGCGTTTCTGACGGGAAACATAAAAGCCGCGGGAAGAAAGGAACTGCTGCGGCATCTTGCCGCAGGCGAAATTGACATTGCCGTTGGAACCCACGCGCTTTTTTCCAAAGACGTTGCGTACAAAAACCTTAAACTGGTGGTGATTGACGAGCAGCACCGTTTTGGCGTGGTGCAGCGTTCGTTCATCATGGACAAGGGCGACAACCCCCACCTGTTTATGATGAGCGCCACGCCGATTCCCCGAACCCTTGCCATGACGGTTTTCGGCGACATGGACGTGTCGGTGATTCGCGACTTGCCGCCAGGCAGAAAGCCGATCAAAACCCACACCAAAAGGCAGTCCAACGGAAACGAGGTCTACGACTTTGTTCGGCGCAGGCTGCAGGAAGGTTCCCAAGCGTATTTCGTGTACCCGCTCATAGAAAGCGATGACGAGAATAATCTGAAAGACGCGACGTCAATGGCGGAAAAACTTGCGACAAAAATGTTCCCCAGTTTTTCCGTTGCGCTTATCCATTCAAAGGTTGGCGAGGAAGAAAAACGCCAGACGATGGAACGTTTTAGAAGTGGCGAGATCAAAATCCTCGTTGCCACCAGCGTTGTCGAGGTCGGGGTTGACGTGCCGAACGCAAACTGCATGGTGATAGAGCACGCCGAACGTTTCGGCCTTTCCGCCCTGCACCAGTTGCGCGGTCGCGTTGGCAGGGGGCAGGAACAGGCGTACTGCTTTCTGATATATTCCGACGAGTTAACCGAGGACGGAAAAGCCCGGATTAATGTGATGCGGAATGAAACCGACGGCTTTGTCATTGCCGAGGAGGATCTACGGCTTCGCGGCCACGGCCAGATCTCTGGAACCGAGCAGTCTGGCCACTTCAACCTTGGAATCGCCGACACGATCCGCGACATAGAGATGCTTGTGAAAGCCCGCGCCGACGCTTTTTTCATTCTTGAAAACGACCCCGACCTTGTTATGGAAGACCATCGCATCATTGCCCGCGTTCTGGAGGAAGCCCCAGCCTTTTCTGCGGTGATGCTTTAAGCGTTATACGCTTCCCAACTTGTCCTTATCAACGTCTCCAAATCCGAATGTCGCGCCTCCCACCCCAGAAGCTCGCGGGCAAGGGCCGATGACGCGGTCAACTTCGCCGGATCCCCGGGTCGTCTGCCGACGATTTTCGCAGGAATTGGCTTGCCAGTAATCCTGCGCGCAGTTTCGACAATCTCCGTCACGGAACTGCCGGTCTCGCTGCCAAGGTTCACGGTAAGACTTTTGCCGGTTTTGTCGATGCGGTCAAGCGCGGCGGCGTGACCCGCGGCAAGATCGCTGACGTGGATATAATCCCGGATGCATGTTCCGTCCGGTGTGTCGTAGTCGTCCCCGAAAATCTGAAGTTCCGGCCTCATGCCGCGGGCGACCTCCATCACGACTGGCAACAGGTTCGCTGGGTTCAGTTCCAGCCCCTTGATCTTTCCCTTTACGTCATAACCGGCGGCGTTAAAGTAGCGCAAGTTTGCGTAACGTATGCCGCGGAGTTTTTCGTACCAGACCAGGATGCGCTCGATTTCCAGTTTGGTAAACCCGTAGTAGTTTTCAGGGTTCGTTGGGTGCTGCTCATCAATGGGCAGGTATTCCGGCTCGCCGTAAACCGCGGCGCTGGATGAAAATACGATGTTCCCGATTCCCGTTTCCGCGGCGGCGTTGATTATGTTGATTGTCCCGGCAATATTGTTGCGGGAATACTTCTCCGGGTTCAGCATGGATTCACCGGCCGCCTTGGAAGCGGCAAGGTGAATGACCGCGCCAAAGTCGCTCGTAGACTTCATTGCCTGTACAAGACCGGGGAAGTCGTGAATATCCCCGTGGATAAAGTTGGCACCGGGAAGCAGGTTCTCTCGCAACCCGCTGGAAAGGTTGTCGAACACAGTTACTCCGTGTCCACGTTCAAGAAATTCCTTTGCGACATGACTGCCGATATACCCGGCGCCGCCGACTACTAAAATGTTCATATCTCAAGTATAGCGAAAAAGCGATGAAAACAATACACCCTCTGCCAGAGTTATGGGCCGCGCTCCAAGTTTACCAAAATTTAACCTCGGGTTTACCCTAAGTTTAGCGTCTTGGCTTACCCTTGGGGTAATGTTGTCTAGTAGGAGTAATCCGTGTATCATTGCTCCATGACCGTAAAAAAACGCCTCTTCTTTTCCAACCTGCGCATGTTGTTCATTTCTTTCTGGGCGCTTGCCTTCTTTGCGCGGTTGATGCAGTTTTTGATATTCGGAACCGAGCGGCCAGGTACGGAGGAATGGGTAACCATCATGGACGCATTCGGCCGCGATTTGCGCATAACGCTCTGGATACTGTTCCTGATGATCTCCGTCATGATTGCCAGCATAATCAACAATTTTTTTACCCACCGCATGATGAAAAACATTACAAGCCCACTTGAACTGCTTAACGGTGGCGTGAGACAGATACACTCGAATAACTTTGCCCATCGCATCGACTACAAAGGCAACGACGAATTCCGCCCCATCTGCGATGCCTTTAACGAGATGGCCGAAAAGCTGGAAACATCCACCGAGCAACGCGAAAAGGACGAAGCGGTCCGCAGGGAACTTATTGCGGGCATATCCCACGATCTGCGTACCCCGCTTACCTCGATAAAAGGTTGCCTCGAAGGAATAGAAACCGGGGTTGCGTCCAGTCCTGAAATGCGGGAAAAATATCTTTCCATCGTCAAAAACAAAACCGCCGCCCTTGAGCACATCATCGAGCAGTTGTTTCTGTTTTCGAAACTGGAGATGGACGAGTTCCCCTTGGATCTGCGGCGCACCGACATCGCACTTGCCATCTGCGACATTATAGAGGATTCGTTTTCCGAATATGCAGCCAAGGGTCTTGACGTAAAAATTGCCGCCATGCCGAAAAACGCCCACGTTCTTGCCGACGTAATCATGTTGCGAAATGTTGTTATCAATGTTTTGGAAAACAGCGTAAGATACAAGACGAAGGAGCGCGGGCAGGTGGAAGTAAGCGCAGCCGTGGAAAACGATGCCGTCCTGCTACGTCTAGTCGATGACGGCCCGGGTGTACAGGCGAATGTGTTGCCGAAACTATTCGATGTTTTCTTCCGCTCGGATCCATCCCGCAGCAAGCAGGGATCCGGCTTGGGGCTTGCGATAAGCGCAAAAATCATTGAGCGCATGGGCGGCAGTATACATGCGGAACTGCCTGCCGGTGGCACTGGCCTTGCCACGGTAATCCGTCTGCCCCTTGTTCTGTTTTTGCCGCAAGGAGAATCGTTGCCATGCCAGACGTAAAAGAAAAAGTCCTTATCATCGAGGACGACAAGGAAATCGCGGTCATTGAAAGAGATTTTCTGGAAATAAACGGGTTCGATGTTGCCATAGAGTATGACGGACTGGAAGGGCAGAAACGCGCCCTGTCTGGGGATTTCTCGCTTATCATTCTTGATCTAATGCTGCCTGGAAAAGACGGCATGGCAATTTGCAAGGAAATTCGCGAAAAGGTTGATGTGCCGATTCTCATGGTCACCGCCCAAAGGGAAAATGCTGACAAAATACGCGGTCTGGGTTTTGGCGCCGATGACTATATCGTAAAACCCTTTTCCCCGACCGAGCTTGTAGCCCGCGTGAAATCCCACATCGCCCGCTATCGGCGGCTTACCAAAAGTTCCGGCGACTCTCAAAAAACTGATGAGATCGATTTTGGCTGGCTAAGGATAAACAAAGGTATGCGCAGGGTTTTTGTTAATGAAAATGAAGTAACGTTGACGCACAAGGAATACGAGTTACTTTATTTTCTTGCCTCCAACCCGGAAATGGTTTTTAGCAAGGAAACGATATACGACAGAATCTGGGGGGAAGATACCTACGGCGACATAAAAACCGTAGCGGTGCACGTCTCCCGCCTGCGGGAGAAGATTGAGAAAAGTCCATCGGAATCTGCGCATATACAAACCGTCTGGGGAGCGGGGTACAGGTTTATGCCCTGAATGTACCCTGTGGGTAAAATAGAGTTTCTTTCACCTTTTCCCTCGCAATGGAACGGGCGAAGCATGGGGAAGCACCGATTAAATCCAATGGGGACGCGGCATCTACGATGCCGGAATCGGTGTTACTTAACCGCATCTGCGCCATGCAGATGCATCAGGCTGAAAGCCTGCGGGAACCGCTGAATTCCGCTTTAATCAGCGGTTCCCTAGACTTGTGCTGTTGTACTTGACCGTTTTGATTGAAAAGCATATATTTGTATAAGTTTAAGTTCCAAAGCAGGTTTGCCTTTGAGGGATGTTCCATTAAAGTAGGTGAGATTGGCTTTGTGGGCTGGTAGGCCAATTGTTATCCGCCCCGAATTGGATGTCACGACAGGAGTTTCTCTATGAAAAGGATGTTCGTGCTTTTTGGGAACCTCGGCTTTGCTCATGGATCAAAGGTTCCCCTTTTGATTGTCGCCTCGATTGCGATAATCGGCGGATTTTCGATGGCAGGATGTGCCTCGAATGAAGGCGTGAACAGGGGAGGCTGGTCAGAGTACTCCTCCCTTCCAAGCAGGGACTTTGTCGCTGTTGGTGCCGTAGTGGTAAGGAACGTTAGGCGCACGGCATTGCTGGACGCGTTGATGACGCAGGCGATCGATATGGGAGCCCATGACATTATCAACGTGCGCGTGGGTATGGCACGCGGGAGCCGAATACGCTTGGCGACGGCGGTGGCTGTAATCTACGTCCATGAAACGACGTGGGAAAGAACGGCTCGTGCGGCGGCGATAATCGATGCGGAGGTGGCGGCGCATACCCGCGGCCTGCAATATGCCGCCATTGTGACAGATGGCACCGTAAAAGAGTGATGCTTTTACGATGTTTTGTATTTTGAAAAATGTATCCCAGGTTCTGGGGAAGGATTTGTTTGGTTATGCAAAAAAAGTGCGTTTTCTCGGCGATTTTGTCGCTTGTGATCCTGTTGGCCTACTCATGCAGGATGCCGGATTCAATAGAGATAAGAACCGGCAATCGTGAGTTAAGTTTCCCGTTAAGTTTGGAAGTAAACTTCGCCGAGCTGTTCAGGGATGTCTTTGAAGATGCCATCGACTACGATGAGGACATCACCATCAGGGTTTTCGACATGGTTGATGTCAGACATGCGCAGGCTTTCCTTGTGGCCATTGAGTTGGGCATGATTCCTTCGTTCAACCCAGGCGATCATCTGGAATTTCTGGGAGACCAGGACGACATGGGCAACTTCACCGTTGACGTGGATCCCATAAGCGTCAGCGTACCGATACCGGACGTAACTTGGAACATGACCGAAACGTTCGATTTTGACATGGACGAGCTGTTCGGCCAGTTATACGGGATGCTCCATGGGAAAACCATACCGGAAAGCCACCACCCGTTTCCATTGTCCGGGAATCTGTCTCCTTTACCCCCTGCGTTGATACCTCCCGGTACTCAAGGGTACATCGATCTAGCGCCAGAACTGGGGCACCTTGAGACCATAACTTTTATGGACTTTGACCTTGGGGAAGGTCGCAGTTTTGATACCGTAATCGCCGACATGAAAATAACCATTGAGCTGCGGGTAAACCCGCGGGGTATCGATCCTAACGCTGGCTTGAGCATAACGATGACGGATATGATACTGGAGGGGGTGACCAACAGGGAAACCGGAGAGCCGTTCGACCCTTGGGATGCGACCCTGACCCACGAGAATAATTTTCAGTATACGGTCGAGATAAACCTTCCCAGGGCCGAAGTTGGAAACGAGATTCGGCCGCAGTTTAGTTTTGGCTATCTCAGAGTCGAGTGGGATGATCTCGCCCTCGTCATGGAAACAGGCGGGTTTGATCTCTTTATAAACACGAACCTGGAAGATATCAACTTCCGCGGGGCGACGGGCCTGATATTCGAGCCGATAGAACAGTACCTCCCCGACAACATCCTGGACACAATAGCGAATTCCGACCTGGGCAACATGCCCGACGGTTTTCTCAACGCCAAAATCGGCACCGGGGCACTCAACATAGACATCGGATTGCCTAGCAGAATCGAAGGCGTCTATGCGACGTATGTCGAGGGCTTGGATATGAGCGGCAGAATTTATATTACCCAAGATCCGACCTATTTCAACGGCCTTACGTTTCCGGGAATCAGCGACCCTTGGGTGTTCGAGGGCCAACCGTACATCGATCTTAGCGGGACCACAATCAACGGCGGGAATCTGACCGTAAATCCGACAAGCTTTTTCCTTGTAGGCCCGAGCCCCGGCGGCATGACTTTCGAGCTTTTTGGCGACTACGATACGCTTCCCATCGAGGTTGGGCTGGAAATCAGCCTTGACGTCCTGGAGGCTGTCCGCTGGAACATGGGCTATTCCCCCGACTTTGACATCGAGCCGGTAACGGTTGACTTTGCCGAAATAAGCGGCGACGTAAATCTTACAGATATTGTACACAGTCTCACTTTTGGCGATATCACGATTAAGGTTAAATTTGATGAACACATCCCGGCCATCGACGAAAGAATATACATCGCAATCAAGAGCGAGGAGCTTGGCTTTGATGAATACAAAGGATTGATGACCGACGCCCCCAATTATTTTATCGGCGGTAATGTGACGCTGGATTTCACCCAAACCACCAGCATAACCGTGGATATCGATCTTGAGCCCGCCGGTGGCAGCTACCTCGAGATTGGCCCGCTTAACTTAAACGAGATGGGCGGCTACCTGAATCTGTCCGCCAAGATTGACGTGTCGCTTGCATGGACGGAGGCGGCGGTAAGTATAGACGGAATTCTGGAGCAGGCCGGAATAGAGGGCGACACTCTTAGCGGGGGAGTCCCGGATGAACCGATTGAATTTGGGGCCGTGCTGGGCGACTTCATGAGCGGGTTTACGTTTGCCAGTGGCAGCCTTGCCTTGGGAATGTACCTGGAGGGTCCGGTTGATCTTGTAAACTTAATCGAACCGCGCATTAGGCTTACTGCGGATGGATACGAGAATCCGCTGATTGACCAGTATATGGTTTTCGAGGATGGAACCCGTTTCCCGGAGCTGCCGGACGACGACATTTTTGTGGGTACATCTCTGCCGCCGGGAGGCCTGGATCTTGAGTTGGGCGGCTTCCTCCAAATGATCGCCGAGATGCCCGACTACCTTAGCTTTTATTATGAAGTGGAGATAGGAAAAGACGGGATAATTTCCGTAACTCCCGGCATGTTTGACGGTGTTGATGGCGACGATATCAGGGCCATGATCATACTGAAGGTAGTCCTGGACTTTGATGTCTACGCCGGCGGATATTTCAGCCTGCCTATGTTTGACGATGATCAGGCGGACCTTTTTGGCAGGGACGACCTGGACGATCCTCTTTTTGGCGTGGATGGCTTAACGTTAGATATGCTAAGGCTCAGGATTGCCTTCGACAACACCATCTTTCAGGGGGCAAGGCTGCACCTTGATGCCGAAGGACTGCTGTTCGGCCAGGAGGGCCTGCAACTGAATGACGGTCGAAGCGGGAATCTGGATATTGCCATAAGGCAGACAGATTGGGATATCATCAATGGAAATCTTATCCCGCCTGACATAAGAATAAGGTATCCGGTAAAGCAAGAAAACCTTCGGATAACCAGGAATTTTCTGCCGACAAGTATCACGGTCACGGCAAGTGGCACATACACGCTGACTTTTAACGATTAAGAAGGGTAACCCAATTGCGTAACGAATTGAAAAAATCACTGTTTGTTTGTTTTTTCCTGTCACAGGGTCTGTTTCTCTTGGCTCAGGAGTATGATGCCAACTATGCCTACTATGCTGGGGATCCTGCGGAGTATGTTCCTTGGATTCAGGATGACATTGCCGACCAAGATGCATGGACATGGGAAGCTCAAGAAGAGGCTGAACCTGTTGTTGCGCCCCAGAATGTCGATGCCGCCCACGACTGGGACGCATGGGCGCGGGAAATTCGCGAGGTGGCTGAGCAGTTTGTTGGGACTCAGGGTGACGATGATGTAGATGTCGATGACTGGGGCGCATGGATATGGGAAATTCAGGAAGATGAGGGGCACGTTCCCCCTGCAAGGGAAAGGTTTGCTTTGCCCAACCGAACGTTTGAGCTAAGCCTATTGCAAACGAATTTCCGCCTTGGCAATACTTTTATCGCCTACGGTGATGTTTTCCAGAGCCCTTTCCGCATTCTAAGAAACCTGATGAGCGCCAACGGTTTTGCCGATTTCTTGGACAACCCGAGCAATTATTACATAGACAATATCGTCATCGACCTGGAAAATTTCTTTGACGGCTTCATGCTTAATTTTGGCCTTGATTTCGCCCCGCTTTCGATTAACATCAACATCAGGGACAATTGGGGCTTTGGTTTGGATATTGCCCATATTAGCGCAACTGGGAGTTTAAGCGTCCCGGGAGATGTGCTTAACTTTCGCGATGGGAACGAGCTGTTCGGTGCCGGCGGGGCGATTTTTGTGGAGTTCGGCGTTCCAGTTTTTTTTCATACCCATGGGTTTAGGGTAAGCATAAGGCCAGCGGCTTATGTCCCCCTGCTTCATGTTAGGCCTGGTGTTACCTACACGAGGAGCGGACATCGCATTGCCCTGTCCTATGATATGCGCATTTTTTCCGCTTTTAGTTTAGAGGGAATGTTCGGTGACGGCAACGGCGATGTGATGGGAAGCATAATGGAAGACCCTGCAGGTTTTGTACTGAATGGTTTGGGCTACGACATAAGCCTTGGTGTCGAGTATCCCCTATTTCCATGGCTTTCCGTTGGCGTCAACCTTGTCAACATTCCGCTTTTCCCGGGAAGACTGGATTATTACATGCGGGTTCAGGGAAATGTGGTTTTTGACTACGGCAACATTGACCTTGGGGGAATATTTGACGAAAACAGGGATATTTTTGACGGTGTGTTCGATACTTCCACGGAAGATGCCTTCTTTGGCGAAGATGCCGGTCAAAGAATCCTTCGCCCGTTTTCGATGGTGTTTTATGCCAATTATCGCCCCTTCGGTACGCCGACGGTGGCCTTAATTCCATCCTTGGGCTTTTCCATCAACCAACAGCATGCGCAGGTTGCCGCACCCGAAGGCGGTTTGAGCGTCCGCTTTGATCTTGCGAATATCCTAATCACTACCCTTGGTTCAAACTACAACGACCGCATGTGGAGGAACAGCCTTGATCTGGCCTTAAACCTTAGGGCCTTGGAGATAGGTCTTGGTGTGTCGATGCAGTCGCCGCGCTTTGTCAGCAGCTTTCAGGGCAAGGGTTTGGGCGTGAATTTTGGCCTGAAAATGGGCTGGTAAAGGCTGTGTACCGTGGTGTATTTTGCCGCCGGGTATCTTGCCTAACACTTCATGTTTCTGGTATAATATGCTGGACTTGACTTTGAAGATTTGGAGATAGAATAGATGGGTATTATCAGCACGATTCTCTTGGTTTTTTTTATCATTGTCGCTGTTTTGCTTGTACTGCTGGTGCTTGTCCAGACCGAGGAAGGGGATGGTCTGGGGGGTATCTTTGCAGGCAGTAGCAGTTCCGCCTTTGGTTCCCGCTCGGGGAACATTCTTACCCGTGCGACAACCGTACTGGGAGCAATGTTTCTGATTGTCAGCCTGGGACTGGCCCTGCTTAACCGGACTCCTGGCGGCACGGGCGTTTTGGACGCAGGATTGGATCTTATCGGGGATCAGCAGTTTGATTGGCTTGAGGAAGAGCTGAATCCTCCGCCTCCAGACATAATTATCGTACCAGAATTGGATGCCTACATTCCTGAAGTGGAATAGTTCCCCAAAAAACGGGATGTCCCGTTAATAAAAGATACGATTCTGGAGAAACAGATGGCGATAGTGTCAGATGGAATGAATTATGCCCCCAAGGGAAAGCCCAGTCCAGTGGTAAAAAAGGGCGAATTTGTTTTTGCGGCAATCGGTTTGGATCACGGGCACATTTACGGGCAATGCAACGGGCTTATCGAAGCTGGTGCCGTCCTCAAAAGCGTGTACGATCCCGACCCTCAGAAAGTGGTCCGTTTCTGTCAGACCTACCCTGATGTTAAAAGTGCGGCAAGCGAGGATGAAATCCTTTCGGATCCGGAGGTGCTGCTGGTGACGGGCGCTGCGATAACCTCGGAGCGTTGCGCCTTGGGTCTGCGGGTTATGTCCGCAGGGAAAGACTATTTTACCGACAAGGCGCCGCTTGCCACTATGGAGCAGCTTGAGGCTGCAAAGGCCAAAGTGCGGGAAACTGGCAAGAAATATATGGTGTATTACAGCGAGCGTTTGCACGTTGAAAGTGCGATCTTTGCCGGCCAGTTGATCGAGCAGGGTGCGATCGGCAGGGTGGTTCAGGTGCTTGGTCTTGGCCCCCACCGTCTTGGTGCATCATGGCGGCCCGAGTGGTTTTTCAAAAGGGAAAAATACGGCGGCATACTTTGCGACATCGGTAGCCACCAGATAGAGCAATTCCTGTTTTACGCAGGGGCAAAGGATGCGACTGTCGTCCGTAGCCAGGTTGCAAACTACAACAATCCGCAGTATCCCGAACTTGAGGACTTTGGCGATGCGACGCTGGTTGCGGACAATGGTGCGACCGGTTACTTTCGCGTGGACTGGTTTACCCCCGACGGCCTGCAGATGTGGGGCGACGGACGGTTGTTCATTTTGGGAACCGAGGGCTTTATCGAGCAGCGCAAGTACATGCAGCTTGGCGAAAAGGGCAGCCATGGCGGTCATGTGTATCTGGCGAACAAAAACGAGGAAACCTACTATAATGTCGAAGGGAAAGTTGGCTTTCCCTATTTTGGGCAACTCATTCTGGATTGCCTAAACCGTACGGAGAATGCCATGACCCAGGAACACGCATTCAAGGCTGCCGAATTGTGCGTAAGGACCCAGATGCAGGCGGTGAAAATTGCATAACGAACATATATCTGTCAGGAATAAGCAATTGTCGAAATTTTCGGAGATGCGATCCGCCGGCGCGGATTTTGACTACGAGCGGCTCAAAGAGGCGGCCAGGATAGCGATTGAGGTCTCGCTCAAGGTGCGGGAAGGGGAGCAGGTTCTGATAATCAGCAACCCCAGGCCAGACGTTGCCACCATTGCGCAGGCTCTGTATGATGCAAGCATTGATGCGAAGGGCAAGCCGGTTCTGTTGTTTCAGCCGGTAAAACCCCAGTTTTCATTTGCGGAGCCTGCGGTTATTGCCGCATTTGAAGCGAAGCCGGAGGTGGTTATTTCCCTGAGTGACGAAAAATTGGGCAAAGATTCGAAGGGCATATCTTCGCCGTATAAGCACAATGGCTTTCAATACGATCATATTTTTCACATGAACATGTACGGGGAAAAGAACTGTCGTTCATTTTGGTCCCCGGCAACCACGGTGGAGTCCTTTGTCCGTACGGTTCCGGTTGATTATGTCGAGCTGCGACGGCGTTGCGATGCACTCAAGCGGATTCTGGACGACGCGGTTGTGGTTCGCATAAAAGCGCCTGGGGGAACGGATATAACCCTTGGATTGCGGGGCCGAAAGGCCAAAGCCGACGATGGCGATTTTGCGACGCCTGGCACTGGTGGTAATCTGCCTGCGGGCGAGACCTTCATCAGCCCCGAAAACGGGACCGCGCAAGGTTGCATTTGCTTCGATGGATCAATCAGTATTGCCGAGGGAGATTTGATCATCAACACGCCCATCAGGTGTACCGTGGAAAACGGTTTCGTGCGGGAGATTAGCGGCGGGGACGAGGCCGCCTGTCTTCTGGAAACCATCGAGGCCGCCGAGCGCAACGCCCGCGAATTCGAGCAGGCGGGGAAGCTGCCAGCTGGTAGTGGTGCGATATATGCCCGCAACGCCCGCAACATCGGCGAGCTGGGCATTGGCCTGAACCCCGCGGCGCGTATTACTGGGAAGATGCTTGAGGACGAAAAGGCTTTCCGCACCTGCCATTTCGCCATAGGGATGAACTACGACGAGGATGCCCCCAGCCTGATACACTTGGACGGCTTGGTCAAGAACCCCACGATTACCGCGGTTTTCGAGGATGGGACGGAAAGGGTAATTGAACGGGACGGGGAGCTGGAGGGGATTTAGTGTGCTTGAACCTTTTGGTTCGGGCGGGTAGAATAGAATAATTGGCGGCTAAAGCCGTCGAGTAAGACCTTGCCAAGATGGCTCAGTCGGTAGAGCGGCGCACTCGTAA
>Ga0209755_10004145_pt1 | contig 17396 bp, 17 predicted proteins | sample TergutCo191P1_FD_187301 | JGI IMG/M metagenome (GOLD analysis project Ga0209755, IMG submission 187301) | Cornitermes sp. P1 segment gut microbial communities from Petit-Saut dam, French Guiana - Co191P1 (SPAdes) (version 2) | ecosystem: Host-associated > Arthropoda: Insects > Digestive system...
ACAAAACTGGGAAAATCCGCGGGCTTATCAGGGAACTGGATTCCAAGGTCAGCAAGATGGTTTCCGAGTGGGAAAACCTCAAAAAGAACGAAATCGGGCTTTCCACGCTGGAAAAAGAGGCCCTTAAATTTCTGCGGCAGGAACAGCGATAGCAATGTCCAGACAGGAAGGCAGAAAAAAGGATACCCCGGTGGTAACCCTTGGAAAGCGGACCGTTTTCAGGGGGCATATAAAATTCAGCAAGACGCTCCATGTGCGCGGAAAATTCGAGGGAACAATCGAGGCTTCCGGCGCGTTAATTGTTGACAAGGATGCGGTTGTGGACGCGGATCGTATCGAGGTAAGTTCGCTTACCGTGTACGGTACCGTTATAGGAAACGTTGTCGCCCTTGACAAGGTTGACATGATGAGCGGGGCCACGGTACAGGGCGATGTCGTCGCGGCCAAACTGCGGATTGCGGACGGGGTTCTGTTTCGCGGCCAGTGCAGTATGACCGGTGCCGACGCCGAACCGGAAATTTTTTCCCGCCCTGTCGGCGAAATCAAGGCCGAGCTGGCGCGTACGGGCGGCTAACCGGAATGATTGGCGCGGAACCTTCGGAACTGTTCAGGAATTCGGAGGCAAGGGCCAACATTACGGCACTGCGTCTGGTCGAACTTCTTGCCCAAAGCGGCCGCACTCTGGTCCTTGCCGAATCCTGTACGGCCGGTCTGGTGTCCGATCTTGTGGCGCGGGTAAACGGAGCGTCGGCGGTGCTGTGGGGATCGTTTGTGTGCTATTCCCCCGGGGCAAAGGAACTGATGCTTGGTATTGACGGCGGTTTTATCGCGCGGCACGGGCCTGTAAGCAGGGAAGTTGCCGGCGAAATGGCCGTCCGGGCCCTGCGAAAGGCCGGCGCGTCGTTTTCCGGTGCGGTTACCGGTCTTGCCGGGCCGACGGGCGACGGGAGTGCCACGCCGGTGGGTACGGTCTGGGTTGCATTTGCGCTTTCGGGGAAACCCGGCGCGGCGGAGGATCCGGGGGCCGTGCTGGCAACGGAAAGGAAAATATGTTTTCCGGGAAACCGGGCGGAAGTACGGATGCAGGCGGCTGTCGCGGTACTTGAAGGGCTGCTAAATCTAGCGGCCGATACCGCGAATTAAACTGGGTCGGCCGCTTGACAAATTGGAGATAATGGGCTACGATGGTATCATCAATTCCAAGGGAAAATGACTTCGGTACAATGTCCGGTCTTTTGTCGAGCCTGTTAATCATAAAACGCTAGTCTTATTGTCCGTGCGCGGACATACATGCACGGCTTGATGCAATGTGCGTAAAACAGCAATCCATATAGGTGGGTTTAAAAATGGGAATGATTCGAAGGGGTAGGAAGCCCAAATTCACGGAAAACGAGGAAGCCATGAATCCTGAAGAGACAGGTTCACAGACGGGGGAAAACGAGGATGCACAGGGCACCCTCTCGTTTGCCCCGGAAACGGAGGCCGGCGAAAGGCCCGCCCGTGTCGTGGTGCGAAGAACGAAAAGGCCGCCTCCCTCGCATGAGGCACGCAGGGGCCGTCACTCGACGTATTCTACCGAAGGTAGTGCCGGCGGTTACGGAAACAGGGCCCATGGCAGGCACTCCGACGGCGGGGAGGAAAGGCCGGTCGATCCCGGCGTGGCCGTCCCTCAGGGCGATTCTGCGGAACGTGCGCCCGGCGAATCGTCCGCCTCGCTGAACTTCCCCAAACTGCCTTCCATGCCCAACCTGTACGGCAAGCCGGAACCCCGGTTGGATCAGGACAACGGCAAACCCCGGCTTACAATCAACGAGCTTATCCGGCTAAACATGAAAGACCTGCGGGAACTTGCCGTCTGCTACGGCATTTTGCAGGACGACATGGTTGCCATGAAGAAGCAGGAGGTCGTGTTTGCCCTGCTTAGGGCGCACACCGAGCGCGGCGGGATTATCTACGCCTACGGCTCGCTGGAAATACTTCCGGACAGCTACGGGTTTCTGCGAAGTCCGCAGAACTCCTACCTGCCCGGTCCGGACGACATCTACATAAGCCCCAGCCAGATACGGCTTTTTGGCCTTAAAACCGGCGACACCGTTTACGGCCAGATTCGCAGTCCCAAGGAAGGGGAGCGCTTTTTTGCCATGCTTCGGGTGGAGACTGTCAACTACGACGACCCCACCGTGGGCCAGACCCGGATCCCCTTCGACAACCTTACCCCGTTGTACCCGGACCGCAAGCTGGATCTGGAAACCGGTACCGAGGCGGTAAGCGAAAGGATCATCAACCTGTTCTGTCCGATCGGCAAGGGCCAGCGCGCGCTGATTGTCGCGCCGCCCCGCACCGGCAAGACGATAATGATGCAGAAGATCGCCAACGCGATCACCAAAAACCACCCCGAGGTATACCTTATCGTCCTGCTGATCGACGAGCGCCCGGAGGAGGTCACCGACATGGAGCGCACCGTGCGCGCCGAGGTTATCTCTTCGACCTTTGACGAGCAGGCCACGCGCCACGTTCAGGTAACCGAGATGGTGCTGGAAAAGGCAAAGCGGCTTGTCGAGCACAAAAGGGACGTGGTGATTCTGCTGGACTCGATAACCCGGCTTGCCAGGGGCTACAACCAGACCGTGCCGACCTCCGGCAAGATACTGTCCGGCGGCGTGGACTCCAACGCTCTGCACAAACCCAAGCGCTTTTTCGGTGCGGCCCGCAATATAGAGGAAGGCGGTAGCCTTACGATTATATCCACCGCGCTGGTGGAAACGGGAAGCCGCATGGACGAGGTTATTTTTGAGGAGTTCAAGGGCACCGGCAACATGGAAATCAACCTTGACCGCCGAATTTCCGACCGCCGCCTGTTCCCGGCGATCAACATCAAGAGATCCGGCACACGCAAAGAGGAGCTGCTGCTTGGCGACGAGGAGCTACAGAAGATATGGGTTCTTCGCAAGGCAATCAACTCCATGGACGACGTGGAGATTATCGAGTTGCTGGTTGACAGAATGAAGAAAAGCAAGAATAATGAAGCATTCCTGCGTTCCATGAACACCGGTTCCGCCGGGGACTGAACGAAGGGCTGACAAACGAGGGAGTGACAAGGGAAAAATCGATGAAAGATAAGATACACCCCAAATACGAAACGACAACCATTTCATGCGTATGCGGAAATGCTATCGAAACCCGTTCCACCGTCAAGGGGCTAAAGGTGGAAATCTGCTCTGCATGCCATCCGTTTTTTACCGGCAAGCAGAAGCTTGTTGACACCGCCGGTCGTATCGAACGGTTCAGGAGAAAGTACAACATCAAGGAGTAGGCGGGCTTTCTATTTGGAAGGTTGGCTTTCAATTTGGAAGGTTGGCTTTCAATCAGGAAGGCTGGCCTTCAATAATGAAGGCCTTGGGCGTTTTCCTGCCTTTAAAATCCTCGTCCACGGTTTTGCCGCTTATGTCCGTAACCGTAAGGCCGGGGTGCCTGTGTGCAAGGGCGGTTTCCAGTTCGCTGGCGGTACTCCTGAACGAGCGGGCGTTGGCACTGAACCATATTTTACCGCCCGGGGCGAGCAGGGCGGCCGTGCTGTTCAGCAGATCCGTAAAGTCCCGCTGTAGGTCAAAATCGCTTCGGGCCATCGTGGAATTCGAGAAGGCCGGGGGATCGACGACAATCGAATCCCAGCGCAGTCCGGTCGCATTCGCGCTCCGCAGAAATGCCGAAACATCCGCCCGGATCAGCCTGTGGCCTCCGGCGGTACCGTGATCGCGGTCGAAATATTCCTCCCGTTTAAGTATTTCCGCTTTAAGGCCGTTAAGCGCGAAGTTGTCCCGTCCCCACCCGATATAGGTATTGGAAAGGTCCACCGAGTCCGTCCGGACCGCCCCGCCAGATGCCGCGTACACCGAAAACGAGGCGGTGTAGCAGAAAAGGTTGAGTACCCGCTTGCCCCGCGAATCCGCCATCACCATGCGCCGCATGGCCCTGCGATCCGGAAACAGCCCGGTGTCAAGATAGTCCGACAGGTTTACCCTGAATCTATGCCCGCCCTCGCGTACTTCCCTGATTAAGCCCTGCCCGGAAACCTTTTCGTACTGGGCCTGCCCCTGCTGTTTCTGCCTGAGCTTGATTATGACCTTGTCCCTTTCGATTCCAAGGGCCCGTGCCGCCGCGTTCCCCATGGCATCAAGCCAAAGGTTTTCCTCTGCCTGATCTTTTTCGTAGGGGCGTTTGTACAGCGCGCCGGAAACGACGCTTCCGCGAAGGCCGTCGGCGTAAAGATCCAGCACAAGGGGAATTTCCGGAATGTCGCGGTCGTACAACCTGAATGCCTCGGTGCCGGTGCGTCTGGCCCATTTTCCAAGGTGGCGGAAACGTTTTCTCAGCCGGTTCGCGAACATTTCCGCCTGTTCCGCCGTTTTTGCATCCATGGTGCTCATGTGCTTAACTCCGCAATCCGTTCGTTGCCTTTTTTGATCCTGCGGGACAGGCTTTCTATAATGGAACGGTCCAGATTTATGTCGCTGTCAAGAATCGTCTCGAAAAGGTGCGCCGGCAGGGCAAGTGCCGAGGCATCGGTTTTTGCCCTTACCGTCGCGGTGCGGCCCTCCGAAAGCAGATAGGCCATCTCGCCAAGGAAGGCCCCGGGGTGCAGGACGGTACCGATCGGGTCGGAAGGATGCATCACCTCGACCTCGCCTTCCAGCAAAAAGTAAACATCGGTTCCGTCGTCCCCCTTCGACAGAACGGTTTCGCCCGCCCGGTAAAATCTTAAATATCTTTTCAGATTTCCGTCGGCGGAGTCGAACAGCCCCATTGCAGGTTTCGCCGCGCCGATTCTTGCCTCCCTAAGGCGCAGGAAAAAAAGCGCGTCAAAGGAATTTGCCACTGCCGCGAACTGGGCACCCAGAAAGAAAAACAGGAAAAAAAAGTATACGTTTACCAGAAGCACGAAAAGATCCCCCAAGGTGCCGTAGAGAAAATTGTACCTTGGATGCTCCAGCATAAGGTCAAACATTACCGCCGCCGCGCCGTAGGCGACTACGCAGAAAACGCTGCCCAGAAGGGCGGAAATTCTGCGCGGTGGATTTGCCGGAACCAGCCGATACGCAAGGAACAAAAGAACGCCCAGCATGGCAAGGCGCAGAGGCCTGTGGCCGAACAGGGATTCCAGAAAGTACGGAAACGACGGGTTTCTGAAAAATCCGGCCGCCTCGTAAAGACGAAAGGCCATTCTGGAACCCAGAATTACCGCCAGCACCACGGCCAGCACGAGAAACTCGATGGCCAGCGTTACCATACCGTCTGCCACCGGATTCCGCTTTTTCTTTCCCGCAAAAACTATTTTAAGCCCCCGGTGTATCGAAACGGCAAAAATTCTTCCGGCCCATATAATGCCGAGCATGGAGATAAGGGCCGGAACCCCCGGCGGCGCGGCAATAAGGAATTCAAGGGCCGGCCAGTGTTCGTCGAAGGACATGTTTAGAAAGGGGACGTTTCGCATAAGGGCCACGGCCGTTTCCGGCGCGGCGCGGAAAGCGCGAATCAGGAAGAACGATACTATGAGCAGCATTGGTGCTGCCGAGAGCAGAAACCCGTAGGCCCCGGCCGCCGCGTGGTTCGCCAGACCGTTTTTCTGGAAAAATTCCAAGGTTATGAACAGGTGTTGGGCAAAGGTCTTGCCTGCCGTTTTTAATCGATTCATAAACATGGAAATTGTATCACGGGGCCGAAACCTTTCCAATCGTTAAATATCGTTAAATATCGTTGAATTCAACCGCCGGACGAAAGGTTTGATGGGTTTTCCTATTGCAATTACGTAAAAAATAGGTCATCATTACAGGAATTGAGCTTCGGTTTTATGAGCGTAAGGCGCAAAGTCATATTCTGGAGGGTAATATGGGACCTTGGATCCCCCTCGGCGGAAGACACAGGGCTTTCCTGTTGGTTGTCTGTCTTTTTTTGACGGGGGCGGTTTTTGTGTCCGCCCAGAGCACGGCGGTGGAAATAGAGACACTGCTGGCTTCCCCGGCGGTTACCTACGGGCAGGCTTCCCGTTTCGTGTTGCAGGCCGCCGACGTTGCGACGTTTTCCGATCCCGCCGAGGCCTTCCGCTTCGCCGCCGATCGCAACTGGCTGCCAAGAAACGCCGATTCCGAAGGTCAGGCCAGACTGGACGGCATAGCCCTGCTTTTGATGCAGTCCTTTGGGTTAAGGGGCGGCATTATGTTTACGCTTACCGGGTCCCCGCACTTTGCCTACCGGGAAATGGAATACATGGGTTTTATTCGCGGCAGGATTAGCCCCGGGCAGAGGGTTTCCGGCGATACCCTTATGTACCTGACGGGCAGGGTTCTTGCCCATGTGGGGGAATAAAATGAGCAAAATTATTGTCCTTGCATTTCTTCTTCTGCCGGTTTCCCTGAATGCCCACGACTTTGGCCTGCTTCTTAATCAAAACCTTATGCTTGACGGCACCGGGAGCGACTCGAACGTCGATTACGAGGCCGCTCTGGTTCCCAGATTTTCCATGCTGGTTGGGGATGACGGCGACCTGTTTTTTTCCGCGAGTCTGAAAGTTGTTCACAGAAATAACAGCTGGAACTTTGTCCCGGAACTGCTTCGCAACGAATTTATCTGGAGCTTCGACGACATGGATTTTCATCTTGGGCGCATGATGTACAGCGATCCTATGAACCTGATTGCCGTCGGCCTTTTTGACGGTGCCATGTTTTCTTTTCATTCCATGATGGGCACTTTCGGCGCGGGCGTTTGGTACACCGGCCTTTTGTACAGGAACAGGACAAAGATCGCGATGACCCAGGCGGATGCCGAACTGCTCGCGACACCGTTTGACTGGGACGATTTTGCCGGCACGTATTTCGCCTCCCGCCGGTTTATGGCCGCGCTGTTCTGGGAGCATCCTTCCCTTGCGGAAATGTTTCGGCTTGACACTGCCCTGATCGCCCAGGTGGATCTTAACGGCGAGGACAATTCCTTTCATAGCCAGTACCTTGTGGCAAGGGCCTCCATGCCGTTTGGCGGATTTATTTTTGATCTTGGCGGTGCCGTTGAAACGGGGCAGTCTACGAACGGCAACGGCACCGATTTTTCCGTGGGCCTTGCCGGAAGCGTCGGCGTACATTGGATGCCGCCCGCGCCGTTTCACAACATGCTTTCGTTTACCGGGCTTTTTACCAGCGGAAGGTTCGATGACGACGGTTCCATGTCCGTTTTTACGCCGGTTACGGCCCTGACCCACGGTAATGTCCTTAGGGCCAGAATTCCCGGGCTTTCGATACTCAGTCTGGATTATATGGCCAGACTCCTACACACTTTTTCCGCCGGTCTTAACGTCTCGCATTTCGTGCGAAGCGATCGGGGTACCTTTACGACTTACCCGCTGGACGGCGAGCCCAGCGACAACTATTTTCTGGGAACCGAGTTTTTCGGGCGGCTTATCTGGAGCCCGGTCTCGGATCTTGCCCTTAACTTTGGTGCCGGGGTGTTTCTGCCGGCATTGGGCAACGTTGCGCCGGATGCCGATCCGCGCTGGCGTGTAGAGTTGTCCGTTACATTGGCATTATATTGACAGACTGACATATTTTAAGGAGAGGCACGATGAAAAAGGCATTTTTGACGGTGTTGTTGATGGGCGTTGCGTTGCATGTTTTTGCCCAGAGCGGAGTTATCCGGGAATTGAGCGGCGAGGTCGAGCTTAGACACGCGGGTGCCGCCGACTTTGTTGCAGCTTACATCGGGAGCGAGGTCCGCCCGGATACCGTTGTGTCCACGGGTTTTCGCAGTACTGCGGTTGTCGAGATCGGGAGCAGCACTCTTACGGTGCGGCCCCTGACCCGCCTTTCGTTAGAGGAAATAAGGATCGGTGCGGGCACGGAAAACCTTAGCGTGAATCTGCAGGCCGGCCGGGTAAGGGTGGACGTAAGGCCGCCGGCCGGAACCATGGCAGAGTTTACCATGCAGGGCCCCAACGCGACCGCTTCCGTGCGCGGAACCAGTTTTGACATGGATGTTAGCAGTGTAAGTGTTATGGAAGGCACTGTAAGTTTCGCGGGCGGCCGGGGAATGCCGGTGCTTGTCCATGCGGGCGGTGAAAGTGCCGTGGTCGCCGGTGGCAGGGCCGCGGATCCCGCGCAGACCGTTTTCCAGAACCTGTCCCCGCCGCTCCCCGCCGGCGTGGGTTCTTCCGGCGAGGTTATTACCGTTCCCGTTACGACGGCACCGGTTGCGCCGGGTACCGGGAACATCATTATCACCATAAGGTAACTATAGGGAGGGAAAAATGAAAAAACTATTTGCCGTTTTGGCGGCACTGTGTGCGGTAACCTTGACTGCCTGTTTCAGCCCATGGAGCGGCACCGGCGTGGGAACCATAACCATTGCCTTTGGCACGGACGGCCCGGCGGGCAGATTTATTACCGCTGATACCTACACGACGGTATCCCTTACCGGCCCCGATATGCCGGTTACGGATTCGTTTTTGGGCGGCGGCCCGTTATCCATTGCCGTAACACCCGGCTTGTGGAGGCTTGAACTTGCGACGTATTTGTCAAGAGAAAGAAAAACATTGCTGGCGACCGGCTCTACGGTGGTAAATGTTACTGCCGGGGCGGATGCCTACGCGGAAGTCGCAATGACCAGAGTGACTCCGCCTGACCCTGGCCCCCAACCCGAGCCCGATCCGCCCCCCATTGCCTCCGTCGGAATCGATGTTGCCGCGCCTTACGTGGGCAAGGAACCGGCCTCCACTGCGGCTGGCGAAGGCAATTTTACCGTTTACAATGTGTCGTGGTATCCTGCCCATGATAAGTTCGAGTACGACTACGAATACACCGTTACGATTACGCTGACGGCAAGTGCCGGTTATGTCTTTAACGCCGACACAACCTTTACTGTCAACGGATATGTCGTGGAGAATCCCGAAGTCGCGAACTACGGCAGGACGGTGACGCTGGAGCATACCTTCGATGCAATGCAAAGAGAAACTGTTCCCGAATTGATCCCCATTGAGTCCGCCGGAGTCACCGTTACCGCGCCTTATGTGGGTAAAAAACCGGCTTCCACTGCAACCGGCGAAGGCAACTTTACAGTTACCGGGGTGTCGTGGGATCCTGCCCATGATAAGTTCAGGTACGATGTCGCATACACCGTTACGATTACACTGACGGCCGGCACCGGTTATTTCTTTGAGGGTAATGCAACCTTTACCGTTAACGGAACTGCCGTGGTGGCTCCGGTAATCGCCGCCGACGGCAGTACGGCCACTTTGAGTCGTGTCTTCGACGCGATACCGGATCCCGGCCCAAAGGAAACCGGCACCGCAAACATCACTATCACCGTTGGGCAGCTTAGGTATTGGCCGGAAGGTGTGGATATGGATCTGGATAACATCACAGTCACCCTTCTTAGTCCGGGGTCCATTGAAATAGCCGGAGAATCCGACAGCATAAGGTGGTTTGTCGGCGAGCGCGAGGTTACCGGATATTCGACCAATGACGGCGCGAGGCTCGTGCTGGATTCGCGCATTCACGGCAACGAGATGCGGAGGCACCGGGTAACGGTGGTAGTGGAAACCGGGGACGCTGTGTTCAGCCGCGTCATAGCCTTTGACGTAGGGCTTTAAGGGAGGAACCGAAACATGAAAGCGTTAAAATTGCTTGCCGCCTGCGGCCTGTTGGTTTTACTTGGGTGCCAGAACCCGATGCAGCGGCCGCCGGCCACGGACGGCACCGGAACCCTGCTGCTGTCGATTGGCGGCACCAATGCACGGACGATTCTGCCGGATTTTGATTTTGAAATCGGTGATTTTGACAGGTTTGTGCTTGCCTTTGCGAATGCGGCCAACGACGAAACCCGTATCGAAGAAGAGCTGTTTCCCACGGATGGCGTTTTTCCCGGGGTTGATCTGCCGGTGGGAAGCTGGAGCCTTACCGTAACGGCGTTTTACGACGGGGAGGCCGTGGCGAGGGGCAGTACGTCTGTCACGATAGTTGCGGAACAACCCAGTCGGGCCGGTGTCACGCTTATGCCGATTGCCCGGGGTGAGGATAGGGGGACGTTTAGTTGGGAAATAGACTTTTCCGACATCGAAGGTGCTACGAGTTTGGTCCTGCGGGTTTTCGAGTGGCCGTTAGAGTCCGGGGCGGATCCCATTCTTGTTCCTAACAGTACCTTTAACGATATTCCTGTCGGCACCAACAACTGGCTAGGTCGCGTTGACCTACCCCCGGGCCAGTACTACGTGATTTTCACACTGCGCAGGGACGACGAATCCGCCACGGTAAGCGCGATCCTGCACGTTGCCGCGAACCTGACCAGCAGCTTTGATGGGGTTGATGCAACCTTTACGCGCCGTGATCTGTCTTACTCCGGTGACTACGGGCAACTGTTTGACGTGGTTATGGGCGCATGGAGCTCGGTAGACGGAGTCGGTGAGTGGGATTTTGCTGGTGCGGGAATCCGCTACGGGCATTTTGCCCTTCTGGGGATACACGGTGTTACTAGCCTTAACTTTCATGATTATGACGCAACCGGGGTTATATGGTGGCTTAACAGTTTTAATGAAGCCCCTATAAATCTGGCTGAATTGCAGGATTTGTTTGCCGAAGCGCTGGAACTGATAGCCGCCGAGGCAACTTTGGCCCAGCATTTATCTAATCTTCGGCGTAGGGCGCAGTCTGGCGGCACGTATCCCATCGACATAAGCATCTTTGACGATATTATAAGGCTAGAATCCTATGAGACATCGCTGAACTTTGAGGGCAGGACCAACATTACCGTTATCCTTGAAGCCTGCGATACACGGCGCACTATCCAGCTTGAATACTTTGGTATCCTCTTTGAAATACCCAGCGGCGTTACCCTTGTGCTTGGCAATAACGTTACGCTACAGGGCCCGGGTGAGAATAGTGCCGCGCTGGTGGTGGTACGGCCTGGGGGAACCCTGATCATGGACGCTGATAGCGCCGAGATTATCAACAATATCAATGTCCACAACCCTGTGCCTGATGGTCCTTGGAATCGTCATGGTGGTGGTGTGCGTGTTGAAGGAACCTTCCGCATGAATGCCGGGAGAATATACGGTAATATGGCTAGTCATACTGGTGGTGCTGGTGTGTTTATTGCCAATGGCGGCGAGTTCCACATGGAAGATGGAACAATAACCGGGAACACTGCTCATAGCTGGGGTGGCGGCGGTGTGTTTGTCGATCGGGGCGGTAAGTTTAACATGAGCGAAGGGGTAATCAGGGAGAATGTGTCCACTTACGGTGGTGGCGGTGGCGTGCATGTTGGTGCTTTTACCGACGGTGACGACCCGGAAAACAACTATGGCACCTTCGTTATGTCCGGTGGGTTAATCGAGTTAAATAGGGCTCGTAACGGCGGCGGCGGCGTTTTTGTTAATGCCCATACTGCCCCGAATGCCAGAGGCCAATTTACTATGTCCGGCGGAACAATTTCCGATAATTTCATTGTGGAGAACGCGGATGGCGGCGGTGTGTTTGTTAGTGGTGATTTCCGTATGGAAGGCACGGCAGTAATTTATGGCAACCGTGCCAATAACGGCGGCGGTGTGTCCATTGGCATGAATGAGTATGCTCCTTGGGGTGGTATCTTCCACATGGCTGGCGGGACAATTTCCGGCAACAATGCCACAGGCGGCACTTACGGTACTGCCTGGGGTAGCGGTGCCGGGGTACACATCGGAGGCGACGGTACCTTTATCATGACCTACGGGACAATCTCTGAAAATGCAGCTGATGACCGTGGCGGTGGCGTGTTTGTTGCGGGAAGTTTCGACATGGCCGGCGGGACGGTTTATGGTAATAACACTGCTCCTGCGGGCGCATCTCTGTATGTTGATGTTGACGGAACGGCCCGGTTTGGTACGTATACCGAAGCGGACGGCTTTATCCCGGAAGACTACTTTGAAACCACCGACAACCCCATCCGGGTGCAAGGCGGTTTGCAACAGCTGTAGGGCCCGGAAGCGCAGGCCGGCGTAAAAGCCTTCCCGGGGTAGCCCGTGCGTCCGGCCTTTTCCGGCTTCCGGGACCTCCCGGAGGCTCCGGGGTTTGCCGAGGGGAAACCGGGGCACAACACGCTTCCGGGAACGTGTTTCCCGGCGGCGGGACCCCGGTCCGGGGCATCCCGGGCCGCCTCCGGACCCTCCGGTTTGCTTCCGGAGCCCCCGGAATCGACCCCTTTCCCTTTCGAATCCGGGATCTGCGACATGAAAACAGGCCCCCGGACCGGGATGTCCCGGATCATAAACCGGAACCTCCCGGCCCGGACAACCCCCGGCGGGCTTACATACGTGATATTTCCGCATCCGCTTGAAAACTTGTTGGAAATTTGGGAGAATGCGGGAATGACAGTCAGATACGGATATAACGACAAGGGTGACAATTATCTGGAAATCGAGCAGCTCATAAAGATGTTCGAGACGGCCCCCGGAACTATCGAGGTAAGGAAGGGTGAGGCCAGGGATTTGGCGCTTCTGCTTAACAGGCTCTATGCGGAAAACCAGATGTACCGGAGGGCGGGAACCTCCGGAACCTGAAACGGCCGGAATGCCCCGGGCAAAAAATGCCTTGAATTTCGCTTACAGATCCGGTATACTGGCCTTAATCAGATGGACGAGACACCTTTTCATGCTGCGGGTTTACGTTTTTCCTGCACCAGATGTTCAGGCTGTTGCCGCCATGAAGGCGGCTTCGTGTACCTTTCCGAAAGGGATCTTTCCCGTCTGGCGGAAAGGTTCGGCGCGGACCATGCCGGCTTTGTGGAAAGCTGGTGCCGCTGGGTTCCCTATGTTGCCGGGAGCGAACGCCTTTCGCTTCGGGAAAAGGCGAATCTTGACTGCGTTTTTTGGAAGGACGGGGGCTGTTCGGTTTACGACTATAGGCCCCTTCAGTGCAGGTCCTTTCCCTTCTGGGATTCGATCATGTGCTCGCCGCAGGCGTGGAAACGGATGTCCGGGGAGTGCCCGGGGATGGATTCGGGCACACTGCATACAAGAGAAGAGATTGACGGTTATCTTCGCCAGTTGGAGGATGAGTTGGTGATTGAGCGTTCCGTTCCGGCAGAGCCGCGCCCCGGGGATATATAGGTGCGGATACGTTTCTGGGGGGTTCGCGGCTCCCTGCCCGCTCCCCTGCTTGGCTCTCAGGTCAGGGAAAAGCTTGCCACGGTGCTTAGAAACGCGCGTCCCGAAGACTTCGCCGATTCCGAAAGCAGGGAACGTTTTATAAGCGGGCTTCCGCCGTGGCTTTTGGAAACGGTCGGCGGCAACACGTCCTGCATCAGCGTAGGCATTGACGACTTTGACGGGCAGATCGTCTTCGACTGCGGTTCGGGCATACGCGAGCTGGGCAATACCGACGGCGAAGGCTCCTCGCCCGCCTACCATATCTTTCTGTCCCATTTCCACTGGGACCATCTTCAGGGCCTTCCCTTTTTTTCCCCCGCCTACAGACCCTCGACGACCGTCGATTTTTACTCGCCCAAACCCGGTTTTGAGGACGACCTTTCCGGGCTTATGCGCGAACCCTATTCCCCGGTGTCTTTGAAGGACCTCTCGGCGAAAAAGAGGTTTCATCATATGGAAGGCCCTGTCGGCGTGGGGCCGGCGACCGTCTCGTTCAGAAAAATGAACCATCCGGGCGGCTCGTTCGCGTACAAGGTAAGCCACGGGGGAAGGCAGTTTATCTACGCGACCGATTCGGAGCTGGAACCCCGGGATTTTGTCACTGGCGACGATAACACGGCCTTTTTTAAAGGCGCGGACGTTATTGCCCTGGACTCCCAGTACACCCTTATCGAGGCCATCGAAAAGTTCAAGTGGGGGCACAGCCCCTACAGCATGGCGGTGGAGTTCGCCATGGCCTGGGGGATCAGGCACCTTGTTCTGTTTCACCACGACCCGTCCTCCGACGACAGAAGGCTCCATGAGATGCTCCGGTCGGCGCGCCAGTATCTTAGGCTCATCTACGGCGAGGGCATAGAGATAAGCCTTGCCAGCGAGGGCATGGAAATTGTATTGTAGAAGCAGTTTTTAGGAGAGCCAATGCCACGAGTTGTCAGACGACTAATCGGTCTTGTCGCGGCCCTAATCGCCTTTGTGCTTTTGGCCGGCGTTGCCGCGGTCGCGGTTTTCGCCTTCGGTAATTCCCCGCCCGCGTCCGTTCCGTACCCCTTTCCCGAGATCGACGGCATAACGCTGGAGAGCCGGGGCGTGTCGAGTACGTGTACCTCGGTCGTGCGCATCGAGGTTCGCCGGGGGGAGAGTGCCCAGTCCGTGGGGAACAGGCTTGAGTCGGCCGGGCTTATCCGGAACAGGTATTTCTGGAACCTTTTGGGACGTTTAAGCGGCGAGCACATAAGGGCCGGCAGTTATCTGCTGGAATTCCCGCTTAGCCAGATGGCCATACGCAACATTCTGGAGGAGGGCCGGGAGGTTCTCTTACGGGTTACCGTGCCGGAGGGGCTTACGATAAGGGAAACCGCGCTTATCATGGAAAGCGCGGGCGTTACCACGGCGCGGGAGTTCATCGCCGCCGCCACCGACCCGGAAATTATAGCCGGTTTCCGGATTCCCGCCCCCAGCATGGAGGGCTTTCTCTTCCCGGACACCTATCTTTTTCCCGCAGGCTTTCCCGCCGCCAGAATCGTGCAGACCATGGCCAACAACTTCTTTTCCCAGATCGCCGCGATTGACCCGGCCATGCCGGCCATGTCCCCGGAGGCACTGCTGCGGACGGTGGTTCTTGCCTCGATAGTCGAAAAGGAGCACAGCGTTGCCGACGAGGCGGCGGTTATGGCGGGGGTTTTTACCAACAGGATGAACATAGGCATGATGCTGCAGTCCTGCGCCACGATTGTGTACATCCTGACCGAGGTTCTGGGCGAGGAGCACGAGGAGACCATTATCCACAGGCGCTACGGGAACAGGATTTTGTACAGGCATCTTGTTATCCGCAGTCCCTTTAACACGTACATGGTCCCGGGTCTGCCCCCCACGCCGATTGCCTCCCCCGGGGCGGTTGCCCTGCGGGCCGCCTTCGAGCCGGCGCGGACCGACTACCTGTTTTTCGCGCTAAGGCCCGGCGGGTACGGCAGGCACAATTTTTCCAGAACCCTTGCGGAACATAACAGGTTTGCAAGGGCGTTTCACGATTCGCTCAGATAGGGAGCGGGCGTGGGCCGCATAGCCAAATCGACCATTCAGGAGGTACAGGAAAGGCTGGATGCCGTGGCCGTGGTCGAGGAGTACATTCGGCTGGAAAGGCGCGGCGGGGCCTACTGGGGCAGGTGCCCTTTCCACGCCGGGGGGCAGGAACGCACGCCCTCGCTGAAGGTGGATCCGGACAAAAAGCTTTACAACTGCTTCGGCTGCGAGAAGGGCGGCGGGATAATCGGTTTTGTCATGGACATGGAAAAAACCGACTATCCGGAAACGATCAGGGGCCTTGCCCGCAAGTTTGGCGTGGAGATAGCCTACGAGGAGGGGAGCCGGCGGGACGCGGCCGGGGACGAGGCGGAACATTCCCGCCGGGAGCAGCTTTTCGAGCTGTACCGTCGCACCGCGGTTTCGTTCGGCCACTTTTTGCTGGAAAGGCCCGAGGGAAAACCCGTTCTGGACTATCTTTTGTCCAGAAAGATAGACAGGGAGATGATTGTGCGTTTCAGGCTGGGCTACGCCCCTTCGGACAGAAACTGGCTGTACCGCTTTTTGCAGGAAAAGGGCTACTCAAGGGACTTTCTGGACGGGTCCGGGCTTTTCTCCGCGAACTACAAGGGGATGGCCTTTTTTTCCGAGAGGCTCATGTTCCCGATTTCCGACAGGCAGGGCCGGACGGTCGCGTTTGGGGGCAGGGCGCTTCCGGGGGCCGTGCAGTCGGACGGCAGGGAACCGCCCAAGTACATCAACAGCCGCGAGACGGACGCTTACAGGAAGGGCCAGATCCTGTACGGTCTGGATTTGGCCCTGCCGGAAATACGCAGAAGCAGGACCGCCTATATCGCCGAGGGCTACATGGACGTTATCGCGCTGCATCAGGCCGGCGTTACCAACGCCGTGGCCCCCTGCGGCACGTCCTTTACCGACGAGCAGGCCAGGGTTCTGCGCAACTGGGCGGACACTGCGGTGCTGGTCTTCGATTCCGACGAGGCGGGGCTTAAGGCCTCGGACAGGAGCATCGTTACCTGCCGCAAAAACGGCCTTGCCTGCTCGCTGGTCGCCCGGGGAAAGACCGCCGAGGGGGAGGAAATGAAGGATCCTGCCGACATTCTGCAAAAATTCGGCGCGGGAACCTTGATGAAGTCGATGCAAAACGTTACAATGGACTTTGAGTATCTTATCGTCAGGGGTAAAACGCTGTACGACACTTCCTTACCCCAGGGGAAAGCGAAGGCGCTCACCGTGCTTTACCCGTATCTGGACGCGCTTAATTCACAGACGGAACGGGATGCCTGTATAGAAGTCGCCGCCGATGCGTTGCGGGCGGACAGGGAATCGGTAAGGGCCGACTATGGGCGAAGAAAGCGTCCCGCTCAGGAGGCGGACGGCGACGCGGCCGGCCCGGAGGATGCCCGCCGCGTGGAAAAAGTGGTCCGCATGAACGACGAATTGTTCCTGCTGACCCTGGTGTCGGTCAACACGAACCTGTACGCCGAGTTCCGCGCTTCCGTGGGCATGAGGGAGATAGAGGATCCCGCCGCGAAGGAGCTTTTTGTCGCCCTTGAGGAATGTTTCATGAACGGGGAGGACGGCACCGATGCGCTTCTGGCCCGCGTGACATGGGACGGGCTTAGGGAATTCGTGGTGGACAGGGGGATTTCCCCGGAATTCAGGATAGGGGAGGCCTGCGATCCCAGAAAAATGATGGAGGACGGGATAAAGAGAATAAGGTCGAAGAAACTCCGTCGCAGGGTTTCGGAAATAGGCAGCGAGTTGCGGCTTATGGAACGGAATTTCGGCGCGGGGGACGGTGACGGCGATTTTCAGGATTTGATTGCCGAAAAGATGCGACTTGACGCCGAAATACGCGGACTGGAAGGTAAATAAGCAATGACGGATATGCACGAAAAAGTGGAAGACGGCGGGGTTTCCATGGAGGAGTCCATGGAATCGGAAGCCGGGTCGGAACCTGTTGATTGCGGCGAGGCACTGGCCGCCGAGGCAGCTCTGGATGAGTCTGTGGCGGACGGCGAACAGTCCGGTGCCCCGGAGGGTGCTCCGGAAATGGATCCCGCCGTGGTCAAGCTGTTCGAGTACGCAAAGGGAAAAAAGTCGCTTTCCTTCGAGGAGCTTTCCGACTTCCTGCCCGAACACATTACCGATGACAAGATAGAGCCCGTGCTGGCCCTGCTGGAGGCCAACGGCG
>Ga0209755_10004146_pt1 | contig 17394 bp, 13 predicted proteins | sample TergutCo191P1_FD_187301 | JGI IMG/M metagenome (GOLD analysis project Ga0209755, IMG submission 187301) | Cornitermes sp. P1 segment gut microbial communities from Petit-Saut dam, French Guiana - Co191P1 (SPAdes) (version 2) | ecosystem: Host-associated > Arthropoda: Insects > Digestive system...
TGATGTCCCCCTGCTCAATGAAAAGCCTTATGTGGACATGACGCTTTCCTATTTAAAAGCCCATGATATCCCCTTTGAAGCGGCTAATGATTATTCGCATTTTGTTATTCCGGGCGGCTCTTTATGGAAGATTCTTCCTATTATAAAGCCTGTTCCCGCGGATTTTTCATCCGCCGCTTTCCCTGCCGCCGCCGCCGCGATTACAGGCGGCCCTGTCACCTTACCCGGTCTTGACCTGCAAGACACTCAAGGGGACAAGTTTTTCTTTGAAATGCTCTCAGAAATGGGTTGCGATGTCAGTTGGAACGGCGAAAATAAGTCAATCACTGTGTCGCGGGAAGGCGCGCTTCGCGGAAAAACCTTCGATCTTAACGCAACGCCGGATTTACTCCCTGCGGCGGCGGTTACTGCGGCTTTTGCCGAAGGGGACACGACGCTTTTTAATGTCGCCAATGCGCGTATTAAAGAGACTGACCGCATCTCTGTAATGGCAGGCGAGTTGGCGAAACTCGGCGTTGACTGCACCGAATTACCGGACGGTATCGTTATTCATGGAAAAGGGAAAATCCGCCCCCTAAGCGGGGATGTTCTTATAAACGGACACGGCGATCACCGCGTTGTAATGGCTTTTTCCGTCGCCGCTTTGGGCAGCCCTGTCCCTTTCGTGATAACGACGGCAGAATCCGCTGCTGTAACATTTCCAGGTTTTTTTAAAAAGGTGACAGGGGTAGATTTTTTATCATAAATTTGAAATTTTATTTGATCTACTACATATAGTGTAGATTATTCCAGTTGACGCTATATATAGCGTAGGTGATAGGTGTATTTTTCCTTTTTTTTCTATACATATTGACGCTAAAAGATTAAAAGAGTATCATTACCTAAATTGGGTTGTTCTATACAATACCAAAAATTTAATTATTTATGGGGGTGTTTATCATGAAAAACACAAAAATGGTTATGGTTTTAATTCTTTGCATGACGTTTTTCTTCGTTTTTTCTTGCGCGTCATCGGGTGAAGGCGGGTCAGGTTTAGGTCCCGGCGTTCTTGCTACCGGCGAATGGATGGTATACAACGATGAAAATGATAAGGGCGACTCTTCAGCAGAGTTAGCTATCCTTGAAGAAGAAAGAAACGGTGAAAAAGTTACCGTTTATCATGTAAAAGGGAATGTAACAACAAAATTCCAATACGGTTTTGCAGGTTGGGGGATTAACTCAGACGAAGAAACCTTGGAACGTTTAAAAACATGTAAAGCTGTTTCTTTCTGGATTGAAGGTGACGGTCAAACATATTCCATTAAATTTAAAACCAGCAACATTACAGATTATGGATATTTTGAATATCGTTTTAACACTGAAAAAGGCGTGCCTTTGTTAATCGAAGTTCCTGTCGGTTTCTTTATGCAGCCAAGTTGGGCGGCGACAGCAAGAAGGAATTTAGGATTATGCACCGGTGTTGAATGGCAGACACATGAAAGCTGGAGAAGGGATCCAAGAGTAAATCCTTTCGAGATAAAAACTTGGGGTTTTAAAATTCACCAATAAAAAGCTTTTATACGCGGTTAAATGGAAAAAGTGATGATAAAAAAAAACCTGTTATTTTTTCTCATAATCTTCACCTTTCTTTTAACCGCGTGTACAGGTTCTTCTAACACAACTAATGAATATAAGTATAATTTTGTCCCATCCAGACCTGACGCGGTAAGGGATTATCCCCTTGATACTGTAAGCGGAAAATCTGCTTTTGATTATCTTAAAGACGAAAAAATATTAACAGGCTGGAATTTAGGTAATACCCTCGATTCTTACAGCGACGGTTTTGCAGGCGAGTCGCTTTGGGGAAACCCTTTTGTTAATCAAACATTAATGAACGGTATAAAATCCGCAGGTTTCAATATTATAAGGATACCTGTTACATGGATGGGTTATATCGGCAATGCGCCCGAACACCGTATCGCGGCAAGCCGCCTTGAACGTGTCGCCGATATAGTCGATATGGCGCATAAAGCAGGGTTAAAAGTAATTATCAATCTGCATCATGACGGTTCTACATCAAGCGAAGGCAAAGAAGAAGGCTGGCTTTCGCTCACTAAATCATATAAAAATAAATCCGAGTATAACAGAATTACCCATCAATTCGCCCGTACGTGGGATCAAATAGCCGCTTATTTTAAAAATTACGGTGATTGGCTGATGTTTGAATCCATGAATGAGATTCACGACGGAGGTTGGGGTTGGAGTACGGATTTTAAAATGTTTCCTTTTCTTCAACATGACATAATTAATAAATGGAATCAAATTTTTACAGACAGAGTGCGCGCTGCGGGCGGTAACAATGCGGAACGTTATCTGGTTCTCCCCGCTTATTGCACAATCCCGGAACAAACGCTTGCAGACTCATTTATTTTGCCGAATGATACTATAGCAGGCAAACAAATCGTTACTTTTCATTATTACGATCCCTATCAATTTGGAATTCAAGGCAGCCGGTCTGCATGGGGAACGCCTGAAGAAAAACAAAAAGTAGACAAAGATTTCGCCCCTTTTAAGGAGCGCTTTATAGATAAAAAAATTCCTGTAATTATCGGAGAAGCAGGCGCTGTTTTGCAATTGTATCCTAATGACGCTGCAATGCAAGCGCAAGCCCGCCAAAGCAGGATAGATTATATTTCACATGTATTCTCTACCGCTAAAAAATACGGATTGATTCCTGTTTATTGGGACAACGGTTCAATAAGCGGAAACGGGGAAAAATTCGGTTTGATTAATCGGGCAACAGGTCAGCCGAATTCGTCTGACAGCAGGGCTCTTATCACGGTAATGACAAATGTAGTAAACTAACTTAATCAAGATTTCGGAAATGAAGGACTTGTAGAATGGAAGAAAAACTTTCTAAACTTAAAATCGCGATTATCGTCGGTGTAATTATTATTTTTGCGGTTATTATTTTTATCGCCGCAGGAAGACAAGATGCGGATTTTTCGGAGAAATACGCCGGTTTTGATTTGAGCGGCGCAAGTACCGGCAGAACGAACATATATATCAGGTATATGGAACGTCATGAAAACGACCCTGCCGGGCAGTCAGATATCCCTATTGATATTTTTGAATGGTCTTCTGCGGAAGGCGTTTCTATACTTCAAAATTTTGAAGGTGAAGCGCGGGTTTTACGCACCGAAGAAGCCAGTTTTATTGAATATACGGTCAATGCAGAAAAAGCCGGGCTTTATAATATACATATTGAATATTTCCCGCTCCCTTCCAGGGGCATCCCGATAGAACGTGCGCTTTATATTAACGGCGAAATTCCGTTTCTAGGCGCGGACAGGCTGACTTTTCAACGGGTCTGGGGTGATGCCAATGTCAGCCGTTTTGACAATCAAGGAAATGAAATCCGCGCCGCTCAAGTTGAAAAACCGCGATGGGAAGCTTCATGGTTCAGAGATTCCCTCGGTTACATATCCGAACCGTATTCTTTCTATTTAAGAGAAGGTGTAAATACAATAAGATTCAGAGGGATTAATGAGCCGATGGCAATCCGTTCTCTTGAAATAAGAGCGCCTGTTAAAACCCAAAGTTTCCGTGATTATATTTCATCTGTAGATATAAATAAATACAGAAACAGCCGCAATAACTATATGTTAAAACTTCAAGGTGAAAGAGCGGCGCGTCGTTCAGATCCGTCCCTCTATCCGATTTACGATCGGTCTTCCGGGGCGACCGAGCCTGCCAGCGTTGCAAGGATACGCCTTAATATGATCGGAGGGCAGAGCTGGCGCGTTGCAGGGCAGTGGATCGAGTGGGATTTTGATGTGCCTGAAGATGGAATGTACAGTATTTCAATTAAGGGCAGGCAGAATTATAACCGCGGTTTTGTATCGAATCGTATAGTAATGATAAACGGCGAAGTGCTTGCAGACGAACTTTCGGCAGTTCCTTTTAATTATAATAATAAATGGGTTTTTAAAACATTAAGCGATAATGAAGGGGCTTTTTATTTCCCTCTACGATCAGGAAACAATACTATCCGTTTACAGGCAACGCTTGGCGGTATGGGTGAAATGTTAAATGTAATGGAAGAAAGCGTTTTCCGTTTAAACTCTATTTACAGAAAGATACTTGTTCTTACAGGGCCTGAACCTGATATTTACCGCGATTACCGCGTTGACTTTGTGTATCCCGAAGTAATTGAAGCGATGGAATTAGAAAGCAAAATTCTGTTTAAACTTGTTGATGATCTTACCCGCTACACAGGGGAGCGCAGCGCGCAAGCCGCGGCAACATTAACGCTTGCCCGCCAGCTTGAATTTTTTGTCAGACGGCCAGACAGAATTCCAAGGACGCTTGTTAATTTTAAATCAAACATCAGCTCTCTCGGAGATAGTTTGCTCGCTCTTTCCCAATCACAGCTTGATATCGATTATATTATTGTAAGCGCGGAAGAAGCCAAGTTACCTCCCGTAAATGAAAATTTCTTTGTTTCGTCATCACACGAGATTCGTTCTTTCTTTGCATCGTTTGTTGTCGATTACGACAGGTTAGGCGATGTTCATAAACGCGGTGATGATGTAGTTGAAGTTTGGATACTTGCAGGACGTGATCAAAGTAATATTTTAAAAGCGATGATCGACGATACCTTTACACCCTTAACAGGGATCAGAGTCAATGTTAAATTAGTCGCGCCTGATGCATTAATGCCGGCAGTTGTTGCCGGTACAGGCCCGGACATGGCTCTTACTGTACCGCAGGTTGATCCTGTAAACTATGCAGTTCGTAAAGCTGTTGTCGATATTTCAAAATTCCCCGGTTTTGATCAAATCGCAAAAGAATTACATTCCAGCGTGCTTGTACCTTTCCGATATTTAGACGGGGTTTACGGTTTGCCTGAAACACAATACTTCCATGTAATGTTCTACAGGAAAGATATTTTTGAAGAGTTAAATATAGAAATTCCCGATACATGGGAAGATTTAATAAATATTCTGCCTATCATTCAGAAAAACAACATGAATGTAGGTATCCCTTCTGTTGCAACTAATGAACAGGCTAATATCGATTTTTCAAACTTCCTTGCGCATTTATTCCAGCGCGGCGGTCAGATGTTTAATGAAGACGGTTCGCGCACTTTGTTAGACAGTGAGATCGCAATCGAAGCTTTTGATGTTTATACAAAATTTTTCACCCATTATAAAACGCCTGTAGTTTATAACTTTGTAAACCGCTTTAGAACAGGGGAAATGCCGCTCGCTTTTGCCGATTATACAAACTTCAATACACTTGAAGTTTTCGCTCCTGAGCTTCGCGGGCTTTGGGGATTTTCCAGAATGCCCGGTCTTAAAAAACCGGACGGCAGTATTAACCGTTCTGTTTCAACAGGTACGCTCGCTTCAATGATCTTTACAAATTCAAAACGCCCCGATTTAGCTTGGGAAGTTATGAGATGGTGGATCAGCGCGGATACACAGCTTAGGTTCGGGCGCGAACTTGAAAGTATTATGGGAGCGGCGGCGCGTTATCCGACAGCGAATTACGATGCATTTAAACGGCTTTCTTGGGGTTCAGAGCAAATGACGGTTCTTGACGAGCAGCGCGGCTGGACGGTAGGTGTTCCTGAAGTACCGGGCGGTTATTTTGTCAGCCGCCATGTCACAAATGCGGCGCGCCGTATTTTAAACGAGGGTATGGATACACGGGAAACCTTGTTGGATTATACTCTTACAATCAACGATGAGTTGATTAAAAAACGAAAAGAATTCGGTCTGGAATAGGGGGAAAAATGAGTCTTGCAAGGTATCTGGATAAAAGAAGAGAATCAGATGAAAGCATGGCAAGAGATATGTACAGGCATCGGGTTTGCTATATTTTTCTTGCGCCTTATGCAATAGTTTTTATCCTTTTCTTTGTCGCTCCGGTTTTAATATCTGTTTTCTTTAGTTTTACATATTTTAATATTCTGGAACCGCCGAAATTTATCGGGTTACGGAATTATATCAATCTGTTGTTAGCCGATGATGTATTTTTAATTTCAATGAAAAATACTTTTATTATGGCGGCGATAACAGGGCCGATTGGTTATATAGCGGCTTTCTTGTTCGCATGGTTTATCAACGAGCTGCCGCGTTATATACGCGCCTTTGTTACTTTGATTTTTTACGCGCCTTCAATTTCCGGCGCGGTTTATATGATTTGGGGATTAATTTTTTCCGGTGACGCTTACGGTTATATCAACGGCGCTTTGATGAGCCTTGGTATTCTTGATCAACCTGTTCTTTGGTTGACAGATCCCAAGTTCATGATGCCTGTAATGTTAGTCGTTATTTTATGGATGAGCTTAGGCGCAGGCTTCCTCGCCTTCCTTGCAGGTCTTTCTACTATTGATGTTTCTCTTTATGAAGCGGGTCTTGTGGACGGTATTTCTAACCGTTGGCAGGAACTTTGGTACATCACATTGCCCAACATGAAAGGAATGTTGATGTTCGGCGCTGTTATGGCGATTACTCAATCCTTTGGAGTTGCGGACGTTACCGTTGCATTGGCGGGTTTCCCAAGCACGGACTATGCCGTGCATACGGTTGTAAACCATCTTGTAGACTACGGTTCTATCCGTTTTGAAATGGGTTACGCTTCCGCTATAGCGACGATTTTGTTTTTTACAATGATAGTAATCAATGCTGTTATTCAGAAACTGCTTAAACGTGTAGGGTCATAAGGGGTAGATATGAAAAGAGCTAAAAAATTAATTGGCGGCAGAAGATTAAACCGTTCCTTCGGCGGTGATGCGTTTATTATTGTAATCCTCACTCTTTTTGGTTTATTCTTTGCCTATCCGCTTGTTTTCGCAATCAATAACGCATTCAAACCGATGAACGAAATTTTCCTCTTTCCGCCCCGTCTTTTTGTACAGCGTCCTACAATGAACAATTTTCAAGACCTATTTATTTTAATGAGCAAATCTTGGGTTACATTTTCCCGTTATATTTTTAATACGGTATTCATTACTGTTGTCGGCACTGCCGGATTAATTATTATTGCATCAATGGGCGCGTTTGTAGTTTCAAAATATAAATTCCCGGGTTCAAAAATTTTCTTTCAAGGCGTAATCATCACACTTATGTTCTCCGGTTATGTTACCGCTATCCCTAACTATCTAGTTATGGCAAGCCTCGGATGGGTAGATACATATCTGTCTGTTATTGTCCCCGCTTTTGCAATGCCTATGGGATTCTTTTTGTTGAAGCAGTTTATAGACACAATACCCGATACGCTCCTTGAAGCGGCCAAAGTAGACGGCGCAAAGGAGTTCCGAATTTTTATTTGGATAGTATTACCGATGATAAAACCTGCATGGCTGACTGTAATGATCTTTTCTGTTCAAAACTTATGGAATACAAGAGCTTCTAATTTTATTTATTCCGAACAATTAAAAACTTTGCCTTATGCGCTTGGGCAGATAATTACAGCGGGTATTGCGCGTGCAGGCGTAGGAGCTGCGGTAACGCTCTTTGTTATGATCGTTCCGCTTGTAATGTTTATTTTCGCTCAGAGCAATGTTCTGCAGACGATGGCAAATTCGGGGATAAAAGAATGAAAAAAATATTCTATTTGTTTGTTTTACTCGCTCTTTTTTCAACGTTCAGTTTATTGTATGCAGCGCCGACAAATTACACTTACAATTATGACTTTTGGCTTGAGCAGGTAGCTTCACCTGACGCTTACCATGTAGGCGCTTATATTCTTGGAACAACTTTAGGTATAGGTCACTTCAGAGATCCGCAGGGGCTTTATATCCGCGATAACCGTATTTACATCTGTGATTCTGGAAACAACCGTATTATTAAAATTGAAGTGCTGGAAAACGGCGAATATCATGTAGCGGAAACAGTTTCTTCTGTAAGAATTAACGGCGAAGAATCATCTTTTAATTACCCAATGGATATTTTTGAAAATAGAAACGGCGATCTTTATATAGCCGACACAAATAATAACCGTGTGTTGAAACTTGATTTTGACTGGAATTTTATTTCCACAGTTGAAAAACCGGATGATGAAAGTTTAGGGGATTTTACAGATTTCCTTCCTGTTAAATTAGTTGTAGATTTTGCAAACCGTCTTTTTGTTCAAGCGCGTAACGTTAATAAAGGGCTTATGGAATTTGACAGCAGAGGCGAGTTCTCCGGTTATATGGGGGCAAATAAAGTTTCTGTAAAGATTATGGACTATGTATGGAAACTTCTTTCCACTCAAGCACAAAGAGAGAGGATGGATTTATTCATACCTACCGAATACAGCAATGTCGCGATGGATAAGGATGGGTTTATTTATGCGTCAAATTCAACAGGGCAAACTGAACCTGTCCGGCGGCTTAATGCGATGGGGCAGGATATTCTTATCCGTAACGGATATGAAAAACCGGTCGGCGATTTAGTTGTTGGAATAGCAGGGGGAATAGCAGGGCGTTCCCGCTTTATTGATGTAGTCGCTTTTGACAACGACTCTTATGCTTGTTTTGACAGGACTCGCGGGCGCATTTTTATGTATGACTTTCAGGGAAATCTTTTATACGCATTCGGTGGTGTGGGTAACCGCGAAGGTTCTTTCCTTCAGCCTACAGCTCTTGACAGGATGGGTTATTCATTATTTGCCTTGGACTCAAGATCGGGCGCTCTTACACGTTTTGATTTAACAGGTTACGGGGCATTAATTAATAAAGCTTTGGATGAATACAAAGCGGGGCGTTATGAATTATCTGCGGTAGTATGGGAAGAAGTTTTAAAAATGAACGGAAATTATGATCTTGCTTATATCGGTATCGGACGTGCGGCTCTTAGGCAAAAGGAATTCCAAAAAGCTATGAAATATTACAAGCTTAAACATTTCCGCGAAGGTTACGGGAAAGCTTTCCAATTGTACCGTAAAGTATGGATGGAAGAAAATCTCTGGAAGATACTTTTAATTTTGGGAATTGTTATTTTTACCCCGCTGATTATCAGACATTCAATTAAGCTTTACAAGGAGATCAAAGAAGCATGAGATACCTTTTGCAAAAACCCTGGTGGGAACACCTTGGAAAAACTCTTCGATATTCATTGTATGTTATTACACATCCGTTAGACGGCTTTTGGGATTTAACTCATGAAAAACGCGGTTCTCTGGGGGCGGCAAATGTAATTATCGCATTGGCTGTTATTGTAGAAGTGTTGCGTTTAACGTTAACAAATTTTCAATTTGTTTCCATTAACATGGAATATTTTAATTCGGTTATTGTCGCATTGCGTATTCTTTTACCTGTCGGTTTGTGGACTGTAGCAAACTGGAGTCTTACAACTCTTATGGACGGAAAAGGCAGAATGTTGGAAATCTATATGTCTGTTTGTTACGCGCTAACTCCGTATGTAATAATTAACGCGATTATGATTGTTTTAAGCCAATTTATCACCTTTGAAGAAGGCGCGGTTTATTGGGTGCTTGCTGGTTTTGCAGCTCTTTGGACAGGGGTATTAATTCTTGCTGCAATGATGATGGTTCATGATTACAGCCTCCTTAAAACAGTTCTTTCCAGTTTACTGACTGTTGTAGGAATGGGGGTAATGGTCTTTATCTTTGTAATATTTTTCAGTCTTATCAGCGATGCGGTTGCATACTTTGTATCGCTATATAAAGAAATTATGTTCCGGTTGATATAGGGGGTCGCGGTGAAAAAAACACAAACGAAGTTTGCAGTTTTGCTGATATTAATTTTTCTCACATTATTCGTTGCTGTTTCCTGTAATACAAGAACATCCAGACCAAAACCGGTAATGATTTATGAATTCCTTGACAGCAGTAAAGATGATGTTCTTTTGGAAAATGCGTATTTATCATTACGCTTTTTCCCTGAAACTGCAGGATTTATTCTTACAGATAGAGCGACCGGTGTTGAATGGCGATCAAATCCCGCCGATCCTTCAAGTGACAGATTGGCAGATGTTATAACAACGCAGATCATGGAATCCCAGTTTGCTTTGGATTATGCCGATACTTCCGGCATCGGTATGAATTTGCAATCCGGTCTTTACAGTGTTGCGCGTGAAGCTTATGAATACGAAGTTGTAAACGGTGTTCTTGAAGTTCGATATACAGTAGGGGATCTTGCACGCAGTTACCGCATTCCTCCTGCAATGGAAGAAATTAGAATGAGTTCTTATCTTGATCTTATGGAATGGGAAGAACGCGGGATTGTTGAAACCACATACCGTCTTTATGATATTAATAATCTTCGTATGAGCGATGACAGAACACAGCTTTTATCTGATTATCCTGATTTAAAAGAAGTAAAGTTGTGGGTGTTACGCGCAAATGCGCCTGATTACATGAAAGAAATAGCGGAAGAAAGCTTTAAGTCTGTAGGTTACACTATGGAAAATTACGTTGAAGATTCTATGCGTTATGAGCTAAAAGGCGAATCTGTAAGACCAGCGTTCAGTCTGACCTTACGTTATATTCTTGATGGAAAATCTTTGGTGGTTAACGTACCTTTTGATAAAATTGGATACCGTCCCGCTTACCCGATGACTCAATTTGCGCTCTTGCCGTTTATGGGTGCGGGTAATATAGAAGACAGCGGATATATGCTGGTACCGGACGGCAGCGGCGCGCTTATTAACTTTAATAACGGAAAGCAAAACCAGCTTCCTTACAGTATTAATATATACGGTTGGGATGAAGCGATGCCTCGCGACGCTGTAATTAGCGATAATAAAGCTTTGTTCCCTGCATTCGGCATTCATAAAAACGGTGCTTCGCTCTTTTGTGTAATAGAAGAAGGTTCTGCTTATGCCAGTGTCCGTGCAGATGTTTCCGGCAGGAACAGTTCATGGAACAGGGTCTATCCGATTTTTGATATGGTTCACGGCGCAATGATGGATATTGCAGAACGTAACCAACGCGCTGTTTATCTTTATGAAGCGTCCCTCCCCGCAGGAGAGAGCATTACATTGCGTTATACGCCATGCGCCGTTCCAGGTTATGTAGGTATGGCAAATGAATACCGTTCATGGCTCATGGAAAAATACCCTGTTCTTAAATCAAGACGAGTATCAGGAGGTTTCCCGATTGCTGTTGAAGTAATAGGCGCTGTTAATAAAACACAGCACCGTCTCGGGTTTCCGCTTGATTTACCCTTGAAACTTACATCTTACAAAGAAACTGAAGCAATGGTTAATAATTTTGCCGATTTTGGATGGAAAAACGTGCATATAAAAATGAACGGCTGGTTTAACCGCAGCGTTGATCATACAGTGCCTTCTAAAATCAAATTAATTAATGAACTCGGCAGCAGAAGAAGTTTTAAACATATTATTGATTCGGCAGAGAAAAATAATTATACAGTTTATCCTGAAGTTGATTTTATGTTCATGAGAGATGTCGGATTATTCAGCGGATTTAATCTTTACAGCGATGCAGCCCGTTTTGTGAATCGTGAACGGGTACAGCGTTACCCTTATAGTTTTATCTGGTTTGGAGAGCGGACTCAATGGGGAAAAATAAATTATCTTGCACGTCCTGCAACGACAGTCAGATTGATTAATAATTTCTTATCCAAAGCGGAAAAATTTGGAATTAAAAATATTGCTTTTAGAAATATGGGTTCAAAATTAGCAGGCGATTATCATGAAAGAAGGCATGTCAGCAGGGAAGCTTCTATGAAAATGCGTCAGAAAGAATATGATTTAATCCGACAGGCAGGAAAAGAAATTCTTGTTCATACAGGATATGTTTATTCTTTACCTTGGGCTTCTATAGTTACCGATATGATTATTGACGATCAGAGCTTCGGTATTACCGATACATCAATTCCTTTCCTTCCGATAGTGTTACACGGTATATTGCCTTATACAGGAAGGGCGATTAATCTTGCAGAAGATTACACTTTGAATCTGATGAAAACAATTGAAAGCGGCGCAGGTTTATATTTTAGTTTTATGTCTGAAGAAACCGCTGAGTTACAAGAAACGAAATTCAGGCAATTTTACGCAAATGAATATGATAAATGGGTTGGAGATGCCGATAAATTATACAAAAAATTTGTTTCTGATTTCGGGCATCTTTATAATCAATTGATTGTAAATCATGAAGTATTAGGAAACGGCGTAACAATAACCATGTACGAAGACGGAACAAGGGTTATCGTAAATGCAAGTGACAAAGCTCATACTTATAACGGTAATATTATTAATTCTTATAGTTATGTTGTGCAGAGGTAGGAGGTATAATGTATTTTATTAAAAAAGATAACAAGTTATCATTAACCCTTGAAGGCAAAAATGCGGTAACAGGTTATTTATTTTTACTTCCATTTATTATTGGATTTGTCGCTTTTATGTTTTTTCCTATTATCGAATCTCTTCAGATGGTATTCAGCGATGTCAGGATCGATACTGAAAAGCAAGGGTTTTCAATGCAATCTGTCGGTCTTGCAAATTTAATCAGGGTTGTTGCAATAGATCCGGAGTTTAACAGATTTCTAGTTGAAGAGATCGGACGTATGCTTTTAATAGTTCCTGCGATTATAATTTTCAGTTTGTTTGTAGCGTTAATTTTAAATCAGGAATTTAAAGGCAGAGGTATAGTACGGGCTATTTTCTTTTTACCGGTAATTCTTTCTTCCGGTGTTATGATAGGGCTTGAAACCAACAACTCGCTTTTAAACAGCATGGCAGATATTATCAAAGAAGGTAACTTGATGAAATCCTCTATCACTAAAGTGCTTGAGGATATTCTTGTTGCCGAAGGCGCTGCAAGTGATTTTATGGGTTATATTTTCCGTATTATCAATCAGATTTACGATATCGCTATGGCTTCGGGTATTCAAATAATAATCTTCTTATCCGCTCTTCAAACAATCCCGCCGAGTATGTTTGAAGCTGCAAAGATAGAAGGCGCGACAGCTTGGGAATGTTTTTGGAAAATTACTTTCCCAATGGTCAGCTCTTTAATTCTTGTCAATATCGTTTACAGTGTTGTTGATTACTTTATCAGGACAGACAACCGGGTTATGGAAAAAATTAATTTAACCACTTTAAGAATGTTGAATTTTAGTTATGGAACCGCAATGGCATGGGTTTACTTCCTTGCCGTAATCTCAATAATCGGAATAGCAATGGCAATAATTTCCAAGAGGGTATATTACTATGAGTGATGATATTTACACCGACAAAGAACGAACCGCAAATTGGGGTAACATTTCACGCAACTACCATCAAAAGAAAAAAATACTTGATATAACTTTTAAAATTTGCCGTACAATTCTGCTTTTTGGAATGTGCTTTTTAATTATTCAACCGTTGTTAGATAAATTAAGCGTTAGTTTTATGGCAGAACAAGATTTATATGACAGCACTGTAATAAGTATCCCGCGGAATTTTACAACAGGAAATTACAGAGTTGCATCCCAATTAATTAATTTTTGGCCCGCGCTTTTTGAAACATTTTTTATTGTTACAATCAGTTCGGTTTTACAAATAGCAGCTTGCACTCTTGCGGCTTACGGTTTTGCAAGATATAAATTCCCGTTAAAAGGTTTTTGGTTCTTTTGTGTTATGCTTATCATTGTAATTCCGCCGCAAACTATTATGGCATCGCTTTATTTAAATTTTCACTTTTTTGATATATTCGGCATAATCCGCTTGATAACGGGAGAACCTGTCAATTTATTAAACAGTGTCTGGGGCTTTTGGTTGCTCTCTGCTACCGGTATGGGTCTAAAAAGCGGTTTATATATTTTTATGTTAAGGCAGTATTTTAGAGGGATGCCGAAAGAACTTGAAGAAGCGGCATGGGTAGACGGATGCGGAAAATTTAAAACTTTTATTCAAATTATGCTTCCAGATGCAACTCCGATGCTTACTTCCTGTTTCTTATTCTCCTTTGTTTGGCAATGGACAGATTCATTTTTTACGTCATTGTTTCTTACAAATTATAGGATGCTGTCAAGCGGAATCGGAGCGATAGCCGAAAGGGTTACTCAATGGTGGGCGGCGACAAACTCAGTTACTGGAGCCGGTGTCGCTTCGACAGCTCCTGTCGGTTATGTTCAGACTATGATAGCAACAGGTATGCTGATGTGCCTTGCTCCTTTAATTATTCTGTATTTGATAGCGCAAAAAGCGTTTGTCGAATCCTTGAGTCAGACCGGTATAAAAATGTAACCCAAAGGGTATTTTTTGGGTTTATTATATATGGTTTCAATGCGAAAACCGCGTTGCGGTTAGCCACAAAGTGGCATAGCGCTTGAGATAATAAATTTATGGAGGAAGAAAATGACAAAGAAAAAAACTTTGATTGCATGTCTTTTACTCGCAGTGATGTTCTTTAGTGTAGTTTCTGTATTTGCGCAGGCGGTGCCTACCGCTCCTACCGCAGTCAAAAACACGCTCAGAGGGATGAACATTGTAATCGGAAACTGGTGGTCGGATTATGATCCTAACACATATAGGCCCAGAAACGACTATGAAGAAAGACAACTTGATTACAGAAAAAGGTTGGTCAGGGACTATGCTTTTACTATGCAGAATAAAAATATAGCTAGCTGGAATGAAATGGCGCAAATTGCAGCTACTTCAATCATGGCTGGAAGGCCGGCAGCTACAGTATTTTTAATGCAGCCGGACTGGGCTCTTGCATTATACCGCCAGAACCTGCTTTATCCTGTAGGAAACCGTTCTCCAGGAACCGGAAGATCCTTCTGGAACGATGTTAAACCTGTTGAATGGAACAGATCTGTAATGGATGCATTCTGTTTTAATAGAAGAAATGCCAATGAATTCTATGCTTTTGCTGACGGTTACGGCGGAAGCCAACATGCCGCTGTAGTATTCTTTAATAAAAGATTATTCAGGGAAGCCGGACTTAACGAAAACATTCTTTATGATTTACAGAGAGATAATCAATGGACATGGGCAAAATTTCTTGAAATTTGCAAACAGCTTACAAGAGACACAAACAATGACGGTATTCCCGATGTATACGCAATGCCGGCAGACCTTTCCACAGAAATTCTTGACGCTCTTGTTTCAAGTAACGGAGCTATGTATGTTAACAAGAATGCAAGAACCGGATTGTTAGAAAATGTTTCCAATTCCCCCGCATTTGTCGAAGCTGTCAGTTTTTACATGAGGCTTAGAGATGAAGGCGTTATGAAGCCGAAACCGCCGGGAGATAACACCCCGTGGAACTGGCACATTCCTGAGTTTAACGATGGAAGAGTTGCAATGCGTATTGATCAGCAATATTTAGCGACTAACGATCTCCGCAACATGAGGGATGACTGGGGTATGGTGCTTCCTCCCAAAGGTCCGAGAGCGACAAAGAGATATATCGTATTTAATGATGAAAATGTAATGGTAATTCCAAATGTTAGAGGAAGATCTGCTGCAGAAATAGATGCAATTCTTTGGGCGGTAAAAGCATGGGTAACTCCTGTTGATGATAACTGGAAGCTTGCAGAATATTCTAACTACAGAGACAGAAGAGCTGTAGATGAAACTATGGCTTTAATCCGCGATCAATCCCTGTGGCAATGGAAATACCACCTCCATGTCCCCGGACTTAACCGCGGTCATATCGCCTGGCAAATTTGGCATCATGACGGCGAACCGGCTCAGTTAATAGAAGCTGTTTCACAATCATGGAACAATCTTATTTCAGACGTTAATAATAATAACATCGATTAATATTATGAAAAATATCATCGTTAACGGAAACAGTTTGCCGAATATTCCATGGGAAGACAGACCTGCCATCAGCGACCCAAAAAAGGAGCGCGTTTCTTTGGAAACACCGATGTGGCGGTATTCGAAAAATCCGATTATTCCCAGGGATTTAACATTAAGGTCTAACAGTATTTTTAACAGCGCGGTAGTGCCGTTTAAAAATGAATTTGCAGGCGTTTTCCGTTGCGATGATACGTCGCGTCATATGGACATTAACGCGGGGAGAAGCAAGGACGGAATCAATTGGGTTATTGATGATGAACCTATCAAGTTTATTAAAGATAATCCCGACATTCCTGATTCCGATTACAAGTATGATCCTCGCGTAATTTTTATAGAAGACCGTTATTACTTAATTTGGTGTAACGGTTATCACGGTCCTTGCCTCGGCTTGGGCTATACTTATGATTTTGAAAAATTTTATCAAATGGAAAATGCGATGATGCCGTTTAACCGCAACGGCGCGCTTTTCCCCCGCAAAATAGGGAAAAACTATGCTATGTACAGCCGCCCAAGCGATTCAGGGCATACCCCCTTCGGTGATATAGTTTATTCAGAAAGCCCAGATCTAATCTACTGGGGAAAACACCGCCATGTAATGGCGCCCTGCGGCGGTTGGCAAAGCACCAAAGTAGGAGCCGGTCCCTGCCCGATTGAAACTTCAGAAGGTTGGCTCGTGTTTTATCACGGTGTATTAACAAGCTGCAATGGTTTTGTTTATTCCTTCAGCGCCGCATTAATGGACTTAGAAAAACCCTGGAAAGTAATCGCCCGCCCCCGCCCGTATATTATTAACCCGCGTGAAATCTACGAACTAGCAGGCGATGTCCCCAACGTCACTTTCCCTGTCGCCTCTCTTGTTGACAAAGACACAGGCAGAGTTGCAATCTATTACGGCTGTGCCGACACGGTAACAGGACTGGTATTCGGCAAGGTTGACGAGATTGTCGATTGGGTTTTGGCACATCAAATATGAATGATGTAGAAGAATTTGGTGACATACACTGGGTGATTTGTTAAAATTCTAAAATCCCTTGTTAAAAGAGCAATATTAATGCTATATTAATGTGTAGGGGAAATTAATGGCAGCCTGTAAAGTAAAGCTCGTTCAAACGACGGAAATAAAAGACAGAAAAATACTTCACGATGTAATTGCAGAGATCCGCCGCAAACCGACAGCGGCAGCCATAAAGCGTCATAAGGAACAAGAAGAAGACCTCATGAGGCTTCTTAAAAAATGAATTCCCGTATTGCTATAAGCCATAAAAACGGCAGTACATTATTCTATTTCGATCAACTAGAATGTAACACACAATTAAATAGTTTTTCATGCGTTTTTGATGAATATAATAATTATTTTTATGAAGATGCTCTTCGTTCTCAAAACGATCATATCGCTCTGACATGGCTGCTTTGTGAAAGAAAAAGCAAAGAAATTATTTCCTATATGTCTCTAATTGCAGATGCCATAAAATTATCTGCAACCGAGAAAGAACTGCACAATCTTAATTATCCTTTTAAAACAATACCGGCAATAAAAATAGCAAAACTTGCAGTCTCACAATTAGCGCAAATCAAATACAAAGGAATTGGAACATATATGATTGATAAAGCTTCAGGACTCGCCAGAATTTGCAACCGC
>Ga0209755_10004147_pt1 | contig 17390 bp, 13 predicted proteins | sample TergutCo191P1_FD_187301 | JGI IMG/M metagenome (GOLD analysis project Ga0209755, IMG submission 187301) | Cornitermes sp. P1 segment gut microbial communities from Petit-Saut dam, French Guiana - Co191P1 (SPAdes) (version 2) | ecosystem: Host-associated > Arthropoda: Insects > Digestive system...
AGCAAAACGCAAACAACAGAAGCCTTTCTTATAACGATTACAACGATTTGAATGAACAAGGCTACAACGGTTCTGCCGAAGGTCATCGCGCTTGGGCGCTTGTGAATTTGATCATGTGTGTGGTTGGCGCAGTACTCGGCTTGGTTGCCATTATTCTCGGAGTGCTTCGTGCTAGAGACGAACGCGACCAAGAATACAGAGCGCAAAGAGAACGCGACCAGCGTGTTGCCTATACAAGCACCCCGCCACGTCAAGATTCAAATTGGGAAAGATACTATAAAGAAGATAAAAAGAGAGCGGCCAAAAGAACAAGGCTCATCTGGCTTGCTTTAAGTGTTCTTGCGGGTATCGCTGGGGTGGTTGTATTCATCCTGACTGAAAACATGAAATACCCCATGATTCTTGTCGACTGGTGGACAATTCTTAACGGTGTCATTTTATTGATAGGTGCTCTTGCGACCGTTCTAGTTCCAATGCGTCGGAAATATGACGAATACCATGAAGAGGGGGAAAGGTATGAAACCAATAGCGAGGTTCAGGCTACGCAAGCTTATGCATCCTAGCTTTTAAGGTCAACTTGGTAAGCGACGGTCTTTGCTTCCTCTTTTCATGATAAACCTGCCGGGCTTTGCGCTCGGCAGGTTTTTTCTCAAGACGTTTCGGGCGATACTTTTGCTTTGATTGTGCTACCATAAGTAACCAAAGTAAACGCAAAAAATGAGGAGTTGAGTCCGATACTTCCTGAAGAACAAATGCATATAATCAAGTCGGGAACATCGCAAATTGTTCCCGAAAGTGCTCTGCTTGAAAAACTGAAATGCGGGGCTCCCCTTAATATAAAGCTCGGGGTTGACCCAACTGCTCCCGATATTCATCTGGGTCATGCGGTGCCCTTGCGCAAGTTGCGCACCTTTCAAGACCTCGGTCATCGCGTCACGCTTATCATCGGCGACGGAACAGCACTGATTGGCGATCCTTCGGGGCGCAATTCAACGCGTCCGCAGCTTACGCTCGCAGAAATCAGGGAAAATGCCCAGACTTACGTCGACCAAGCATTCAAAATTCTCGATAGGGAAAAAACCACGCTGGTGCACAATTCCGATTGGTTGCTTCCGTTAGATCTCGAAAAGCTTCTCGCGCTCACTTCGAACTTTACGGTCGCGCGCATTCTTGAGCGCGACGATTTTCAGAAACGCTACACCACTAATCAGCCTATCAGTCTGCACGAATTTCTGTATCCCGTCATGCAAGCATACGATTCTGTGGTGATTGAATCAGACCTTGAACTAGGCGGCACCGACCAGTTGTTTAATCTGCTTGCAGGGCGCGAACTGATGGAAAAAATGGGCAGTGAACCGCAAGTTTGTCTGACTTTGCCTCTTCTTGAAGGTACCGATGGCGTGCAGAAGATGTCGAAAAGCTATGGCAACTACATCGGGCTTACCGATGAGCCTGCCGATATGTTTGGCAAGGTTATGTCAATCCCCGATGAAATCATGGTGAAGTATTACCGACTGGCTTCTACGTTTACGGTCGATGAAATCGATGCGATTGAAGCGGGGCTTGCCGATGGCAGTCTGCATCCAAATAAAGTAAAGCGTCAGTTGGCGCAAAATATCGTTGCCGCCTATCATGGCAGTTCTGCGGCGCAAGCTTCAGAAGAAGCGTTCGATCTCGTGTTCAAAAAGGGCGAAATGCCGGAAGATATTTCGGAAGTCGCTTACGATTTATGCCCCAACGAAGAAGGACTTGTGTACTTAGCGAAGCTTCTTGCCGATGTTGGTCTTGCCGCTTCCGCAGGAGAAGCACGCCGCTTGATTGACGGCGGTGGAGTAAAAATCAACGGGGAAGCACTTGCGGCAAAAGCCTACAATGTCGAACCAGGTCTTCTAAAAGATGCGGTCGTACAAGTTGGCAAACGTAAATTCATCAGGTTAGTTTCGTAAACGAAAAATATCTGTCGGTTGCTTTCGCAACCCCCTCATGTCATTCTGAGGCGTGGTATGTCATTCTGAGGCGAAGCCGAAGAATCCATAGATCCTTCGACTCCGGGTGCTTCGCACCCTCCGCTCAGGATGACAAAAGAGTGGTATGTCATTCTGAGGCGTGGTACGTCACCCCTCCTCCCTTATGTCATTCTGAGGCGAAGCCGAAGAATCCATGGATCCTTCATTTCATTCAGGACGACAAGGAGGGTAACATTCGGACGACAAGAGAGCTACTCAGTTTCAGACAAAACGAAACTGATAAGTTCTTGCTTGCTGTGAAGGCTGAGTTTCTTGTAGAGGTTTTTCGTGTAGGACTTCACGGTGTTTTCAGACAAATACATGGTTTCTGCAATATAGGGTTTGGAGCGACCTTGGCAAAGAAGTTGCATTATTTCAAGCTCTCGCTTGGTAAGGTCGTATTGGTTAGCTAAAGCATTGCAGGAAGATTCAATCTTCCCCTGTTCTTCTGCAAGGGGGATATACCTATTTAAGTCGAAAAGGATACCAGTGGCCGCCGGGACACGCTGGGGAAGAAAGAAAGCTAAAGCTGCAATGGCAACAAAAAACAAGATTGCCACTACTTCGCTGCTTAAAGAATAGATATTGTTGGCAGCAATCAAAAATCCTGTACTCCAATCAGTCACCGAATAAGCCATTTCGCTGACTATGAAAAGAATGTATGGAGGGAAAAAGCTTCGCTGAGACAGGTCTACCACAGCTATTAAAATAAGCATATGGGCAATTTGGAAAGATGCTCCCGTGAAAACCTGCACAATTTGACTTGTTCCGAAAAAAGCAAACATAACCAAAGCAAAAGCAAGGCAGGCATAAAGATAACTCCACAATCGGTTGTATTCAAGGGTTCCCTTGCGAATAAAAACATACCAAAGCAAAAAGCAGGCAAAGCCAATATTAATACCCTGAGCAAGAAAGGAAAGTTCTGAGGAGTAACCATAATGACCTGCAAAAATAGTGGTTACTGCATCAAGAAAGCCCCATAATAGCAAGAAAACTACTATTGCCACCCCTAGTCGCCAAAGAGACTTGAGAGCCTTGAAAGACAGATGTTTTCTCACAACCACTGTTTTGCCTGCTGGCACAGCTCGTATCATCAATGCTGACATAAGAGGTAACGCAACCACCAGCACTATGAAGTGATCCACCAGCACAGACATGAGCATTTTTAAAAGTGAAGTCATTACCAGGCCAACAAGGAATGCCTGCAGTACTTTTTCGACTGTGGTCTCAAGGAACCGCCCCCACCATCTAAGAAATATATAAACTTGGCCAAAAGCAGCTAAAGTAAAGCACGCAGCAAGAATTAAGGGTGACCAGGTAGAAGTAAGAAGAAGGAAGAAAATGCAAGCCAAGTTGGCAGAAGATAGTCCTGCTACCACCCAATCGAAGCCTTTCTGTGGTGCTTCAAAGTTCTTAAGAGAAAGGATTAAAAGAACAAGAAGGGGGATAAACAAAAACCCTGGGTAGTTCAACCAGGGAAGATCAGAAGCCAAGTCTTGGGTCTTTACGATAATCCAGTGTCCATATAGGTAAGGTACCCAAAACCCTGCAGAAAGAAATATTGTTCCTCGTATGTCACTCACAGCTGCTCTACATTTCGTTGGTGTTTGCTTGATTCATTATATAGCGAGAAAGGGCCCTAACACCATAAATGCAGAAGCCCTTTTCCCATTTGCTATTATGTATTACCGAATTTTTCCCGTTAATACCAAGTTTCTCTCAAGTTCTTTACCTTGAAATCTGCCAGACTACGCAAGCTCGCTTAGAGGCTTTTGACATAGTTTGCGGCATGTTTTGCAGATGTTCTACCGCTATTAATGCTGTTTGCGCAGGCCGACCCAGGAGTACTGATGGTATAGGTGCAGTTGTAAAGCATGCAACCATCAACACCAGCTATATACAGCCCAGGAATTTTTTCCTTCTGAACAGTGAGCGCCTCAAAGTTATTGGTAACACAAATACCACCAATAGTTGCATTTGCCATTATGGTAACCTCGAAACTATAAAAAGGAGCTTTGTTGAGAGCCGTAAGGAATTCCTTGGGCTTTCCAAAGCTTTCATCTATTCCTGTTTCGCAATAGTGGTTGTACTCATCAATGGAAGCTTTCAGATTTGCGGGGTCAATTCCTTGGAGCTTTGCAAGCTCTTCGATGCTGTCTGCTTTGTGGAAGCAACCAGGGTAATCTCGAAGCAATGCTTCAAAGCCTTCTGCCATATCAGGATCAGAATTGTATTTAGTGTCCACGTAGTTCTGATCAAAAATTTGGTAGTGAGCTTTTACAAACTTACGAGGGGCATACATAATTTCATCGGGATTTTCTGCCCTTACTGCTTCATTCGCAAAACGCAGACCATTTTCTTCAACCCAAACGGTACCAAAGGGAGCTTGGGTAAGAGGGCCTCTCACGGTACGGAAGTTCAGCTTATCAGTAATCATGAGGGTATGGGTTTGGGCTGAAGTGCCACAGGGAAAGCCAGCAGGGATTACAGAACCTTCAATACAGGGCAAGGGGTATTTTTGAGCACCCAAAGCTTTTGCCATCATGACCCCATCTCCAACACGTGAGGTTATCTGTGCGCTTTCAATGCTTGCCTGAGAAACCTCGCCTGCCCGCAGATTCATGTGTTCGCTGAGCAGGTCTTCGTTGCCAACAAATCCACCTGCGCAAAGAATAACTGCTTTTGCATTAATTTGAACATAGGATTCATCATTGAGTTGAGCAAAAAGTCCAACAACTTGACCATTGTTAACAATAAGCTCTTTTGCCTGGGTTGCCATCATGATTTCCACACCGTTTTCCAGAGCTTTTTTCTCCATTTGAGACACATAGCCATCACGGGCGTGGCCATCTTTGAACCAATGGAAGGTGTGAGTTTCGCCGGTAGGCATATAGCCGTCAACTACTCCCGAAAATTCAACCCCATTGTCTAAAAGCCATTGATAGTTTTCGGCTGAATTAGAAATAAGGGTTTTCCAGCTGAGGCCACTTGCGGCATATCCTGCTTTTCTTAATTCGTGGGTAAGAAGTTCGACCCTATCAATCTTAATCCCTTTTTCTTTTTGCGCCACAGAATCAACGGCAAAAATTCCTTCAACACCAGCTCCAGCACCACCAACTGCTCCTGTTGCTTCAAGGGCAATAACTTTGCCGCTTAACTCTGAGGCCTGAACAGATGCTGCAAGACCAGACATTCCAACACCTACCACGACGATATCGCAATCCTTGGTGTCGCTTACCTTATATTGAGACTTTTCTGCCTCTGGCTTCTGGGATTCTTTTTCACTACTACAAGCTACCACGGCACCCATAGCCAAGGTTGATAAACCAGCAATGGTTGCACCTTTTATGAATTCTCTACGTCCTACTTCCACTTTTTACTCCTTTTCTCAGTTTGCGTCTTATTTACTCAAATAAGTTGTTTATTAAAGTAAGTTATTCGCGCAAGCAAATTTACTGTTTCAATAATATGAAGAAGTCTCCTAAATAATCTAGTACCCGAATCAGGGGTATTTCTCCATACCCCCTTTGCACCCTAAAAGGGTGTAGTCTTTTATTCGTGCTTTTTTGTCATTCTGAGGCGCAGTATGTCATTCTGAGGCGAAGCCGAAGAATCCATAAACTATCTGTCGGTTGCTTGCGCAACCTTCCTAAATCACACTTCGTTCGCTATTGCTCACTCCGTTATGGGTCCTTCGACTACGGGTGCTTCGCACCCTCCGCTCAGGACGACAAGAGGGCTGCTCATTTACTGCCTCATGTCATTCTGAGGCGAAGCCGAAGAATCCATGGATCCTTCGCTAGCGCTCAGGATGACATGCCCACTCAGGATGACATGGGCGCTCAGGATGACATGCCCACTCAGGATGACATGCCCACTCAGGATGACATGCCCACTCAGGATGACAGGGGAGGAACTTCAGGATGACAATGGGACACAATTGCCTAATTGTTGCATAAGACATTTCCTGAGCTGCTCTTTTTTAACGTTGCGGATGATATAATCAACGTAGTCAGCACTTCTTTTGATGTGCCGAAGCGTGTCTTGATTCGTGGGCTTATTTAAGCGAACATAAAGGAGCACTGTTGTGAACCTTTCCCATTTGTATTACTTCACAAAGCTAGCTGACCTTCAGCATTACAACAGAGCAGCAAAAGAGCTCTATATTAGCCAGCCATCTCTTACGCACGCAATTAAAGCACTCGAAAATGAATTGGGGGTCTTGCTATTTGAAAGAGTGGGAAGAAGGGTAGTGCTCACTGAATTTGGCCGTAAGTTTAGCGAATGCGTAACACGAGGGTTGCGAGAAATAGAAAATGGTGTTTCGCTCGCAAAGGAACACCGGGGCACTTTTGGCGGAAAGGTGAACGTAGGCACCATTATTACGGTGCAAGGAGATTATCTTCCCGCTCTCATCCACGCCTACCAAACCACCTATGGAGAATCGATCAAGTTTTCGCTTCACCAAGCTTTCTCCATCCCACTCATTGAAGGCCTCGATAATGACGAGTACGATATGGTGTTTTCTGCAAAAGTACAAAATAGGCCTGATTTATGCTTTGAACATGTGGTTTCACAAGAATTGGTGGTATGTGTTTCTAACAAAAACCCGCTTGCTCAACAGAAATCGTTGTCTCTTGAAGATTTGAGAAACCAACGAGTGTACACCTACCAGCGAGGAACTCCCCTTGGCGAAAAGGTTCAAGAGGTGCTTGAGGATTACAGCGTAAAAGCTTCTCAAGAATTTGAAGATGAAATAACTCTTGGAGGAATGGTTGCGGCGAATCCCGATATTTGCGGGCTTGTTGTGAACACAATCGGCCTCAAGCCATTCGATAACTTAGCAGTATTGCCGATCGAAAATCTTCAAAAAGATTTCCACCGAATCTATTTGGTATACAAACGAAACAAATTCAGAAGTCAGGCTGCTGAATCTTTTCTCGAATTCGCTCTCGATTACGCGCGGCAAAACCACCGCTTTAGCTTGGGTTGATGTCTGCAAGAGTGATTTTGACAAGCCCAAAGTTTTTTACAAAAGCGTAGAGGACAAACCCTCGTTTGCAGGCAAAAACGCATTTAAGACACGGATCTTCATCGCAGTACCCATAGGCATCTTCGTCTGCTAAAGCAAAAATAAGTTTTGGGCCTTTTTGGGGAAGCACATATTTTGTTTGGATGCCGGTATAGGTTTTAAGAGTTGCCCACTCAAGACTAAATTCTTTGCTGGAAAATTCCCAGATTAGGCTAATGGCATTATTGTTAAAACCACCGACAATTTGATAATCAAGTTTGATGCTTTCTGGTAAATCTTTTCTTTCAATTAAGGGAATCTGTTTCATTTCCATATAGCAACAAACAGGGATTGAGCTCAGCCTTTGGTAAGGCAGGCATGCAAGGGAAGAACGTTCTTTGGTTTCATGGGTTGCGGCACGAGAATCGCTGACACCCTGAAAAATAGACCCGCACTTCTCGCAGTGAAAAAACGATATGTCAGTTTCAACAACACGCGGTTTCCAGGTAGCTTTTGACCGCGTTACACTGTAGTTTTTTTCGATCATCAAATACTCCCATAAAAGTTCGTTCCCGACTAGTTCCTAGTATAAGACGAAAGAGGCAATCAGACACACCAAGCGAAAACATAAGTTTCTTGCAGTTACCCAAAAAATAAAAACTGGGTATATGAGCTGTTTTTCAAACCTTGGGCAACTGTGTGCTTCACCTGTACGAATGTAGCTTCAATAGACAGAGTCTATCAACCTGCTCTCTTAAACAATAGAACGCTTATTTGACGTGGAGGTTTGGGCTAGACAGAATGTGATGCAGTGGTTCGACCTTAAAAAAGGAGCTGTCATGGATTACACGTTAACCGTCGATCAAGAATTGCTTATTGAAAGCATTGAAGAATTCGCCCATCGTTATTTCGATAAAAAAACTGTTGATGATATGTATAAAAGCCACGGGATTCCCGATGAAATTGGTGAAGCATATCGCGACAATGGTTTTGCCTATATGGGGCTTCCGGAAGAATACGGTGGAATTCCTTGTGACAAGTTCACGCTTGGCCTGATGACTGAAAAACTCTATCACGCAACTGGCTGCATGACTCCTTTTATGACGGCAATGCTTGCAGCTGCTGACGTCGCAGAATTTGGAACTCCAGAACAGATAAAGCTCATCATTGATCAATATAATAGTTCCGGAAAACCAGTCGCTTCCTTGGCTTTGTCTGAGCCAGGTGCAGGTTCAGACAACAAAGCGATGAGTACGTATACGAAAAAGCAACCTGACGGTACTTATAAATTGATCGGGCAAAAATCTTGGGTTACTAACGGTGCCAATACTCCCTATATGCTCGTGGTGGCGAAAGACGAACATCCAGCTCATGCTAATGATCAGATGTCTTTATGGCTTGTCAAGACCGACATCGAGGGTCTCTCTACGGTTAATTTGGAGAAAATTGGCCAGCAAATCATTCCTTTCGTTGATGTATTTTTTGACGAAGTCGTACTTACCGAAGAAATGCGCCTTGGAAAACCAGGCGAAGGTTTTCTCTTGCTCATGAAGAATTTCGAAATTGAACGGTGCTTGGTGGTAGCGCAAAGCCTGGGGCTTGCTCAAGCATGCATGGATGATGCAGCTGCATATACCAGCGAACGTTATGCGTTTGGAAAGGCAATTGGTTCAAATCCGCTTATTCAAGACATGCTTGCAGAAATGGAAACAATTCTCGAAAACACGCGCAATATGCTCTACAAAACTCTTTGGCAACTCGATCAGGGCATGTCGGTGCGCACGGAAGCAGCTCTTCTCAAGCGTTATGCGACTGTTGGCTGCACCAAAGTGGCCGATATGGCTTTGGAAATATTTGCTGCCCTCGGTTACACCACAGAAACTCGCGTCGGCAGAATATGGACTGACCTTCGCGGAAATCAAATTGCGGGAGGAACGGTAGAAATAATGAGCTATATCGCTGGTCGTGAATTGGTGAAAAAGTACGCCCGGAAATAAGTTGGAAAATTCGTAATTGAAAGACGAGGAAAGAAGGACGCTATGAAAATTGTTGTTGCAGTAAAAGTCCTCAATGATGACAAAGATATTGTGGTCTTGCCCGACCGAAGCCTTGATTATTCAATGGCGCACCAAGTTGTGAGCTCATACGATCTTAATGCTATCGAGGCAGCAGCTCAGCTTATGGAAACATGCGACAATGCGTCTTTGGTTGCAATCAGTGCCAGCAGCGCAAAAGCAGACGACCCAAAGGTAAAGAAAAGCATTCTTTCCCGTGGCCCAGAAGAACTTTTTCTCGTAGCAGACGATGCTTTGACAACGGCAGATTCCTTTTCAACAGCGCAAGTGCTTAAAAAGATCCTTGATGAACAGGTAAAAGATTTCGATCTAATCATATGTGGAGACGGTTCGGCAGATATGTACGCCGGGCAAGTTGACGTGCAGCTTGCAACCGCATTGGGTATTCCCGTAATTAATGCAGTAACTTCTCTTAAAGCTGAAAACGGCAAAATTATTGCCGAAAGAACACTTGATTCCGAAATCGAAGTTGTTGAAATTGAAATGCCTGCAATAGTTTCGGTAGACCCCGAAATAGCGCTTCCTCGAATTGCGGGAATGCGCGAAATTCTTGCTGCAGGCAAAAAGCCAGCGACCGTCAATAACGCTGCTGCTTTGGGTGCGGAAATCGATCAAAAACTTACTATCGAAGCCATTCAAGCACCTGAAGCTGCGCCCCGAAAGAATGAAATTTACGATATGTCAAACGATGGCGATTTAGACGCATTCACCACTGCGGTCGCGAAACTATTGAGATAACGGAGAGGATGGATAAAGATGAAAGCACTCGTTTTAGCAGAATCTCGCATTGGTCAACGTGAACTATGCGCCGGAGCACGTTCTTTAGCAGACAGCGTTTCATTGGTTGTTGTTAAGGATGAACCGGAAACAGGAATTGCTGATAAAGCCTATAGGATAGCCTTGCCTGATTCCGAAGCTTATGAAAATGCTTCGGAAAGTTTACAAAATGTCTACGATGCTATCTCTCCTGATGTGGTGTTGATAGAGCCCACTCCCCGCATGAAAATTTTGGGCGGCACGCTTGCCGCAAAAGCAGGGGCAAGCGTTGTTGCTGGCGTAACATCACTACAGGGGGACGAAGTTGAAAGCCTGTATTTTGGGGGCTTAGCAACGAAAAAGAATCGCGTAAAAACACCCGTTGCATTCTATTTATTGAAGGGCAGCGCCTTTAAGGAAAGCGAGCCAACAGGAACGTCTGATAGGGAAGAAATTGCCTATATCGCACCAGCCAAGCCAATTACCGTTCGCGCTTCAAAGGAACTTTCGTTTGAGGGCGTCGACTTAACCAGATGTGACGTTGTTGTTGGTGCAGGTCGTGGGTTTGCTGCAGAAGAGGATCTGGAACTAGCACGGCAACTTACGGCAACTCTCAAGGGTGGACTTGGCTGCACCAGACCGCTTGCTGAAAGCGTTAAGTGGATGCAGCGCAATCTCTATATGGGAGTTTCGGGCTTGATGCTCTCTCCAAAGGTTTACGTTGCTGTTGGCATATCGGGGCAGATGCAACACATGGTAGGCGTCAGCCATGCGAACACCATTATTGCCATCAACAAAGATGCAAACGCCCCGATTTTCAAGCAAGCAGACATCGGTATTGTGGGAGATCTTTACAAGGTCTTACCTGCACTCATAGAAAAATTGAACTAAGGAAGGAGTTCAGATGAGCACACTGACAGATGAGCAATTTAAAGCATATCTCAAGCAGGTTCGTGAATTAGCAGAAGGACCGTTTGAAGAAATGCAACCAGCAATCGAGGTTACCAATAAGTTTCCTCAAGAGTTTTACGATTTAGCAATCAAGAATGATCTGTATCGTTTTGCTTTGCCTGCAAAGTATGGCGGATGGGACTTAAGTGAGCTCGAGATCCTGAAAGTCCAAGAAGAATTTTCGAGAGGCCCTGGCGGAATGCGCATGCATTTGCACTATGCCGCTGATTTGAACTGGCGCATTCTTGACGATTTTGGTTCAGATGAGCTCAAAGCTGAATACATGGATAAATTCCAGGATAAAACAATTTTTACTTGCTTTGCCCTTACGGAACAAACCGGTGGAACGGGAGCTGATATTCAAACAACTGCAATTAAAGACGCCGATGGAAACTATGTTCTCAATGGCGAGAAGTGGTTGATTTCTCATACCGATTGCAACGAATATTCCTATGTGATAGCGTGCACCGACCCCACTAAAAGCGGTGATGAGCGGTTGTCGGCCTTCTTTGTTCCCGTCGACACTCCCGGTTACGAAACCACACCAATGCCTCACATGATGGGCGCTCGGGGAGCTGGTCACACAGGTCTCAAATTCACCGATATGAAACTTGACAAGAAGTTTTTGCTCGGCGTAGAAGGCCAAGGTATGGAAATCGCAATGCATTCGCTTGCTGTTTCTCGTGCTCATATTGCTGCTTCTAATCTTGGTATGTGCCAACGCATGCTTGAAATGAGTATTGCGCGTTCTAACGATCGTATTACGTTTGGAAAACCTATTGCGAGCCGTCAGATGATTAAGCGTGAATTAGCTGAAATGCAGACCTACACCCACGCATTGCGCACTATGGTTTATGACTTTGGCAAAGAATACGACGCTAATCCAAAGGGTAAGTATATTGATCAAAAAGCTTCGATGTGTAAGCTCTTTTCGATCTATTCTACCCGTATTGTGTCTGACGGAATGCTTGAAATTTTTGGTGGCGACGGATACTTCGAAGACTGCCCCTATGGTCCCGTCGAAAGGCTTTATCGCGATGCTCGCGCGATGTGGCTCGAAGAGGGAACCCCAAACGTTCAGCGCATTACTATCGCACGAAATACCCAAAAATTTGGAGGAGTAGTTGAATATCAACACTAACCAAGAGGGCTGAGGGCAAAAGTAAAGAGGTATTCTGCTAAAAGGTTTACCTCTTTTGCTTAAAGAGACAACTGAGTGTGGCTAAGTCTAAGTTTTCTCTTGCGAATTGATTAAAAGAAAGGGCTGAGAATGGCTAATGCTGATTTTGAAGTCATCGTGATTGGTTCTGGCTGTGCGGGGGCGGTGGCTGCCTTCGAATTGGCCAGTGCGGGTAAATCGGTGCTGGTGGTTGAACGAGGAAACCATGCAGGTTCAAAAAACATGACTGGGGGGAGAATCTATTCACATTCATTAAAAAAGGTCTTTCCGAATTTTGAAAATGAAGCTCCGCTAGAACGCAAGATAACCAGTGAAAAGATTTCGCTTATTACCCCTGAGTCTAGCTTCAGTATAGATTACAAAAGCGATGCTCTCGGAAAAGAAGGGAAAGATTCTTATTCGGTTTTGCGCGGCTCTTTCGATCAATGGCTTGCAAGCAAAGCGGAACAAGCAGGTGCCGAATACATTTTCGGAATCGCTGTCGAAGAACTACTCTTTGAAGGCGACAAAGTGATTGGCATCAAAGCGGGAGAAGATGAAATCACGGCTGAAATTGTTATTTTGGCAGACGGGGTTAATTCTCTCCTCACTCAAAGTGCTGTTGGGGAAAACACCCCAAGCTCTCATCAAATGGCTGTCGGTATTAAACAGGTTATCGAACTCGATTCTCAAACTATCGAAGATCGTTTGTTGTGCACTGAGGGCGAAGGCGCCGCGTGGTTATTTGTGGGCGACTGCACCAAAGGCCACGTTGGCGGCGGATTTATGTATGCAAATAAAGAATCAATTTCACTTGGGCTGGTGGCCACGATTTCAGATTTGACAACAGCTCAAACGCCGCTTTATCAGATGCTTGAAGACTTTAAGAAACACCCCGCAATTGCACCCTTAATTCGCGGGGGCAAAGTTGTAGAACACTCGGGGCATATGGTTCCCGAAGGAGGCTTTGCCATGGTTCCTGAGGTTGTGGGGAACGGAGTCTTGATAGCAGGAGATGCCGCAAAGCTGGTGCTCAATCTTGGCTACATGGTTCGCGGTATGGATTTCGCTGTTGCCTCAGGTCAGTTTGCTGCTCAAAGCGCGATTGCCGCGCTTGAAAAGGAAGACACTTCTAAAGCAGGCCTTTTGTCTTATCAAGACAAACTGGAAAATTCTTTTGTCCTTCAAAATCTCAAAGAGTTTTCCCGATTCCCTCATTTTATGGAATCGACTACGCGAATTTTTAAGGAATACCCTGAAATGGTGACCAATATTATGGAAGGTATGTTTGTCGTAGATGGCACGACGTCAGTGCCTGTGAAGAAAAGGGTTATGAAAGAGCTCAAGCAAGTTGGCTATGGAAATTTGTTTAAAGACGCAAGAGGAGCAATGAAGGCGCTATGAACGAACCGGAAACAATCAGGGCAAACATCGATGACTATCTAGCCCTTAACAAATATGAAGTTGACGAAGAAAACGCTCACATTGAGCTTGTCGAAGAACCTGTTTTTGAAGAGTTCCAGAAACTTGTTATGGTGTGTCCTGCGGGACTCTATAAAGTTGATGAAGTTGGCAGGCAGTCCTTTGATTATGCTGGCTGCCTTGAATGTGGAACCTGTCGCATTGCTTGTGGTTCGACTATTATCAAGAAATGGGAAAACCCACAACCTACTTGTGGCATTCAGTATCGTTACGGATAGATAGTGATCTAAAGAGTAAACCTTGTAACACGTTCAACTAAAGCTTGCGCTTTAGTTGAACTTCTTTTATCTCCATTTCAAGCGAACTGTGAATGATGTTTGCAAAAGGACCAGCATGGCTACTTTCCTGGGTAGAGCGTGGCTGGTCGCAACATTTCCTTATAAAGTAATAAAGGAAGGCGCAGGTATAAAATTCAGCAAGAAATTGGATGTTTTCTTTCGAAAGATAGCGATTTGCCAAAATAAGCATAATGTCTTTTTTAATGGCTTCAAGATACAGATTGTATAAATAGTTCCTTAACGAACCAGGGCTATTATCAAGTAAGGCCTGTTTGTAGAACTGACTTTTTTGGTTAAGAGTTTTTGAAAAGCATTCAAAAAACTGTGAATGATCAAGCGAGCGCACACCAGTCTTTTGCATAATATAGTAGGGGAATTGAGCAAGGTTGCCACTTTTCGGATCTTCGTAGGCCAGCACGTTTTCTGGAAAACGGTTTTGCAGAATCTGAGCAAGATCATATCTGAATATCCAGATGATCAAATGGTCTTTGTTTTCGAAGTGATAATAGAAGGTCTTTCTATTTTTTTCAGCCCGTTCAACAATGTCACTGATTGAAATCTTTTTCAAAGGCATTTCGTCGCAAAGCGATATAAATGTTTCAGCAATAAGAAGCATAGCATTGAGAGCTTTCATAGCTGTTCCTCACCCTATTCTTACACCTTACCTATCCCTTGAATTAATTATAGTCCTGCCAAGCAAGGTGTTGATGGACAAAAAGAACAATTTGTGTGATTTTGCGTTCTAGAATCCTTGGGAAAGAAGGATATTTGCTTTCTGTGCAGCAAGAAAACTCATCATTACTTTGTATTTGATAGAGAATTTTTTGCAAAAGGCAACAAAGAAATAATTCTGTCCATAGATAGTGCTTTTGCGCATGCGTACCATTTATCTGAGGAGATCCTCAGACGACTCCTTATAAACGGAAGGAGCAATATTGTGGCAAAATATCAAGCATTACTAGAACCATTCAATATCGGTAAAGTTGAATTGCGAAATCGTTTCGTAATGTTACCTATGACTATTGAAAAGGTGGACAACTATCATATATCTGATGATTTGATTGACTTTTATGAACAGCGCGCAAAAGGCGGCGTAGCCTTAATAGAGGTTGGTTCGGCATATGTCAGCGATTGTTTTGACACAGAACCGAAATACCATACGACTACAGGTGCTTGTGGAATATGGGACGATCAGTTTAGCCCCGGCTGGCAACGTGTTGCGGAAGCCTGCCACAAGCATGGCGCAAAAGTGGCAGCTCAACTTCAATTATGCTACGAGTGGCGTGCTTCTGGTTCGGATCCGCTTATGTCGTATGCCCCTTCGAAAGGTGTTCCCAGTGGGCCTTTTGTTGGAATGCCAGAAAAGGAATACACGGTTGAAGAGATCAAAATTGTCGTTCAGCAATATGGAGCTGCTGCAAAACGTGCAAAAGATGCCGGCATCGACATTATCGAAATTCATGCAGGCATTGGTTATATGGTTATGCGTTTCTTGTCAAAGTATTCGAATCATCGAGCAGACGAATATGGTGGCTCGGCTGAAAACCGTGCCCGGTTATTAACTGAAATAATTGATGAGATTCATCGCACTTGTGGTGACGATATGCCTATCCTAGTTCGTATTTCTGCCGATGATCTTATGCCGAACGGAAACCGCATTGAAGACACTCTCGAAATTGTTCCTATTGTTGAAAAACACGGCGTAGATGCCTGGTCCATTCAGGTAGGTTTTCATGAAGCACCTCGGCCTGTTGCGAATCAAATTGTTCCTGAAGGAGAATTTATTGGTCTTGCCAAGGCAGTCAAAGCCATAACAAGCAAACCAGTCTTTCCGGGAACTCGCATAAATTCGCTGGATATGTGCAACAAGGTAGTAACGGGCGGATATGGTGATGCGGTAGGCATGGCGCGGCAGTTTGTTGCGGATCCCGATACTGCCGCCAAAGTTGCTCAAGGCAAACCAGAATTGGTGCGTCCGTGCATCGTGTGCAGTCGCTGCCTTGACAATATTTTCCTGGGGAAACCTTGTCAATGCTCTGTTAATGCCAACGTCTGGGAGGGTATAGCCGTCGGGCTTCCTGAACAACGCAAAACAGAAGAACCTAAACATATTGTGGTAATAGGGGCAGGGCCGGGAGGTTTAGAAGCAGCGCGGGTGGCTTCTCTTCTCGGGCATCGAGTAACCGTGCTTGATAAAAGCGATCGCGTTGGTGGCCTTTTGAACATGGCTCAAGTTTTAAACGACAAAATTGAGCCGTTGGTAGCTTATTGGAAAGAAGAAGTTAAAACACTTACGAATGTCGATATCAGACTGAAAACGGAAGTTAATGTCGAAACGATTAAGGCTCTCAACCCTGATGAAGTTGTGGTCTCAGTAGGTGGTGAAGTGATAGGAGTCGATGTTCCTGGAATCAAGGGTAAAAATGTCGTTTCTTCGCAAGACATTAAAGATATGGTTGCGGGAAAAGTTCCAGAGGGCAAAGGTCTTATTTGGAAAACAGCGGTTACTGCTATCAAAGCGCAGGGTGGCACTGTAGGTTTTATGCGTATGGGACTCAACATGAGTGCAGGACCTGCCGCTATCGTGGGTAAAAAAGTGGTAATCGTCGGGGGAGGTTTCGCTGGGCTCGAATGCGCCGAAGCAATGCATGGTGGGCGAGAGATTACCGTTATTGATGAAGAAATGAAGCTGGGTAATGGAATCGGCATTATCGACAAGAACCCAACACTGAAAAAGCTCAAAGAAGAAGGCGTAAAGCTTCTTCCGGGAACTAAGCTTCTTGAGGTTACTAAGCAGGGAGCAAAGGTTCGCACGGTAACTATCAACAAAGAAACAAAAGAGGAAAGCGTAACCGAGCAACTTTTGCCTTGCGATACCGTATTGCTTTCTTTGGGCGTGAAGAGTAACACCAAGCTCTACGATGAAATCGTCAAAGAATTTCCCGAAGCAAAACTTATCGGAGACGCAACAACCCCCGAGGGTAAAGTTTATCGAACTCTTGAGGCGGTAAAAGCTGCCTATGGCACCAGCATGGCGTTTTAGGAATTATGCACTAACAAAATATTAGGCACGGGCTCTAATAAATAAGCCTGAAGTTTAGAGGGTATTGGCACCCTGAAAAGGAGGAACAATGGATTTTGGTTATACAGAAGAACAGCTTGCTATTAAAAAGGGTATTAGGGAATGGTCAAAAAAATGGCTTACAGAAGAAGTCATTGCGGAAGGTTACAAAAACCGCGGGATTGATCCAAAGGTTGCGAAAGCGTGGGTTGATGATGGTTGGGGTCTTTATGGCCTTCCTGCAGAATACGGTGGAAAACCAGTAGATCATTTAACAATGACTATGATCATTGAAGAATTAACACATGCAGGCGGAAATATCCCCATGGCTCCCAATTTGCTTATCATGTTTGACATGGCAGAATTTGGAACACCAGAGCAAATGAAAACTGCGATGGATTACTATTTAGACAACGGCTACCCTCCCTATTGTTTGGCTATTTCAGAGCCTGAAGCTGGTTCTGATAACCAAGGCATGACAACGGTGGCAAAAAAGGATGCTGAAGGGAAAATACATATTACTGGCACAAAAACGTGGGTAACTGCCGGTGAAACTTCAGCAGGTTTCATTGTTGTTTGCAAAGATGAAGATCCTTCTCGTGAAAACAAAG
>Ga0209755_10004148_pt1 | contig 17388 bp, 12 predicted proteins | sample TergutCo191P1_FD_187301 | JGI IMG/M metagenome (GOLD analysis project Ga0209755, IMG submission 187301) | Cornitermes sp. P1 segment gut microbial communities from Petit-Saut dam, French Guiana - Co191P1 (SPAdes) (version 2) | ecosystem: Host-associated > Arthropoda: Insects > Digestive system...
CTCCGATTTTTTGTATATATTGCTCTGGGCTTATACCTAAATCCTTATCATCAGGAATAAATAATCTTAACTGGTTCGATAAATCTTTATTATTTTTATTATAAGGTGTAGCGGTTAAAAGAATTACCTTGCTTTCGTTTGTTTCTAAATATGCTTTTATTGCTCTGTAATGAGTGCCTTGATCATTTCTGTAGTTATGGCTTTCGTCTATAATTACAACACGATAACGCCGTAAATCAGGAAGCGTTTTTGTAACCATACTTTGAGAAACAACCTTATGGATTAAGTGATATTTAGTTGCGTATTCTTTCCACATGGAAGTTAAATTTTTGGGACATATAATAAGTGTTTCAAATAAAAAATCTTCTTCAAATAATTTTGCAAGAGCAGTTGCAATCATTGTCTTTCCAAGACCGACAACATCGCCAATCATAACACCGCCGCGCTTATTTAAATGGTGAGCAGCAACTAAAACCGCTTTCTGTTGAAAATCTAATAAATCTTTTTGAAATATTTTTGGTAGATTAAAATTACTGATACCCGCTCTTGCTTCCCTTGCAAGATGATACGCTATTTTCAAATAAATATAATATGGCGGTATTAATTCTTCCTTCGCCCATGAATTATCAATAATTTCTATCAGTTCTTTTGTAATATCAAAACACCAACGATCATTCCATCGTTCATCAAACCATTTAGATAATTTTTCAGCGGCATCTTGTTCAAGAACATCAACATTTAATTCACCTTGTTTAACAAGCCCTGCAAAAGTTAAATTACTGCTTCCGACAAATCCTTCAGTTTTCAAATGAGTAGAACCGTCAAGATGAGCAATGTAAAGTTCGGCGTGAAGTTGATACCGCAAATGTAACTTTACAACAACCTTACCTTCCTTCATCTGTCGATTTAATTTTTTAAGAGCGTTTTCAGCGGCAACAGTAGGCGAGCCGATAGTCAGTTGATTTTTAAAATCTTCCGCTATCCTTTTCTTAAGTTTTGCCGCTTCCCCCTGATCAATTTGGTATTCCTCATTAAGCCGATAATGTTCTCTGATGGTTTCAAGCGGCGTAGACGGCATACCGACAAGCAATCTGCAAAACCTTTTGTATTCAGTCTGGTTATTTCCAACCCCCTCAAAAACATTATCTCCTGACAAACCCTCAATTTTTTCCGCAATCTCATTCCAACCGCTAAGATAAAAATATCCAATACAGAAATCAGCCCTTTTAGCCGTAGTCAGAGCCTCATTTATCCCTTTAGCAAGGATTTTTTCCTTATTATCATAGATTGTTGGCATTTTTCAGTAAAATTCCTTTAAAAATCATTGTATATTAAACCATAAAAAAGGGCAATTAGGGATGAATTGATAATATGGAATTAGTTATTTTATATAAAACTATATGTTTCCATTATCAGATATTATATTACAATTAGATATTTTTTATTTTCCAACCCATGTTCAACCGCTAAGATAGCTTTTTTAGTAAAGAAGGGGCGATAAAGCGATTAGCAATTCGTAAACTGCGCGAAAAATCATGCGTCGCTTGCTCTGTTATCTTTTAAGAAGTCCGCCGCAGTTCATCGAAAAATGTAGCGTTTATTGTCAGTAGCGGCTATGAATTTTATCGGGAGAAATTTTGTGTTATTCAAAGTCTGTTATTCATATATTACCTAAAATCCTCTAAAGAAATAATCCTATTTTTTATCGCCTTACCTAAAATATCATTGTTTTTATTACCTCCTATTTTTTTGTAAATATTACCTTTATGAAATTTAACTGTCGAAACAGTAATAGATAAAATCTTCGCAATATCCGCATTCGTATTGCCGGGAACGCACAGCTTCATAATTTCCCTTTCTCTCTTTGTAAACAATTTTCCGTTAATCTTAAAAAGACAGTCACGATCAAGCGCGGCTTCAACATCGTCAGGGTAATAAATATTTCCGCAAGTAATTCGATAAATAATTCTTTCAATGTTTTCTTCACTGTTCCTAAGCGATAAAAAACTCTCCGCTCCGGCATGAATAAACCGTGCCGCAAAAAGAGGTTTAATATCAACAGAAGCCCACATCACAATATGAATATTACGGTTGATACTAATAATATCCCTTACAAATTCATCAGTACCGTTTCCATGAAAACAATGTTCAAGAAAAATAAAGCATGGATTATAAGACTTGATTTTAGTTTTCAATTCGTTATCATTAACCGCGGTAAAGACCTGAAAATCAGCGTTTATTAATTTCTTAATTAAACCTTGAATGAGAAAAGTAGCGTTAGTTGCGACAATAACGCTATTACTCCTCATTCACACCTCGTTTTACCGCATGGTAATTATCATTAACAAGATTTCTATAACCCATATACATTAGAAAAAACGTATAAAGCTTTGTTTTATTATGTTTCCTGTCAATGACTGTCATGTTTTAACTCAATCAACCTCAATTAATCCGTTTAAGTTTTCTGCTTGCAGTTTCTTCGTTTTCTTGCAATGTTCATCAAGCCATGCGTCAATATCCTTTTTCGAAAAACGCACGGCTCCGTCAATCTTAAAAAACGGTATTCTACCCTGCATAACCTTATGCCGCAGCGTATCAGGCGACAATTTCAAATAAACGGATAATTCCTTGTAACTCATAACTTCGTAATTAATTTGATAAGTCTCTTTCATACTTCCTCCGTATCTTAAAAATTCTATTGTTTGATAATCCCAACAGGAACTAGTGTTTCCTCTAGTCTTGTAAAAAATATTCTGTTCACAATCAAATAATCAGCTGCAAAAAACCAAAAGAGAACTGGTAAATTTACTAGTCCTGTAAAAAACATCTTGCTAAAATTTTCTTTCATCAGCATAAATATCAGCTCCTATACATAGAATTAGATTATTTGCTTCTTCAAATAATCAGCTTTAAATAACCAAAACTGAACTAGTGAAGTCACTAGTCTTGTAAATTTCTCTTTTCCCTAAAATTATTGTTTTTAATGCCTGTAATAGCCGTAAATCCGTTCTTTTGTTTGGTTTTATATATCTCATAGCCATATAATCAGCCTCAAAGAAACAAAACGGAACTAATGAAGTCGGTAGTCTTGTTAATTTTTCTTTCACTGCAATTCTTGTTTTTTGCGGAGGTATAATCTGCAAAACAGAGCGTTTCTTAGGTTCATAGTCAAATAATCAGACTAAGAAAGCCAAAACGGAACTAATAATTTTAGCGGGTATGTAAAAAATACCGACCTAGACTAACGGCTAGGTTTTGTAAAAAAAGAGATAAAAAAGCCATTCCACTGGCATTACCCATGAAACGGCTGTATAAGCAAAACGATTGCTTTACGCTCTTTTCTTTTTCTTCAAATCAGCCTTTTTTACAGGTTTCTTTGTTATTACCCTTGCCTTCGGCTTCTTTGAAGGTTCAGCCTTTATAATTGTTTTTCCGTTCTTTTTCGGTTTGGAAGTTTCAACTGTTTTTACAGGTTCATTGAAAGCCAGTAAATTCATTTGAACGTCCCTGACTTCCGTAAACTGTTTTGTGTCGAAATGCGTGTAATGTTCCGTCATTTTCAACGATTTATGCCCTGTTACTTTCTGTACTTTGCTTATTACAACATTCGATGTCAGTAAAAGCGTGTTTAAAAAATGCCGCCAAGAATGAAAAGACAAATTACGCTTCAATTTTTCCTCATGACTAATACCGATATTTTCAAGAGCCTTGTCAAACTGCCTGTTAATTCTGCTTGTTGATACAGGCGTAATACCGCCGTCATCGGAAAATACATAACCTGCGCCGTTAGCTTTCAGTAATTCGTCAATTTCCTGTCTTATCATAGGAGTAATAGGGATATTACGGTTATGTCTGGTTTTAGTATGCGGAATATATCCGTAATCGTTATATTGACCTGTTATAAAAATATAATCGTCAAATACATATTCACATTTTAGTCCTCTTAATTCTCCTATTCGTAATCCCGTGCAAGCCGCCAGACGGTTAGCCAGAAAAACAACTTTGCTTTCCCATACCTTTGACCAGTCAGCGTTAAAAAGCTTTTTTACTTCCTCAACCGTTAAAATAATCCGTTCAGGCGCTTCTTCTCTCAATTCCTTAACTTCCGAACATGGATTTTTATCAATCAGTTTAATACGAACAGCTTCGTTAAGCATAGTGCGTAATGTACGATACGCAAGGTTGATAGTGCTTGTCTTAAACTTCTTCACACCGTCTTTTTTATGTTTCGTGTCTTTCTTTTCGCTCATATGTAAAAGCCAGTTTTCAATAACGTCAGGTGTTATTTCATTAAGTAAAAACTTTGAAAAATAATCTTTAATGTGGTTTTTAAAATTGTCACGATGAACGGAAACAGTACCTTTAGAAAGCGGCTCATGCAGTTCACGCCACTTTAAATATCTGCAAGTTTCGATATTCCACCAACCGTCAGAAAATTCCGCAAACGTCGGCAGTTTCTGTTCGGGTATCAGCAACCCTTCTCTGAAAAGTTTCATACAATAAGCTACAGCTTCCGTTTTTTTTGAAATCCCTGTTGACTTCGCCCACTGCCTCTTGCCTTTTTCGTCATAACACTGGTAATAGTAAACTTGTTTCCCAGACGCCAATCTCCGAGCAAACACGGTAAAAACTGCCTTTATCCTCATACAAACCTCTTTTTTTGGATATTGCTGTCATATCTGCTAACATCCAAAATTTAAATGTTTTTGATAAACAGAACTAGCGACGCTAATTCTTTACGAGATAAAGACTTACACACATTTTTTATTTTGCGACCTAGCCGAAAGTCTAGGTGTGGTTCCCTCACCCACATTTTGCCAGCCCTGGTCTTGCTGCGCAAGCCCTTATTCGGGCTGGAAAAACGTCAGTTACCTAGAACGTTAGGCGAAATAAATTCCAGAAAATAATGTACAATAAATAAACTTGACAATATCAAAAATATGAAGTATATGATAATATCAAAAAGGAGATATATATGAATATTGAAACAATAAGAAATTGTCGACTTGCTTACATAAGAAAAATTGGTAAATATGGTATTGAAAATAAAAATACAATGGAAAAATTAAAAGAATGGGCTAAAAAAAGGAATTTATTCAATAAGGATGCAGTAATATTCAGTATCGCTCAAGATAATCCTGAAACTACATTACCAGAAAATTGTAGATATGATGCTTGTATTATAATTTCAAATGATTATGTAATCGATGAAAATGTAAATGAATGTGAATTTATTGGTGGAAAATATACAGTATTTAAAATATTACATACATCTGAAGAAATACAAAAAGTATATACGGAAATATTCCAGAATGTATTAAAAGAAGGCTTAGAAATTGCAAATAAACCAATTATTGAAAAATATACAATAAGTATGGTTGAAAATAATTTTTGTGAAATATGTGTTCCAATAAAATAAAAAAACTAATATGTTAATAAACTGAATGTAAAATTATAACAAAAAGGATTTTACTTCGCCTAACAAACGGTAATTATTACCAAGACTAGTGAGTTCACTAGTTCCATTCTAAAAAAATCTGTATAAGTCTATATCTCATAAGGAATTAGCGTTGCTAGTTCTATCTAACCAATTTTATTGAATTTGGGGTGTTTGCTGTTGTGTTAGCAATATCCTAAAAAAGAGGTTTGTATGAGAATTAAGGCTACTTTTACACTTTTTAAGAGGACTATGCCGTCCGGTAATCATGTTTATTATTATCAATGCTACGACAAAAAAGGGATTAGGCAAGTGCCTAAATCTACTGGTTTGGCTTTGAAAACAGAAGCGAATGAATATTGCCTTATGTTGTTTAAACAAGGTCTGCTTATCCCTGAACAGAAAAAACCTACCTTTGAGGAATTTTCCGCTGGCTGGTGGGATATAGAAACCTGTAAATATTTGAAATGGCGTGAACTGCACGAACCGATTACGGAAAGCACTTTGATTGTCTATCAGGGTAATTTCAGAAACCACATTAAAGACTATTTTGCTAAATTCAAACTTGATGAAATTACTCCTCTGGTTATAGAAAACTGGCTTGTGTTCATGAAGGGTAAAGGAATTATGAGAAATGAATGTAAGAGAAAAAAGAAAAAAATGTTTGACGAAAACGGCAACGAAATAATCGAGGTTAAACAAAAAAAATTGTTAAAAGCGAAAACTATCAATCTGGCTCTTTTTACTTTGAAAATTATGTTGGGCGAAGCTGTAAGACAGCAAATAATAAAATCAAACCCATGTGAAGAAATTAAAGAATTGAGAGAGGAAAAAAGCGTTAGAATTATTTTAACTGGTGATGAAGTTAAAAAATTATTCCCTGCCGACTGGTCTAGCATTTGGGAAAATGAAACTGTTTTTAAGGCTAATCTTTTGGCGGCTTGCGCAGGTCTGCGTATTGCCGAATTGCGCGGTCTGCGCGGCGATTTAGTTTTTGATACTTTTATCCACATTAAAGGTCAGTATCTTGGTAAAAAATACGTTCCCTACACGAAAACGAAAGAAGACAGATCCATTCCTATTTCCCCTGTGATTAGAAAATTGCTTGATGATTTATTGAAAAATAACGGAACCGAATATGTATTTTCTAATGACGGTGGTAAATCTCCTATTACCAATAATATGTTAAATGACGGGTTGACTAAAGCGTTAAAAAATATCGGTATAAGTTATGAAGAAAAGCTGAATAGAAATTTGTCTTTTCATTCTTGGCGGCATTTTATTAATACTTTACTTAGAATGTCGAATGTTTCGGATAGTAAAGTCCAGGCGGTTACAGGACATTCATCAAAAGGTATGACTGAACATTATACGCATTTTGATACTACAAAGTTTACAGAGGTAATTGAGGTTCAGACAAATTTGCTTTCGTTTTTTGCGCCTGAAACTAAAGTAATACAAGCGAAAGTCATAAAACCTAAAAAAAAGACAACAGCTTAATAATTATGCCGATTTTAAGTTTTACCGCTTCTGTTCCGCTTTCATTGGCGGATTAGAAGCGGCTAAATCCCTGCTCATGCAGGCAGGGGTTTGAGATTAAAGTGCCGTCAAAATTTTGTATTGTTCATCATCCGACAGTTTTTTGATGTTAAAAGCGCAGGCGTTACACTTTCTGCTGTCTTTGCAGGCTTGACAGACTTTTGAACCGTCCATGATGAACGGTAAGAGCAGGATAATTTTTTCTACTGCCTGTGTCATTGGCTTATTTAAAAACCACGCGAAACAGCGGACAGAGACTGACGCTGTCTCTGAAAACTGCGGCGTATAGAACTGCGCAGACCTTTTAAGGTCTGAGTTGTCTGTGTTATTCATTGAATAACCTCCAGATTTGAAATAACCCCCGCTTGCTATAAACGGGAAGCGCGAAGGAAAAAGAAAAACTACCAAAACGCCCTCCTTTAACATTTTTCCAACGAAGGCTGGCAGGGGGCAGTTTTTCTTCCCTTCACTTTCTGAGGGAAAAAAGCGCCCCCTGCCCATTCGTGGAGATTGTTTTACTTGACTACTTGGGTTATTTGTTAGGGGAGATTAAATTACAAACAACGATAATGAACCATTACCCTGACCCGTCAAACCGAAGGTTTGTGGGTTGGCACGATTTTTGCCTGCGCATGGTTCGCTTAGCTCGAAGCAAAAATCGTGCCAAAAGGGTCTTAGCGAATGATTGATTTATAACTGGAATATACTTAACGCTACAAAAAAAGAAAGCGTTTTGCCAAAGAGTTATTTTATGTTTCGTATTTACTTTCTTCTAACTGCAATCGAATTAACTCTTTCTCTCTTTCAATTTCAATTCGTAGTTCTTCATCTGTTGGTAGATATAGTTTATACTTGGTTGCAAAAAGATGTTCATTGCCTTTCAAGATTGAATATCGCGCTATGTCTTTATCGGTTTCGGAACAGAGTAAAATACCTATAGTGGGGTTATCTCCTTCATTGCGTTTCAATTCGTCATACATTCTGACATACATATCCATCTGCCCGACATCTTGATGAGTGATACGGGTTGTTTTTAAATCAATTAGTATAAAACATTTTAATATATAGTTATAGAAAACCAAGTCGACATAATAATCGCTTATTTCGGTACGGATTAATTGTTGCCGTTCAACAAACGCAAAACCCTTTCCCAATTCAAGAATAAATTGTTGTAAGTGATTGATGATGGCTTTTTCCAAAACCGCTTCGCTGTATCCTGTATTGCCAGGCAACCCTAAAAATTCTAGAACTGACGGATTTTTTATGAATTCTAGTTTATCTTTTTGATATTTTTTTGTTTTTGTCTGCATTTCTTTAATTACCGGTTTTTTCACTTGAGACATAAGAAGCCGTTCGTAATATTGGGTGCTGATATTGCGGTCAAGCGTACGGACATCCCATGATTGCTCTGAGGCTTCTTTTAGATACCATGCTCTGGCTTCAGAATTTGTAACTCGCATTATTCGTTGTATGTGTGTCCAATGGAGTGAAAATTGTATTGAATTTTGTTTAATATGGCAATCAGTGATCGCCATATTTGTTTTGTTTCTGGCTGTCTTTTTAATAGTGCGATCAGTGATCGCACTATTCGCTTTGGCTTTGACGCTTTTAACAGTTTTATCAGGTTTAGTAGATTGTGCAAACTCTGTTTGTACGATCAGTGATCGCATAATTGGGAGTTCTGGAAACATTTGATAAAACTGTCTGTATTGCCATATGCTTCTTTTTGAAAAGCCACGCCCGAATTCATCGGTAAGAGCTATGGATAGATTTTTTATAACATGTTCGCCGTAATTTGCCCTGTTTCCGCCTTGTTGTATTTCTTCAACTATGCGTTTCCCTATTAGCCAATATGCTTCAACCATTGAATAATTGACAGCGGCATAGGCTTTGTCCCTCGCATCTTTGAGGATTTGTTTTATTTCGGTTATGTATGGTTTAGATATTTTTGGCATTTTTAGCTCCTATAATTAATAATATATAGGTTTTATTTTAGCAAACCTTTAATTAATTTATGAAATACAAAAAATATTATCTTCTCCAAACCATTCTTTTGCCTTATTTATTACTGCGACATTCGGATTATAATAAAATACCGCAAGATTATTTTTCACTCTGGTACAACAAACATAAAATATTTTTCGAGTTCTTTCTAAAACAGTCTCTGTACCATTATTTAAAAACAGATATTCAAAATTGTATTTATTCCATCTGCCATTATCTAATATAACTAATACATTGTTAAATTCAGTTCCTTTTGTTTTATGCTGAGTAGAAAATGGTGTCTGTCCTTCTAAATAAGCAAATAATTTTTGAAATTCACTGTACCTAACACTTTTTACTCGGTTGTATATATATTCATTTTCTTTACGAAATTTTTCCAAATTTTCATCTATTAAACAAATCCCATTTTCATTAGCATTATTGATAACTTCTTCAACTGTCCGATCTTCCATTTTTATTAAATTTTCAATATTCTGTTTTATTATTTTTTTTTCTTCAATCCTTCGTATTTGCTTATAATCAGTAATTTTTAAAAATTCGTTGTACCGTCTTTCTTTATATAAATTGATGCTTTTCTGTATTTTGAATAGATGTTTTATTAAATTATCTCTTTTGGAACCTTTTTTATTTTCATCATCTTCATCTTGCTTTTTATCGTCAATAAGCTGATCTTTGTCAATATATATTTTAGAAAATATAGAATAATTGATATTTAAAGCATTTTTATATAAATTATCATTATCATCAAAGAAATCGTTCATTGCTCTTGTTGGTTCGATAGCTCTTAATTCATTCCCAGATTTTCCTTGTTTTAATAAACTAATTACTTCACCAAAGGTATTTTCTGAAAAATCAGTAGTAATTTCATTATCTTTAATATATTTTTTTATTCTGTTTTTATATTCTAAAATACAATCTTTATCATAAATATCCATTAATGTCCGAAACCCTGCTTTATCAGCTATTAAATTATGTGTCAAATTTAATTCTTTTGTTTCTTTTGAATCATAGAAATTCCAACCATGCTGATCAATCAAGAATTGTTTTATTTTGGTAAGATCATCATGAATTGAATAAATAAACAAAATCTTTCCTTCTTTAACTCCTTCTCCGTTATCCTTCATATTAGGTGCACTAGTATCCGTTGATGGTATTTGCGTTATGCCATCTGTTCTTAGTTTGTTTGCCAATTCAATTACTTTTTTTGGATTTCTTCTATTTAATGATTTTTTGACCTCTTTTACTTTTCCTTCTTCTTCTCCTTTATATCCATTAATATTACCAACCCCATTATCATAGATAGCTTGCATAGCATCACCAAAAAAACCTATTATGTTTTGCTTTTTACTTTTTTTAAAATGATCTAAAAAGATTCTAACTACTTCTTTTTGAGTGTCTTGATATTCATCAATAAAAATAAATCTATATTTATCTTTTACAAGATCACATAGTTTGGTATATTTTTCAAACATATTATCAGCGATAATTAGTAATTCATCATGTGATATAATACCATCTCTTAAACGTAAGTATTCTTTATATTGAATTTTAATAGGTTTTTCTCTATCATCAAAATAATTGTTTGGAATATTATCTAGATTATCAATTTTAATATTTCCAACATCTTCCCTATTGGCTAATGAAATAATGACTGATTTTAATTCTTTTTGAAAATGTTTAATATTATCCCATAAAAAATCATGAATAGTAGATACACTTAGATTTCTATGATTAACACGTTCCTCTATTTCTTTTACCGCTGCATTTGTATAGGTCATACATGCTACTTTTGATGTAGGATTATCATTAATTACTTTTTTAATTACTTGAACTAAAGAATATGTTTTTCCACTACCTGCCCCACCACTAAGTAAAAAATTATCACCACTAGCTATGTGTTCCATTATTTGCTGGAATTCATCTTTTTCCTGTTCTGTTACTAATCTTTTTTTAGCCATAACAAACCTTCTTTAATATATGCGGGAATTTGCCAATTGCTAAAATTCTCGTTACTATTATATAAAATATCTAAAGCAAAATGTGTTTTCTTTTTAATGCATTCTTTTGCTAAATCGTATGAGTTTTTGTCTTTTTTATTAAAGTAATCATTGTTCTTTAACCCCTTAAATATTTCCTTGTTATCGTTTATAAAATTTCTATTTAAGTGTATGAAAGCATCTTCAAAACTTCGTGCATTATATTCTTTTTCATTTATCTGAAATACGATACATAACTTACCATCAGGTTGATTTACCCAATTCCCATTTATTTTATTAAATATTTTATCATGCAATGAATAGCCTTTCAAACTTTCTAATGTTGGATTGTTAAAAAAATGTGAAATAGCGTCATTTGAATAAGATTTTCCATTAGCCACATTGCATTTCTTATCATTCTCATCAACAGTGTCAATGTCAGTTATAATAAGTGTTTTTATTCCTAAAAATTCAATGAATTTGTCAAATATTTGTGAATAAGCTCCAACTTCTATTATAGAAATATTTTGAGAAAGCAAGGGTATTTCTGTATCTTCAATGCCTTTTTCTTCATTTATTGATACTTTTTCAATATCCATCTTTTTCATTATAACAGGTATTAAAATTCTTTCGGTATCACCTTCAATAAAAATCACTTTATCTGAAAAAAATATCTCTGCTCTATTAATAGTTAAATATTGAGTTAGGAATTGATATTGTTTTGTTTCCTCATCATATTCTTTCTTCAAATCTTTCAAATTTTTTGCAATAACATTATTATTTTCTTTTCTTAGATATTTTATATCATCAAAATCACTATCTGCAACAATATGAGAAGAATGAGTACTTATCATATATTGTATTTTTCTATTTATACCATCTTCCCTTTTTATGCCGTCTCTTAGTAATCTTTTAATATTCTTTATAAATATATATTGCATTTGAGGGTGTGTATGAGCTTCTGGTTCTTCAATAAATAATAGATTTATATCTGCTGGCTTTTTTTCTTTTTCTCGTTTAAATTCTTGTATCAATATTTCAATTTCAAATATTATATATATTAAATTCATATAACCCAAACCATTATAATATTCTGGTAATTTATTATTCTCGTCATGTTTATAAACAACAGTAGTATTTCCTTTTAATAGCTCCCGATGTTGTAAATTAGATATTATATCTATTTCAGATTCATTGGGTTTTACTCCTCCAAAATCACTTACTTTCTTAATTATATTTTTAAATAAATCTATATAAATCTCACTTAATTGATCATCAGTTTCACTTAATCTATCCTTAAAGTTTTCAACAGCTTTATTTTGTTCTAAATTTGTTTCTATTTTTTCATAAATTCTTGAAGTTTGTGAAGATAATGTGTTATCAATTTCCTTATTAGCCACATCTCGAGGTGTTCTAATATACTTGAAATTTATAATGTCTTTAATGTTTATATGTTCTTTTCCTAAATCAATAAAGTTGGATTCATTAGCCAATTTAGTCTTTTTATCAATTTCTATTGATTTTTGAAATTTTTCAAAATATTCAGTATGATTCTGTTTTAAAAAATCATATATAGTTTTTTTCTTATATTTTTTATTATTTTTTTGTTTTTCATTTTCATGCGCATCATATTCTTTATAATTTTTTCTTAATTTTACATATTTCTCATATGTTAAAATATATTCGAACCCTAATAATATATAATTATTTTCTGGATCTAAATCCATCATAACCCTGCTAATATATTCTAAATCACAGGATTCTGAATATTCAATGAATAACTTTAGTTTAATGCCTCCTTGTTTGTAATCATCTTCAGGAATAATTTCATCTTCAATAATTAATTTATTCAATTCATCTTTATATTCGATGTTAAAATCATCAAAATTGAATTTATTTTTATCTGAGGAATTTAAGAATTTTTCAAATATAGATAATATTGAAGTTTTTCCAGTATTATTTTTTCCAATAATTAAAGATAATTCATCTTCTAAATCAATTGAAAAATCACTTAGTAGTCTATAATTTTCAACTTGCACTCTGAATATTTTCATCATTTGTCTCCTTTCTAAAAATTTTTCGCTCTACTAAAATCAATCTTCTTCCGCAAATCAGATGTCAAATTCATTTAACAATCATAAATTCATCAATTTTATTTTGAATATTTATAGTCTCCGAAAGTATGTAAATTATTTTCTTGTAATATTCAATATCATCATAAGATAAAATCATATCATTACGGCTTTTGAGCCACATACGTGCTGGCTGATATGCGCCTATGTAATAATCCCATATTTGTTCTGAAATATTGTCGAAATATTGATTTTCATTTATAAAAACTTTGTTTTGTTTGTATAATACTTTTGAAATTTTATGATTACCATCAATTGGATAATTTATATTGTCTGGTGTTTTTATATCAATAAAAAGATGCAATTTGCGAAGTTTTGTACCTAAATTAGCAAGTTCTATAAATTGTTCTTTACTTTCGGGATAGGGAATTCGAGGAAAATCCAGTTTAAAAAGTTCTTTGTATTTTCTAATATAAGACGGATTATTAAGAACAGCATAGACATAATCAAGAATGTCAAGAGGTGTAAAGTTGGCAGTATCTTTATTATCTGCAAATCTCAAAGCTATTTTATTTGAAATTAAATTTATTATTTCATTATTCATGTTGTGCTGTTTCTCTGTTATATCATCAAATGAATAAAGATATAAAGGCGATATATAATCAACACTTTCAGAACCGGAACGCGACCAGCATCTATTTCTTATAATATGGTCTGTAATAAATATAGGCGATGAATTTTCTGTAAAACAGCGATTATATAACAAACCAACATTTTCTCCTACAATAAAATGACGCATAATATTTCCACGAGGGCGACAATGAAAACCTTTTGAATTTCCAGTATAATATGTATATCTTATATCGAAAGGATTATTAAGTATTTTAACAAAATCATTCTCATTAAATTGACCATTATCTGATTTATTATTATTCAAATCTTTCTTAGCATCATTAATACTCCATTCTTTTGCATCTTTTCCTAGATTAAATCTTGTTCGTGCAGTTTCATTATCAAGTGATAAAAATTCCTTTATTGTTTTAATTAATTCTTGAGATGTTTGTTTAATTGAAAATTCGTCTCTTGCTGTTACTATCCCCAATGAGCTGGAATTAAATAATTCGTTAATCTTAAAACCTTTCATATATTCACTTGTATTAGAAAAGTCGAAAGGTTTAAAATAATATTGCGGTTGGTTAAATTCAACTTTTTTCCATATGATTGATTGCAGACTATTATTTGTTAAATAATCATATTTATATTCATTCTTACCATAAATTTCTGAATAATACACGTCAGCCAAAGAATCATCATCTTTTTTATTATTTTTTATGAAAATGTTTATACTTACACTGGTTTTTATATTAAAAACATTTTCATCGGGGGTTCCTTCCGGCGCTGTTTCAAGCACACTGCCATGTAAATCTAAGATATATATTTTATTAAATGTTCTTAATAGATGCCAGCGCATACCTCTGAATGTAGGATTATCAAGAAATCCATTATTTGTAATATATGCCAATATCCCAATATTATGTTTTTCAATTAAACTCTGACCAAATCTTATAAATTTTACATAGTCATCATTAAGCCATTTTGGATTTTTCTCTTTTAATTTTTCTTTGCCGCCAGGCTCAAATTTATAATTTGATAAAAAATCTTTTTTAGTTATATTAGAACTTTCCTTTGAATACGGCGGATTTCCTAATACTACCATTACCGGCGTATCTCTCTTTACTTTTTGGGCGGCTAATGCTTCGTCGGAAAGCCATTTTGCAAAAAATAACTCCGGTATATCTTCTTTCGGCTCTTCCAATGTATTTGTAAGGTATATTCCAAGACGATTATTATCATATTCTGTATTACTATAACCAGTTTCTTTTAACTTCATATCAGTTTTTAGATGAGCCATTGTATAACTAGCCATTAAATATTCAAAACCATGTATTCTAGGTATTAAATGATTTTCACAATAACCATTCCACACTCCTTGATTGTTTAAAAAGTATTTATGTATTTTATCTATTACTTCACTTAAAAAAGTACCTGTTCCTGTGGCAGGATCAAGTATTTGAACTTTATGATATTTTTCTTCAATAAACGAACCGTCATTCTGCTTTATTTTATAATTTACCATAGAACTGTCAGCAATGCCTTTTTCGATTTTAAATTCATTTTTTAAAATATCGTCTACAGAACGAACTATAAATTTTACTATTGATGTCGGTGTGTAATAAACTCCCCGTTCTTTTTTGGTGGTTTTATCATATTCATTTAGAAAAGTCTCGTAAAAATGTATATAGGGGTCTTTATCAGTATCGTCAAACTCTTTTTTAATTGCGGTTATGTCAACGATATTAAACATATCAGCAATTGCGTCTACTATCCAGACGATACGTTTGTCCAAGTCTGGACCAATAATATAATGAAAAAACCGTTTTAAAAATGGATTTGATTTTGGTATAAGATTTGCGGCAGATAATCTTGTGAAAATATAATCATCGTTTTTATATAATTTTGCGGCAAATAACCCATAAGCGATTGTTTGAGCGTAAATATCTGAAAATTGCTCCTCTGTTAAATCATGTATTAAATACTCCTTAAAAACTTTTAATTGCTCATGCAAATTGCCATTTTCATTATTTGATACAGCGCCTTTTAATATTTCTGAAAGAAATTTTGTTTTGCTTGCCATCAGTTTTGCAAGCGGTTCAGATTTTGTAATTGTTTTACCGTTATATGAAACAAACTGATTTATTACTTCATTAAATTTATCAAAGTCGTTTTTATTCTCTATTATTTTTCCACTTTTTTCTTCGCCAATCTTTATAATACAAACCAAATTACTATCTTTGTAATAATTAAAATTTATATAATCAGTTATAAGCAGGTTGCCAAGCGCTTCTATGTATCTGACAAATTGTTTTTGATCAGATTTATTATTTATACCTTTGGTGATGTCTTTTGCTTCTATGAAGCCTAGCGGAATGTTATCTTTTGTAATTACATAATCAGGCGCACCGCATGAAATATGCTTTGGTTCATTTGTAATAGATAACCCTGTAGTGACGTTATCTAAAAGCGCTTTAAGTGCATGGCGGTAGCTATGCTCAGTGGCATTACCTTGACGGTATATTTTATCAATTTCTTTTATGTATTCTGATAAATGTTTATGGATTATACTCATTTTTAACCGCCTTTGCCATATTTAATCCTATCACACCCTATGTATGCAAGCCAACACCCGACCTGCTATTCTAATATCTTTTAATTCATCGCCTGTGTATCGACGCGGTTTATAATCGGGATTTGCGCTGATTAAAGTAATTGTTTTCTTTTTTGTGTCAAAATCTATTCTTTTGACCAAAAGGGAGTTGCTGACTGACACGACATAAATTCCGTTTCCTTCTTTCTGTTGAGGGTGGAAGATGGCTATATCGCCGTCATTGATTTTTTCGTCTATCATACTGTCCCCTGCCACATAAACAGCCAGTAATTTTTCGGGTTTGTAAGGGGCTATAAATGAGCGCGGTACTTGGAAGGCGCGTTTTTCGGTATAGTCCTCTGCTTCCCTGCCTCTTCCTGCGGCGGCTTCCTGATCAAGCAGTTCTACTTCGACTGTATCGGGGTCGTTGTTGAAACTGCCTATGCCTGTCAGAAACCAGTGTAAATTTACATTGTAAACCGAAGTTAAACGCTCATATAATTCACGAGGGAGCTTAATCCGACCTGATGAGATTTGATAGCTCATTGAAAGAGACAACCCTAGACTGTCGGCAAAGTCCTTTTTTGAAAGCCCTGATTTTTCTCGAATTAAATTAAACCTTTCAGTTTCTCCTGTCATTACAACTCCGACTATATACTATAGTATTTACTACAGTTTGTCAAATGTTGCCTAATTGAGAAAATATTAAACGAGTGTCTATGCAATTTCATGTAAAAATATCTGTCCGTTCATCGTTTTTAACCCTGCTTGAAAAAGCGGTTCATATCAAAAATAATTATCGTTTTTTTTTACTGTAAGTAATTTTCCCCCTTGCCCCTTTTTAGGTTGGGTAAACAAAAGACAGCGATAGGAAAATTACTCTTACAAGATTGTATTAATTTGTTTATGTTTGTTCGTATTTGTTACTTTTTTCTAGAAAAATCAATGTGGTTTTTTCAATTTAACATTTTTATTTCTCAAGCATTGCAAAAGTTAGCAAAAAAGACGGTCGCACACGCCTCCGATGTAAAAAAATTATCAGTTTTTATTCGGTCAATTTTGTAATAATGTATCAACAATGCAGCATGAGTGTATCTTAATTCTTAATTAAGCTACACTCACAGATTTGTATGTATTTGTATGAGTTTGTTCGAT
>Ga0209755_10004149_pt1 | contig 17388 bp, 16 predicted proteins | sample TergutCo191P1_FD_187301 | JGI IMG/M metagenome (GOLD analysis project Ga0209755, IMG submission 187301) | Cornitermes sp. P1 segment gut microbial communities from Petit-Saut dam, French Guiana - Co191P1 (SPAdes) (version 2) | ecosystem: Host-associated > Arthropoda: Insects > Digestive system...
ATTACAGTTACCATATTATCTCCTTTTTATGGCGTTTAACGCTATTGTGTATAAATTCCGCTGATTGTTATATCTCCCCAAAGGCTTGAGTATGATTCAAGGCCGCCTACGGCTTCTTCCCAGATATTCTGCATTGAATATGACTGCGAATGTGAAACTACTCTGCCTCTGCTTTCCATTTGAGACAGTAAAAGATCGCCCCTTGAAAACGCTATCCGTCTGTTATCAATATTGCCAAAGTAAAAGTTCGCGTAATCAAAGGGCGCATCAGGTTTTTGACCGTCGTCTTCATCATTTGAAATGGTGTTGTCCTGCGAAATTATCGCGCCCGCTCCCATCGCCGCATCAACTGGTATCCAGCCGAAACCGTCAATCCAGAATTCCGCCCAATAGTGGCGGAATGTTCTGTTATTTTGATCTATATACACGCCTGCTACTGGAATACAGGGAATTCTTGCGGCGCGCGATAACGCTGTGTATAAAAGCATTGCGGTGTAGGGATCGGCGCGTCTTTGTTCAAGCGATTCAAGAAGACCGGGCTGCGCGGCTAAAGCGGCGTGCGTATCCGTTATCTGCAAATTCGCGGTAATCCAGTCATATATCGCCCTTGATTTTAAATACGGGTTTTGCTCCCTTCCTGTAATTGAAGCGGCCGCCGCCCTGATTTGCGGATCGCTGCTTGGAATCAGCGCGGAACTTTGAATGTACATTGCAGATAACGGATTGGATTCCTGTCTTATTGACTGAGGCCTTATATTTGTTTCTGCGGCGTATACTTCGAGCCGGTATGAAAGATTTACAAGCTGATTTATGCCTGTTCCAAGATTGTCCAGCTTAAAAAGGCTGACGCCGCGGTAATTTTCCATAAAAGGTTCAACGCTGCGGGAAATAAGACTGACATTTCTCTGCGTTGGAGAAACGACCGGCTTAGGCACCCACAGATACAGAGAATTAGGCCTTGAAGCTTCAAGAACCCTTATATCAACAGAATATGTTATGGTATAAATTCGTTTGTCTTTTAAAATTTTATTTCCCGGCTTACCGGTGACATCAAAAAACACAGGCCGTGATTTTCCGTGAGATGTTCTTACTTCAATATTGCCGCTGACAGCTCCGTCCGGCAGACGGACGCGTATTTCCCTTGTGTTCCATGACTCATAACCTAATTCAATTTCCGATACTTCGATATATTCGGGCTCTCTAATCACATAAGGGTTGAACGCACCCAAATCAAAATCCCATGAAAAGAAAACGCCTCCGTTGTCGCGTGACGCGCCGAAATTGCTCCCCGTGATAATAAGCGCCGATCCCGGTGCTCCTGCCTGCGGATTTATCGAAGTTATTCTAGGTTCAAGTCCTAATTCTTCGCCTTCCGCCGGACGCGGAACAGAGTTAATATTTGAAAATAAAACGCCGTTGCTTTTTACGCCTCTTGCGTGAACATAGACAAGCCCTGATTCTCCAAGTTCGGGAACCCTGACTACAATAAGATCGTCCTGCCATGTGTGATACGACGATCCTGTCGGCGATATGCCCGCGATTGTAACATAGGATTCATCCCGCGACTGCCCGAATAAACTTCCGGTAAGAGTGATAACTTCTCCCATTCTGCCGATTTTCGGATCGATTGATGTTATAACAGGTCCCTGCTGATCGCACGAAATAAATAAACATGACACTGTTAAAAGAAAAACTACTAATATTGATAATTTGTCTGTCATTGATTTGAACTTGAGACCGTGTCCGGTTGCGCCGCGATATATGGATTTACTGTCATTAATAATTCAATTGACGGATTTGATGTTCCAAGAGGGAAGAAATAAAACGGCTCGTCAAAATCAATAGGAATGGTCTGCTGAGAAACATGATAACTGACGCCGTCTCCCTGAGAATCAATCCATATTTGCACAACCGCGACAAGCACATTGATGTTTTGCCGGATAACCGGCGTGAATTGCACAGCTACCATCAGATTTGCGCCGACAAGCCTTATGCCGACAGGAATGCCCGGCATTCCGATTTTTCTTTGAATTTCATTCCAGATTATGTCATGTTCTTCGTTAAGCACTCTTGCGTCAATTTCTATTACAAGCGCGTGCCTTCTCTGCTCCGGCGTTCTTTCAAAACCCGGATTTTCCTGCGCGTGTATTCCGTTCGTTGAAAAAAAGAATAAAACACCGGCAAGACAGACAGAAAGGATCATTCTATGGCTATCTCCTATAATCGGCGGCCTTGATTATTCCCGGTTCGCCTGTTCTATAGAAACTCTGGCTTTCGGGAAGCTTAAGGATTATTATATCAGCGCCGTCTGATGATAAATATTTTAACACATCGTTTATATCTACAGCGGGTATATTTCCCGGTATTTCATTTTCCGCCGCTATGGCGAAACCTGTTCCTGCGCTGGTCTGCGCGGCTTGAAACGATGCTTCCCGCGCATTGCTGATTCCGTTGTTAGAATTGATTTGCGCGCCGTGCAGTCCTATCACCGTTATCAATGTGATGATAATTACCGCCGCCGCCGCGGCAGGCAGAGGAATCGAAAGCTTTCGCTGCCATATCCCTGTGCCGGAAACACTGCCGGAAGCGCCGCGTTTAATTCTGTTAACAGTTATATTTTGCCATGTTTTTTGCCTGCATTCAAGTTTTTGCCATACCTTAGAAGCGGATAATCCGCAGTCTTGTCTGACGGTATCATTTTTAAATATTTGCCGAAGCTGTTTTAAATTCTCATGCTCCTGCGCACATGCGGAACAGCTTTCCAGATGGGTTTCCAGCTTTTCCTTCCATGGAGAAGGCAGTTCCTCATCCAAGTAGATAGAAAGAATTTGCTTATCAGGACACATATGTTTCACCTCGATCTTGTATTTGTTCAAGCATGTTTGAATGCGCCATATCTGTACTCTGCGCCGGAAGCTGCGGTGTGTGTATTCCCGCGGCCATCTTTCCCGCAAGCAGCGCGGCAAGCCTTTCACGGGCTCTGAACACCCGCACCTTTACATTTCCTTCGCTAATACCAAGTACCCTTCCAATTTCTTTATAATTCATTTCCGCGTATTCTTTCAATACAAGTACAATTTTCAGATTTTCCGGAAGCTTGTCAAGCGCGGCCTTGACTTCTTCGCTCGTTTCTTTTTTTACAAGTAAACCCTCGCCGGTCTCCTCCTGCCTGTGGTCTTCCTTAAAAGCCTTTTGGTACGCCTTTCGTTCCCGGTCTTTTCTTTTCGCGTAATTCAATGAAGCGTTTTTCACCACGCGAATTAACCAGTACTTAGCCTCCTCATTGTTTGGGAACACCATGTTTTTTTCATGTAAACGGAAGAAACTTTCCTGACAAAGGTCTTCCGCAGCTTCCCTGTTGTTTGTGATCCTGAAAGCGACCCTGAACAAAATCTGAAAGGCGCTGTCATAAAGGCTTTTAAACTCCCTGTTATAATCAACAGGGCGCGGTTTTTGAGCTTGCTCATCCCAATTTTCGCTTTCACCTTCTGCGGGGACAGAGTTAGGTTCATCTTCCAATTTGCCCTCTATATTTTTAAACAATATTTCTCTCCAAGTGTTACAAGTCCGCGCTGTGTTAATTTTGTTAATTCAAGCGGTTTTTTTCAGCTATAACTTGCGCCAGACAGTTTTGGAAGAACTGTCTTCCAGTATAATACCACGATCTTTTAAACTTTGCCTTATATTATCCGCTGCCGCAAAGTCTTTAGCTTTCTTCGCTTCAGCCCTTTTTGCGATAAGTTCTTCAATTTCTCTTACAAATTCCCCGTCTTCGGCTAAATTTTCATCAGGTTTAATATTTATCGCGTCTTTAAGCCCCAGTCCAAGGACCTTATCCATATCAAAAACAGCGTCCAAAGCCTGAGCCGTCGCAGGCCCGTCTCTTAAAAGCCCCCAAAGTTCCGCCAGGGCTCTGGGCGTGTTTAAATCGTCTTCGAGCGCTTTATCAAAATCTTCTATATATTCAGGTAATGGAGAGCAGGGAGCGGGGAGCGGGGCGTTAATTTTTGCCGCCAAATTTCGAACTTTATCAATTAGCGATTTTCGTGAGTTTTTCGCACCTTGCAGGCTTTCAAACGAAAATTTTAACTGGCTGCGGTAATGACCACCGAGCAAAAAGTAACGGTAATCCAGCGGCTCAAAGCCTTCATCTATAAGTGTCTGCAAAGTGAGAAAACCGCCCGCGGATTTAGACATTTTTCCGCTGTCCATCACAAGAAATTCATTATGAAGCCAGTATTTTACCCAGGGTTTTTTGCCTGTCGCCGCCTCGCTCTGAGCGATTTCATTTGTGTGATGAATCGGGATATGATCGATGCCTCCCGCGTGAATATCAATATTTTCACCCAAATATTTGATGCTCATCGCCGAACATTCAATGTGCCAGCCGGGATAACCTCTGCCCCAGGGGCTTTCCCAAACCAGAGCCTGATTTTCAAACTTGCTTTTTGTAAACCAAAGAACAAAATCGCCCTGGTTTCGCTTATTATCATCCTGATCAGTTCTTGCGCCTGCTTTTAAATCGTCAAGACGCAGAAGCGCAAGCTCGCCGTAAGAAGAAAATTTCGATATATCAAAGTATAAATTCCCGCCCGCGGAATATGTAAAACCGTTTTTTTCAATTTTTTTAATCAGATCGATCATTTCTGCGATGTGCTCTGTTGCCTTGCATACAATCGTGGGACGGGTGATATTCATTCTGTCCGTGTCATTAAAGAACGCTTTTGTGTAAAAATCCGCTATTTCCAGCACGCTTTTACCGCGTTCTTCCGCGGATTTTACCATTTTATCGTCGCCGCCGTCGGCATCATCGGAAAGATGCCCCACATCGGTAATATTCATAACATGCTTTACGTCATAACCCGCTCTGCGCAGCGATCTGACCAGTATATCGTGATGCACATAGGCGCGCAGATTCCCTATATGCGCGTAATTATATACAGTCGGCCCGCATCCGTAAAAACCAGCGGTTTTTCCGCCTTGTACAGGCTCAAAAAGCTGTTTTTCGCGTCCAAGTGTGTTGTAAAAAGTAAATGCCATGAGTGAAGCATATATAAAAAATTGAAAATAGACAATGTATAAAAATTATGGGAGCGTTCATAAAAGCCTCAATTTTTATCATTAAAACGAGGTTGTTAAAAAGTATAAAAAAATGCTATATTTCAGAAAAGATATAAAATTATAGGAGAAGAAGAATGAAAAAAATTATTTTTTTATCTCTTGTGCTTCTTTGCGCTGCCGCGGCGGTTTTTGCGCAGAACACAAGCCAGGTGGAGAGTCAGTTAAATCAACTGATTCAGCAGAACGATGCCGAATATCAAAGGTTGTTAGACCTTAGAAACTCTGTCAGCGGCGATGATTGGCTGAGCGAACTGCAACGCACTATAAATATCCGGCAGGAACAAATTGCCGCGTTACAGCAGCAAATTGAAACTTTTATTAACGATAGAGCTTCGGCAAGCTTAGTTTCGACAAAATTCCGCGAACTTGAAGTTCTTATGCGGTCTCATAACAGGTATTTGCTGCTTGTAGAAGAACATAAAAAATCAATGTAAATAACATTGGACTTGTTCGACAACTCGGTTAGTTGTCTCACAAGTCCTGCATTTTTTCAGGCTATCGAACCTTTGGTTCGCGCCTTACAAAAATGCATTTTTACAATGAAGTTGTTCAATAACTGAAGTTATCGAACAACTCTAATATAAATTTCTCCTTTTTTTTTAATCAGCATCGAGCTGAACAATAATCAATTCTACCCTGCGGTTTCTGTTCCTTATGTCAAATTCGTTTGTTATGGTTCTTGTTCCGCCAAAAGAGATTATAACCATCTGCTCCTCGTTTACGCCTCTTGCCCTAAGCTCATCGGCGACTACATTCGCGCGCATTGAGCTTAAAACGCTTAATTCGTCAATTTCATAATGGCTTATGGTATACGGGTTTACATGTCCTTCGATCCTGACTATGGTATTTGGATTATTTTTCAGAACATTGGCCGTTTGATTTAAAACAAGTTCATTTAACTGCCTTGCGTCGGCGTCAATGCCTACATTATATCTTTCGATATCGGGACCGAACAGAATGAATTCAACAGCGGTAATCATTATTCGTTTAACAATTTCGTTTACCGGCATCGTTCTTAAAATTTCTACATATTCGGTTCTTGTCTGGCCCTGGATTGTGTTTGTGATTGTGGTATTTTTCGGCAGCGGAAACTTATACCCGGCTGTTACGGAAAATCCCCAAAGATGAGGATAGCCGCCGCGCACAGACGGCTCAATATGCCATCTTGGCGTAAGAGGTATTGTTATTCCGATAGCGGCATCGGCCATAACAGATCCGCGGGTTTCCGTTACCGAACTAAACGGGTTATCAGTCCCTCTGTAAGCTGAAATCAAGCCGATTCCGGCCTGCGCGAAAATATTGACCGGATTATTTCTGCGGCCAAAACGCAGAAAGTTCCAGCGCAGATAGACCTGCACTTCAAAAATAAGTATATCCCCAAGAGCGGGATTCGACTCTTTTCCTTCAAAGCTGTAATTTACGCCCGCCTTCGCTCCAACCATCATATGAGGCGAAAGCCAGAGTTTAGGATCAATGATTAATTGAAATGACTGGCCGCTTACAAGAAGATCGCTCATCCCAAGCCCGAAATCCAGCGACCAATAATCGCCAGCCGGGAATTCCATTTGGGCAGATAAACCGCTTGTTAAAGTTAACAAAAAAACCAATAGTAAAACGCCTTTAATTTTTACATTTGCTTTTTTTTTTTGGCTAATCTCATTGTTTTACCTGCCTAAATTTTCTAAATTGAAGCTGTCTTGAAATTTTCCGTCAAAATGAGCGAAACTTTCAAAACTAACTCAATTATTTTCATTATATCAAAAAATTCATGAATTTACAAATAAAAACACTATAAAACATTAGATTTAATAATAAAATATAATCACAATAAAATAATTACAAAAATGCAATTATATTTACAAATGCGGTTTAAAAAGAAATATTGTTAAGTTTTTATTCCGCCTGCCACTGGGCGATAAAGTGTTCGTAAGCGGCGATTGTCGCGGCCATAATGATATCCTGCAGGCTGCCTCTGCCGCCGATGTCGGCGCCGTCCATGATATAAAGATTATTTAACACACCCTGTATATCTTCGATCCGGCAGGCCGGATCGGATTCTCTTCTGCGGGTAAGGCCTCTTAACTCACAGTCAAATACTTCCCTGTATTTAACGTCTTTCCATTCTTCACATACCGGCTTTGCAGCGCTCATATCAATCATCTTTTTTAATTACAGTTTTTATTTTTCTTTTCGGAAAATATTTTAAAAGAGTTTCTTTTAACCCGGCGGGCTGAAAGGCAAAGACAAGGGCGATTGGTAGCATAAAAAGCTGATCTGTTAAGTTATCCTGATAAAACCGCGGCAGCAGCTTTATCGCCATTGAAATAAAAATCCCAAGCGCAGAAATAAACCAGATGATTCTGAATAGTTCGCCGTTAACCGCGCGTCTTTTCGGGTTTTTGGATAGTGCATAACAAATGCCTGCCGGAACCGCGGCAAGCAGAAGCGGGGTGCAGTAGATCATGTTGTAGTTTTGATAGGTATAATCGTGGTTTGTAAAAATGCACAAAAAATAAAGAAGAAGCCCCGCAATTCCAAAGAAAAGGCTTGCGATACTGACGCTGAACCCTGCAAGAATTCTTCCGGCTTTAATATTTTTTGAATGAAGCCAGAAAAAGAAAGCGAAAAGAACCGCAAGCGCCGAGCCGAAGGCAAGTTCCAGCGGCCATTGCTTTCTTGGAGTATCCAGAACCGCAGGACGCCCCTTCGATTGATTTATAATTTCTACGGAAGAAACAAGTTTGCGCTTGTTTCCGAAAATATCCGTATACCAGAATTCATCAATTCTTTTGCCGACCTCGGAAGGCAGGAACATATCATCCCATACAGTAATCGGCGTATCAATGCCCTGGCCCATTAAGAAATTTAAAAGCCAGTCCCCAGAAAATGAGAACCATGTGTGGCGGCGGACATGCTCTCTTAATGTAAAGCGGCTGGTTTCTTTTTCGTACTGATTAAAAAACTGGCCGTCCGCCGCGATATCAATTATATCCCTGATCCTTGTGGAACAGTTATCCTTAAAATGATGATAAAAATAATCGCGGTTCTCCGGCAATACATTTGCGGCGGCAAAGTCCCTTACCCTGACTCTTGTTTCAGGCGGAAGATCCAATGTATAAATAACAATATCGCGGTTTGTTCTTTTGTACACATTTATATTTGACTGCGAAGAAGATACGCCGCAGCTGTATAAAAGACGCCCGAAAGCGAAATTGTAAAAAAAGTTTTCATTGTCAAAGGAAAAAAGTCCGTAATCATAAAAATTATTCTGACCTGACGCGGAATTTTCCACTATAAGAGCGATATGCCCCCACCAAAAATACAGCTCGGTTCCGGGCCCGATTACGGCTATTTTTATAGTCAGATTTTCGCCTTGCGCGAACGAAGCGGCGCAGCATATAAAAATTAAAATAAAAATTAATAATATTTTTTTGACCATTGTACAAGTGTGCATTATCTTTAAATGTTTTTCAATTGCTCTTAGCTTTGCGCTGTGAATTTCGCTGCAAGTCCCGCAGATTAAGCGCGAGATTAACTTCGGCGATGCTGATTCCAAGAAGCGACGCGATTTCTTCCGCGTCCCGGCCTTCTCCCACAAGAATATCAATATGCGCGCGTATTTGTTTTTTTGATATTTTTTCATTTTGATTCGCGGCGTATTCAGGGACAGGCGCGGGAAGCCGCGCACCGCGCGCCTGCTGTGAATTCGCGGGAACCTGTCCTGCGCGGGTTTGCTGTAAATACATATCCGCTTCTATTGAACGCTGAGCCGCCGCGGCCTGCGAGATTTCAATTGTATCCTGCTTTTGCGCCTGAGGCGCAGGCAGAGAAGAAGGAACGTCCAGCGCCGCGCGGATTCCGCGGCTAAGGCTTGTATAAAGAGCTTCTCCCGTCTGCCTTTTTTCAAACTCCTTTACATATAACGCGACGCGGCTATCGGCTTCCTCTAAAATTTCTTTTAACGCCTTGATCCTTTCCTCGACAAGACGCGAATCCCTGTCAGTGATTCTGTCAATTTCGGCGATAAGCTTTAAAACTTCCTCATGGCGATCTTCGAGTCCTGTATTAAATGACGTGCGTTTTTTTATATACCATCTAAGATAAAAAAACATAATAAGACAGAGAGCAAAACATATAATGGAAACAATATTCAAAATATTCATACAATTTCTCTTACAGGCTGATATCTATTCTTCTTCCAAGATTTAAAGGACGCAAAACAGCGCGACGATCATCTTCTGTTTCACCGCTATCATTTTCGTCTTTTGCTTCCTTCTTTGAACCTTGAGGCTGATGTTTCTGGTCGGAATTTTTATCTTTTATTTTTTCAACGCCGTCCCCCATGTTCTGCGCTTCGTTTACCTGATTAATCTGTTCCTCGGTTTTACGCTGAAGCTCAAAGCCCTGTATCGACTGATGCAGCACCTGCCCTTCTCTCTGGGCGGCATTAGAGCGGCCTACTTTATCAACCTGAGTAAAAAGCGTTTGAAGATCAATTGGAGCTATAGCCATCAAGTCCCTTCTTGGCAAGTTCATCCGGTTCTTCGTATCTTAACTGGCGGATTAAACCGTTTTCTAAAACGAAGGTAACCGCTTTATATTCCTGCCTTACGTCTTCTTTAACATCGCGAATTAAAATCTTAACGCCGGGCCATACCTTGGTGGACGCGGAAACTCGTCCGCGCACCTGAATATCACTCATGTACTCCTGTACTTTTTGAATGTTATCCTGCGTCTTTTTCAAATCTTCGGTTAAAACCTGCCGACGTTCCATTAACTCCTGCAAATACGCTTCCTTGTCTTCGGGAAGGGATTTGCGCTGCTTTTTTGTATTGATTAAAGTCTGCATGTCAAGCTTGACAGTATCAAGCTCGTCTTCGGCTGTTGTCTTTAACTCAAAAAGACGCTCAAGCTCTATCTTGCTGTGCGGATCAAAGCCAACTTCCAGAATTGTTTCGGTACCGCTTGTCGAATTGCCCAAAACTTTCGCGTTAATTTCCTCTCCCGCGCGCAGACGCCCGCCCATAATGCTGGCGCGTTTGCCCATAACGACAATGCTTTTAATCGAATCAATATTTGAATTGATAATGCCGTCCTGGGCTATGACCATGCTGCCGGATTCTACATTCGCGTTTTCAATAAAGCGCGACAATAATGATTTGCCAGCGCGAATTTTTCCGCCGCCTTTTCCGTTTACGCCCTGATAAATAATGATATCGCCTTCGGCGTCAAGCTCCGCCTTGGAAACAGTTCCCTTTACTTCGATATTGCCCGCCGCTTTAACGGAAAAACCGTCTTCGACATTTCCGGTAATTACGACAGTCCCAAGGAAGATGATGTTTCCTGTTTTCAGGTTGATATCCCCTTCGATTGTCAGCACAGGCTCGACATTGATTTTACCGCCGACGACCATTACCTGCCCGTTGATATCTGAAACGATTGAGTCGCCGTCTTCTCCCACATGAACATTGGTTCCGAGCGGAAGCGGAATGTCGCTGCCCGATTTGGCGGGAAGTATTTTGCCCGTAACGGTTTTTCCGTCGATGCCGTCTTCGGGAGGCATCTTTACAGCAAGAACCTGATTTTGCACAACGTTCTGAATAATATTAAGCTCTTTAAAATTAACCTTTCCGTTAGTTCCTTCTTTTAATTTGATCTTTGTCTGATCTATTTCAAAGTTATATTGAATATACGCGTCTTTTCCGTTAACGGGTCTTATCCCTTCGGCTACTTCAATTTTTTCCCTGTACACAGGCTTATCGGCAAGCTGCGTTATCGCGTCTTCTTTCGCTCCGTGATAAACCCTGTGCTGCACAAGCAGGCTGTTGTAAGCATCAACGTTCAAATCCGCTCCGCCGTTCCCCGGCGGCTGAATTGTAAAATAAACATGCATTTCAGAATCATCAACTTCAACTGATGCCATGCTGTCATTCATCGGGTTATGCTTGAACTCGGCGATCTTAACGTAAATTCCAGAAGCTTCCTCGACCAGCGTTTCTACCATCCTGTCGTCAAAGTCGCTTATATATTTATCCTGAAGCGTCTGCACCGCTGTCGCCGGATAAATTCTTTTGCCGCTGCCGACAGGCGGAATAACTTTAAGATAGACTCCGTCCGGCCTGCACTGCACAAAAGCGTCTCCGTCTTTATTGGGAATTACTTCCGCCGCTTCCGCAAATTCATCAATGAGCAGCGACTTTGCCGCTTTTGCTTTCTTTGCGTGAGCGCGTTCATAAGAGCGGATTACCCAGTCTTTTTTTCCGGTTCCCATGAAACCGGCCGAGCCTCTTTCGATAATTTCATATTCAAGATGACGGATGGATGTGCCAAGAAGGGTTGCCGCTTCGTTTACAGCGGCTTCAAGGGTTGGACCTGAAGCGTCTACAGACCGGATTGCTCTGTCATGATCCAGATGCTCTTTTATAATTTCCTGCAACTGGATAAAATCAACCATTATACAATGCCTTTTCTAATATTGGTTAACTTTGATCTTAAGTGAAGAACAGCCTTGGTATGAAGCTGCGATACTCTTGATTCCGTTACCTGTAATACCCGTCCTATATCTTTTAATGTTAAATCTTCGTAATAATATAAAACTAAAATTTTCTTTTCCTTCTCGGGAAGCTCATTGATCGCTTCGACAATGACGCGCCTTATTTCTTCGTTTACGACCATCACGTCGGGATTAAGGCTGGAAGGCGATTCGATGCTGTCGCCGATTGAGACCTTGTCATTGTCGTCGCCTGAGTACCAAAGATCATTGAGCGATATTATGGAAGTTCCCGAAATTTTTTGAATCGTTTTCATGTACTCGCTTTCGTCCATGCCCATCGCGTTCGCGATTTCCTGATCGGAGGCGGTACGCCCAAGCTGCGCTTCAAGCGAAGAAATAGTCATTTCAATTTCGCGGGTTTTCTGCCTTACGGAACGCGGAACAAAATCAATAAGGCGAAGTTCGTCAAAAATCGCGCCTCTAATGCGCGTAACGGCATAGGTTTTGAATTTAACGTTTTTATCGGGATCGTATTTGTCAATCGCGTCAATAAGGCCGAAAACTCCGTAGCCGACAAGATCGTCAAACTCAACATTATTCGGCATGCCGACAGCGACCTTGCCGGCGACATATTTAACAAGCGGCGCGTATTGTTTTATAAAAGCTTCCCGTATCGCAGGATCCCGGTTCTTGCGGTACTGCTGCCAGAGTTCTTCTTCTGTCCTTTCTGCGCTGGAAACTTCGCCCTTAGGGCTAATTGTAGCTGCCGGCATTCCCCAAACCTTTCCTTTATCGTTCTTTACTTAATACCGTTCTAATCCCTTCCGCTAAACCTTTCGCGTCCCAGTCACCCTCGAATGCCTGAGATTTGTTTCCCGTATTACGGGGTTGTTCAACATCCCCAAATTCTAATACAGGCGAAGCTGACGAACTCATACCTGCCGGTTCCAATGACGGCAAGTCCATCGGCGGCATGCCTGAAGCAAAGCCTCCGGTATTTATTCCGGCGCCGCCTGCTGAAGGCCCGGAAAACGCCCTTGCCATCATATCTAAATCAGGCAATCCGTTAAGCCCCATATCATCCCCGAAACTTGGGGTAAAGCTCTGGTAGCTCTGCGGCTCTATCGGCTTAAATGACGCTTCCTCGTTAAAGCCGAAACCTCCGGAAGAAACACTATCAGCTTCCGGCACGCTTTGAAGCGTTTCAATATCATTATAGCTTGCTTCCCTGTTTCGGTCTATACCTGCGTTTGTTTTTTGCCCCCCTGCCCTGCTTTGCGGAGCCGCGGCGTAATTGCCGGATAATAAATCATTAATATTGCCCAATTCATTGGGATCGCCCTGATTATACAATTCCGGTACAGCGTATTCGCCCATACTGTCCAGAACGATGTTTACATTGGAGCCTTCCGCCTGTTCAGCTTCCTGCCCGGCGGATTCATCGCCGGAGAATAAAAGCTCAGGGAAAAATCCGTTAATCATTAACCGCATGCCGAAACCGGCGCCGAAAAAAACAACCATGAAAATTAAAGCCCTGATAAAAATATGAAAAGCGCTTACCCCGGAAAATATCCCCAGCGTTATCGAAATAAATAACGCGCAGGCCGCGGCAATTATCCCCCACTTAAAACCCTGCAAAATTTTCTCCTCTTTTACTTTTATTTATTCGTTTCTTTCGGGTTGAATAAACTGCGCATCATTCCGCCGAAACCCCTTGTGTCCGCCGGTTTATTGCGATCCATGCGTTCGACAATATGCTGAACGCAGATGCTTGCCTTGCTTTTTGGATCCACGACAAGGAAAGGCTTCTGCCTGATAACAGCGTGAGGAACGGAAGCGTCGTCATAAATAAATCCAAGATAGTCCACCTTGAGGTTTAAAAACTGCCCCGCGATATTTATCATTCTGTCAGCCACGCTTTTTGCCTGGCCTACTCCCCTTGCGCGGTTAACGACAAGTTTAAGGCCGACATTTAACGTATCATATTCTGTGGCGATGATTTTAATGATGCCGTAAGCGTCAGTGATCGCGGTAGGCTCCGGCGTCGTAATGATAACGGCGTCATCGGCAGCCGCGATAAAATCAAGAACATTGCTTGAAACGCCCGCGCTAGTGTCGATGATGATGATGTCGGCGTTTGAAAGCGTCTCCAACTCCGCGATAAAATCTCTTCTGTCTTCTTCGCCGAGATTCGCGATTTGCGAAAATCCTGACGCGCCGGCGACAATGGAAATGCCGTATTCGGTTTCCACAAGAATTTCACGTATCGTTTTTTGCTTTTTGATCACATGGTACAAATTATATTTTGGAATCATGTTTAGCATAACGTTGACGTTGGCAAGACCTAAGTCCGCGTCCATTACAATTACTTTTTTTCCAAGGCGCGCGAACGCTAAAGCCATATTAACGGAAAGATTTGTCTTTCCGACGCCTCCCTTTCCCGAAGTAACCGTGATAATGCGCGCCTTATCGCCCGGTTTAACGCTTGATTTAACAGGAGCGGCAGGTTTTGTCTGCCCTGCGTTTTTTTGTTTCATCATTTCCCGCAATTTTTCAGCCTGATCTTCCATATAACCTCCATTATCCCAAAGTAAAAATTATCTCCACTTAAATTGATCCGCGTCTCCAGAAGGAAACCGGTTTTCGATTTTATCGCGATCTATTTTAAAACCGTCAAGGTTGATTAAGAAACGCACAACCGACGCTTTTTTTATATCAACGGGAACTGTCTGTCCGTCTGTGATATACGACACGCATTTTTGCTTTTCCGCGAGAGCGGAAATTAAATTTCCGATGCGGTCTGTTTCGTCCATTTTGGAAAGTATTACCGATTTATAATTAAAAGGCTCGAACTGCCGCATTATTATTTCAATATCAGACGATTTTGTGCCCGCGCTTATTACAAGATGAAACTCCGCGTTCTTCCCCGCTCCGTCAAGTATATCTTTCATTTCACCTAACTTTGACGCGTCCTTTGGGCTCTTTCCGATTGTGTCAATAAGGAAAAGGTCGGTGCCTTCGCTTAAAAGCGCGATTTCTTTTCTTAGATCATGTTTGTTTACAACGCATGAAACGGGGATTTGCATAATATTGCCGATTTGCTCTATTTGATCTTTCGCGCCGATGCGGAACGCGTCAATTGTTATCATTTTTACGTCAATCGCCGCGGCGTCGTTTATTCCGATTCCGTAAATCGCCGCGAGCTTGGAAATGGTCGTGGTTTTTCCGACTCCTGTCGGGCCGACTAAAACCATAATACGCGGTTTTCGCATAACATACGATCCTGACGGAGTTTCGCCCGGCTCTTCTTTGAATATTTTTATGCTTTCTCCGATAAGCTCAAGAAGGCGATCCTGCACTGTATCCCAGTTTTCAAGCTGCTCGAAAGTAAGCTCTTTTCGTATTTTTTCTATCATGGAGTTTATATATTTATCCGAAAAATCGTTTTGTTTCAAAATATCCCGCGCACGGACAAATGATCGATGCTCTTCTTTTTTACCGGCTGCGTTTTCCGCAGATAATTCCACTTTTTCGGTTAATTCCTTTAGCGCGTCAAGTATTTTCTGCGACGCCTCGGCGCCTCCCGCCGCCGCAGCGCCTGCCGCGTTGTTATGCGAAACTCTCGCGCCGTTCGCCGCCGCCAGAATCTTCATTTTCTCTTCGTCAAGAAGATGCTTTTGGAACGCGGCGTCTGAATTTTGCGGCGGCGCTTCATGCGGCGAAGGCAGGCGCGCGTAGGGATAAAAATTATTCGCGGGCATTCTGTCGGTAATATAGGGATTTCCCGTCGTCATGCTGTTTGAAGGCCGCTGCTGAAAAATAAATTCAACCTGAACTCCCGGTTTGGAAAAAAGCCCGAGAAAGCCGCCGAGCCTTATATCTTTCTGGCTTAAAATCTGGAATTGCCTGTTGTACTTTGAGGCGATTTTTAATTCACAGTCTTTTTTACTTTCGCCCTGCTCAATGTAAATCTCCATTTTACCGCTCCATTTCTTCAAGTCTTATAATTCCGACTGCTTCGGGAATTACAGTGGACACAATTTCATGCACGGATAAAACAGCCAAATCAGGCAGTTCCCGATCCGTTGAATTTTTTACAAGGAAACGCGCCTGCTCGGAACAAAGGATAACGGGCATCCAGCCTTTTTCCTTGACCGCGGCAGCGGCTTTCGCGACAGCTTTAATCCACGCTCTTTGCGACGGCGGATCGAGAGCGCACACAAGCCCGGAAGCTGTTTCATATTTCGCGTCGATGATTCTCTGTTCAAGCGAAGGATCGATTGTAAGGACGCGAAGGCGCCTGTCATCATCAGCGTATTGATGGCAAATCTGGCTCGCGATTGCCTGCCTTGCTTTTTCGATAAGGAAATAAACGCTTCCCTTTGAAACAGGATAATATTCGGCGACCGCTTCCAGTATCGAAACAAGATTTCTGATTGATACTCTTTCGCGTAACAGACCGTGCAGTATCTTTTGAACTTCCGTTATGCGAAGTCCTTTGCCTTCTCTCATCACTTCGTCAACAACCGCGGGATTATCCTTGCGCAGCGTATCGAGGATTGCCTGCGTGTCCTGAAGGCCCAGTATTTCGGCGGCATGGCGGCGGATAATTTCGGTAAGATGCGTCGCGATAATCGAAGGCGGATCGACTACAGTATAACCCGCGCGCTCTGCTTCGTCGCGCCTTTCCTGCTCAATCCAGACCGCAGGAAGCCCGAACGCCGGGTCTACGGTTTTTTCACCCTGCAGCTCCGTCGTTACCATCCCGGGATTTATGCAAAGATAATAACCAAGACGGATTTTTCCCCTGCCTGAATCAACGCCTTTTATTTTAAAGCAGTATTCGGAAGGCTCAAGGATTGAATTGTCAATGATTCGCACCTTTGGAATGACAAGTCCAAGATCATAAGCGGACTGCCTTCTTACGCCCTGAACCCTTTCAAGAAGCTCCGCGCCCTTTTCTTTTTCAACTAACGGAACAAGACCGTAGCCAAGCTCAAGAGAGAGGGCGTCAAGCGGAACAACAGGCGAAAAGTCCACAGGCTTTTCTTCTTTTTGTTCGCGGGTCTTTGCCATCATCTCATTAAAGCCGATAGCCTGCTTTTTCGCCTGACCTGTTCTGTAAGCGTGAAATCCGAGAATCCCCGCCATCGGAAGAAGAACATACCACGGAAAGCCCGGCAAAAGCGCAAGAATTACAAGCACGCCGGATAGAATCCAGAAAATTTTCGCGTCACGCATTAATAACTGCTGAACTGCCTGATCGGAAAGATTTCCGGGCGCGGCTGCTCTTGTTACAACAATACCCATTGCCACAGAAACTAAAAGCGCCGGAAGCTGGGTAACAAGGCCGTCCCCTACGGTAAGGCCGATATATGTGTTGATTACATCGCTTTCGCCGTACATAACAGAACCGATTATAAAACCGCCCAGCATCTCAACGATAATAATAAAAACACCGACCTTTACGTTACCTGAAATAAATTTACTCGCGCCGTCCATTGAACCGTAAAAATCCGATTCCTGCCGTATCTCCGCTTTCTGCCGCTTTGCCTCTTCTTCGGTAATCGACCCCTGGCTGTATTCGGTTTCGACGCCCATCATCTTTACCTGCATACTGTCCAGGGTAAAACGCGCCGCGACTTCGGAAACGCGGGTCGCGCCTTTTGTAATTACAATTATCTGCACGGCGATAATGATGATAAATATTATAAGACCGATAACAAGTCCCTGCGTTCCCCCCGATCCGACAACGAATGTGGAGAACGCTTTTA
>Ga0209755_10004150_pt1 | contig 17385 bp, 14 predicted proteins | sample TergutCo191P1_FD_187301 | JGI IMG/M metagenome (GOLD analysis project Ga0209755, IMG submission 187301) | Cornitermes sp. P1 segment gut microbial communities from Petit-Saut dam, French Guiana - Co191P1 (SPAdes) (version 2) | ecosystem: Host-associated > Arthropoda: Insects > Digestive system...
ACAAAGCCACCCCCAAGCCCGGCGCTCCTGTAGAAGACCAAGGCAGTCAGCCCGAAGACAGCCAGGAAAGCACGGGAGGGTCTGGCAAGAAGGAGTCCCAAAGGCAGCGTGTCGCTGCAGATGTTGACGACGCTTTGTTGGCGCCCGAACCGGTATCTGATCCTGTGCTAAAGCCTAGCCAGGGGATTGCTCCTGCTGCACACGAGGTCAAAAAAGACAGCAACTTCGAGAAGAAGAAAATCGCGCGCTACGCAGCAGTAGTGGGCTCAATTATTGCTGTTTGTGCTTTGGCCCTTGTGGGATTGTATTTCATGAATCAGGTCACGGTGCGTGATTTCGTCGGTACCCCTGTGGCAGAAGCGCGTACTTGGGGTATCCAAAATCGTATTACCATCGAGGCCCGTGAAGTCTACAGCCTTGAATACGAATCAGGCATTGTTATCTCGCAGGAGCGCACAGCAGAAACCCGCATGAGCCGTGGCGGCGTACTACGGTTGACTGTTTCGCAAGGTCCTGACATGACTGAACTTATTGCGCTGCCAAACTTTGAGGTCATGACGACTCTGCAGGTGCGCGATTGGCGCGAGGAAGTACGTGCCGTAAATGCCAACATTAATGAAGAGTACAATGACGAGGTCCCTGCAGGGCAGTTCATTCGTTATGAGTTTACTAATCCTGCCACAACGCGCGATTCTTACACGCGTGCTGATGGTCTTTTGATATTCATGTCACGTGGCGTTCAAGTATTCGAGAGAAACATCCCCATGCCAAATCTTATCGATCGCCCCCTAGCAGAAGCAGAGGACTGGGCGCGCGAACAGGGTATTGTGCTGCTTAAAGAGGAGGACACTGACGCTAACATCATCGCAGGAAATATCGCCGCGCAATCAGTAGACGCAGGCGAGATGATTGCCCGCAACGATGAAATCACCATCACCATATCGCAGGGTGCTGCAGTCATTGTGCCCAACTTTAGAAATATATCCTTTGAAGACGCCGCCTATCCAGGTCTTGAAGTCACCGTGCAGCGCCGTTTCCACGCAAACATTGCCTTTGGCAGACTTATATCCCAGTCAATCCCTGCAGGAACAGAGCTTGTCGGAGAAGGACACGCTATTACCGTTGTCTATTCACTGGGTAGGCCCTATGTCGACAACTTGATAGGCGAATCAGAATCACGCCTGGCAGAATACTTCTTCACCTTCCATCAGGGCGGAGCAAACATTACTTACACCATTCGTTACGTAGATTCACACGAGCCCCGCGGGATCATTGTTAACATGTCGCGCTATGCCCAGTTCGTAGGGATGAATCAGCACATAAGGGTCGACGTAAGCAGAGGAAATCTAAGCCCGCCAGCAGAAGTCCACCCACCAACAATGGAGCCAGATGACCCTGCTGACTGATAGCTAACATCCTTGTTATCTTGACTGGAGTAAAGCAGCGCGAATGCGCCTGCCTGCTGCTCCTACCACTAAAAAATGCCGGCACCCATGCGTGGGTACCGGCATTTTACTTAACTGCTTAAACGAAGCTTATTCTTTGCTTGCGGGAGCTTCTTCAGGCGCGTCGCTTTCGGCGATTTCAGTCTGAGACCCAATAACAGCACCAGACCCGTCATTGACACCCTCGATATTCAAGAAGCCCTTAATGCGTGCACCGTGGCCAATGGCAATCGATCCTGCCTCAATATCGCCCTGCAGGCGAGCAGTGTTGTGAACATTTAGCTCACCCTTGACAACGGTGTCACCAATAATCTGACCGCGCAGGTCCATGCGATTAGCATTAACTTCACCCGTCAAAACAGAGTTAGTGTTCAAGCGAATATCGCCAGCTGTGGCAACATCACCCTTAATCTCTGAATCAAGCATTTCGATGTTTTTCGCCACCACGTTGCCTGTAATCGAACCCGTGTTAGCAATAATGTCATTAGCACTTTCAACCGTTGCATTGATGGTGCCGTAAACTTCTGCCTTTGAAGCGAACTTTACGTCGCCAGAAATTTCTGTGCCCTCGGCAATAACAGTAATGCGCTGGGGTGTACGCGCCCCGCCTTCACCATCTGAAGGGTCGAAATCACCGTCGCCGCCAAAGTCGTCGCCACCGCCACTGCCACCAAAGTCAGCGGCAATCATCTCGCGGAAGTTCAGCCTTCCGCCACCACCGCTAGCTGTACCGCTGCGGCCATCAGCACCTTTATCTTCAGGGTCAGCCATCGCGTCATCAACAAGCTCGCCACCAGAAATGTCTCTGCTCATCTGCGCAACTTGCGCTTCGGCTGTATCTGAAACGGGCATCCGGGTCGCAGCAGCACCTGTATCTGTATCGCGCGAATAATCGCCAGCACCGCTAGCACTCATAGAAGAGGAGGCAGCCCCCACAGAGGAGTCCCGGTCGCCACCTATCTCGGGGCTATCCGACGACCTAGTAGCAGCCCTATCTGGCTTGCGCTCGGCATCATTTGAGTTATCCCCACCCATAAACATTTCTGACATTGCCTGTCTGAAACTACCACGTACTCCACCGGCCACCGTATCGTCCTTCCAACGTAAACGTACGGCCCACAGCCCCCAAACGGGCTACAGGCTTTTATTCAATGTAAATATCATAGTATAGATTTGCTATTTGCCCCAAATAATTTCGTTAACGCGTTGCTGAATAGTGCTGTGATTATACCCGGCTTCTTGCAATCCGATGACGCGAATGCGCCCATTGCCCCAATTGCCAACGATAACATCACGGGCCAAATCTTCCAATTGTGAACCCGAGGGGGAGGAGAGACCCTTAGCCTCACCATTATATCCCTCGGCAATGGTGCCATCCTCATTTAATGCTAGCGCGGTTTGCTGAAGCTCTTTTTTCTCTGCCGTTACCTCGGTAAGTTGCTGTTCTGTATCGGCAAGCTCTTGTTGGGTGCTGGTCAAGTTTGCTTGTAGAACATCCTTGTCAGAGGTCAGCGCAGTAATGCCACTTTGATAATAGGCAAGTTCTTGATTAAGGTCTGTTACAGATTGATAAAAAGAAAAAGCAATGGCGCCTGCCACTATCCAGGGCAGCACCAAGACAGCAATAATAATCACCTTGAAAAAGGTGACCAAAGTACGATTATGGGATTGTTCCTGCGATGACACAGTGGTCACAGTGCTTGTCTCCTTGTTAAGCGAAATACAGCTAAGCCAGAGCCGCATTTCTTGTCCTCTCACAACTAGCTATTTGATAGCAAATAGTACCACATTCTGTAAGTGTCTGAAAACACAAGTTAAGCCTACTTTCTACCACGCTCTGCCCAGGGTTGCGATACGCGTTTGTTGGGTTTCTGCGTGCAACAGGGCAAGTACGGCTGCTTCAGCAGTGGCACCTGTGGTAAACACGTCATCAATGACTAAAACTTTATTGGGACTTTGGGCGAGGTTTTGTTGAGTGTTGTAGGTGAATTGCTTTGAGCCTTCGAAACGCTCATTTCTTGACAGTCCTCGCTGGTCACGTGCTTGATGCTTTGGTAGCCGTGCTAAAAGGGGGAGAGCAGACACTGACAGATGGCTTGCAACAGCACGCGCCAGGAGTTCGCCATGGTCGTAACCGCGGCGGCGAATGGCCTCTTTAGTTGCGGGCACCCAAGTAATTACAGCGCCAGAAAGCCATCCATTCCAGTGCGCGCGTATTGAATCTGCTAGTACTTCACCTAAGGTTTCAGCAAGACGGCGTTCATTTGCGTCCTTCATCAGCACCACTGCTCGCGCTAGTGGTCCGTCTAAAATGCCCAGAGCCAGTGCGGCCTCAAAGGAGTATTCGACTTCCCAGCATTCAGTGCAGGTTAGAGCACCGTAGGGACCTGCACATTTTGAACAGGCTTGCTGCGTCAGGTAGTCCCTGCTTAGTCTTGCGCGACAATCGGGGCAGAGTAGCACGCCCTGACGCTCGCAGCCAGCGCACCGAGTTGGGGCTATTAGTTCGCCGAGGGTTTCTCCCCAGGAAGATTTTGTAAAGTGTTCTAGTGCTTTCATGCCGCCATCCTAGCAGGCAGCGCTTAAAGAACGCTTAAAGAATACTTAAAGAAAGATTAAAGAATTGTTAAAGAATGCTTAAAAAATGATTAAAGAATTATTAAAGCTGCAGTTGAGCGGCTTGCTTTGAGGTGCTTTTGCTGAGCTGTGGTAGACTAAATCTTTGCTTTTTGAGCAGTGCATATTTTTTGAAGGCGCGGGGCTAGATACGGGACTTCCGCGACAGATTATAGCTAGGAGAAACCGCCTGATGGGTAGCCTTGATGCCGCTACGGCAAAGCCAGATTATAAAACTGCAAATGACTTGATGGGGGTGTTGCCGCACTCGGCGGAGGTTGTTGGTGGTCATCTGCATATTGCTGGCGTTGACATGGTCGAGCTTGCGCGCGAGGCAGGGACGGCTGTTTATGTCATGGATGAGGAACATATTCGTCAGAACTTGCGCGATTATCGCAAGTGGATGTCTTATCACTGGGAAGATATTGACGTTATTTATGCGGGCAAGGCTTTTTTGTCGAAGTCGATGGCGAAATTGGTCGCGGAAGAGGACTGCAGCCTTGACGTTTCAAGCGGAGGAGAGCTAGCGATTGCGCTGGCGGCAGGTTTTCCCCCGCAACGTGTTTATTCGCACGGCAACAATAAGACTGAGGTTGAACTGATTGAGTGCATTGAAAGCGGCGTGGGCCACATTGTGGTTGACAGCTTTGAGGAACTTGACCGTATCTCGACCTTGGCGACGGCGCGCGGGGTGCAACAGGCAGTGTTGCTGCGCGTGACTCCGGGTATTTCTGCTGACACGCATGATTATATTCGTACTGGTGCAGAGGATTCAAAGTTTGGCTTTGGGCTAAACGAGGGCATGGCACTGGCTGCTGTGGAGAAGGCAGTTGCCGCGTCAGGCGTGAAGTATGACGGGCTGCACATGCATATTGGTTCACAGATTTATGCGCTGCACTCTTTTGCTGCGGCTATTGAAGTCATGGCAGAGTTCATGTTGCAGATTAAGACAAAGCTGGGTGTTGATACGGCTATTTTGAACACGGGTGGCGGCTTGGGTGTTGCCTATGGTGTGCCTGATGATCCAGCGACCATTAAGGATTACGGCAAGGTTGTAGTTGACGGTATTAAGGAGGCCTGCGAGGCACGCGGTCTAGCAACGCCCCGTATCGCAGTAGAGCCTGGTCGTTCAATCGTTGCGAACTCTGGTGTGACCCTTTATACGGTTGGCACTATTAAGGAGATTCCCAATATTCGCACCTTCATCAGTGTTGATGGAGGCATGACCGACAATATTCGTACCAGTCTGTACCAGGCACATTACGAAGCCTTTATCGCAAATAAGGCTGACCAGGAGCGCAGTATCACTGCCACCATTGCTGGCAAGCACTGCGAGAGTGGTGACATCGTAGTAAGTGATGGCCCGCTACAGCCCACTGAAATTGGCGATATCTTATGTGTTCCTGCCACTGGAGCCTACTGTCAATCAATGTCGAGTAACTACAATAAGCAGGTTCGTCCAGGGGTCATTTGGGTCAAAGATGGCAGCTGGAAATGGGTAGTTCGCCGCGAAACCTACGACGACCTTCTAAGGTGCGACGTCGGGTAAATTCTGCTATACTATTTCGTCGTGGTAATCGGGGTGTAGCGCAGTTTGGCAGCGCATCTGCTTTGGGAGCAGAGGGTCGCAGGTTCAAATCCTGCCACCCCGACCATTTTCGTGGTATCTGACCGCCGCTTTTCAAGACTCGCGTAGTTACTACGCTTCACCTTAAAAAGCGACGCCCAGCTATCCGCGAAAACCCATGCTTATGAGCGGACGTAGTTCAATTGGTAGAGCATCAGCCTTCCAAGCTGATTGTTGCGAGTTCGAGTCTCGTCGTCCGCTCCATTTTTAATTTTGGGAAGCGCCCATAGCTCAGCAGGATAGAGCGGCGGACTTCTAATCCGTAGGCCCGGGGTTCGAATCCCTGTGGGCGCACCATCTTTTAAAATCTTTCATAGATTCGAACCCGATAGGGTTAAATAGCACTAAGGTGCTATTTAAGTCCGAGCAAAGCGAGGTCAACGTGGATTGCGCAGCAATACACGGAATCCCTGTGGGCGCACCATCTTTTAAAGTGTCTTCCACCCTTGTCATCCCGAGCGCAGTCGAGGGATCTTGCGTCTTTCAGATAGACGTATCTTGCGGCGCACATGCGCTTGACGGCTATCAGTAGAATCTTCGTCGCCTGTATCATCTGTTATTCTGGGGGTATGGATAAATCTAAGGTATTGATGGTTCATGGGTACTTGTTGTCGGGCACGGGCAGCAATCTTTACGTTAGAAACATCGTCAAAAAGATGTGCGAGCTAGGACAAGACGTAGTCCTAGTGTGCCAAGAGTTCACTCCCGAAGACTACGACTTCATCTCGAAACACTACAAGGCCAAAGGCGGCAACTACCAACTAATCTTTCAGCGCGAGACCCCTTATCCAGGGAAATGCGAAGTCTATACACCTGATACCAACAACGAACTTCTCGTCTACGTCTACGACCGCTACAAGGACCTGCATGTCCGCGAAATGAAAGACGTTTCAAAGTTCGACATCCAAAACTACATCACAAACAACGCAAAAACCATCCAGCACATATGCGAAAGCAACGACATCCGGCTGACCTTTTCTAATCACCTAGTTTTGCAGCCCCAATATGTGGAGAAGGGCATGGCCGCTGCCCAGTGCAGCTCGAAGCACATTATTATAGGGCACGGCAGCGATCTTAGTTACGCGATTTCGCAATCTGCCTACCTTGAGGGTCTTTCCCGCGCGACCCTTGCTACCGCCGACCAACTGGTTGCGGTCTCGCAGCACTCAAAACAAAACATGCAGTCGTATTATCGCGACCTTGACCTCGCTTCATGCAAGGTAATCAGCGCGGGACTTGACGAGCGCCTTTTTGAAGACATGCCGCAGGAAGAAGAAAAAGCCCTCATCGAGGCATACCTTGACACGGTCGATCAGGGGCAGGGTTTCTCCGCAGGGCAAGTGCAGATGATTGCGGACATGGTCGCAGCAAACAACTTCGACTTTGCGGACGTGCAAGCAAGTTACGAACCTAAAGATGTCGAAGTCGACGTCAAGGGCAGGCTTTTCGACATGCTCTATAGGCGCGATAACCAAAAAGTTATTTTCTTGGGCAAATACCTCGAACAGAAGGGGCTCATACCGCTAGTGCTGGGACTTCCGATTCTCTATGCGAGAAACCCGCAGGCTAACTTCATCTTGGTCGGCTTTGGTGCATTGCGCGCACACCTTGAATACCTGCTTCAGCTAGTAAAGTTGGGCAAAATGGATGTTATTTTTGACCGGGCGCAGGCCTTAGGGATTACCTTAGAGGAAGACTTTGCCATTCTAGATGAGCTGAAGCACTGGCTGTCAGACCCAGAGAACAGCGTGCTGTATCAGCAGGGCGCAAGGCTCATAGATAGCAATACACTTTTTACGGGATACCTAGACCAAAGGATGGCGGCGCGGATACTGCGGCGCGGCAAGGTCAGCGTGTTTCCTTCGATTTATCCAGAGGCCTTTGGCATGGTAACTATCGAGGCAATGGCGGCACAAACTAAGCCCATCGTCACTAGACACTCGGGCTTCAAAGAGGTGCTAGAGGTCGCCGCAGCGCAGGTACCCGGTCTAAATATCGAAGATTTTTCGGTACCGCTAGATGACCAGTTGCTTTTTAGCATTGTTGACCGGATTCTTGCCCTGCTTGAGGGCGGCGGTGAAGAAGTCATTCAGGAAATGAGCACCTTTGCTCTGTCCACTTATGGCTGGCAGGGTATCACCAGGGAACTGTTGGCACTGTAGCGTTTATGTGCTTTTTTGGGTCGGCTAGATCGATTAGTATGTTGCAACAAAGACGAGCTGACTTACAATTACGGTGACCATTAGTAGGTAGAGTAGGGCGGTGATTTGGGTATCTTTCATGCGTTTTGCGATAAGTCCGCCGATAAGTCCGCCTAAGATAGCGCCGGGAATGACATAAGGCAAAAGGGATGTATCAGCAAAGCCATTAATCCAGTACTGAATAAGGGCTGCACCTGATGACATCATGGCGATGAACAGGCTTTGCACGACAGCCTCTTTCGGCTTTGATCCGTAAAGGTACATCAGGGCTACCATTTGCACTAGGCCACCGCCAATGCCAAAAAGTCCCGCTAAAAGGCCAGCAAAAAAGCCAACTACGATGCCCAGCAGGGGGTTAGTCACCGTACGTGCCTGCACCGAGTCCCGTATCCGTAAAAGTACGATATTGATAATCATTGCGATGATGAAAAGCACACTGACGACAATCGCGTCTAGAAAGAGCAGGGCATAGGCGCCTGCAAAAGCGCCAAGAATGCTGCCTGTGGCTAAAAAGACCAGGTGCTTAAAGGGAATGTTAGTTTTCCAGACCTTGCGCGTAGTTGCCGTCACAAAGGACATGGCAAAAACACACGCAGCAGAGGTAAAGGTAGCAAGTCCTAGCCCAATGCCCATTAAAGACAGTGACGGTCGAATAATCAACCCGCCACCAATACCACTCATAGCACCTATAGTAGTAGCAAACATAGCCACTAGAAAATAAAGCATTACCTAGCTGTCCTTTCTCAAGCGGACAATAATAATCACTGGGCAGCTATTAACCGCACCACCATGTACTTCTCTAGTTTTTGTTGGATAAAGATGATTGACACCTGCAATCTTATCACGGCAACCTTAGGGGAGGGGGCCTTAGTGCAAGATATGGTGTATTTTTCTCCTCCATTTGGGCTGCATGGTTTTTTTGTTAAATCTGCATATATTTTTAACAAGATATAACATTTTGAATGCGTGCTTTTTTATGGCACAGGGGCTCGTTTCGAAGTACTATAGAAATCGGATAAATAATGTTCAATCGAGAGGAGACCCACAGAATGAATCTACATTCACCCGACGTCCAAATCCAAGGTAGTGACCAGGCTCTTGCGTTCCTCAAGGAAGGTAACGCGCGCTTTGTTGCCGGTCAAGGCATGCCACGTGACACCAACATCACAGACCGCGCGCTTACCGCAGAAGCTCAGAAGCCTTTTGCGGCAATCGTGACCTGTGCTGACTCACGCTGTGCGCCAGAACTTTACTTTGACCAGAAAATCGGTGACATTTTCGTGCTGCGCAACGCCGGAAATATTGCTGATGATTCGGTAATCGGCTCGCTTGAATTTGGCGTAGCAGTACTAGGTGTCCAGGTTGTTATTGTTGTCGGTCACACTCAATGTGGTGCCGTCCACAACGCGCACGCAGACGCTACCGGCCTGCCAGAGAAGCTTCAGGGCGTACTTGACACCATCAAGCCAGGCATCGCTGGCAACAACTGCAAAGAAGACGCAGTAAACGACAACGTCAAGGTGCAAATGGACATCCTCGCCAACAACGAGACCATTAGCGCAGTTCCTGTAATGGGCGCTAACTATGACGTCGCAACAGGCAAGGTAACCTTCCTCTAAGTCATTAATTACGCAGAGAAGGACGCACGCTTCCAAAAAAAAGGAGGCCGTGTGCATTCCAGCAAGCATAAAGTCCCGTGCCCCTTGATTTGAGGCGCGGGACTTTTTAGTGATCTTTAGTGCTTAGGTACTGGGGCAGCGCTTCACATTTGGCACTGCGAAACCTCGGCATGGACCTATCAATCCCAAGCTTACTTCATATTTTCTACAAATTATTTTCAAAAAATACTTGCATAATTGTGGAGAAATCACTAGTATTTATATAGGTAATCATTTGTTACCACATTAATAGAGTTTCCAAATGATGGAAGGATCGCCACAATGAACGCCGGAATTGGAAAGCAGGCAAATCTGGCAACTGTTCAGGAGGAACTGGACAGAAGAAATCGCCGAATATTATTGGGGCTTTTCATCGCCCTTATTGTTGTTTCAGCTTTTCTTTTCTCTGGGTCACTTGCCAGATACACCACAGAGGGTTCGGGCTCTGACACAGGGCGCGCTGCCTATTGGGGCATTGAAATCGAAGTAGCCGACACAGGCCTTTTCCGCACCCAGTACGAATCAAGCGACGATGATTACCACGGAACTCATTCAGTTATCTCAAGCAATGACGACTATGTGTTAGCTCCAGGAACATACGGAACGGCTAGTGACTTTACCATTTCTGGGGCAGCAGAAGTAGCAACAAAGGTAGAGGTAACGGTAACCCCTAACACTGCCCTCAAGGGGTGGACCCTTGAAGATGATTTTACTCCTTACGAGCCCGTATTGTGGACGCTTACAAAAAATGGTGAGCCCCTGGTTTTTGAAGGCAGCTTTGATGAGATGTTGGCAGAACTTGAAGGCATTGAGGAATATCATAGCCCTCACACTGCTCTAGAAGATGCAAGCGAATACATTGTGTCCTGGCACTGGCCTTTTGAGTCAGGAACAGATCATCACGATACTGAACTTGCCAATAAGGAAGTTCCCCCTTCAGTCCATCTGGGCTTTGACGTAACCGTAAGCCAGATAGATTAGTTGAAGTAGAAGCAGAAAGTGAAATTGTGCGCAAAGCAGGCAGACATACCATAAGTACCACTAGTACGGGCCGCATAGTAAGCTTTGTGGTCTACAGTCTAGTTGCCCTCATCTTGATGACGGGAGCTTCTCTTGCAAGTTATCGCAGTGCAGCAAACTCTGACGTTGAGGTTTCAAGTCGCATTACGAATTTCGAAGTCGAGACAAGTCATGACGACAACTGGAGCGAACACGAATATGCAGATGCGATTTCGCTCGATTACGGAGAAACCCACGACTATCCTTTCACGGCAGTAAATAAGAGTGAGGTAGCGGTAAGAGCACGCTTAGTTGACGCTGATACTGATGAAATCTATACAGATTGGGTTTACCTTCACGCAGGAGAAGAAAAGGTCTTGCACCTCATCGTAACAGGTGACTATCACGGCAATGAATATAAGGTTCATATCGAATATGAGCAGGTAGGTTAGCTCATGATGGCCAGAGATATCAAAGAACTTGCTCAAAGCGTAAGGGTCAGCCACTTGCTGATTCTGCTGCTGAGCCTTGCTTTCTTGGGAACGTCTATTGCAGCCCCGCAGGTGTGGGCAAAGTTTCTTGGCAAGACTGACGTCTACACTATCACAGTTTACGAGCCAAAGGGTGAGAGGGTCACTGTCGTTGATGGTGGACGCGATCATTCCCTGGCTATTAGCTCTACCGGGCAGCTTTACGGATGGGGATACAACTCAAATGGCATGCTTGGAACGGGAAATACAACTTTGGTAAACGTCCCAACAAAGAACAGCATTGTTGAAGTTGGGGGCTCTCGTGAAGTCAAGTTTGCTGACATTTCTCCAGGTCACAATATGACTTTTGGCCTTGATAGGAACGGAGATGTGTGGGCTTGGGGATTGGGAACTTATGGCAGACTTGGATTAGGTAACACGACTAATTACACCACCCCGCAAAAGGTTACCTTTACAGGAAATCCAAAGATTGAAAAGATAACATCATCAATAGATATAGGCATTGCCCTTGATGAGAACGGCAAAATTTGGGTCTGGGGTAACAACGCAAGCTCTGGTGTCTTTGGTAATGGCACCACTACGGGAACGCGAACAACCCCTGCCTTAGTTACAAATTTCGGGTCAGAAGATCCCGTCTTTGTCGATGTGGAGGCTCCTAGGGTCGAGACAAATCGCACCATACTTGCACTCGATTCTGATGGTAGTATTTGGGGATGGGGAGAAAACTTGTACGGAATAATGAGTACCGGTAATCAGACTAGGCAGTCAACCCCCATGAAGATCTATAACAGTGCTACGGGGCAGTGGGCTAATCCTACAACAGCACCTAATGGCATTTTGCCCTATCACTTGCCAGCAGGCACAAAAATGGAAAAAATATCCCTAAGTTACAGCGTGGGACTTGCAATCGACGAACATGGCAATATGTATTCATGGGGCTCTAACTATGAGCGCGGACTGGGCACGGCAAGCACAAGTACCACGGGCTATAACTGGCGCCCCGACCAAATCTACAATGCTTCAACAGGCAGATGGAAAGCTGCAAACGGTCCGCACAATGCAGAGGGAATCAAAATGACCTCTGTAAAAGTCATGCGGTCAAGTTGCTTTGCAATAGATGAGGCAGGTAGCGTGTATTCTTGGGGCAATGGTAACTATGGCGTACTTGGAAGTGGTTCAAGCTCCAATGTCATAATACCAATGAGACTCTACAATGCAGAAACGGGCCTGTTTAATGGGGGGCAAAGCCTTCCCGCTGGCACAAAAATGGACCAAGTTACCGGCAATTTTTACCACGCATTCTTCTTGGCAAAAAATGGTGACATCTTTACAACAGGCGAAGGAGAGCACAGAAAGCTGGGAAATGGCATCCTGGGAAATCGCTCCACCCCAGTGAAAATCTCTGAAGGGATCGCAGGAAGTGCCTTCCCCTTAAGCTTTAGCGATTTCCATCCAGACGCCCCACCACTCAATAAGTAGTGCCACGCTACAGTCTAGGGCAGCTTAGGGCAGGTCTGCAAGGTCTTTTACGCAGCTATTTTCATAGACAGTAAAAGTAAAGCTAGTTCCCTCATATTCCTTAGGTTCAGCAGAATCAATCATGGTCCAGTTATCAAGCTCATCAAGGTTCGGGAAATATTTATCCGCCGGCTTTCTTTCTGCAGACGCAAACTTTGTAATATAAGCCTGCGTGCAATAGGGAAGAAGCTGCTCATAGATCGAGGCGCCCCCTATAACAAAAAGGTCGTCAGCACAGCGAAACTTTGTCAGTTCGCGCAAATCTTTTAGCGAGCGCGACATCAAAGTTCCAGGCACGCTTATGTCCTCGTTATCGCACACGACTACATTTACGCGGCCGGGCAAGGGTTTCTCCCCCGGTAAAGAAAGCAGGGTCAGATAGCCCATGATGATGACTTTGCCCATAGTTTTTTCCTTAAAGTAGGCGATGTCTTCGGGCACCCAGTACAGGAGCTCATTTTCATATCCAATGCCCCAGTCTTGCGCGACTCCTACTATTAGCTTCATTCGGCGTACCTTTCATGTTGGCGTGTGCTGGCTGTTCCTGTATATACTGCGGAGAAGGTCGTATTCTCATTATGCTGTCAAAATGGTGCATTTTTGTGGGCAGTGCGCTAAGCGGCATTGCGGCGGTTGCTGGCACTGGTTGGCATTAAATGGCGACGGGAAGCTTGCCCTCCATGGTGCTGTAGTGATAGTCGACTAGCTTCACGCTGTCTGTGGTGAAGTCGTAGAAGTCAGTTATTGTTGGGTCAATCCAAAAGCCAGGTGCTGGGTACTGCTTGTTTTCCATCATGGCTTCAAGTGCGGGGATGTGGCGGTCGTAGATGTGGGCGTCTGCGATTACGTGGACTAGTTCGCCTACTTTAAGTCCGCTTACTTGCGCCATCATGTGCGTCAGTACGGCATATTGGCAGACGTTCCAGTTATTTGCGACGACCATGTCTTGTGAGCGTTGGTTGAGTAGGGCGTTTAGCTTGTTGCCTGTGACATTGAAAGTCACGCTGTAGGCGCAGGGGTAGAGCCCCATTTCGTGTAAGTCGTGGTGGTTGTAGATGTTGGTCATGATACGCCTGCTGGCGGGATTGTTCTTCAGGTCATAGAGTACGCGGTCAACCTGGTCGAAGTCGCCTTCGGGGTAGCGGTGCTTAATGCCCATTTGGTAGCCGTATGCCTTGCCAATCGAACCTGTTTCATCTGCCCATGAATCCCAAATGCGCGAGGCTAGGTCGTTGACATTGTTGGATTTGCGCTGCCAAATCCAGAGCATTTCGTCAACGAGGGATTTGAATGCCATGCGGCGCACGGTCAGGATGGGTAGTTCTTCGGCCAGATTATAGCGATTTACTATGCAGAAACTTTTGAAGGTGTGGGCGGGGGTGCCGTCTTCCCAGCGGGGACGTACGTCTTTGCCTTCGTCGCTGTAGCCCTCTGTCAGGATCTGCTTGCAGTTTACAATAAATAACTCGTCAGCTTTGCTCACGTTTAGGCCTCTTCCATGAAGGGGTACTCTACGTTTTCTGCTGGCAGGAAGGTTTCTTTTACAGTTCTGGGGCTGGTCCAGCACAGGAGATTTAAGGTGCTTCCTGCTTTATTGTTGGTCCCTGATGCGCGACCACCGCCAAAGGGTTGTTGTCCTACTACAGCACCGGTGGGCTTGTCATTGATGTAGAAGTTACCTGCCGCATCAGCAAGGGCTGCGTCCATCTTTATGAGGGCATGGCGGTCTTGGGCAAAGATGGCGCCCGTTAGTGCATAGGGCGATGCTTTGAGGCAGCTGTCAAGCGCGCCGTCTAGGTCTGTATCAGGGTACACCCAAATAGTGAGCACTGGGCCAAAGATCTCTTCTTTCATGGTTTTGAACTCTGGGTCAGTGGTTAGGATGACGGTAGGTTTGACGAAATAGCCCTTGCTGTCGTCGTAGCCTCCACACAGAACTTCTGCGTCTGCGTGGTCTTTTGCGTAGTCGATGTAGCCGGTGATTGACTTGAATGCAGGCGCGTCGATGACAGCTCCCATAAAGTTGCTAAAGTCACGCACGTCGCCCACTTTAATCTTTGCGACTTCGGCAAGTAGGTCATCTTTGACTGCTGGCCAAAGGCTTTCTGGAATGTAGCAGCGGCTTGCTGCAGAACATTTCTGTCCTTGATATTCAAAGGCACCGCGCACCATAGCTACAACTAGCTTGCGCACGTCAGCAGTTGGATGGGCAAAGATGAAATCTTTGCCGCCCGTCTCACCCACTAAACGGGGGTAATTTTCATAGGTAGAAATGTTGTCGCCAATCACCTTCCACACCTGCGAGAACACTTCGGTCGAACCGGTAAAGTGAAAACCTGCCATGCGCGGGTCACGAATGACCGCCGCGTCTACATCACTTCCGCGGGAGGGAACAAAGTTGATGACGCCGTCAGGTAGACCTGCCTCGCGTAGGCACTGGTAGACTAGGTAGTTAGACAGCACCGCAGTAGAGGCCGGCTTCCAAACTACGGTGTTACCCATCAATGCTGGCGCAGTTGGCAGGTTGCCACCAATGGCCGTGAAGTTAAAGGGGCTAATGGCTAGCACAAAGCCACTAAGGGGACGGTGTTCCATGCGGTTCCACATGGTAGGTGCGCTTTCTGGCTGATTCTTGTAGATTTCTTGGGCAAAGTAAACGTTAAAGCGCAAGAAGTCAGCAAGTTCGCAGGCTGCGTCAATCTCTGCCTGATAGACGGTCTTGCTTTGACCCAGCATGGTTGCCGCATTAATGCGGTCGCGCCAGGGGCCTGCCACTAGGTCGGCAGCTTTTAGAAAAATCGCCGCACGATGTTCCCAGGGCATGTTTACCCATGCGTCCTTTGCTTCCATGGCGCTGTCGACTGCTTGCTTTAGTTCGTCTTGCCCTGCCATAGCAAATTCTGCAAGAACATGGCCGTGGTCATGGGGCATCACAACTTGTGCTGTAGGGCCATCGAAGTATTCTTTGCCGTCAATAACAAAGGGAATTTTCAAGGGTTCAGCTGACGCCATTTTCTCCAGTTCTGCCTTGATGGATGTTCTTTCTGCAGATCCGGGCGCGTAGTCGCGAACTGGTTCATTTATGGGGGTCGGCACTTTGTAGATTGCGTTATTCATGGCTTGTACCCTTTCTTTGCAGAAGTAATATGCAGTTTAATATTCCAGCTTTTGCCAGCCAAATTTCTTGCCGAAGAATGCAAGTACGTGAAGAACATTCTATCAAAGCAGTCTTCCTATTGGAGTATTCACTTTGTGGCGATTTTATTCATTTACATATTTTTTGCACCTTGCAGTTGTGCAGTGCTTAGTGGCGTGCAATAATGGCACGGTAATTCTTCCTGCAAAACATCTTGTAGGTCGCAGATGCATTGAAATCAAATAGGAAACTTGTTAGGTGAGGCTCCTAAAAGAACACAGGCTACTGCCCTGAACTGTCGAGAGACGCCCAAGGGTAGAACAGGCATCGTCGGATTAAGGCGTGCTTAAGGTAGCTGTTTGGATTAGTCAGCTTCCCTCCAAAAAAGGGGGGAGAAGGACGCACACATCCAATCTACGTCTTTTAGTGCTAAAGCTCAGACGAGGAGGAACCAACAATGTCGCATACTGATGTGATAATCGAAAGAATTAATCACTATCTCGAAGTTCGGGACATGCAGGCGCTTAAGGCACTGCTTGCTGAACTGGAAGAGATGGAAATCCTACATATCATTCATCAATTGCCTCCTGAAGAAGAGGTCATCGTTTTTCGCTTGTTGTCAAAAGACACGGCACTCAACATCTTTGAAGACTTAGACACTGACCAGCAGCAAAATCTGCTGGCGACTTTCTCGCATGCGCGCATTATCGAATACATGAATGAGCTTCCGCCAGATGACCGTGTAAAGGTCTTGGATGAGATGCCCGCTATGGTCGCAAAGCGCCTGATAAATCAGCTTGACCCTGAGGAACGCCAGTCGACCAATGTTTTGCTGGGTTATGCCCCAGAAACTGCCGGTCGCCTGATGACAACAGAATTCATTTCGCTGCGCCGTGACATGACAGCAAAGCAGGCGCTTGCAAAGACGCGGGCTTTAGCTGATGAGAAAGAAACAATTTATACCTTATACGTAACCAGCCCCCATAAAAAGCTAGAGGGTGTACTGTCGTTACGAGGATTGCTTACTGCAGATAATGACGCACTACTAGAAGACATTATGTCTCAGAAAGTGATTAGCGTTTCAACAGGAACAGACCAAGAAGAGGCAGCACGCACCTTGCAAGACCTTGACATTCTTGCGCTACCAGTTGTTGATCGCGAGAATCGCTTAGTTGGCATTATCACGGTAGATGATGCGATGGACATTCTTGAAGAAGAAGCTACTGAAGACATGCTAGATGAAGCAGGTATTGCTAATGTCCAGACGAAGGAAGCCAGTCGTAGCGAGACTCTGCTGTTTGGGTCGCTGCCTCAAATTTGGAAATTACGTTTGCCGTTTTTGATTATTACGATGTGTACAGGGCTTATCGCGGGAACAGTAATTGACACTTTTGAGCAGTCAATCGCTGCTGTAGCCGCACTAGCTGTCTTTATCCCCGTTGTAATGGGCATGGGCGGAAACGTTGGTACGCAGTCTGCAATTACCTTTACGCGCGGATTGCTGCTAGGTCATATTCACATGAAAGACATAATGAAGCGCTTACTGCATGAAATCACCGTTGGGGCAAGCATGGGTGCGCTAATAGGTATTGTTGTGGGTCTGATTGCCTGGATTTGGTTTGATATGTGGCAACTGGGCTTTGTGATTGGCCTTTCGCTTATATCATGTACAACCATAGCTTCGGTTCTGGGCT
>Ga0209755_10004151_pt1 | contig 17382 bp, 18 predicted proteins | sample TergutCo191P1_FD_187301 | JGI IMG/M metagenome (GOLD analysis project Ga0209755, IMG submission 187301) | Cornitermes sp. P1 segment gut microbial communities from Petit-Saut dam, French Guiana - Co191P1 (SPAdes) (version 2) | ecosystem: Host-associated > Arthropoda: Insects > Digestive system...
CGATCTTTAACTGTACTTCAGCTGTTGTGCTGTTAGTTGAAGAACCGCGAAGAGTGAAGGTGTGCTTGTTGTTGGAGAAATACTGGCTGTATGAAACTTTGTCGTTGTTGGCATAGAGGCGTACACCATTGAAAGGAGAACTGATGTTTCCCGCGTACTGTCCGCCTTTGGTCATGCTTTCGCACTGTACCGTGGTTACGCCGTTTGAAGTTGTCGAAGTAGTTGTGCTGCTGCTTGAGGAGCTTGAGCTTGAACTGCTGCTTGAAGTGTTCGAGCTGCTGGTTGTGGTGCTTGAAGAGCTGCCGCCGCCGAGTGTGGAGTTACCATATTTGAGCTGATAGCTGCTGATGCTGCCGCTGCCATTGCTCTGCCATCCTTCCAGACAGAGAGATACTTCGTACATGTTACCGAGGCTCATGCTATTGTTGTACCATGCATTGAAAACGCCGGTTACATCAATTGTTCCGCTTGTTCTTTTTGACTGACGAACTGCCCAGTATTGTTTGAATGTCTTTGTTCCTTCAATTGACGGTTGATTTGTTCTTGTTGTTTCAAAAAGATCATATCCGTTCCATGATTTCTTTTTTGTTGCGCCGGAAGCTGAGCGGGGATCATAAGTTCCATAGCTTTCTACGATGTAGTATTCAACTAATGGATTTTTTGACCAGCCATAAACGCACAGATAGGAGTTTCCGCCGGGGGTGAATGAAGCGCTGTAGGTGATGGAGATGTTGCCAATTTGATTGTGAGTCTGGGATGAATTGAATTTTTTGCCTGTACGGAAAAGGATATTGCCGATGTTACTCCAGCTGGCATTGAATGTGCCATTGTCGTTGACAGTCATGCTGCCTGTGCCTTTATCCTTCCAATACTCATAATCCCAACCGTTTTTGGATCCGGTTTTATTAGCTGTGAATGTCTCTGCGGCTCTTGAGCCGCCCTCACCTTCTAATACTTCTAATCCTCCGACGTCAGCGCAGCTGACGATCACTAACCCGCCTGCTAACAATGTAATTGCTAACAGAATCATTAAACATTTTTTCATAAATCTCTCCTCCCTACGTTTGATAAGGACGCCGCACAAGCATCCTCTATAAATTAACGGCATACGCCGTTTTATAGACACTTCCGTTTTAAGTATAACACAATTCTAAATATTAGTACATAGGTTATTTATTAATTTGATGGTCATTTTTATAATGCTGGAGGAAGATTGACATCATTGACATTTTTTGTCTTATTGTGATGAAATGGGTTAAGGAGTTTAATGTGGTTGAACATCTTTTTTGGTTAGGTATTGTAGGCGCTCTTATTGCGCTTGGTTTTGCTCTCATTCAGGGTCTAAAAGTACTTAGGTATCCAAAGGGCAATGACGCTATGGAGAAAATTGCAGAAGCTATTCGTACAGGCGCAGGAGCCTATTTAAAACGTCAGTACACGACAATTACATGGTTTTTTGCAATCATGTTTGTCATATTGGGCATGCTTGCTTTCATTCCGAGGTTTCTTGGAGCGGGACAGGGATTAGTCAGCCCCTTTGTTCCGTTTGCGTTTATAATTGGCGGTTTTTTTACAGGTCTTTCCGGTTTTATCGGGATGAAGGTTGCGACAATTGCCAATTCGCGCACAACTAACGCGGCTCAGCAGGGGCTTAACCGCGGGCTTCGCGTCGCTTTTTCATCCGGTACTGTAATGGGTTTTACTGTCGCAGGTCTTGGTCTTCTTGACGTAGCGGCATGGTATTTGGTTTTGGTTCATGTGTTTCACGCTGATACTGCGACAATCGCACAGACGATGATTTGTTTCGGAATGGGTGTTGCTTCAATGGCGATGTTTGCCCGTGTCGGCGGAGGTATCTTTACAAAAGCCGCTGATGTCGGCGCTGATCTTGTCGGTAAAGTCGAAGCCGGTATCCCCGAAGATGATCCCAGAAATCCCGCTGTTATTGCAGATAATGTCGGCGATAATGTCGGCGATGTCGCAGGAATGGGCGCAGATCTTTATGAATCTTACAGTAACGCGATAGTCGCGACATTTGCGCTTGGTTTTGCCGCAGGTTATGAATCAGCAGGTCTTTTACTTCCGATATTGATGGCTGTAGTCGGTATTCTTACTTCTATTATAGGTACATTTTTTGTCCGTACAAAAGAAAAGGCAACTCAATCAAACCTTCTGCGTTCTCTGCATCTTGGCACATGGTTTGCCGCTGGGCTCTCTGCGGTAATCGCGCTGCCTCTGACTCTTTTTGTCGCGAATATGGAAGGCGGAGCAATGGCGCAAAACGCATGGGGAATTTTTTACGCGATCCTTATCGGAATTGCTTCCGGCGTTATTCTTGGTTTTTTCACGGAATATTATACTTCCGATCATTACAAACCAACCCGCGAACTTGCGGAATCAAGCGAAACAGGAACGGCTACGATGATGATAGGCGGTTTATCTTTGGGATTGAAATCGGCGACTTGGCCTGTTCTGACAATCGCTATTTCTGTTGTTGGATGTTTTATTATAAATGACGGAATCGCGAATTTTTACACAGGTCTTTACGGTATAGGTATTGCCGCTGTCGGTATGCTTGCAACTCTTGGAATCACTCTCGCAACTGACGCTTTCGGTCCTGTTGCAGATAACGCAGGCGGTATCGCGGAAATGGCGAAACTTCCGAAGGAAGTCAGGGAAAGAACGGATGCTCTTGATTCGCTTGGAAATACAACCGCGGCGACAGGAAAAGGTTTTGCCATCGGCTCAACCGCGTTTACGGCTCTCGCTCTTTTAGTCTCATATAAGAATGTAGCGGAAACCACAATATTAAGAGCTGCGGTAAATGATCCTGACAAAATGAGAATGCTTGTAGACGGAGAACTTTTTTTAGATGTAATTAAAAATCCTGTTGTTCTTGTCGGATTATTTTTCGGCGTAGCGTTAACATTCATGTTTGCGGCGCTGACGGTAAGAGCCGTTCACCGGGCAGCGCAAAACATTGTAAAAGAGGTTAGGCGTCAGTTTAGAGAAATACCCGGTCTGATGGAAGGAACTGCGGCTCCTGATTATGCTGCCTGCGTTGATCTTTGCACAAGAGGCGCTCAAAAAGAAATGATCTGGCCGTCTTTGCTTGCGATTATTTCTCCGATTGTGGTAGGACTCATTTTTGGTCCGTCCTGCGTTATCGGATTTTTAACAGGTCTGATTGTAACCGGTTTTGCTATGGCGGTATTTATGCTGACTTCGGGAGGCGCGTGGGATAACGCAAAGAAATATATTGAAAGCGGTAAACACGGCGGGAAAGGAAGCGATTGCCACAAAGCCGCTGTTATCGGTGATACTGTCGGCGATCCGTTAAAGGATACCACAGGTCCTTCGTTTAACCTTTTAATTACTCTCGCGGCGACTGTTGCCATCGTATTTGTCGGCGTTACTGTTTCATTTTCATTGCTGTAATCTGCAGGGGGACAGAGTGCGCTCTGTCCCTTTTTATTTTTCCCTTCCCTTTGTTGATATAGCCGTCAGATCCCGAATTGAACTGCGCAATTTTTCTGTCTTTAAAAGAATGCCCGCGTAATTTGTTTTCACAGTGTCGGTCTCGTTTCTGAGACTTTCCAGCGCGGAGATGATTTCATTGCTTTCCGCGGAAAGTTCGTTAAATGTGTTTATTAAATCATTCATGGTTTGCGCGAAACCGTTTATTTCTGTCGACATATTGATGATCCTATTATTAGTTTCACCGGAACGTTTTGAGGTTACCGATATGCCGTCGATAATGCTTTTTAGGGTAACGGAAATATTGCGGGAATTTTCTCTGGTGCTTTCCGAAAGGCGGCGAATTTCATCGGCAACTACGGCAAAGCCTCTTCCCGCTTCTCCCGCGTGCGCGGCTTCGATCGCCGCGTTCATGGACAGCAGGTTGGTGTTAGCCGCAATCGCGGTGATAATTTGAATTGCGGAGCCAATACCGTCAACCGATTGGGAAATACCCTGGACTGATTGAATTGTTTCCTGCATTGAATTTTGGCTCTTTGTGGCGTTTTCAAGAAGATCCTGAATATCGTCTCGTTTGCTGCGTGAAATTTCAGAAGTAGTAGTAAACGACTTGACCATTTTTTCGGTTTTCTTAGAAGACTCGTCAACCGCTAATGTCTGCGATCCTATACTCTCGTTTAAATCATGTATTGTTGTCGATATGCCCTCAACAAGCTCTGATATATCGAAGATATGTTTTGTAAGAAGCTGGATTAATTCTTCGGTTTTCATCTCATCTTTAAGCCGCGATAAAATATAATGCATACAATTTTCAGGCTTGTTCAGCTTATTAAAGATTGCCGTTGCCATTACCTTGCATGACCCGTAACCGCAGGCAACGCAATTATAAATATCTTTAATTCCGTCTTTCCTCAATCTGCTGTAGACTTCTTTTAATTCCTCTTCATTCGGCATTTTAATGTTAAAGTTCCCTGAAAGATCACGGTAAGTTCGGTTATATAGATCTTTCTTCCAGTATTTTTCCAAAGCCTTGTGGTATTTTTTATAAACCCATTCTCCTTTTTTCTGAGGTTTGTGGTATTCCTCATTTTTAGCTCTGCGCACTTTAATTGGATTTTCCAGAATCGCCAGCGGCTTTTCGCTGTTACCGGTACCCGGACCGCCGTTACATCCCTTCTCGCAGTTTAAGCAGTCAATTAGCTGAGCCAGTTTTGTATCGGTATCCAACAAATTAGCCATTGTTTCAAGGTAAGGGTAAACCGAGTGTACGCCTTCGATCTTGCGCGTTCGTCTGCCGATGCCCGGCACAAAACGTTCGGCTGTATCCATTAAACCTCCGGGAGAAGAAAAACCTACAGCGCGTTCAGCGTGTTCACCTTCATATTCTACGGGTGAAAATCTGCTTAGACTTATTTTGTTTGTATCAAAATAATTTTTTAATGAAAGCATTGTGACATTGTAATCTCCGACTCTGGTTTCATCAAATTCGCGGCGTTTAGCTACACACGGAGAAATAACCATCACTTTGTGATCCCTGTACTGAGGATAAAATTCGCGTACCATTTTTATTGAATGGAGCATCGGGCTGTCCGCCGGAGCGAGGTAAGGAAGAAGCTTGGGACAATAGATTTCGATAAAGTTAACAATGGCGGGGCACGGCTGCGCGATTACGGATCTAGGATTTTTTTCTTTGATATAATCAAGATAAGACACAACCGTTAGTTCCGCGCCGAAGCTTACATCAAAAACGGATTTTACGCCTATTGATTTCAGCCAGCCGTTAAGCTGAAGGTATTGATCGGGAAAAAACGAAACAACGGCAGGAGCCGCTACCGCTATCATTTTTTCTCCTTTTTTTAAGTCAATGAAAAAAGCGTCAGTATCATCGATAAGACTGCGGGCAAAATGTCCTTTATGGGCGCAGACGTTAATGCAATTTCCGCAGCCGATACAAAGATCATGATTTATTTCCAGCTTTTCACCTGAACCGTCCATACAAAACTTGACCGGGCAGTCGGCAATACAGGCATAACAATTAATACACTTTTCGTAGTCAATTTTTACAACCGGGGTTAATTTTGCTTTTCCCATATTTTATCCGCCTTTCAAATGTGTTTGAAGCTGAAGATTTTGTTTAACTGGGTACATATTATTAAAAAATGTTTTTTAAGTCAATTAGATAGGCTGTAAAATCAAGCAGATCTGCGATTGCGGTTACATTTTTTCGCCAATCACCATATTTGGTCTCGGAGAAATGCCTTCCGCGTCAGGTTCTGTGTCGAAGTCAACGTATAAAATTTTAGCTTCGTTATCGAGAGACGCAAGCACATCGGCTACAGTATTAACGGCGATCAGATATTGCTCCGCAGGACTGAAAGCGCGGCACGCGGGGCACGCGCACCAGGTAGTCTCATGGTTTTTATCAGGAAGAATGTGGAGAATACGCGGCGTTGTGATTTTATACAAAATATTTGACAGCAGTATATTTGCCCTTTCCGTAATGGTTGAAATTGTCTGAGGATTAGTCGGACAAAAATGATGATCGGCTTTTCGCCTGCCCTGAGCCATTCGGAACAAATCATGATTGAGAAGGAAAAGCTGTTTCGGCACTAAGAGCGATAAATCGCGTCCGCCCGCTTCGATGTTTAAGGCATAATTGCTGATCAACTTTGTGTATTTTTGTTTCTTATTATCACTTTTAAAATAATTGTCATTAAAAGAAAAAACAAGCGTGTTACATTCATTTTCGATGGCAAGATAAATAGTTTTTTCCCGTTCTCTCTCGCTCGCCTTTATATCAATAAAAAGTCTTTTTCTAGTATGTTTCATGTAATTAATTATATAGTATTTCCGTGTATTAGACCATATAATTAATTATGAATTTTGATGTTGCAATAATAGGATGCGGAGTGTCCGGGGCGAATATCGCCCGCAGGCTTTCGGCTTATTCTATCAAGACTGTGATTCTTGAAAAAGCCGCCGACGTTTCATTCGGAACTTCTAAGGCAAACTCGGGGATTATTCACGGCGGATTTCACCATAATAAAAAATATTTAAAAGCGCGTTTGGAAATTCAAGGCAATATGATGTTTGATCAGCTTCGCCGTGAATTGAATTTTCCTTTTAAGCGATGCGGAATAATTGTCGCGGCGATGCACGAAGAAGAAATGAAAGCGGTCGAACATTTGTATCTTCAGGGAGTCGAGAACGATTGTTTAGGCATCGAATTATGTTCGCGTAACAGAATATTGGAGATTGAGCCTAAACTGTCTTCCGATGTTGTCGGCGGTTTGTACGCGCCGGGCGGCGGAATTATCGAGCCGTACCGTTTTGTATTCGCCCTTGTTGAGTCCGCGCAGAAAAATGGAGTTGAATTAAAAACTAATTTCAGTGTATGCGGAGCTAAAAGAGTTTCAGATAACGCTAACACGGATAACATCAGCGCAGCTAACTGCGGTAATGCACATAACGGCGGCGTTTGGAATATCCGCGCCGAAGACGGCAGAGAAATAAAAGCGCGTTATGTGATAAATTGCGCGGGTCTTTTTGCCGATGAAGTGTCAGAAACATTCGGCGCTGAAAATTTTAAAATTACCGCGAGAAAAGGCGAATATTTTTTGCTGGATCGCCTGACAAAAGCGTGTCCGTCGCGGGTTGTTTTTCCTGTTCCTTCAGCGGTATCAAAAGGAATGTTGGTAATTCCGACTGTCGAAGGAACCGCGCTTGTCGGACCTACCGCCGATAATGTCGATGATAAAAACGATTTTTCTACCACAACAAAAAGTCTTGAGCAAATTATTGTTTCGGGAAAAACTTTAATACCGTCGCTCAGTCAAAATGATGTTATTACAAATTTCGCGGGACTGCGTCCGTGCCTTAATGAAGATTTTTATATCGAAGCGTCAAAAAAAGTTCCCGCTTTTGTGCAGGTCGCCGGCATTCAAAGTCCGGGGCTTACAGCGTCTCCCGCTATCGGCGAATATGTAAAAAATATTTTGCTTGAATTAGGTTTGCAGCTAACAGAAAAACCGGGCTGGGATACTTATGTCGATAACCGTCCAATCGCGAGAGAATTAAATTTAATTGAACACGATAATTTGATAGCGGAAGATTCCGCGTGGGGCAGCATGGTTTGCAGATGTGAAAATGTCAGCGAAGCTGAAATTGTGCAGGCAATAAAACTCGGACACACAACATTAGACGGAATTAAATATTTTACGCGCGCTCAGATGGGAAGATGTCAGGGAGGTTTTTGCGCCTACAAGATCATCAAAATTATAATGAGAGAAACAGGGTTTTCGTGGAATGAAGTTACAAAACACGGCGGAAAAAGCCGCGTCTTGGAGGGCGTGTTATGAAAGAACTTCAATACGACGCTGTAGTGATCGGAGGCGGAGCAGCAGGCATGGCAGCCGCTCTTGAACTTGACACCGACGGTTTTTCCTGCGCAATCATAGAACGCGAAGATCACCTCGGCGGAATTTTGATGCAGTGCATTCACAACGGTTTTGGTTTGCACGAATTCAAAGAGGAACTGACAGGTCCCGAATTCGCCGAACGCTTCATTGAACGCGTAATAAAATCAAAAATCGCGGTTTATCTTAACACAACTGTAATAAACTTTTCAGCTTTAAATACATCGTCAAGTCTCCGGACACCGGTCAATAGTCCTCAGTCCACAGTTACAAATCCCTTTAAAGAATTAAATTGCATATCACCTAACGGAGCAATGAAAATTAAATGCGGCGCTTTGTTACTCGCCATGGGCTGCCGGGAGCGAAACCGCGGAAATATCCGCATCCCGGGATCAAGACCCGCAGGAATTTTTACGGCAGGATTAGCGCAGCGGCTCGTTAACATCGAAGGATATATTCCCGGAAAAGAAGCTGTTGTCATAGGTTCGGGAGATATCGGATTGATCATGGCGCGGAGGATGAGCTGGATCGGCTGCAAAGTGAAGGCGGTTGTAGAAATTATGCCGTATCCCGCCGGGCTTACGCGTAACATCGTGCAGTGTCTGCGCGATTTTGATATTCCGCTTTATTTATCGATGCAGACGACGGGAATCTTCGGCAGCGATCGCGTTGAAGGAATCGAAGTTACGCCGATGGAAAACGGCGTTCTTGCGCACGGACAGAGTTTCCGTATTGACTGCGATACCGTGCTGTTATCGGTCGGGCTAGTTCCCGAAAACGAGCTATCACAGGCGGCGGGTGTTAAACTAAACACTGTTACAAACGGTCCGGATGTCGACTCGTTTTTAATGACGAATGTTGACGGCGTATTTGCGTGCGGGAACGTTTTGCATGTTCACGATCTTGTCGATTGGGTCTGCGAAGAAAGCCGCCGCGCCGGAAATTACGCCGCGCGTTGGTTAAAAGGCGAACGCCCCGATTTGCAAATTCGCGCGAAAGCAGGATCGAATGTGCGTTATGTGAATCCGACCTGCATCGCTCCTGATCGCGAAAATCATATTTATATGCGTTCAATGATTGTAAAAAGCGATGCCGTTCTGGAAGTAAAACTTGATAACAAAGTTATACGCAGTAAAAAAGAGCGCCACATTCAGCCTTCGGAAATGATCAATTTTAAATTATGTCCGAAAGATTTTAAGGATTTGGAAATTAATTCTGATTCGATTTTGGAATTCAATATTAGGTGACATTATTTGCATGCGCGTTTGACTGCGCATACAAAACAGGAGGAATTTTGAGAAACCTAACTTGTATAGTCTGCCCAATCGGCTGTTCTCTCGAAGTTAATGACGAATCGCAGGGAACTCTTCCTTTTGATGAAGAAAATATCGATGTAAAAGGCAACCGCTGTCCGCGCGGAGCGGTTTATGCGATAGAAGAGATTCGCGCTCCAAAACGCGTAGTCACGGCAACAGCGCAGTTAAATTATGGTACGCGGCTTTCGGATGAAACATCCGGTAATAAAAAATTAGTAATTGAACAATCTATCAGGCGTATTCCTGTTAAAACTACTTCTCCCTGTCTGCGTGAAAAAATTCCAGCGCTATTAAACGACATATATAAATTGGAAATATCGCTTCCCGTAAATGCCGGTGATGTCGTAATTGAAAATTGGAATAACGAAGGGATTAATGTTGTAGCTACGAGAACAATGAATAGAGAACAGTGAGCAGATAAAATTATTTTTTATAGAGAATGACAGGAGAATAAATTGCTATTTACTAAAAAAAACGAAAAAACAGAGGATAATTTCTGGCAGGAATTTGAAGAAAAAACCGGCGAGAAAGTTTTATCCAGAGGCTTAGGGAAATATATTTCCGGCTGGAAGGAGTTTGACGAAAAAAAATGGGAAGGCTGGGGGCTTGTTATTCAAACTACGGGAGGATTTCATTTTCATCATTTTCCCCAGTATAGCTGGATAGACAACTTTACACGTAACGCGGAAAACGAAACAATCAAGGAAAAAACGCTCTTTATTTCTAAGGAAAAAATTATATCAACAGAAACCATAAAGGAAACAAAATGGTGGAGAAAGATTTTTTCGCCTTTACAATCAAAACTTGTTATTCGCTGCATGGATGAAACAGAGACAGAAAGACGGCTTATTTTTGAAGCGGATTTTAATTTTTTGTAGAACAGATATTTAAAATTCGTCTAAAAACTTCACAATTCTTTCATGTATGTTATTCCATGTTAGTTGCGATACGCATTTATTATCGATTATCAAATGATGATAATTAGGCGTAATTTCAGCACCTGCGCCGGACACAGTAATAATTTTCCAATTTGAAAGATTAAAATTTGATATAAGTTTTTTTAATTTATTAATGCTGATAAACTCATCTTTGGGATCAATCAAAACAAGCGAAGGGATATTACAATTAACGAAATTATTTTTATGTAAATTATCTTCCAATTCAAAAAGGGCTCTGTACGCGGAAATTGATACGCCTTTTTGAGCGCGGTATTCAATCGGCGCTCTGCTTTTAATTATTGCGTTATCAGAAAGAAAAATGTCTGCTGTAATGATACCTGTACGGGCAACTCTTTTTATCGCGACAGCCGGCGCAAAAAGTATCGTTCTTCTAAATTCAACATCTTCAATATTAATTAAATTAAAGTAAACAAGCGCGCCAAGTGAAAACGCGGTAAGATAAATAGGGATATTATTTTCACGAGCGATTTCCGCCGCTTCTCTGTATTGCAAGAGCGCCGAATTAATCCAGTCCCGCGAATTTATATTTTGCATTTCTTCAATTGATCCTCCGTGCCCCGGTAGTATAACACGATAGACATGATAGCCTTCATCCAAAAATAATTTAACAAGCGTGCCGTCAGTATTATTATCACCCATTTTTGAAGGGTTAGTATTCAAGCCGTGAACAATAATCATAATACCCTTTACGGGAAATACAGCGGTTTTAAAGTATTTTTCATGATTATTAATCATAATATTATGTTAATTAAAGCGGTATATTTTGTCTATGTGGAGTCGTTGAGGATAATATAATATTTGACAAAGAAAAATTTATTTGATATAAATAAAATGGTAAGATGGAGGGGTCTTTGAGGCTTTCAATTTAGGTATTGATGAGAACAATGATGCTTCTCCTGATATAATTGGTGCAGAATTAAAGGCGCATAGAATAAATAGTTCAAATTTAATAACTCTATTTACATTAGTTATTCAGGTTGGTTATGGATATATGAAATATAATGTTGTTAGAAATATTAAATATGATTATACAGGACAATCATATTCTTCAATCTACCCAAATTTACATCGTTATCCTGCATCAATGATACCTCAAATTGGAATTGATATATTAAAAGAGTATAATATCTCTTCCGGAAGCATGCTTGATCCATATTGTGGATCGGGAACTAGTTTTATTTGCGGGCTGGAATGCGGTATAAAGAAAATGACAGGTTATGATCTAAATCCATTAGCGATTCTGATTGCAAAAGCTAAATTTACAAAATTGAGCTTAAAGGAGATTGAAAACTCCTATCAAATACTAAGAAATAATGTTTTTGAAATAATGAAAAAAGAAAAACGAATTAAAAAAATAGTTATACCGGAAATAACAAATATATATTATTGGTTTTCAGAAGTAGTTATTAAAAATTTATCTGTTATAAAATATTGTATAGATGAATTTGAAAATGATGAGATTAAAAATATTTTTCTGGTTCCTTTTTCTGAGACTGTTAGAGAATGTTCATATACTCGCAATAATGAATTTAAATTATATCGCATGAAACCTGAAGAAATACATAGTTTTAATCCTGATGTGTTAAGCTTTTATTTTAAAAAACTAAATGACGCTATTGAATGTTATAAAACATTTTATCTGCCGAAATTAAAAAGTGATGTCTTAATAAATATTTATCCTGAATCATTCAAAAAAAGCAAGAAAGGATATGATGTTGTTTTAACAAGCCCTCCTTACGGAGACAGCAGGACAACAGTTGCATATGGTCAATTTTCAACTTTATCTAATGAGTGGTTAGGTATAAATAATGCTCGTAAAATTGATAGTATATTAATGGGCGGTAAAAGCATTTCAGAATTAATTAACGATAATTGCATATCAGAGTCTATATATAAGATTAATAAAGTTGATAAAAAAAGAGCATTAGAAGTCTCGTCGTTCTATAATGATTTGAAAGATTCAATAAATAATGTTTCAGAAAATATTAATAAAAATGGTATTGTTATATATATTGTAGGAAATCGGACTGTGAAGAATGTGCTTTTACCTACAGATCAATTTATTGCTGAAGCATTTGAAAAGAATGGATTCAAACATTTAATAACATATGAACGCGCATTAAGTAATAAAGCTATGCCTAGCAGAAATTCACCAACAAACATAGCGGGAAAAACTGTAAATACTATGTTATACGAATATATAGTAGTATGTAAAAATTAAATATCCCTCAACAGCAGCTCCAACTTCTTCGCGTTTACAACAGCCTGCGATTTTGCGTGGTTGTTAAAAAATAATTGCACGATTTTAGCGCGGCGGAGTAATTCTTGAATTGGCTCGGCGAATTCCTGCAGTTCGCTGTCGCTGTACAAATAATCGTAGCGCGTAACATTATCGCCGTTATACCACATTTGCGCGTTTCTGCCGTGAAAGCGGATGTAGGCGGTATCGTTAGTACAAACGTAGTCGAGTTTCATAAGATTTTTTAAGTTTGGATTGTCGGTTATGCACCAGCCTGTATTGCGTTCTTTTAACGCGGTATATACATTATCGTTCTGCCATTTAGTGCTGCGCATTTCAACGACGACAGGTATGTCGGAAACTTCCTGTAAGAGCGTGTCGAGGTACATGCGTTCGTCTTTTTCGTAATGAAAGCTTTCCGGAAACTGAAATAACGCGCACAATAATAAATTATCGATCAATAAAGGTTCTAGCGCTTTTTTGAATTCATACGTTAATAATTTGTATTGACTTTTTTCTAAAGCGTGAGTCAAGCCTTGAAACGCTTTTATCGAGAATTTAATACGCTTTTGAGATCTGTCAATCATATTTTGCATTTGTACGGCAGTGGGCATAAGGTAATATGTGCCGTTTAATTCGAGAGCGTTAAATTGAGACGAATAATACTCCAAAAACTTGTTACGTGCTAATTTCTCGGGATAAAATAATCCTTTCCATTCAGGATAATCATATCCGCTTGTACCGATAAACAATTCACCCATAATAACTCTCTTATTAAAATTTCTCATTACTCATTTTACGCAGGGTATTTCTCTGATATCAGTAGTATACCTCTGCGATAAATATTCACGCCGTAATTCCCACGGCGCTGTTTCCGTTTCTGTTTGACTGTGCGGATGCCGTTCTACGCCGCAGGCAAGTTTCATTGTACCTCTTCCGTAGCGGTTATTGATAGTATCAAACGCGCGCATCAAAGGCTCATTAATTTTTTTGAAGTTATAACTTGTGTCAAATAAATCGAACTGCTGACAATTATCAAAGGCAAGACCCGTAAGCCCAATCATGACTTTTCTGTATTTATAATTAGGACGGAAAATTCTTGCGACAAGTTCGTTTGCTACCGATTGAATTTCGGGGAGATACGCGCTTAAATAAGGCAGCTCCGCGGACAAGCTGTTAAAATATTGATCGCCCTGTGCGTAAGCGTTGGTCATCAAATAAACGCTGACATATTTGCACGATAAGCCGCCCTCGCGCATTCGGCTTACAGCTTCCTGAGTATATTCAGATAACGCCGTGATAATATCGTTTAATTCAAAAACGGCGGATTTGAAACTGCGCGAAACCATTATCACTTGACGCGGCTTTTCTTCGATTTTGTCGATTGCGCAGATGCCGTTTAACTCCTGAACAGTGCGGTAACCTGTCACCGTTAAAAACTTTTTTGCTTTCAGCAACGGATAATTTTTTAATTGAAGGGCGTTGATGATGCCGTGCTTTTTTAGCAGCGCAGTTTTTGAATAGCCGATTCCCCAGATATCGCCCGCCGGATAATTTTCAAGTTCTGTATCCTGCTCTGCGGAATCGAGTTTTTGCCAGTCGAAAATGCCGCCGTTCTTCTTCGCGAGTTTGTTGCACATTTTTGCGAGCGTTTTGTTAGGCGCAATTCCGATTGATACGGGAATTCCGGTTTCTCTTGTGACTGTTTCGCTGATGTCTTGCGCAATCGCGGTATAATCGGCGTTCCAGTCAGGAAAAAAAAGAAAACTTTCGTCGATCGAATATATTTCAACATCGGGCGCGAAACGATTGTAAATCAGATTCATTCTTGCCGACATATCGGCGTAAAGAGTATAGTTCGAACTGAAAACGGCAACGCCCAATTTTTCGCATCTGTGTTTGATTTGAAAAAAAACATCGCCGCGTTTAAAACCAAGCGCCTTACATTCCGCGTTAAGCGCGACAACAATTCCGTCATTGTTGCTCAAAACCGCGATTGGCGCGTGAGCGAGATCGGGGCGGAAAACGCGTTCGCAGGCGGCGTAAAAAGAATTGCCGTCAATATGGAATATCATAATTAACCGAATTGGCGAACAAGTAAGTGATCTGGAAAATGATCATTTAAAATGGTGTCTATAACTTCCACCATACGATCATAATCAAGCACATCGAAACCAAGATAATTACTAATATCCTTAGCCCTGAAAAATATTAATTGAAGTATCGAAATAATCTCATAAGCCTTAATCCGTATACTTGTTTCCGAAACTTTGCCGCCGCCGCTGCTTGCTGCGCATATCTCCCTAATAAGCGGAATAATATATTGAGGAGCGACAATTTCAGCCTTTGTTAATTCATATTCAACATTCATTAATGATGTCTTGCCGGTATTATTTCTACCTACAATAATTGTAGTGGCAGAATCTAAATCGATTTTTATATCTGCCAATAAACGATAATTCTTAATATGAATTGTCTTTAAATACATATAATAATCCTCCTATTAATTTCCATATAAACTATAAGCTGTTGCAACTTACTATCACCTAAGATTATTTAATGCAATGATGATTTGTTTAATGGTCTTGTCTTGTTCTAAAAGTTTGTAGTCTGTGTTTTCAATGTGGAGCATGAGGAGTATCAAACCTTCGGTTTGGCGGAGTTCGGCGATTTTGGCGTTTTTGTCGCTTTTTGATAGAACGTAATGACGTAATTTTACAAATGCTCGCATTATGCTGATATTTACTCCTATTGCTTTGGGGCTGTTAAGGACTGACGCTAACATTGCTACGCCTTGTTCGGTAAACACATGCCTTCTTTCGGTCGGCGAGCGTAAGGAAATATATTATATACGCCGCTTTCGCGGCTTGTGCATACGGCATGAAGCGTCTGCCGCCATGTTGTTGTTTTTTTGATATTCCAATTTGGAATGTCAAGTTTTCCCATTCTTCTTTGGTTAATTGAAACATAAAATCAGCAGGGAAACGCTCGATATTGCGTTTTACGGCTTTGTTCAGGTTAAATGTTTCTACCTCATATAATGCCGCAAGGTCGCTGTCGAGCATGACTTTTTGACCTCGAATGACGTAAATCATTTTTTTTATCTGCGTTAATTCGTTAGCCATGTTTTTGTTTTATCACAAAATCGGAAAATTGTCCAATATAAGAGGTTTTCTCTATTTCTTTAAGCCTTTTGCTTTCAATACATTGTCGAATTCGGCGTTGAAGTCTTTTCAAACTTCGTTTGTGAGATTTTTTGGAGGTCTGTTGCAAGGTCTTGTAAGGCGGTTTTTTCTATGTCGGTTTCGGTTATGGATTGGGGTAGGAATAGACGGTAATTGTCGATTTTGAGGGCGGTTGCCAGTTTAACAAGAGTGTTGTCGCTGAGCTCTGGAAACTTCGTTGAGAGAACCATGTTCGGCAGCCTTCTATGTCGTTTACCATGTTTGCTGATATTCCTGCGGTTTCGGCGAGTTTTTCCTGTGTTAAGCCTAAATGTTCTCTGTACCGTTTTATGTTTGCGGACAGTGTTTTTCTTAGCAACTTTAGTTGCAGCGTTAATGATTTATCACCCATATACCTTGTTTATGATAATCTTACAAAAATACTAATTACACCCGATATATACGGTATAGCACTTGACAATATCAGATTTTGTTTTTATATTAGTATTAAGGTAATAATTTAATAAAGCGATGTCAAAAATTGATGTGGAGTTTTCTGCGAATTTAAGGCATTATTTTTTTTGGCTTGTTAGATTTTATTATGAGCGTTATTATTAAAAAAGAGAGCAAGCGAACCTTCGGTTCGGCGCAATTTGCAAAGTGTCAGAACCCTTCAAATCCCGATCTTTACGCCTTGTTCCTTGCTCTCAAAAACAACATTGTAATAATAAAGAATTAAAAATTATTATTCTTCATCTTTATTATTTCTTTTATCATCTGGTTTCTTACTTTGACAGGAAATACAAATATCATAAGCGTCTTCATTTTTTTCATTATTAGTTTGTTCAAATCTAATAACTGAATAACAATTTTTACACCAGACGATTTTTATACCATTACTCATATTCGAGCGTCCATGAAAAAGAGTTTTATTCCTTCACGGGGAAACCGTTTTTTTACTTCCTGAACTGCTTCTCTTGCTAAAACTGCATTGTCTTCATCAAGATAACTGATAAGTAAAAAATTCATTTCAGGCCATGTGGCTGTTCCCAGACGGTATTTCGTTTTTCCTTTGCCGTGTATTTGCGGAAGCAGGGAGTAAAAGAATTCTTGTATATTTTCTTCTAATGCACCTATGATTTCATTTTCTACTGAGCAATTTGCTATTAACTCCAAACGTTTCATGCTACCTCCATAAAAAATAACCTTATTCCTTTTTCGGGAAAACGATGTTTTATATCTCCGATTATTATTTGCGCTTTAGCTGCGTCCTTTTCTTCTAAAAAACTTATAAGTAAAAAGTTTAAATTAGTCCAAATACCTGTTTTGGATTGATAATCAGGTTCATCACCTCCTGGTATTTGCGGCAGCAGGGTGTAATAAAATCCCTGTATGCTTTCTCTCAAAGCACAGACAATTTCTTTTTCAACGGCTCGATTTCCGATTAGTTCCATACGTTTCATTGTTATACCTCCGTAATTTGGGTTTCGTTTGTGATATGCTCAATAGCACGCTGCTTTAGCTGCGCATTATCTTGGCTATTTGTTTGTTTCTTCCGCTTTTCGTTTATTAACGAGTATAAAACCGGAATAAAAAATAATGTTATAAATGTTGATGATATTAAACCGCCGATTACTGTCAGTCCAATAGGCTGAATGAATGCGGCAGAATTACCTGGAAAAAAAGCAAGAGGAACGAGACCAAGTATTGTTGTAAGAGCTGTCATAAGTACAGGTCTTAATCTGGATTCTCCGGCTTCTATACAGGCTTGTCTTACAGGTGTTCCCCGTCCCACAAGCAGATTTGTGTAGT
>Ga0209755_10004152_pt1 | contig 17382 bp, 17 predicted proteins | sample TergutCo191P1_FD_187301 | JGI IMG/M metagenome (GOLD analysis project Ga0209755, IMG submission 187301) | Cornitermes sp. P1 segment gut microbial communities from Petit-Saut dam, French Guiana - Co191P1 (SPAdes) (version 2) | ecosystem: Host-associated > Arthropoda: Insects > Digestive system...
AGGTTGTATTTCTCTCTCCCTACAGTCCGGAGCTTAACGATATTGAACCCTTTTGGTCTTGGTTGAAAAATCGGCTGCGTAAGGTTCTCCCTTGTTTTGACGATTTCGACTCTGCTTTGTCAGACTGCTTTAAGGTTGTTTGAGTATACAAGCCACGCAAGATGGTTGCGACGAAAAAATCCCAAAGGGCAGAACAAGAAATGTGCAGCTCATCGTTCGGGTAACGCCCGACGAAAACGATTTTATCGGCAAGAAAATGGAGTTGCACGGCACGAAAAACTTCAACACATACGCCCGCAAAATGTTGATTGACGGTTATGTTGTTCGCCTCGACCTTGAGAAATTTAACACGCTTGCGGGAGAGGTAAATAAAATCGGAACGAACATTAATCAGATTGCAAAAGTTTCAAACACCACGGGCATGGTCTTTGGTGATGACATCGAAAAATTGAAGGAGTTGATGAATAGCGTATGGCAGTTACTAAAATCATCCCTATCCGAACTACAATCCAAAGGTCGGTAGATTACATTTGCAATCCGCATAAAACGGACGGCAAATTGTTAATTCATTCCGAACATTGTTTCCAGCAAACGGCGGGGCTAATTTTCCACCACCATCTCGCGCAGACCCGCGCAGGAGGAAATACACTCGGACGGCATTTGATTCAATCGTTTGCGCCGGGAGAAGTTGACCCCGACACCGCACACGAAATCGGCAAAAAAATGGCAACGGAAATTCTCGGCGGCGAGTACGCTTTTGTAATGGCAACCCATGTGGATTGCGGTCATGTTCACAATCATTTTGTATGGGGAGCGGCGAACATCGTCACGCATAAACGGTATCGCTCCAACGTCGGCACATATCACGAAATCCGAAAAATCAGCGACCGCCTTTGCAAAGAAAGTGAACTTTCCGTAATTGTACCAAACGGCACGGGCAAAAGCTACGCCGAATATCAAGCCGAACGCACAGGCAGAAGTTGGAAGGGGAAATTGAGGCAAGTCATCAGCGCAACAATTTTAGAATCTTCCAATTTTGAAGATTTTATCACGCGAATGAAATCGCAAAGCTACGTTGTGAAACGTGGCAATCAGCCGAATACCCCCGCCAATTCTCCGCAGCTTGCCGCCAACGGAAATTTCCTTACCGATTCTCACGGCAGAATCAACTTGAATCATCTTGCCCCCGGCGTTTATCATGTTCGTGTGGCAACTTCATTATCAGGCTATCAAGCAAATACAGACGTTCATGTGGTTACTGTACTGCCCGGCCAACAGGCGGTTCTTGAATGTCGTTTTAACATTTTATAGTTTATATCCGCAATGATTTATCCAGCCAACGATATCGCTATGTAAAATTGAATCAACTCCTTACGGCGTTCGAGTTCGAGTTCTTTCGATAGATTTGCGATTTTGCCCACAGCCCAGTCTTGCAGTAGCTTACGAAATGCTGGCGTGAAAGAAATCTTCAATGTGTGCTTTTCTCGAAACACCAGATTCACTCGTTTTCGTGAAAACTCACGGCATCTCAAGCGATATGCGCCCCAGCTTACCCCCTCGAAACTCGTCCAAAATTGTGATGGCCGTGCGTTCCATATCTATGATGCCGCCTTTCATTTTGAAACCACGTGAAGAGCCGATTTCTTCGAGAAGTTTTAGCATTTCGGCGGGGTTTTCCTGTGAAAAATTGGCGACAGAAATCTTGTAGCGGTTTTCTAAAAGGGCAGGATTCATGGCTAGGAGAATTTGCAGAAAATGTGTGACCAGCGTGATTTTGTCGAATACTTCGTCCCGAATTGCACCGGTGCAGGCCAAACGCAGACCAACCATTTTATCGTCAAACTTTGGCCACAGCACACCGGGGGTGTCCAGCAAATCAAACTCGCCGCCAACTTTAATCCATTGCCGTCCTCGGGTAACGCCCGGGCGGTCTGCAACGGTGGTGCCGGCACGCCCTGCAAGGCGATTTATAAACGTGGATTTGCCCACGTTTGGTATGCCCACAATCATTGCTCGGATGGGTGCGTTTATCCGTCCTCGGCGTTTTTGCGCCTCAATTTTGTCGTGCATGATTTTTTTTGTGAGGGATGTGAGGCGGTTTATGCCCGCTTTTTTGTTGTTGTCTTTGGCGTTTATGGATAACGCAAAAAAGCCCTGTGCACGGAAATGTTCTTCCCACAGGGTTGTGATTTTTTCGTCTGCCAAATCGGCTTTGTTAAGAACAAGCAAGCGTTTTTTGTCTTTCGCCAGGCTGTCTATATCGGGGTTTCGGCTGGAAAGCGGGACTCGTGCATCCAAAAGCTCGATAACAACATCGATGATGCCCATTTGTGTGGCAAGCATCCGCTTTGTTTTGGTCATGTGGCCGGGATACCAGCTAATGTTTTGCAGATTGTCCACTAGTCCACCATCCCAACTCGGCCCGGCGGCCAAAAGCGCACCGTTGCACGACCCAGCATATCGTCCCCCGGAACGGTTCCAACGCTAACAAAGCGGCTGTCTTGGCTCCCGTTTCGGTTATCGCCTAGCACAAAAAACCGCCCGTACTCTACCTCGATGGGGAAACTTACATCCCCACGGGAAATAATGAGGTCGTAGGAAAAATCGTCATCCAAAACTTCATCGTTTACCCAAAATAAACCGTCACGTAGGTCTACAACATCGCCGGGTGCGGCAACAATGCGCTTGATGTAAAATTCCCCCGGTTTTTCGGCAGGAGGAAAAGCTACAATATCACCAACCCGTGGATTTCCTATGACATAGGCAAAGCGGTTCAAAACAACCATGTCGCCGTGTTCAAGGGTGGGCAACATGGAACTTCCGTCCACATGGGCGGTACGAAAAATAAATTCTCGTATGACAAAGAAGAGCAGTACGGCAAAACCCAAAGAGATAAGCCAGTCTGCAATTTCCCGCAAAATCGGGTTTTGTATACGGTTTAGCATCTACTTCTTTTTGGTGAAGATGGCCTCTTTAACTTTGGCGGCTTTACCAATCCTGTCACGCAGATAGAAGAGTTTCGCACGGCGAACAATACCACGGCGAACAACCTCGATTTTATCTACACGGGGGGAATGAAGCGGCCATGTTTTTTCCACGCCAATTCCGCCGGAAAGCCTGCGAACGGTGAATGTTTCACGTACGCCGCCGTTTTGACGTTTAAGCACAACGCCTTCAAAAACCTGAATCCGTTCCTTTGTGCCCTCTACGATTTTTGCGTGAACACGAACGGTGTCTCCCACATTAAACTCCGGCGGGTTGGCCTTTAGTTGGGCGTTTTCAATTTCTTTTATTGCACTGTGCATTGTTTGTTCCTCCTAAAAAATAAACTACATCAGCAAGCATTATACATTTGTGGTAGATTTTCGTCAAATATTTCAGAGAAAAAATTTTGGGAAGCAAATTCCTCACGTTTCCACTTTGCCGCCGCTGTGCAAAACGAAGAGCAGCGTGCCGGTTACGGTTGCGAGTATTAGGGCAGTTGCGCCGTAGATGGAGAAAGCGGGGGCGGTTTGCGCAAGGTGTTCTATAGCGGTTGACGCAAATGCGCCGATGGAAGTAAATGTATGCAAAAGCCGGTGAACTGCGGGATAGGGTAGTGCGTGCAAGAAATCGGGATTGAGCATAAACGTGAACCCTGCCCCAAAAAGAAGAATGTTAACCGCAACGAGTATGCGTGGAATTATGCTACGCCGATTTGCACGCAAGGAAGCGCACGCCGGCTTCGGGAGAATGTGTTCGTTTGGAGATGTGTCCACGGTTTCCGCTGTGCGCCGGGCGCACTCTTTCTTATGCACGGAAATTGAATCTGGCTTCGGGAGAATGCTTTCGCTTGGAGATGTGTCCACGGTTTCCGCTGTGCGCCGGGCGCACTCACGTACTGTTGTCATAACTTTGTCTGTGAAATTTGCGGGTGGGGCTTTCAGCACACTTTCGGTGGCTTCGTCAAGGGTGAGGTACAGCTCTCGGCAATGCTCGCACAGCAAAACGTGTTTCATAAGTTTGTGTGCATCTTGCGGGCTAATAGTCTTCTCAAAATGCCGCATCATCAAATTTTCGTAGGAATTGCAGTTCATATCTGTCCCTCCTCTGCCAGCAAAGTTTTTAGCATTTTGCGCCCACGGAAAATCCTGTTTTTGATTTTCGAGAGCGGCTCGCCGATTTTTTCGGCGATTTCGTTGTAACTCATGCCTTGCTGGTGGTATAGCACCACCGGGATTTTGTACATATCTGGCAAGCCTGAAACGATTTTGCCTATGCGTGCGGTTTGCTCTCGGCGGATGTATTCTGTCTCGGGCGATATGGAATTTTGCGTTGGTGCGTAGTCTTCGTAGGGTACGGTTTCGAATTTTTTCCGCCGCCGTGTGTCGATTATATGGTTTGCGGTGATGCGCATAATCCATGTGCTAAACTTGAACTCATGCGAGTATTTATCCAGGTTTCGGTACACTTTCAAAAAAACTTCTTGTGAGATATCGTTGGCTTCTTCGCTGTCGCTTGTTTGGCGCAAAATTATCGAATACACCAGATTTTTGTACCGCTCCACCAAATCCGAAAAATGCTCCGTGTCTCCCGAAAGGCAGGCTTGTATTAGTTCGTAATCGGTCATAAAAACCACCTTTCAAGTTATTGGGGGGTCGCCCCTACCTCGGGAAAAACTTTTCGTATGCGGGTGACGCGCATGGCACTGTCACCCGCATACGAAAAGTATTTCCCGACGGGGCTTTGGCTTCTGCAATCCGGTACGGACTGCTGTCCGCAGTCTCAACTTTAACATTGGGCGGCAGGTAGCTTGTGCGAAGCTGGTTATCCCCCCCAATATTAGGGTCAAGGGACTTGTCCCTTGTGGGGTTTGGGGCAACGCCCCAAGGTCTTATCTTATTGTTCGAATTTCAGCGTCTTTGTCATTCGGTCACGGCCGATTTTGGTGTTGGGGAAGATTTTTGTGGCGGATTCTAGGTAGTTGTGGGGGTCCGGGAGGGAGGGGCTGTAGTGGGTTAGCCACAGTTCTTTGGCTTGTGCCGCCCGGGCTAGTTCGGCGGCTTCGCTAAAAACCATGTGCTTTCGCAGTGCGGCTTTTTCCCGCAGTTCGTCATCTCCGTAAAGGCCTTCGCATATAAAAAGGTCGGCGTTTTTGGCGAAATCGGGCAGGGTGGCTGTTGGCCGTGTGTCTGTACAGAATACGAGTTTTAGCCCTTTCCTTGGCGGGCCTAAAACCATGGACGGCGTGAAAGTTCTACCATTATATACGACGTTTGCGTCGATTTGTTTTTGCAGAATGCTCCAAAATTTTAGTGGAATGTCTTGGGATTTTGCACGTTCGGGGTCAAATTTTCCGTGGCGCAAAAGTTCCAGGCTGTATGCAAAACAAGCCATGCGGTGGTTTACCGGCACGGCTTTAAGCAACAGCATATCGTCTTGCATGGATGCGATTTCAAAAGGTTTTTGTGCCGGGGAAAACTTCCCGGATGGTATTTCGTGAAATTCTATGGGAAAGGGCAAATCCCTGGCGATAACGCACAGGCTGTTTACAATGTGTACAAGACCTTGGGGGCCGATGAGTTTTAGCGGCTGGGTGCGGTCGGCGTTTGCCATGGTAAGAAGCAGTCCCGGTAAGCCCGAAACATGGTCGCCATGGAAATGGGTGAAGCAGATAATATCAATTTGCTTAAAGCCCCAGCCCAAAATCCGCAGGCTAACTTGCGTTCCCTCGCCGCAATCGAAAAGAATCATGGAGCCGTTTACACGGCACAGCATTGACGAGAGAAACCGCCCCGGTAGCGGCATCATACCGCCGGTTCCCACTAATGCAACATCAATCATCCTATGAGATTTTCGAGACTTTCCATGATATAAATATGGCGATTTTGCGCAAAGGCGAGGATGCTTGCGTGGTGTGCGGCAACGGTTTCCTGGGTTACGCTATCGCCCAGCAGACCGGCACGAATTGTATGGTAAACTTCGGTAGAAATTTCGCCGTACAGGTTTTCAAGGACTTCACGCACGGTTTCGTAGTTGAGTGCGGCTTCCATAAGCTCTTCGAAGATTTCTGCGAAACGTGCCGCCATGTCCGGGCGGGCAAGTACGGCACGCAGCAACGCTCCGTACTCGTTGTTTGTGTCCATTATCCGGTGGAAAGTGTCACGGGTGTAGTCGCCGTCAAAATGTCCAAAAGTTTGGCACATACCAAACATGGCGTAACGCCAGCGGCCGTCAAGCTCCGGGGGCATTCCCTCGAAAATTATACCGGTGTAACGCCAGCGATACAGGTTATCCTGTGGCCAATCGTCATTGCCCAGCCATATTTGAAATGCGTAATGGCGCAACATACTCTCAACATCAAGAATTCCCTCAAGCAGTGCAAACTCTTCGTTGTTTGTTAAATCACGCAGTGCAAATTGATTTTTGTGGGCAAGTGCCAATTCTTGCTGGTATGTTGCATCACGAAGCTCAAATTCGCCACGGCCTACAACGTCAAATTCACGGGTGGGGGCAACAAACAGCTCTTGCAAATAATGCTCGTCGATGCGCACTTGCAGCCAAGTGTAACCATAGTACTGCCCGTTTATGAACAGTGCCGCAGGGCGCACGGGGGTTACTGCGTCAAAACCTGCACGATGCGCAAGAACAGATGCCAGCTCGTGACGCAAAACACCGTAGTTGCGGTCAAAACCGCCGTTGCGCAGAATTAGCGAGTTATAGCTCAAAATTGCCCGCTCACGACCATCCAGCGAAATATCGCCGGGGAAAAGCTGGTAGCGGAAATTTGCCGCATGGGGAGTGTAATCCCTACGGGAAATAAGCCGCAAAGACTGCGCCGATTCCCCCCGGGGATAGTACGCACCCGTTACACGCACGCCGGCCGCCATGTTTAACGCCCGCACACCTGTGGGATAAAAAATCTCTACATATATAGGGCGTTCAAATGCACGTCCTCGTTGGTTGAAATTTGCAGGGGTAAGGGGCGAAATTTCTGCATTGGGATTTTCCAGCAAGTACGCTTCCCTAATTGCACCCTCCACAAAAATTCCTTCGTAGTGGTCGTATAAATTTCTTGGGGCTGTAGACAGGGAGAAAACCAGTGTGTTAAAGCGTTCGTCAACGCCCGGCCCGTGGAAAAACGTGCGTGTTGCAGGGGCAGAAACCACACCATCTGCAACGGCAATTGCCCGCACGGTTACAAGGGAAACTTCATCCCCCACCGAGAACCTAATCGGCTCTTCATATCGCAAAGATTGGGGCGTAGGCGCAGAACCATCTGTTGTGAAAAAAATATTTGCATCCGCCCGAGACGGGCGCAATTCTACCGTAAAATCATCTGTGAAAAAAGTTTCGGTTTGCAAAAATGTTACCCGCAAACCGTCTGCCCCAACAAAGCCGTCGGAAACAAAAATGGTTGGCGGAAACATTTCCAGCATAACAACCCCGGTGGCAAAAAGTGCGATGATAAATATGAACGCTACGATTCTCGTCATATTAAAGCCCTCCCGCATATGTTTTTCATTTAAGATACCACGCAAAGCGTTTGCAATCAACACAAATTTTCAATTTGAAGTGGTTGGTGTCACTAACCGGATGGTGCGCACATTTTTTTTGTTGCAATCTCTGCGGACTTCCTTTACAATGGGGGCGATGAAAAAATTGGAGGGAAAATCATGGCTGTGTTATTTTATATTTTGTTGGTAGTATTTTTGTTAGGTTGCGTTGGGCTTGTGGGTGCGATTCTTTTGCAAAAGAAGCGTAGCGCAGGCGGAATGGGTAGCATCGCCGGCATGGGCAATGTTGCCGATTCTTACTGGGACAAAAATAAAAGCCGCTCGGCAGAGGGCGCACTGGAACGCTGGACTAAGTTGGGTGCTGTATTTCTTGCAATTCTAGCAGTGGTGCTGTGTTTGCCAATATTCTAAATACATCTGCAAAGCTAGGTATTAAGACGGTCACGCATTTCTATGCGTGATTTTTTTTGCTAGGAAACTGAACCCGGCTTCGAGAGAACGTGTACACTCGCACACGTGTCTCCGGTTTTCGCTGCGGGCTGTGCCCGCTTTTTTTGTGCGCCGGGAGAGAGAATATTTCTTTTGCACGCACTTATGGGATACCATTCGCAGTTACCGCAAATATCGTCCATTATCGCAGAAGTCATTTTTGCGTTAATCTCACGGATAATATCTTGGTATATGTAGCTTTTTTCCTCGATGCCAAAATAAGCCACCACTTTTTCATCAAGCAGCTTAACCTTGGCGTTGCTTTCGCACAGGTTAACGCCCAACATCCGTGGACACTTCTTGCAAATATCGTCTGTTGAAAATACGATTTCGATGGCGGCATTTGCATCGCTGCGCAAATGCGTTGTGATGGCGGTCATGTTTTCGATAAAAGCACTATCGTAACCCTTGCCGCTATACCCTTGTGTGCAAAGCAAATGATGCGGGCGCAGTTTCATACTATTTCCCCTCCAAAACCTTGAAAGATTTGCGAGGATTTTTGTTGCAAGACAAGGAGGCAGTGACGACGCGCACCAGGCGGTGCGCTAGGAGCAGCCGACGCAGGGTTGCGGCAAAAAGACCGCAAAGATTCAATGTTTTGGAGGGGAAATAGTATCATATAGCAACCCTCGCTTTCTTAATTGCGGCTTTAATGCTTTTGCTAACTATGGGTAGCACAGCGGTTCTCACTATTCCTACAATAATGAACGGGGCAACTGCATAACCAAAGGAAACAGCCAAGCCAAGTGCTGTTATCCAATTAAACCAAAGCAGCCCTATGCCCCAATTAAACAAGCTACCAGCCGCAAGCCCCAGCACCACCCAAACCAAACCGCCTTTGCGCTCGCCAATGCCTGCAAGCAAAGCAACTACCGGAAACGTCAAAATAAACCCACCCGTTGGGCGCATGATAACGCCAAATCCACCGGAAAAGCCTGCAAACACAGGTGCGCCTATCGCTCCAAGCAAAACATAAATCACAGCCGCTATTGCACCGTTTTTAGGACCCAGGATAAGCCCTGCCAGTGAAACCGCCCATGCTTGCAATGTAAACGGAACGCCACCCGGTTGAGGAACAATGATTTGAGCGCAAACGGCTATTATCGCAACAAACATCCCGATATAACATATCTCACGAATTGACAATCTTTTCGATTTTGCGTCCACTAAAACCTCCCGCAAATTGTTTTTTAGATTATCATGCAGGAAAAAAGGCACATTGTCAACCTTGTTGCCTTGTGTGGTTGACGAAACGTGCAGTGGACTTACTACACAAGAAACCAGTCCGGAAACCAGCTTAAAAACTGCCGCACGAAATCTACATCTGTAGGTCTGCCTGCAAGCACGGGGTAGAACAGTGCAAACAGCGCAAACACAACTGCCGCATATGCAAGGGGCAAATAATTTCGCTTTGTGTATCGCTTAAAAAACATCGCAATCAACAGCACTACAAAAGGCACGCTGGGGAAGTAGTGGTAGATAAATGTGAGCCGGGTGATGAAAACCCATGGCAGAAAATTTGCGGCGTATGCCACAAGCAAAAATGTTGCGCCGTAGCCCGCAGTATCCGATTTCGAAAGAACGTGTTCGCCCGAAGATGTGTCCTCGGTATTGGGTGTGCGCACTGCGCACAGCCGGGCGCACGCAACGCCTGTGGCTACAATTCCCATCCACCAAACCGCCGGGTTGCCCATGCTGGACATTCCCGCACGCACAGTATCGGAAACAATGGTTTGATACTGCCACAGCGGCGTGATAATAAGCGGCCAACTCCACCAGGGGGAGGCAAAGGGGTGCGTGGCACCCAGCACATAAATCGAATGGTAGCGGAACATTAGCACCTGGTTTTCCCACACCGTGGCGAGAAAACTTTGCCCCGGCAAGCCTTCCGCACGCACAAATGGAATGTAGGCGAGAATGTACAGGAAAATCGGCACGGCAATAAAAAATCCGAAGCACGCAAAAAACGTGATTTTCGCCCCTCGTCTGTCTTGCAAATACAGCTTGTACAGTGCAGGGAAGAATAAAATCGGTAAGCCAAGTGCGCCATACACTCCCTGCCATTTTGCGGCGATGGCAAGCCCCATAGCCGCCCCGCACAGCGCAAGCAGTGATAGCGATTTCCCCAGAGAATTTCGCCCAATTCCTGTGGTGTAGCAGTACATAAAGTAGTACATCGCAAGCACAAAAAACGTGACAAACGTGTCTATGGTTGCCAGTCGTGAGTGGGAAAAAAGCATGAAATCGAATGCGAAAATGAAAGCGGTAAACAGTGCAAAATTGTTCGATTTTAAGAGCTTACGTGCAAATGCGTAAATTAGCGGAAGCATCAAAATTCCAAAAAGAGTGCCGGGAAGCCGCCACGCAAAAGGTGTCATGCCAAATGCACGGATGCTGGCCGCCATAAACACTTTGCCCAGGGGAGGGTGCGTGTTCTCGTAAACGGGCAAGCCGTGTACAAATTCGTAGCCCGTGCGTGGGTGGTAGATTTCATCGAAATACGTGCTGTTCATGAAATTTCGTGATGTGGGAAGAAGATGCTGTTCGTCCGTCAAATGCCGCCCATCCGGGGAAATATCTGCGATGGCAAGAACCTCGCCGTCCATGCCACGGAAGCCTATTTCTTGCAGACGCACACCATTTCCGCCCATTATTTCGAAAAAGCGTGCGTACTCGTCAATCGTCACAAAATGCCATGCGAAAACATCCGCACCGTTTTGTGAATGCACATAATCCCAATAATCTCCGCAAACGGAGGAAAATAGGGCAAACGCGCCATCATGCCGTGCGCCCATCATAAACTGAAACTGCGAGGTGCGTGTAAGCACGCCTAAATCAATAACAACACGGTCTTCCGCCGTCCAAGCGGTTTGGGGCGATTCGGTGTTGCCCAAATTCGTGAACGCAATGATGCTGTACACCGCCGTTAAAATAATTAGGTGGATGATGTCGTGTTTGCGCATGGGCGGCGGCTCAACTGGCAGGGGCGGTTCTTCTGCCGTTTGCACCTCATCGTATCGCCCAAGGAGGGTGCGAACCAAAGTGAAAACCAGCGCAATCCCCAGCAAAACCGTCACAAACGAAACCGCACGAAGGGATGACGCATCCAGCACCGCCCAATCAAAGCCGCTATTTGCCCAGCGCAAAACCTCCAGGCAGTTCAAAAAAAACACCGCCGAAAACGCTACATAAAAAGAAAATTCTCGCCGATGCCGATTCTCAATCCAGTACATCAAAAAGAATAGCAAAGCGGGAAACAAATACCGCTCGTGCATTCGCACAGAAAACGTGAAAATTACGGCAAAAAGCACCGCAACGATAAGGAAGAAATGCCGCCCGCCGTGGCGTGTGCGGTCTATGTGGAGGGCGGCAAGTGCGCCAAAGATAATTGCCAGCACGATAAAAATTCCCCACGTGCCGTAGGCTAGGCCGAAAAACGGCGTGTAAAGTGCGCCCCAGTTTGCGCCAATCATCGTCCAAAAATTGGCGGCGTTAACGCTTGCCCAGGCATACATCCCCATGCCGTACGCCAAAGACTGCGCCGTGGCAACAAGCCCAAAGGGCAACGACACCAGCACCATAACGCCCGCCCCCGCAAGAATACTTGCAACCAGGTACAAAAATGGCCGCCGATAAACTGAACCCGGCTTCGAGAGAATGCGCACGCCTGAAGACGTGTCCTCTGTATCCGCCGTGCGCCGTTGCGCACCCTGGCTTCGAGAGAATGCGTGCGCCTGAAGATGTGTCCCCGGTATCCGCCGTGCGCACAGAAAGTCAAACGCCGAGTATAGGAAAACCGGGCCTAGAAAAAGCGACTGCGGCTTCGTTAAAATCGCAAGCCCAAACAATATGTATGCGGGCAAAAGTTTTTTGTCATGCAGAAACAGAAGCGAAGCAAGAAGCATCAAAACAAACACGGATTCCACTTGCCCCCAGGATGCAGAAATCAAAATAACGGCAGGGTTAAAAATCCATGCCGCCGCCGCAAACAACGGCAACGCACCCGGCTTCGAGAGAATGCCCTCGCTCGTAGACGTGTCCCCGGTTATCGCCGTGCGTCGTACGCACACGCACTTGTAGATTATGAAGCCGATGACCAAATCTGCCAAAATTGCGGGTAAGAATGTGAAAAAGCGGAACGCCGCACTTTCCATCACCTGCCAATAAACGCCATCAAAAATATGATGAACAGCCCCACGAAGCGCACCAAGGGCAAACAACACATACATATACACCGGCGGGTAATCGGAGAAAAAATCCGGATGGTAAAAGCCCGCAAATCCGTTTTCGAAAAGGTGAATCGCCCAAAGCTGAAACGTCATTACATCGTTGCCAAAATGAAAATTTTGCCCAAACGCAAAAAGGCGGACAATAAAGCCCGCCAAAAGCAACAGCCATATGCGATTTTTCACCGAAAAGTTCCCACGTTTTCGCCTCCGAATTTACTTTGCGATAAGATGTTGCACATCGTGACCCACCAGCCATCTGGCAAGCAAAATAAGGTCGGCTATGGTTACTTCCCCGTCACCGTTTAGGTCGGCGGCGAGTGGGCAAAACCCCGGTATGTTGCGGCAAATAAGCCAACGGGCAATAAGCGTAGCATCGGAAGAAGCCACCCTGCCGCTGCCGGTTACAGAACCCGTGCGAAAAGTTTCCGCTACCGGAATCCACAGCACGTGCAAGGTTGTGTCCTCGGTTACAGGGGTGTTGTAATGCCAGCGAGTATTTTCGTCGGCAACGTCTGTGAACCAGCCCGCAAAGCGGTGTCCGGCTTTTGCGAGACCGTTTTGTGCGGCGGTTGATGCCCGGGGAAGCACCCCAATATACGCTCCCAAAAACACGGTTAACGAGGGCATGGTTGTAACTGCCAAAGCCGGCGGACTTACCACAAGGTGACCGCCGCCAAGATTGAAAGTAACGGTTACTTTTGATTGGGCGGAGTGGGAGCATTCCGCACAGCCTGTATCGCCGCAGTAGGAACAATCCGGACATACGCATGGATATGCGCCGCAATCATCGCAACAACGGCAGGGGTAAAACCCGCAAGCACCGGCGGAGCATTCCGCACAGCCTGTATCGCCGCAGTAGGCACAATCCGGGCATACGCATGGGTATGCGCCGCAATCATCGCAACAGCGGCAGGGGTAAAACCCGCAAGCACCGGCGGAGCATTCCGCACAGCCTACATCGCCGCAGTAGGAACAATCCGGGCATACGCATGGATATGCGCCGCAATCATCGCAACAGCGGCAGGGGTAAAACCCGCAAGCACCGGCGGAGCATTCCGCACAACCTACATCGCCGCAGTAGGCACAATCCGGGCATACGCATGGGTATGCGCCGCAATCATCGCAACAGCGGCAGGGGTAGAACCCGCAGTCATCACAACAGCGGCTCGGATAAAATCCGCAATTTGCGCAGTCTTCGTTAGGCACGGAAAGCGAAATCGCCGGGGAAGTTGTGGTAAATTTTTGCCCGGGAAAAGCATCGGAAGAATGGGTTTGCACCTGCAATTGCAGTGTAAAATTTTCGCCACGATGGTTGGAAATTGCATGGGGGCTAACGACAAGCGAGGTGCTTGTAACGCCGTAAAACCCCGGCGGAAGAGACATCCATCCCGCATTTTGGCAGTGCATTTGCCACAGGTATGTGCGCTGGTTGGCCAGCGGCGAATGAACCGCAACTGAAATCGCATCGGCTTGCACCATCTCGTGACTAAGCCGGAGTGCGGCGAAAGAGACGAAACTTGCCGCTTGCGAAGAATTTATAAACACTTGGGAAATGTCTTCGTCCTGCGGATTAATTGAAATTTTGCCCACTCGCAAACTATCGGTGTGAAGCTCGCCGTCGCCGCCGATGGTTAGCGTGGCAGAATTCGACCCGTATATGCTGTATTCGCCGCCGTTTGCGGCAAGGATGTTTTCTCCCGCAAGCATCAAATTAAGTTCCGCACCATCTCCCAAAATGATAGGCGAGTTTGAATCGGTGCGTGGGTTTTGCTGGGCAACCCCTCTTAATGTGATGCTTGCAGTTGCATCTTGCGAAACGGCAATGTTCCAACCGGATGTATCCCCCGTGAGTTCGATGCCCGTACCATCGTTTATAGACAGCGTAGTTCCGTCAAAACTCCAGCCAAAACCGGGACCAAAAGCATTTGCATACAGTGCAGAAATATCCACCACGCCACTAACTGCGCCCAGGTGGGGCGGCAGTGGAACCGGTGCGTGAAATGGGATTGCAGGCAAAAAGCCCTGCCGTGCGTAAAGCACCGGTAGCGATGCAAATGCGTAGCCGCTGTAAATTTGCGTGCGGGTAACGCCTGTACCGTTTACACCGACGGGTGCAGTTCCAAAATTTTGCCGCAAAGCCGCCATGCCATCATAGGCAATATTGTTGGACAGTATTGTATCCACGAGACCAACTGCTGCCACAATACGACCGGCATTGGTTGCACCCGGCACTGCGCCCGCTGGCGTGCCGAAAGCTGCGTTTATGCTGGGGTTAAGTGCCGCACTGTTTGTGATGCCACCGCCAATTGTAAGGTTGCCCACCAGCCCGCCAGCCGCCCCCTCTGCGGAAATCGTCGCAGTGCTAAAACTGTGGGAAATATCTCCGCTCGAAAGACCTGCCAAGCCACCGGCGTTGGTGCCGACGCTTATCACTTCGCCCATGGTGAAGCTGTTTGTTATGAATGCACCGTAATCAACTCGCCCTGCAATGCCGCCTACAGAGTTGCCTGTGCCGGAAACCCTGCCGCAAACAAAAATATTTTGCACCGTGCCGCCATCATGCAAACGCCCTGCAATTCCCCCTACGGTGCTTACGCCGGTCACACTTGCGTTTGAAATACCGAGATTTTTTACCGTGCCATGTAAGTTTGCAATCAAGCCTGTGTTTAGCGCAGTGCGGTTGATGTACAAGTCATAAATTATGTATCCACCGCCGTCAAGCACGCCGCTGAAATTTGCGAGGGGAATCCATCCATTATCTGTGTTAAATGGCGGGATATCCAGGCTTATGCTGGTTGTAAGGCGCACAGTGCGCCCTGCGAAATTATCGCCGCCGTTTACAGTTTGGGCAAAACTAATAAAATCTTGTACCGTGGAGATGTACAGCACATCGGTGGCTTGCGCCCGGTAAAAATTCCCCACCAAAAGAACAAGTACGAGAAAGAGCGCAGTAATTTTTTTGAACGAATGCGTATGCTTGAAGACGTGTCCTCGGTTTTCGCTGCGGGTCGCACCCGCCTTTTTGTGCGCTCGGAAACTGAACCCGGCTTCGTGAGAATGCGTATGCTTGAAGACGTGTCCTCGGTTTTCGCTGCGGGCCGCGCCCGCCTTTTTGAACTCAGTCATGTCGCATCACCTCCGGCATGAAAAAAAGGGATACCGCAAGAAAATTCTCACAGTATCCCCACAAATTTAGTTTGCAACTTTGGGATAAACCGAAACTTGCTTTTTGTCACGACCTTTGCGCTCGAAACGAACAGTGCCATCGATGAGTGCGAAAAGGTTGTCGTTAGAGCCACGCCCAACATTGTTGCCGGGATGAATGCGTGTGCCGTTTTGGGTGTACAAGATATTGCCCGCAAGTACAAACTGACCGTCTGCACGTTTTGCACCCAGGCGTTTGGAGTTGGAGTCACGCCCGTTTTTGGTAGAGCCTACGCCTTTTTTATGCGCAAAAAACGTCAAATTTAATTTTATCATGCTAATATCTCCTTTATTTCAATTTCCTCGGGGTATTCTTTTTTCGCACTGGTAAGCCCCAGAAACATGGCATCCAGCAAAATTCCTATGCCTGCTGTTTTGGATGATGGGTCGGACAGTGAAAATTTCAAATATCCGCCGTTCTCGTTATAATCGCAGGTAAAATTGTCCTCCGTAAGAAATTCGATGCTGTTTACCGTGTTTAGAACCAGCATGGAAACTGCGGCACATACAATGCTTTCGCCGTGGTTTTCTACAGTAAAGCCGATTATTTCGCTTTGTGCATTACGGAGAATTGTTGCCGTAATCATACTATGCTTTTATGGCTTCAATTTTAACACGGGTAAACGGTTGACGATGCCCTTTTTTCTTGTGGAAGCCTTTTTTTGACTTGTGCTTGTAGATGATAACCTTTTTGGCTTTGCCATCGCCCAACACGCTTGCGGTTACGGTAGCACCGGATACCAGCGGTTTGCCAAAAGTGCTGTTGCTCCCGTCAAAAACGCCGAGAACACGGTCGAAAACGAAATTCTCGCCTGCGGTTACGCCAAGAAGTTCCACCGTGATTTCGTCACCGGCTTTAACTTTGTACTGCTTGCCGCCTGTTTCAATAATTGCGTACATATTACACCTCCTACGGATTTGGAGTACTCGCCGGCTGGGGCAGAAAGTTTCCTCTCGTTTATACAGCCCGTCCCGTGCGGTTACAACACTCGACAAGATACCATGTTGTAAGAAAAATGTAAAGAAAAAATTTCATGCGCCGCTATGGGAAACAAAGTTTTCAAACTCATCCGGTTGGTGTCACTAACCGGATGAGTTTGAAAACTGCGTATAGGGGCTGTTGTGGAGTTTACAACAGAGAATTTTAATTTCATACTTGACATATATGTAAAACTAGGTTATGCTTTCTCACATACAAAATATATATGTAAAGGAGTTTTAACATGAAGAAATTATTTATCCGCCAGGAAACTGAATCCGGCTTCGAGAGAATGTGTGCGCTCGCACACGTGTTCACGGTTTCCGCTGCGGGTCGTGCCCGCTTTTTTATGGCTGTGGTTGTTGCAATCCTTTTTGCCGGTTGCGCAGGGGGAAATGAGCCGGTAGCACCCGGTGCAACCACATTTGAGGAGGAAGTAGGCGGGCAAAGGACAATTCGCCTAGGGTTTGAGGGCGGGTTGTGCCAAGGGGCAGTTCCGCTTGCGCACATCCTTGGGTTCTTTGAAGAGGAAGGGCTGGACACCGAAATTGTTGTAACAGGTGACTTGGTAAGCTCCCGAGATTCTCTGATTGCAGGGCATATCGACACGGTTGCGGGTATGCTTGCCGGGTGGTTTGTTCCCGTCACACAAGGGCTGGACATTCGTTTTACCCAGGGTTTGCACACGGGTTGTGCATCGGCATTTGTGCTTGTAGATTCTGCAATTACCGGGCTTGAAAGCGGGCAGGAAATTGCTGTAAGCGGTGCAATTGGCGGGGCGTTTCATAATATTGCATTGCGATTTGTGTACCGGGAGGGTCTTTCCCCCGAGGATTTTACCTGGCGTGATTTCCCTGCCGCAGAAGCGGTTATCGCCTTGCAAAATGGAACTGTACAAGTTGCCGTAATTCCTGACCAGGTTGGAAAACGATTTGTGGAAGACGGGCTTTTGCGTGTTATCCGCTCCTTGGATGACCCAGATTTT
>Ga0209755_10004155_pt1 | contig 17373 bp, 11 predicted proteins | sample TergutCo191P1_FD_187301 | JGI IMG/M metagenome (GOLD analysis project Ga0209755, IMG submission 187301) | Cornitermes sp. P1 segment gut microbial communities from Petit-Saut dam, French Guiana - Co191P1 (SPAdes) (version 2) | ecosystem: Host-associated > Arthropoda: Insects > Digestive system...
TTTGGCTGCCCAGATAATCCGTTGCTCCGTGCATATGAACATAGTTACTGTCAAATGCCGGGTCTAGTACAACCAGCGAATTACGATTTGTTTCTGACTCGCCTACATCTATCATATGTAAATAACCAAGCCATAATGAATCGCGCACATGCGGAGGCAGTGAATCAAAGGCAAACTCTCCGTTGCTTGCAAATACATGGATTTGGCGCTCGCCCAGTCCGGGCTCTACTACGCCGCGCTCTTTTATTGCACCCAGCAGTCTGCCGTAACCATGCTCGGGTATGGGTATACCGGGTCTGCTTTGACTGATTGGATTTTCATTGCCTGTTGCCGCAGCTATCGTATTTGAAGCTTCTTGTAGCGTTAATACTGTTGATTCATAATAGTTTGTATTTTCCAAGCTAAAATTAAATCTATTGGGCAGACTTATAGTGAGCGTATCCCCATTAATCTCTATAGTATCTTCCACATCGCTAAGACCTATATGAAATAGGCGATCTATGTCCAACTGTCCGCTTCCATCCCAACCGTCGCCGGCACTGATGCTCACTACTATTCTTTTTCCGGAGGCAAGTTCCTCCTGTACTGATTCGGGGAGCGGCACGTCAAATATTGCTCTCGAATCTTCCGCTCTCATTAGCTCGTCAAAATTAGAATAATTTGCAGTTACTGACTCTGATAAGATCCTTACCTCCCGCCCGCTCTGACGCCACTGCCAATAATTTCCGCCCTCTGACTGATGATGCCACATTGAAAAGCCGGGTTGTACTCTGATTGTATCTCCTATTTCCAGCAACTCTTCCAACTCTATACGCTCACCGCTCAAATCTCTAAAGCTCCCATCTTTTTCAAAGACGATACTTATCTGTTCCTGCGGCTGCGCTGCCGGTTCAGTCGCTATGCTTACCTCCGTAAAAGATACGCAGAGTGATAGTATGAGCGCAACGCTTAAAAACAATATTATTACACGCCTGTTCATTTATATTACATCTCCCTCCATACTCATTATTGTTCAAACCTGACTATGGTTGCTCCGTCTATTCTTATTCTTTCTGTATATTCTAGAATAGGCACACTCCAGTCATCATGTGCTGTCTTACGCAGTTCGCTCTCGCTTAGATTCTGTGCGTTGATATTGACACCAAAATATGACTGCGCATAACGACTACTACCCCTGTCTGTTGCGCCATGTGGGGTTCCAAGCCCGCAGCTAATAAATATCCAAGTCATATGATCAAGAGGTATGTATCTCAGTTCATGCCTTACTTCGCCGCTAATCGGGTTTGGCAGTACATATTCATGCCCGGCTGCTCTATGTCCCGCGGCGAGCTCAAATGAACGATACATCCAGTTTGGACCGTCTCGATTCCTCTCGTCTGTCATACGTGAGCTAAGCGAAATACGAAACTCCGTATTCGCAGGCAGTCCTTCAGGTATAATGTAGCTCAGAAAAACTCTCTCGCCCTCATATGTTATGCGTAGCGACTCAAACCATTCCTGATAAAATACATTTGCATGTCGTGCCAGAAGTAGTCCGTCTATGTCATATTCAAACGCACCCAGATCAGGGCGTTCGGTTTGTGCCGGAGGAGTTGAGGGTTGTACCGATGTCGATACGATGCGAACCGTTCTGCTTGACGCGTCCCATGATACTGTAGCTCCAAAGGCTTCCGCTAAAAATCGTACAGGTACATATGTCCTGCCGCTTTCCACTATCGCTGCCGTGTCCATTGTCCGCCTTTGTGGATTCATGCCGGGCGTGTCCTTTATGTAGAACACATCGCTGCCTATATAAAACTCTACATATCTCGTTCCTGTTTCCAGTTCCATTGAGAATGTGGCGCGGCTCGATACCTGATCCCATTCTATTGCTGTACCCAGTGCCTCTCCTACATATCTTATCGGTATCTGTGTACGTCCGTTTGTATCTATATACGCGGGAGCGTCTGGAAATCTTATCCTCTGCCCGTTCACCACCACTGTCACTGTATCTGTCGATGCTGCAGCCTCCGGCAGTATCGCAGTCATGCACAGTAATATCGATAAGGTCAGCAGCATTGCCGTCATTCTTCTCTTCTTCATTTTCTCTCCCTCGCTTTTCTTTATTTTGGCTTTATTTATTTAGGCTTTCTTTATTTAGGCTTTCTTATTTCTCCCTGCTCTCATTCTGGCTCTTTGTGCTCGCGGTTTCTGGCGCGGCATTACTGCTCAGGAACTATAAACTCTATCTGCAATACATCACGTCCGTATCGCTCAGCAGTATATATCCTTGCCTGTCCTTCGGCTAGATATCTATTCTGTATGCTCGTTAAGTCCATTACGTAATCTTCGTCTTCCACCCTGCGAAGAAGCTCATCCACCATCTCTACCGGCAATAAATAGTGTGCGCCTAATGGAAATGATTCATTTTCTCGTGCATAAAGAAAGTAAATACTGACTAATCTCGAACAATGTCGACTTACTATTTCCCCAGTTGTTCTGTTCGCTGTTGTTTCTACCCATTTTACGTACTTTTTTAGTTTGCGTTCGATAAAATCGTTTTTTCAAAACCGGGGATTGCCCCTTGTGTGATAAGTCTTTCAATGGTCGAGACGTCCTCGGTTTCACCGTATTCGGGAACTAGCTCATGGAGCATTTTTATTATCTCCCCGGTATCGTTATTTTCCGCATGAGGTCTCAGTTTATGCAAGGCTTTGAACAGATATTCAGGTGAGATTTCTATCGGTGTTCCGATAAATATTTTTTGATTATCCGTTCTGTTAAGCCCCTCTTCGTCCATCAGGAGTTCTTCAAAGAGCTTTTCGCCCGGACGCAGCCCAACGAATTTTATACCTATGTCCCTATATGGTTCATATCCGGATAGTCTTATAAGCGACTCGGCAAGGTCGAGTATTTTCACCGGTTCGCCCATATCAAGCACGAAAATCTCCCCGCCCTTTGCCATTTCTCCCGCAATCAGCACCAAACTGACCGCTTCCGATATTGTCATGAAATATCGTATGATGTCAGGGTGTGTCACTGTCACGGGACCGCCTGCCGCTATTTGGTTTTTGAATAGTGGTATGACCGACCCGTTTGAGCCGAGTACATTGCCGAAGCGTACTGCGACAAAATCAGTTTCACTCACTTTTGCCATCGACTGAATTATCATCTCACATATGCGCTTTGTTGCACCCATGACATTTATCGGATTTACGGCTTTGTCAGTAGATATCATTACAAAGCGTTCGACTTGATGCCTGTTTGCGCAACGGGCAACATTCAATGTGCCGAAGATATTGTTTTTTACTGCTTCTTCCGGCGCTGATTCCATGAGCGGAACATGTTTATGAGCTGCTGCGTGGTATACTACATTTGGACGGTATTTTTCAAATATCAAATCCATTTTGTTTTCATCCCGAACAGAGGCTACCAGTGCGCGCAGCTCAATGCTCTTTCTGCTGCCGCGCGTGCGAAGCAGCTCTTGCTCAATGTCGTAAAGATTGTTTTCGCTTATATCTACCATGATGAGCGATTTCGGTCTTTGCGCCAATACTTGTCTGCATAGCTCCGAGCCAATGGAGCCGCCCGCTCCTGTGACAAGTATGACTTTTCCTTGCAAATAGTCAGATTTTTGTCCGCCAACGTCCACAACATCGCGCCCAAGCAAATCGTCTATGCTCACATCGGTGATTTGCGCCACTATAGACGTGGCGTCAGTAACAAGTGAATATAGGTCGGGTACTTTTTTTAGCTGGCATTTTGTTTTTGCGCAGATATTGGTGATTTTGCTCTTCTGCGCGTTTGTCGCTCCCGGTATTGCCAGTATTATTATATCAATACCGTGTTTTGCAACCAGCTTAGGTATGTCTTCTGTTGTTCCTTCAACTTTGATTCTTTGGATTTTTCTGCCTGTTTTATTTGGATTGTCGTCTGCAAAGCAGATTACTTCATATAGCCGTTTTGGTTCGCGGTATAGGTCAAGTAAGATTGCATTGCCTGTTTCTCCGGCGCCGACTATCATGACTTTTTTCATGTTTGTTGTTTTTTTTCGTCCGATTCGTGTGGTGCGGTAGGCTCTGTACGCCATTCTTAAAAACAGTGTGCTTATGCCCGCCATCATTGAGGATAGAAAGTATATTGTGATAGGGATTCTTACCGATATTACTGGCGGCTGGAACCAGAACCATGTTATTGTCACGAAAACGCCGGCAGCTACAACTGTTGCTAACAGGCATTTTATAAACTCGTGTGCTTCGGCATAGCGCCACAGGCTGCCGTACATGCCGAATATTAGAAATACTACAAGAAAGATTATTATAAAAATAGCAGCGCTAAGAAGCAAGGTGAAATAATAGTCCGCAAGTTCTATCCTGCGCATAAGGACTACCCATGATGCGAAATAGCTGAGCGTTATAAGCATAAAGTCTGCAAGCATCAATAATGCCTTGCGGTGTCGTGTTTTTGTGCCTATGCCGGCTAATAGATTCAAACTCATTGACCTATTGTCTCTTTCTTCTTTTTTACAGGCTGGCTTGCCTTGAGCGGACTAGCTGCGTTAGCGCATCTTAATGCTGTTTTTCGTTGGTTTTTCATCGCTGCCCTATGAGAATAATATATCAGAAAAGCAAGTTGGTTACAAGTTTTAGCGGTATAGCGTCAAATACTCTATGTACTTGCTGCTCTTATCAAAGAGCAGAGAACGCCTCCTGCAAGACTCTTTACTATAAGGATTTTCTTTTGCCGTTTGGATAGCAGTCATTAACCCGGTAAAATCATTTTTTGAAACAGCAATACCGCAAGTCTCGTCAATGCTCTCGGCGCTGCCCCCGGTACAATAGGTAATGACGGGCGTTCCGCATGCGAGTGCTTCCAGGTTCGTAGTCGGAAAGTTATCCTCTAAAGTAGGATTAACAAAAACATCAGCCGCGGAATAAATCATTGATAGCTCTGCGGCATTATTCGTCCGCTCAATTCCGATAATGTTCTTTGGCAATGACTTTAACACTTTCTTTGAAATCCCGACAAGCACAAGCCTAAACTCATTGCTTACAGTCTCCGCCAGCCGAATAAATGTGTCATAGCCCTTGCGACTGCTCCAATTAATTGAAGCACCGAGAATCACAAATTTATCCGCTAGCTTGTGTTTTTCTCTAAAGCTGCTTTCACGATTTATAAATACGTCTAAGTCAATCCCGTTATTTATGACAACTGCTCTTTTTTTCCCAAGAAAGGATTCACTGACTTTAGACAAGAGCCATTTTGAAGGAGTCACAATGGTTAAGTCCTCTAAAGCGGAAAAAAGCTCTTTCTTCTTTCGATAGTTATAAACCGAGTTATCAAGAAAATAGCTGGCGGGATACTCCTCTTTTTGCTCACAGTGCTCGCATTGCGTCCGCCATTTTTCACATCCGCAAAAATCAAAATTCGAACAATGTCCGGTAAAGGTCCAACAGTCATGCAATGTCCATATTACTCGTTTTTTTGAGTCAATCAGATACTCAAAAAGCAGCTCAATATCAATATAATAACCGTGAATATTGTGAAGATGGATGACGTCGGGATTATAATTTTTTACAGATTCAATGAATTTTCTTGTTGCACTCTTTGAGTAAAAACCGGTCTTGTCGGTGATTCTTGTCATGAGCGCATGGGTGTATACATTGCGATTGCTGCCGATTCTTATTACTTTTTCAGCAGCTACGCCACGTGCCTGCCCTCTGCCGAAGGCAATCATGCTCTCATGCCCTTGTGACAAATAACTATTGTGAAGATCTACAGCTATTCTCCCTGTGCTTGCAATGCCGCATACAGAATTTATCTGTAGGATTTTCATCTTTTTCTCCATATCTCTTTAAAAACCTCTATATGTCGCTCTGCCATTTTCTCAATTGTGTAATCCCTGCTTTTTTCCAGTACGCTTTCCGACAGCGAAAAGCCGTCAGATGCCCTGTTTAGCGCCATTAAGCTATCAATTATCGCAGCATTATCCCCAACAGGGAATAAGGAGACGCCTTCCCCTTGCATTGTCTCTGCGGCAATACATCTATCTGTAGAGAAGATTGGAAGCCCATATGCCATAGCTTCATTAATTACCAATCCCCATATATCCTCATTAGTAGGAAGCACAAATGCGTCCGCAGCTTTGTAATAATCAGCCAAATCTTCACTCTTTAGAAAAGGCAAAATCCACAAATTCTCATTTTCTTTGGCAATATTCTTATACAGCGCTTCCTCCGCTCCTCCTCCGATTATTGCAAGACCCCAGCCATCTTTTGGCTCAGACGTCCAAACTTTCAAAAATTCCAGGAATCCTTTCCTCGGAATAAACTGCCCGACAGAAAGAACCAATGTCTCACAATTTATCCCCTTTTGCTTACGAAGCAGAAGCTTTTGTTCTTTTGGAACCGGCTTTATCAGAACATCAGCGTGCATAACTGAAGAAAATGGGTAGATATAAGTCTTCTTTGGGTCGGCGCCATAACTTTTTAGATATTTACTTGTCATTTGCCCTGACGATAGCCAAAATGATGCGCCGGAAATGAAGAAGCTTTTTATCCGCTTTTTTACTAAAGGCTCATTCTCTAATGCAAATCCTCCGTCAGCATTGAGAACATACGGTATTTTACACAGCCGCAGAGCAATTATAAAGAGCATTGCCGTCGGAGTCGAATACCCGCCGACAACTATAATGTCATACTTTTTTCTCCTTAAGTATTTAATTATGCCCGGACAGAACCCTGCATCAGTTCTGGTTCTTAAACCGGTCAAAAATACAATCTCATATCCATCATTGGCATATCCAACCCAGTTCTCATTTCTTTCCAGTGATGATTTGCACTCGTAAAGTACTGTAAGCTCGCAGTGCTTTGATAATTCGTTAAAGAATCTGACCCGGTATGGGGCAGGTACGTTTGTAAGGTATAGAACCTTCATTTGTCACAGCCCTTCATCCAAACATTCTTATTTACAATATGCGTATAGCTCTGGATGATTTTCACTACTTTAACCGATACGTTTTCATCAATATAGTCAGATGGAACAGTTCCTGTCTCGCCGCTTTGCTTCATTTTTATTGCAATAGACGCTGCCTGCTCAATCTCCATGCCGGTAATGCCTCCTATTACCACTGTTCCGCCGTCCAATGCTTCCGGTCGTTCTGTTGAGGTGCGGATAAGTACTCCGGGAAATCCTAAAATCGCACTTTCTTCAGATAATGTGCCGCTGTCAGATAGGACGCACATTGCAAAGGTTTGTAATTTTATGTAGTCCAGGAATCCGAATGGTTGATGGCTTCTTATAAGCGGATGAAATTGAAAGTTGCGCTTGTCTATGAATTTTTTTGAGCGCGGGTGTGTGGAAAAAATGACGGGAACTTTATATGCTTCGGCAATGTGATTAAGTCCGCTCATGAGTGAGATGAAGTTTTCTTCGTTATCAATGTTTTCCTCGCGATGCGCGGATACGAGAATATATCTTTCTTCTTGCAGCTCCAAGCGTTGCAACACGTTACTGTCGTTGATTTTCTTCCGGTTTTTTGACAATACCTCTGTCATTGGCGAACCGGTGACGAATATCGTCTTGCCGTCAATACCTTCATTTATAAGATAACGCCTTGCGTTTTCTGTATACGGTAGGTTTATATCCGCTATGTGATCAACGATTTTGCGATTTATCATTTCGGGAACATTCCAGTCCCAGCACCGGTTTCCCGCTTCCATATGGAAAATCGGGATTTTCAGCCGCTTTGCACATATTGCCGCAAGTGATGAATTTGTATCGCCCAGAACTAAAAGTGCATCGGGGCTTTCCGCTGCGAGTACTTCATAGGATTTTGCAATGATATTCCCCAGTGTAGCACCAAGACTTTCTCCTGCGCTATCGAGAAAGTGGTCGGGTTTTCTGAGCTCTAAATCATCAAAGAATACTTGACTTAATGTGAAGTCCCAGTTTTGCCCGGTGTGTACTAATACATGGTCAAAATGCTTGTCACAGGCTTCTATACATGCCGATAGCCGGATAATTTCCGGTCTCGTGCCTAAAATTGTCATGAGTTTAAGCTTTTTCATTATCTTTCTCCACACTTTATTAGAAATTAAGCCATCGCTTTATCCAGTATGACCTTCGCGGCTTGTGACGCCAAGTAGTTTTCTTCCAAATTTGCCCGCCCGCAAAGTCCCATTTTTTTAAGCTCTTCGCTGTCCATACCGCAGATGCTGTCGATTAGTTTGGAAAATGCTTTCCGGCTGTCGCTGGCGCACCACCACCCAAATCCCCCCTCCTCAACTACCTTGCCTACATCGGTACTTGTATCTGTACAGGCGAGAACCGGTATGCCTAGCTCCATGTATGAGAGAAGCCGTGATGGAAAATTTGGAATAGTAAACCGATAATCAAGAAAAATCAGCCCTATATCACATGCCGAAAGCAATCTATCATATTCGTCCTTTGGCAGCATTTTAAGAAGCTTTATATTCTTTGGTTCTTCGTCCTTAATATATTCTTCAATTATCCCCGCATCGGTCCCCTCTCCGCAAATCAGAAAGAAGCTGCCCGGCTTGTCTTTGCACAACTCAAGGCAAGATATGAGAAAGGCTATGCTTTGTGGTTTGCCCAGATTGCCGCCGTATACAAATACCTTACTATCATACGCAATGCCATACTCCTTTCGGATATCTGCCGCGTCATTTCTCTCTCCAAGCGGCTGCGGTGTGATGCTGTTCGGGCAGACATGCAGCTTGCCGCGCTGCACATCAGAGTGCTCTAAAAGGTATTTTACATTTGCATTTGACAAGCAGCCGATTTGATCTGAAATATTGTAGAGCCTCTGTTCCTTTTTTCTGAAAAATTTATAAATCAGGCTGTTTTTCCTCAATATTCCAAGGTCTACCGCATTTTGCGGAAAAATATCCTTAAGAAGCAGATAAGATACTGCGCCATCGCGTTTTTTGACGTATTTTACAAGCTTTTCCAGCGTTATCGGAGGGGTCGAATATATTATCAAATCAAATTTCATATCAGAAAAATATTTTTTAAACGCACTTACATACTGGTGCTCAAGGAGAAGTGTCGATATGCCCTTTTCGATTTTACCTGTCTTTTGAATATTTCCGACTCGTATTTTTAAAATCCCGCCGGTTTTCTCAGGGGCAAAAAAAGTCTGCTTATTCTGCCGCTTTTCGGCGGGGGACATGATGAAAACTTTATGCCCAAATACAGCAAGCTCGCGCATCAAATCCTGGTAAATGCCGCGCTCATCCATGCTGTTTATATCAACTAATGTCGCAAAAAGGATATTCATTAGTTCGGCTGCCTCATTATCTTCCCATCTTTTATTTCATAGATTATGTCGCATTTTTCCAAGGTATTTAGTCTATGGGCGATTATTATCATTGTTTTTGATTGTCCAATGGCTGTAATTGCGTCGGATATGATTTTTTCACTCTCGCTGTCAAGTGAAGACGTGGCTTCGTCAAAGATTAATATATCCGGATTATTATATATCGTCCTTGCAATGCTAAGCCTCTGTCTTTGTCCGCCGGATAATCTTGTTCCGCTCTCGCCCACGACCGTAGATAATCCCTCATCAAGAGACTCTATGTAATCTTTCAGATTCGCCACTTCCAAAGACTCCCAAATTCGCTCTGTCTTTATCTCATTTTCCGGAATCCCAAACGCTACATTTGCGGCTACCGTATCATCTATTATGAAAATATCCTGCGGAACATATCCCACGCTGCGTCTGAATCCGTCAATGTTATTCTTGATGCTTTCCCCATCAACCAGAACGTCCCCGTCGTCCGGATCCAGCAGCCCCAACAGTATATCAACCAGTGTAGTCTTACCGGCGCCTGAGCTTCCGACGATTCCTATCGTTTGACCTTTTTTCACCGTCAATTGAGCGTTTTTCAAGATATATGCTCCCGTATTTGGGTATCTATATGTCAGGTTGTAGAGTTCTATGTTGTTTTTCAGCTCAGTTTTGACTGTTTTCGCCGGCACCTTGTCTGCTCTTTCCTTCGCGTCTTTAAGATCATCATATATCTTGGCAAAATGTGCCATATTAAACCTGATATTTGTCAAAAATGCGATAGATCTGTTTAGCGATGGCATTATTCTCATCGCCGCCATTCCAAAGAGCGCTATCGTTGGCAGTGAGGCGGTCATATCCGGACTTCTTAAAGTGTTCATCACCACTATTATTACAAGCCCGGCTACCGCTACTGTTTCTATCAGGAGTCTCGGCGACTGGTTTGCGACATTGTAAAAAGCCACTGTTCTTGCATAGCCCCGTCCGTCCTTGTCAAAGCCGTTAATGAAGCTGCTTTCCTTCCCCAGCACCTTTACTTCCTTGATACTGCCCAGAGCTTCGTTTACTGTCTTTACCATTTTTTCTCCGAGGATATTTTGTTTCTTTGCCGATTCATCCAACCTCTTCTTTAATAGCAGGTAGTAAAGCGCTGAGAAACCACCCAGAACCACGCCTATGCTGATTGTTGAAACCGGATCGACAAAGAGCAGTAGGATCAGTATAAGTATGACGACAAGCAGCTCTGTCAAGAGCTGCAGCCCATACATCAGCACTCCTTGAGAAATTTGACCAATCAATGTATTGACATTTCTTTGCAGTTCGGCGGTATTTTTTTCAAAGAAAAACTCATAGGGCTTATAGATATACGACTGAAAGAGCATCTTAGACAAGTCGATTTGTCTGTTTAGAATAAATCTGTTTTGAATATAGATGAGAAAGAACATATAGAGACTTTTGAGTATGAATATTATTACAAGTCCTGTACACATAATTATTATGAAGCGTCTGTGCCCGTTAATCCAGGGGTTTTGTACGAGATTTGCAAGAAAGGGATATGCTTGGACGCTTTCCACGTCTAACAGTATTGTCGTAAAGGGTAAAATTACGCCAACGCCTATGGTCTCGGCAATACCGCCAATTATAATAAGCACAAGCATTAGCAATGAGTTTATTTTTTGTCGCCTGTTAAACAAGCCAAAAAGCTTTTTATATCCGGCAATAAGTCCCATTTTACACCGACTCTTCCTGAGGGTCTTTGATAAAATTCTTGTTTGCCAACATACCGGCAAAGACCCAGAGCATCATGCTGACTATGGGTAAGCTTATATTAAACACAGCTTGGACGCAATAGCCAAAAAAGCCGGCAAGAGCAGCCATAGCGAGCGGATTTTTAAAGGCTTTGCGCAGTCCTGTCAGTAAAACTCCTCCCAAAAACACCATATAGGCTAAAACCCCCAAAATACCATGCGTTACAAGTATTTGTATATATTCATTATGAGCAGTGTCAAATCTGGCTCCCATAAAACCCTGCGCATCCTCCGGGAACGCAAACTCAAAGGTGTCCGGTCCGCTTCCAATAATGGGATTATCCGGCACCGCAGCAAATGCGTGACGCCAAATATGCGCCCTTCCGGAGCCCATCTCCCCGGAGATATTGCCGTGCATAACCTCACGAGCCTCAAAGAGCAGCCTACCCGCAAAGCCCTCTCCGCGTTGCGCTTCCTCCCTGCCCATTATCTCAACGCCCACAACCCCAATGACCAAGCTGCCTGCAATCAGTATAACACCGAGTTTCCATTTTGGCGGGGCGTCCGGATCAGGTTCCTTTCCCTTGCGATTTAGAACAAATCCTATGGCAAGAAGCAACACAAAAACCCCGACAAATGGCAGAAGAGTAGATGCGTCCCTTGCCGCTATTGAGAGATTTTCGTGGCGCGGCACAGTGATTACCTCAAATAGCAGTCTCTGCAAGGTAAACACCGCAACCCACGAAGATAGCAGTATAAATGTTCTGCCTAGAACTTTTCCGGATTCAATAATGAATGGTAGTGCAAAAAACATAGTCACCGCAATGCCAACCAATCCGGAGTCCGAACCGGCAATATCACGCATCCAAAAGCTGAGCGCACTGCCGGCAAGCCATAGAAGCTGAAATTTTGATTTTTTCCGTAAAAATAGAAAGCCGCATAGTAAAGCCGCGACAGATGTATAAGTTGAAACAATGTTAACGTTGCCAAGCGTTGTTCTGAAGTGAAGAAAGAAGAAATTGTCCTGTCTAAACTGTTGTATGTCATTTGGCCAGAGTCTGAATATATCCATTCCGTAAAACTGTAAAATACCGATTAATGCAACAAGTGACGCCGCCCCCGCCGCAAACGCAAAGTCTTTTTCATTCGGCTTATACCAGCGTGACACAATAAAATATACCGCTACATATAATAGCTGGGTTATTGCCCCGTCATATCTGCCTGAGAGCACTTCCGCCGGGCGTTCTTGTATTCCAATCCACACACTGGTAGTATGTCTATACGGAGATAATAATGCGGAAAGTATTGTAACCGCAGCAAATACCAGAACTGCCCAGTCGAAGTATGAAAGTTTATCCCTCGGCAAAAGCCGCGGAGTTCTTGTCATTCTATACACCCATATGGCTATTATGCATAAAAGAACTATAACCATACAAAAAACAAAAAACGCCCATTTATGATACGTTATGCCTATGTATCGTTCTCTGCTGAAATAGAGCGGCTGGGCACAGAGGAGCAAAATCACCAAGAGTCTTGCCGCCCTACCCTGCCAAATGTCGCTTTTTGTGTACAGTGCCGCTTTTTTGCGCTCTGAAAACGATGCGTTTGAAGCTTTTCGCATTGTATGTTCTCCCACAATATCATTGGGTATGATTTTAATCTATTACCCGCCATAAGTCAACAATCGGCAAATAGGTGTTAGTCTTTTCCACAATGATTTTTGCCTACGAATATTGACTTTTATGCCTGTTTTTAATACTATAATGCATATAAGAATTATAATGAGGATATATGATGTCAAAATCTATAAAAAACGCCGCTAATTTTGTAGAGCGGAAATACTCGGCAATGTACACAAAAATTGATATCTGGCAGAGTCGTACCGCAAGACTTTTATTTATGCTGATGTGCTGCGCTATGCCTATGTTTCTGAGTCCGCAGCGTTATGTCTCGCTGCCTCTTCACAAGTGGAATTTTTTCATCTTTTCAATGGTTACGGTGCTAATCCTTGTGATCGTCATCTGGATTTGGCGTCTTACCAGAAAACCAATGATTCTTCCGCAGGTCGGTCTTAATGATTTCAATCTCACGGATTGGGCGATTATAGGCTTTGGTTTAGTTACGATAATTACTTCGCTTGCTTCACCGTACTCACCGGAAACTATAGCAATGAGCGATGGTTTGTTTGAGTTTAGCACATGGGTTGGAGTGCCGGGAGGGCTTGGCAGATTTGACGGCGCTATTACACAGTTATTATATATTGCAATATTCTTTATAATATCGCGCTGGTATAGACCGCGGGAGAAAGACTTCATGTGGCTTGGTCTCGCGGCAATTGCTATCTCACTTATAGGAATAATACAGTTTTATGGCTTTAATATCTTCGGTCTTTGGCCAAATAATCTCCCGCAACACAGAGTTGATAATTTCTTTTTCATTCATATCCGAACCACATTGGGTAACACCAATACCGTCTCTGTTTTCGTCACACTTATCGTGTTGTTCTTCGGCTTTCTCTTTATCAGAAAAAAATCAAAATGGCAACCACTGTGGCTTATAACCAGCGCGCTCAGTTTCTGGATGTGGGATATTGCAAATGCGGATTCCGGCACAGTAGGTATCGCCGCCGCAATGCTTCTTTGTATTCCCTTTATCATTCAAACGCTGAAAACCCTCGGAAGAACGCTCATCTTTGCCTCTACTCTGCTCGCTGTGTATACATTGCAGACTTTCTTATTTGAAGTAATCACAGTGCCGCTCTATGAGAATCTCCCCATAGCAGCAAGAGACGCCTCTACTCTTCTGCCATTTGCCGCAGCTTTTGTGTTGCTTCTCGCCATAGGTCTTATTCTAAATCGCATAGGAAAGGAACCGGATCCGGACGCTCCGCCAAAATGGAAACTCGGCGTTATACTTATCGTTGTATCAATCATTATTGGCATTGCCGGGATAGAAGTTATGGGCAGACCGGACGCCGACGGCGGCGGCAGCGGTATTCTGTATGAAGCGCGTGAAGTTCTTCATGGAAATATTCAAGATGAATTTGGTACAAATCGTATTTTTATATGGCGAAACGCATTGAGTGTTTTCCCGAATAATCCAATCATTGGTACAGGTCCCGATACTTTCAGATTTGCTTTTCCGGCTGAGGCGCATGAAGTATTTGAGACATATGACAATGCGCATAATGAATATATCAATTATCTGATAACACACGGCATTCTGGGGCTGCTTGCATACCTCATCTTTGTTATGAGTATTATTGTCTTTTCCGTGCGCAAGGCGTTTCATGACCCTGTAATAATGGCGTTTATGGCTGCTTTTGCCGGCTATCTGGCGCAAGCATTCTTTAATATCAGCCACCCCATTGCCAGCCAGATGCTCTGGGTTTTTGCCGGGGTACTTATGTGCAGACGACTTAGCAAGGACGGATTGGGGGAGAATTAGTTGTGAAAAGCAAATTCGGCAGTATTCTCTTCTCCCTGGCAAAAGCACTGCTGTTTTTGTCTTTAATTGCCGTATTCTTTATTGGGCAATACACATTCTATTTAGAAACCATTACCTACTTTTGGGGCAACTTCGTAGTAATGCTTATATACTCTGCTTTTATATATTTTACAAGCAGAGTCTATCACGCTTTCAGCTTTGGTAATTCAAAATGGTATGAGCTCGTGCTGTCATGGATTTTATGCTTGATCCTCGCAAACGCCATACAATACCTCATATTGAGCCTAATGCAATTATCACTCCTGCCCATACGCGGCTTTATAATAATTTATGCTATACAAATAATCCTCATTATTCCACTGTCAATTATTATCGATAAGCTCTATTATAGCATCTATCCGGCAAAGACCGCTCTAATAATTTATGGAAAAGAAAAAAAGGCACACGAATACCAAGCAATTATAAATAAGCATCATAGAAAATATAAGATCACCCGCATCGCCTCTCAGGACGAAACCATCGAGAGCTTGTTAAGGTATGTAAGGAATTCGGAGTCTGTTTTTTTCCTTGATGTGGATGAAAAAGTCAGGGAACATCTGCTTGAATACTGTTTTTCGCAAAACAAAAGAATCTATTTAATGCCTTCGTTCTCCGGCATTCTGGTAAACACCGCCGAGATTTTTTGGTTTTCTAACACCCCTATGTTTTTGCCAAAAAGCCCTGAGATTGATCTTGGCACGAAATTTATTAAGCGCATTTTGGATATTGTAATATCTTTGCTCGCCATAATCATAACAAGCTGGATTATGGTTATCGCATGGATTATTATCCGTCTATATGACAGGGCTCCGGCTATATATAAGCAGACTCGCGTGACCAGAGGCGGGAAGCATTTTACCATCTATAAATTTCGCAGTATGCGTCCTGACGCCGAAGACGATGGAATCCCCAGACTCACTTCAAGGGAGGATGACCGAATTACGCCTTTTGGCAGGTTTATCCGCAAGACAAGAGTGGATGAGCTGCCGCAATTTTTCAATGTACTGTCAGGCTCAATGTCGGTGGTCGGTCCGCGTCCGGAACGTCCTGAGATTGCAGCGCAGTATCAAGAACAATACCCCAATTTTGCGTTTAGGACAAAGGTAAAGGCGGGGATTACCGGATTTGCTCAAATATACGGACAATATAACACAGCGCCGGAAGATAAGCTGCTTCTTGATATCATGTACATTGAGACGCTCTCAATATGGCAAGATATCAAACTCATGCTCCAAACTGTCAAGGTGCTATTCAAAGCGTCCAGCACAGAGGGAGTAGAGAATAACTCGACAACAGCGCTCAAATAAGCCGCCGTAATGCTGCAAAACTTGGGTAACTTCAAATAGTATATGAAAAGAGATTGAAAGCATAAGCGAATGGAGCGTGCATAGAAAACGGAGAAATGATCGGAGGATATTCTGTATGGCGGACGAAATAATAGAAACTGGTTCAATCGCGATCGAAGAAATAATCATTGACGAGCAGTTTAAGGCAATTCTTCCCAGGCTCGATGACAAAACTCGTGCCGATCTGGAGCTGAGTCTTTTAAAATACGGCTGCAAGTATCCTCTCATTCTATGGAATAAAGTCCTAATCGATGGTCATAATCGTTATGAAATTATCAAAGCGCATGACATTCCTTTTCGCGTGGTAAGTATGGAGTTTGACTCACGCGAAGATGTCGTTATCTGGATTATCGACATACAAATAGCCCGCAGAAATCTCACGTCCATCCAACTGAGCTTTTACCGAGGGCTTCACTATAATACTGACAAAGAGAGACACGGATCCTCGGCACGATTTACCGCCATTCTTCCAAGTTATCAAAGTGACAACTTGGAGAGCACATTAAGAACAGTACAGCGCTTGTCAGAACAATATGATGTCTCAACAAGCACAATTATCCGTGACGCTCGCCTTGCCAGCGCTATCAATGCTATCGGCGCAAAATCACCCGAAGCCAAGGCTAAAATCCTTGCAGGGCAAGGGAATATCAGCAGAACGCAGTTGCGCGAGCTCTCGTCAGGTTCTGACGAACTTGTTTCAGAGACCATTGACAAAATCATTGAAGGGACTCATCTTCCTCGCAGATCGCGCGCTTCTGAGTCCCAAAATGGCAGCGTCACAGCCCCTCACACGCCTCAATATGAGCAGCTTACAATCGATGGCTTTATTTCAAAAATGACCCATGATGTAAGCTCCGGCATCTCATCACTCACTCAAGGAAATACAGAGCAGTCAAAAACAGCCCTAAGAGCGCTGATAAATCAACTTGAAGAGCTGTATCGCGGAATGTGACGCCAAAATCCGTTCTTTAGATTCGTTAATCGGGTCATTCGATTCACAGGGCGTATAAGTATAGGTTTTACCTGTGATTTCAGGTGATGGAGTTGTTTTGTTGTTTACGCAGATGCAGGTGTGGTTTTCCTCTTCTGTGGATATCTGTTTTTGACCACCCCTTTACTTCGCGCCACTTCTCCCCGGAGGGGAATTTTGGCATATATTGTTAAATGGGGTGCTGTATTCTGTTAATCCACACGATTTTCTATTGCGTGTTTGAGTCAAGTCATGAAATCTTTGACTTCCTCTATGGGCAACGAATCAAAAATCATTTTGAACAAACTGTGCTGCTGTAATTATTCTTGGGTGCATTATGCCACTTTCAAGGAAGTCCTTGTCCCCGCTGATAAGGATATCCGCATTTGCTGCGATAGCGGCTCGAATAATCATGGCATCATCCGGGTCTCTTATAAATTTTTCCTCCTGTAAAAAAACTTCGGGTACAGGAACCAACTCGACAACCAGTTTAGCGGCTGCTATAAAGTCTTCCATCTCAGCAATTAAATGCGG
>Ga0209755_10004156_pt1 | contig 17372 bp, 20 predicted proteins | sample TergutCo191P1_FD_187301 | JGI IMG/M metagenome (GOLD analysis project Ga0209755, IMG submission 187301) | Cornitermes sp. P1 segment gut microbial communities from Petit-Saut dam, French Guiana - Co191P1 (SPAdes) (version 2) | ecosystem: Host-associated > Arthropoda: Insects > Digestive system...
TGCCATATAAATCTCCTTTTTTGATTTTTAAACTTCCTTCCACTCGCCGTCCACAAGCCGGTAGTATTCTTTAAATTCATCGTCCGGGCGTTCCAGGTCCTGCCACATTCCGATTATGTTATTGAGGGCTTTCCACTCTTTGTTTTCGGTTTCCGAGTAGGTGTTCAAACAGCTGTGGCAGCCGTAAGTGGTTATTTCTCTGCCGACCCAATAAATCCTGGATATGGTATATGACGATGAACTGCCTGTAGCCGCCGCAAAGCCTTCGCCGATAGCTCCTCCGCCGAATGCGCCGGCGGAGCTTCTGCTTGAGGTTTTTACTGTCTTTTTTTCGACCATCTGTGTATCCACAACTTTCTGAAAGCTCACCATGAGCGTCGATTCTGGGCATCTGCATTTGGGACATTCATCTGAATTACTATATTTCCCTGTAGGAGTGTTATTGGAAAATATATATAAGGCTATTACAAGACCTATTATCCAGGTTGTGAGTGTCACGCCGCTGAATAGTTTTTCTTCTATACTTCCAAGAAAGTCCATCTGGAGCAGGAAGATATGGATTAAGAATCCTAAGCCTACAGAAATTAAGGAATACAAAAAGAGAGCAAGTAATAGCTGTTCGTTTACATCGGAAAACGATAAACTTACGGGAGAAGAAAAATGCGGTCCTTTGGTTTCCTTTAAATGATTGTCAAGCCACGGGAACTGTTTGCGCTTTTTATCATAATAGGCTTTACGTTTATTATTGTATCGTATGTTTACAGGCAGCCCTGTTATGAAAAATATTAAGTAAATAAGAACGAACGCGCCGCCAATGATAATAAGGCTAAGTGTGGAATATGGGAAAAACGCGGGCTTCATCGTGGGCCTGAACACGCTATCAAAGGCAAACCAGCCTGTATCGCCGTTATAGATTGCTTCTAACAGCGTGTCGTCTGCTGATAATCCGCCTGTTAATGTAATACGCTGTCCTTTCGGGATTTCACTGATTACTTGTGCGTTTGCGGCTGGCGAATCCAAAAAGCTGCCTGTTGCTAATGTTTTAACGCTGCGGTCGGTATTTATCATTTGCACATAGCTGTTGTATCTATAAGATACTTCCTTGTCGTGATAACGAACAATGAAACTGACTCTCTCGCCTTCTTGAATTCTTGTCATTGTAACGAACGCGCCCATAGGAATATCGCCTCTGTCTTCCTTGATCCTGCCCAGGCGCACTTCGCGTAACGCTTTTATTTCCTCAAGTTCTTCCTCGGAGGGCGCAAACTTTTCACGTACAAAAGCGGGGAACTGCTTGTCTTTTTCGATTGCCGTCATATGGACTATGCAGAAGATACCTGCCGCGGAGGTCAATATAAAAAGTATAATAAGAGGCCAATGCCGCCAGAACACCGCGAAAAACGCGACGATAAAGCAGCCGGCTATAAGTCCTAACATGGGCGCGGCTCCGTTAAAAGCGTCCTGAACAGCGGTATACCCTGTCAGTAATTCATATACAAGGCCGTTTAAAAAAACAATGGTCAGTATTCCAAGCACCAAAGAAAGGAAAAAGGCTAGTCCCCCGTGGGTGGGATCGCCAAAAGCGCCAAAACCCAATACGTGCATAAAAGGTTTCCTCTTTTTTTTGGTCTTTGCCGGTTTTTTCATTGTGTCCGCTGTGTCCGCTGTGTCCGTTGTGTCCGCTGTGTCTGTTGCGTCTGTTGCGTCTGTTATGTCCGCTGTGTCTTCTGTGTCTGTTGTGTCTTCTGTATCTGCCATAAAAATCTCCTTTTGCGTTTATCGTCCGCCGATATTTAGAACTACCTCACGTCTCCTTATTTTGCTGCTTCTTCTACACAAAAATTTACAACATCAACGATATAATCCCGAATATCTTTATGTCCTGCTTTGGCGAAATCAAGTTTTGCGGCTCTTTCTTTTGCCTGCTTATTCATTGCGTCATAATACTTATCAACAGATTTGTCTGTATAATGCGGGCGGTCAAATGTTGACATGGCGGCATTTGTTACAGCGGCGTTATTTGCTATGCCTCTTTGCATATCTTTTACTAATGAGCCAATGATATTTAATGCGCTCATTTCCATTTTAATGCTGAAAAATCCGTTGTCCCCTTTTTTATCCGTTTCATATGTTGAACTTCCCTTTTCGTTCATGATGATAGAAAACAAAGCGTTTGTATCTTCGCCGGAGCTTGTCAATGCTGATTTTCCCTTGGCGGTTTTTATGTCCTTATAATAAAAAGATTCTGTTTGAATGTTTTTATTGTTCGGCGGCTGGGGGATAGTAACAAGCCGTTTATTGGTAATAACAATTGTTACTGTCCAAACCTTAAAGCCGATAGCTCTTTCTGTTTTGTTTTTTAACGGCTTTACGAAAATAACGCCTTCGTCTTCCTGTAATTCAAGACTTGTTTCAAACTTTGTTCCTTCATCAAATTTTACTGTTGCCATAATTTTTCCTCCATTTGCGTTTAACGTCCGCAAGACAAATTTTATTGAACTGTATACTTAAAACTGCCTGACAGGTCTTATGCGGCGCTGGCGCGAAGCGTTGTTATTATCCTGTCTGCCGTCGGCGAAATTTACATGCCATGCCCTGTATTCACCCCATGTATTATCAAAAGTTGTAGAAGACCAGTATTCTTCAGGTCTAAAATCGCCGAGTCCGCGTAAATATAAATTGCCGTACATATAATTCAACTCGTCTCTAGAAGGCAAAAACCAGTCGTTATAACCGCCGAATTCGTAAATGTCGCAAAGCTGCGCAGCCCAGCCAAAACCGCCCCCGCGCGCCTGCGCTACCTGCATAATAAATTCTGTATTGTATTTTCCCCTGCCGACAGGGCGGCCGTTTTCGCCGTCCGTCCTTCCCCATAATTCAAGCAAATTGCGCGGGAAACCGCCCGGGCTTTCTGTAATAAATGAAGCAGGCCCTAAATCCGAAAGAGCGGCTTCCAAATAACGCCAGCCGCCGATATTGTTTCCCTTATCATAAAAAACTAAACCGCCGGCAGGCCCTGTGTCGCCTATTTTGTATGCCGGTGTCTGCGCAGCAGGTTGCGTTGACTGTCTTTCAATTGTTGTACCTGCGGCTGATGTTCTGTTTGCCGCGGAACTTGAAACGGCGGACGAACCGCTTGACCGGTTTCTCATTAACGCTGTTATTGTTCTTCCCGCGGAAATATTGCGGTTATACTGCCCTTGAACCTGCGCTGTCTGCACGTTTAAGGCGCGGATACGCATACGGTAACGATCGGCAAGTTCGCTGACCGCTCCGGAAATAATATACTGCGCCCCGAAAAATCTTCCGATTTCTAAAGCGTCATTATCGTCTACTTCGCCTGAATATTGAAAATTCTGTTCCTCTCTGATTAAATCCAGCTGCGCCCTGTCAACAACTGTGAATATTCTGTCATTTACAGCATTAGAGGTTAATTCTTCTATTATGTATTCAGATAACGTATTTGAATCAGACTGAATATTTAGAATGACAATTTTACTTCCCTGCGGAATATTATCGTTAAGGTAATCAGAAGCGTCTCTGATTGCCATATCAAGATCATCGGGCGCTGCCGCTGTTGTTGTAGCGCAGGCTGACAGCGCAATCAAAGCGAAAAATATTGATGTTAAACGAAACAGGTTTTTCATGTTATCTCCGGTTATTTTGGGCGTCAGGCGCACTTGCGTTTAAAAAAAAGTTGTTCAATAACAAAAGTTATCGAACAACTTTACTGCGGTTTTTAATTAATCTCCGCTTGAGCGGTACTTTAACAGGAATATTAACGATATAACAGCGCCGGCAACGAAGAAGTATGTAGTGGGGAAATAGAAGTTAATTAAACCGCCGCCAAAGATAAAGCGGCATACAACGTACACTACCGCAATAATCATGCAAATCCAATCAACAATTACCGGAATGACTGGTTTTTTCAATAATAAGGTAATAAAAATAGCCACGCCGACTAGAGACGCAAAGAATACCGCTATACTCAATAGAGCGTAAAGCGTTGTTCCGAATCCGGGGGAGAACGCCAGCAGCAGTCTTCCCTGAGAAAATTGATTGGGGGGGAAAATGCACATTACAAAAACCACCAACAATCCGATACTAGCAATCAATCTGTTCTTCATATAAATCTCCTATAAAAATATTTAATACGCAACGCGTATTTTTACAAATTAGGCTATTCAGAGGCGGTTTCTTTTAAAGTGTATGTGCCGTTTGCCGCTGAAAAATCCCTTGAACCCTCGCGCGCGCCGGTATAGGCTACGCTTGTAACATACATTTTAGAGCCGTCGCTGTTAAATTCCGCTTTAACAATTAACTGATCGCCAAAACCCGGTCCTACATGAATTTCCACCTGATCATTGTTGGCATTGTATGTCTGAAAAATAATCTGTTCATCGTTTAGAATAAATGTGCTTAATCTTTGTCCCGATATCCGCTCGAAAGAAAGGGATGTAGAGTTATTATCATCCTTTACCCATGTGCCGTACTTATATGAAAGTATTACACCAACAGTTTTTCTTTCCGCTTCTGCCTTGCCGCTGCTGCTTTGGCTGCCTCCGCTTTTGCTGCAAGCCGCGGCTGTCAGCCCGATTACCGCCGCAAAGGCGATAATTCCTGCTATCTTTATGATAGATTTCATTTTCTTTGTGTTTCTCATTTTGAAAAACCTCCCAATAAATTATTTTTAACCTGCGCGCGGGAAACTCCGCTGCGTAATACAGGTTTATCTCAATGTTACTGACACGCTGCCTTTTACTTTTATCTGTTTTTTATGCCGCAGGAAGCGTCGCAGGAAGCGTCGCAAGAAGCATCGCAAGAAGCATCGCCGGATGCGCAGCAGTCTGCACAACGCTCATCTTCGCTGTTCTGGTTATAATTAAAACAGGCGTCGCATACTCTTTTTCCGCATTTCGGGCAAAGGTTAAAAAACAAATGGGCTTCCAGGTTTGCTTTCTCAAATTCCACATCCCGTTCTTTTGCCCAAATCAGTCGCCTTGTTTCTTCATGCTCAATAATGGAAAAGCCGTCAGATTCAAACGGCACGCTTTTACTTTTCCATTCCTTTCCGCATATATCGCAGTAAAAACTGAATGAAAAAACCGCTAGATTTGAATGATCTGTTGATTTTTTTGTTAACGGTACACTCATATCAGAGTCCATTTTAAGTAAGATTGGCAGTTTGTCATCCTGTAAAAAGTACAGTTCAGGCTTTTTTAGACTAATAAAATTACAGTTTTAGTGTTTTTATTACTAATTTAATGTTAAATCGATGATTTTTGTGTTTTTTTCATATTTTTATATTTACCGAAAGCTAATCTTCAATTATAGTTATCTTATGAAAAGAAACAGACTCGTTCACAGTTCACATGCCGCAGGAAGCTTCGTTTATGGTTCTAAAAACAGGACAACTTGCCAGGCCTTATCAGGAGCAAGGAAAGCGCTCCTTATTTTTTTTGTTTCTGCGTTTACTCCTGTCTGTCTTTTCGGACAAGAGGCAAGCCGCGTAGAAGGTCAAAATGTTTATTATTACGATACACTCCAAGACGCGGCGGCATCGGTTACCGGCGGGGGCTCAATTGAAAGGCCTTTTGAAATCACTCTCTTAAAAGATATCATTTTGAGCGAACCTCTGGAGATTCCCGATAATGTTCATATCAGACTTGTTTCCGGTAACTCGGACATAACAATACACAGAAGCCCGAATCTTCTTGAGTATCCGATTTTATGGGTGACAGGAATCAATGCAAGCCTGACTCTGGGCAAACCCGGTATGGCGAATAAACTTATAATAGACGGAGGACACAGGAATGAAATTCCGATAATCGCACTTTCTCCTCTGGTTGTTTTAAACGGACAGGATTCTAAATTGATAATGTACGATAATGTCTCAATTCAGAATAATTACAACAACGCGAACGCACCGGGAGCCAGTTTCCATCAAAACGGGGCAGGCGTGTTTATGCGGACAACAGGCGAAAACAGCGCAGAGCATCAGGCGGAGTTCATTATGAAGGGCGGAAATATTCAAGGTAATTCCAATTTTGTGCAGACTCCTATTGCCTGCGGCGGCGGCGTTTTTATTGCGGGCGCGGCAATTTTTAGAATGGAAGGCGGAGTTATTATGAATAATACCGCCAATATATCAGGCGGCGGTTTTCATACCGGTTCAAGAGGCTCTTTTTATAAAACAGGCGGCATTATTTACGGCAAAGACGCTCCTGCAGGGCTGCGAAATACCGCTATCACCGGCGTAATGACACCTAAAACATGGCCGTCAACTCTTGGACACGCTGTGTGCATTGCCAACCCCGACGTGTTTTTTTTCAGGAATGATACATCTGATGAAAATGACAACCTTAGTTTTACAGGGGCTTTTTCAACAACGCAGGAGCATTATTACGGAGAAGGAGATAAATGGAATAACTCGGCAACAGAGTTTCAGCGCGCTTTGGCTTTCACAATTATTACCGCTTTAATCTTATCGATTGTAATAATTATAATTATCGTTAGAATCATAGTAAAAAGGCGCATAGAAAAAGCGTTAAAGAGAAACCCTGCTCCGGAAGTTGATTTATCAGACTATAAACTTTCTCCCCGCGAAGAAGAGATATGCAAGCTGCTGCTGACTGAACTTTCAATTAAACAAATCGGTTATAAATTAGGCATTACTTATTCAGGGACTAATTACCACATCAAAAATTTGTACCGCAAGCTGGAAATAGAGAGCAGGCCGGAACTGTTTGTAAAATTGAGGGTGCTGCCGGCGAAGAGACGCGCGTCGCTTCCAGATTGATTTTGGATTGTGGTGCCAGGCACTGGATTTTTTCTATTCTGATGTTTGCAGCATTTTTATTACATCACTGGCAGAGACGAAAGAAACACTTCCTTCATTTTCACGTTTCTCATAATCGCTGATTACATTCTTATCAACTATATCCTCGTATAGTTCTTTTAAGGAGTATTTTATCAACGACGATTTGTCCTGTTCATAATAATTGGATAAAAAATCCACCATTTCTGCCTCTTGGCGGTTAAGTCTCAGTGATATTACAGCCATTTTTTATATACCTCCTCACGCTTATCCAAAGCCACTACATTTATGTCATTTTCAGAAATATAAAATATTGCCCGATACTTTCCTTTGCGAAGGCGGTAATAAACCCGCTCTATACTTTTGGATATTTTTAGTTGTTTTATATCAAAAAGTTGCAAATCTTTTGTCAAATCTAAAGCTGTAAACGCATTATTAAAATGAATAAAAATATCTTCTGGAATAAGTCTTTTGGTAATCCTTTTGACAATTTCATATTCATATTGGATCATATAAATATTGTATTACAATGTTTACAAATTATCAAGACTTGAAAAATTAAATAGTGACAGTCACCAAATTTTCCATATTGTAAAACTATTTTTTTTAAATCATAATATCCCAATGAAATACGATATAATCATCTGCGGAGTCGGCGGACAGGGCGTTTTGTCTGTAGCGTTTATAATCGCGAAAGCGGCGATGGGCGAAGGGCTTGAGGTGCGCCAGAGCGAGGTGCATGGAATGGCACAAAGGGGCGGCGCTGTTGTTTCCCATCTGCGGATATCCGATAAGCCGATCGCAGGCGATCTTATACCAAAAAGCTGCGCTGATTTGATAATTTCCATGGAGCCGTTGGAAGGCCTTCGTTATGTGTCATTTTTAAAAACATCGGGCGCACTGGTAAGCGCATCTGAGCCTGTAAAAAACATAAAAGATTATCCTGATTTAAACGGGATTCACTCTTCCATAAAAAAACTTCCGAAATTTAAAATTATTCAAAGCGCGGATCTGGCCAAAGAAGCGGGTTTTTCAAAAGCTGTAAATACAGTGATGGTTGGAGCTGCTTCCGGTTTCCTTCCCATTAAAGAAGAAGCGCTTGAAAAAACAATCGCCGAAACATTCGCAAATAAAGATCCTAAAGCCAATGTAAAAGCTTTTAAGCTTGGCCTTGGCGCTGCAAAAGAAAAATAAAATGGGTTTTCAGTACTGGAATGAAAAAATTGAAAAAATGCCCCGCCGCGAACTTGAGGCTCTGCAGCTAAAAAAATTAAAAACAGAAATTGATATCGCTTTTAAAACCCCTTTTTATAAAGAGCGGCTTTCAAAAATAGGTATAAAAAGCTCTGATGATATAAAATCACTGTATGATTTTAAAAGAATTCCTTTTACAACAAAAAATGATCTTCGCGACGGTTTCCCGTACGGGTTTCTGGCGGTTCCAAAAGATGAAGTTATCCGCCTGCACGCGTCAAGCGGAACAACAGGAGTGCCTACAACAATTTATTTTAACTCAAGCGATGTTCAAAATTGGGCGGATTATATGGCGCGCTGCATTTATGCGACAGGCTGTACAAAAAGCGATGTGTTTCAGAATATGATCACCTACGGTCTTTTTACAGGCGGGCTTGGCTTTCATCAGGGCGGTGAAAAAGTAGGAATGTTAGTGATTCCGGCGGGGGCGGGAAACACAGCGCGCCAGTTCAGAATGATGCAGGATTACGGGACAACTGTGTTACACGCAACACCGAGTTTCCTTTTGCACCTTGAAACAAAAATGAAAGAAGCGGGCGTTAAACGGGAAAGCCTTTCCATTAAACGCGCGTTCGCAGGCGCAGAGCCTTACTCCGAAGACACAAGAAAAAGAATCGAGGCTCTTTTAAAAGTTGATGTTTACAATTCCTACGGGTTATCTGAAATGAACGGACCGGGTGTCGCTTTTGAATGTCAGTGCAAGGACGGGCTTCACATCTGGGAGGACGGATACATCGCGGAAATCGTAAACCCTGACACGCTCGAACCTGTTAAAGAAGGAGAAACAGGCGAGCTTGTTTTAACAATCCTTTGCCGTGAGGCGACGCCGATACTGCGCTACCGCACAAGAGACCTCACTTCATTTTATACGCAGCCGTGCGTCTGCGGAAGAACTCACCGCAGACTGTGCCGCATAACAGGCCGAAGCGACGACATGCTCATCATTAACGGCGTAAATGTTTTCCCAAGCCAGATCGAAGAAGTAATAATGAGCATGAAAGAAGTCGGCAACAATTATCTTATCGTCGTGGAAAAAGACGGAGCGCTTGACAGGCTGACGGTTAAAACAGAAGTAACTAAAGACACATTCATGGATGACTCAAGACTGATGAACGCTCTTAAGGATAAAATAAGAGCGACTCTTCAGGCGTCAATTTCCATTAATCCAAAAGTCGATCTTCATGAAAGCGGCAGCCTTCCGGTTTCCGAAGGCAAAGCTGTGCGGGTAAAAGACAACAGACCTAAGGATTTATAATAGCTTACAACTTACAGCGCGTTATTATAATGCGTTATTGCCGCGGTTTAAAATTATTAATAATTGCGCGTAATAGCCGCAGCCTGCTTAACCGATTTTTCCAATCACGCTCTTAAGTAATGAAGTGACCTTCTGCGCGTTATCTGCAAATACCTTGGCAATCGCGTCCCAGCTTACAGGCTCTTCGTCAGTTTTCCAGCAGTCATAATCGGTGCTCATGGCGACAGCCGCGTAAGGAATGCCGGCTTCAGAGGCAAGGGAAGCTTCTGTTGAGATCGACATATTGATGATGTCGGCGCCCCAGTTTCTGAACATTAATGACTCCGCTCTTGTGGAAAAGCGCGGACCTTCTATTGTAATAACTGTTCCCTTTGGATGAAATGAGAATTTTTTTAACTTACATTCTTCTATTAATAAATCGCGTAACGTTTTGTCAAAAGGCTCCGCCATACTCTGATGAACAGGCTTATGAGGCTCAAATGATTCATGAAAGCTCATCTTCCTTTGTTTTGTAAAGTCGATAAATTGATCGATTATGACAAGGTCGCCTCTTTTTATTTCCTGACGCAGAGAACCGACAGCGGTTGTCGCAAGGATGTGAGTGCATCCTGAGTTTTTTAAAGCGCTTATATTCGCGCGGAAGTTTACCTGCGAGGGAGGCACAGTGTGTTCTCTTCCGTGACGCGCAATTAAAACAACATCAGCGCCTTCTATTACCCCGCGCTTTAACGGCGAAGAAGTGTCTCCGTAAGGCGTTTTTACAGCTTCATCGCGCGCTCCTGATAAAATATCAGGATTATCAAGCCCGCTTCCTCCGATAATTCCGATCAATGATTTCTTTGACATATCATCCTCCGTATTTTATATAAAGATCTGTTATTAAATCCAATGCTCTGTTTACACTTGCGCCAAAGGAAATAATTCCTTCATCATGCCCGGCTAAAACAATCTGCCCTTCATTTCTGCCGCCGTTATCTATAACACATTTAAAAATCGCAAGCGCTATTTCCGGCGTTCCAAATGCTGCTTCGAGCGGAGTAGACTGATAATTTTCGCGAAGCATACAGTCAAATATTTTTTTACTGTGAATATGAATCACACAGTTTACGCCGGGACACGCGCTGTAAACTGCGCCGTGTGTCATTGATTCTGAAGATGCGTTGACAAGACCGCGGCTTACCACGCTGTTACGCGCAATGTCAAATGATTTTACAAGGCAGTAATCGCAAAGGCTAAGAACAGGTTTCGCTCCTGTGGCGGTTCCGCTTATTAAAAACTCATCTTTATTAAAGCGGATGCTTAAGTTTCCGTATCCGATTCCGTCAGAGTAAACGCCGACAAGGCCAAGCTTGTAACATTTGCTCCTTGCGTCGTTTAACTGATCAAAAAGCGGCACGCTGGGAAGCTGCGCGTTTTCGTGCAGAGCTGTGTATTTTACATAACCTTCGCTTTTTAACTCTGTCATAAAAACTCCGGATACAAAGATAAAATTCCTTTTTCATCAGCCGCGCAGATACCCCTCTCGCTTATAAGACCTGTAATAAATTTCGCCGGGGTTACATCAAAACCCCAGTTTCTCGCCGCAGTCGCCTCGGGGCATATCCGCACTTTTTCAATTTTTCCTTCGCGGGTAAGTCCCTCGATGTATCTAACTTCAGACGAATCGCGCTCTTCTATCGGAATTTCTTTTACGCCGTTTCTCATTTTAAAATCAAATGTGGAAGAAGGAAGAGCGATATAAAACGGCACTCCGTTTTCCTTTGCCGCAAGCGCTTTTAAATATGTTCCTATTTTATTGGCGGCGTCCGCGTTTCGCGTAACACGGTCAGCGCCGGTTATCACAATATCAACCATTCCGTGCTGCATCAGGTGGCCTCCGGCGTTATCTGCAATAAGATCGTGCTTTACTCCGTGCATCGAAAGTTCCCACGCGGTCAAGCTTGCTCCCTGATTGCGCGGACGCGTTTCATCAACCCAGACATGAACGTCAATTCCCTGATCAAAAGCCGCGTAAACAGGCGAAAGCGCAGAGCCGTAATCTACAAACGCAAGCCATCCGGCGTTGCAATGAGTCAGAATATTTACAGCGCCGCCGTTTTTTTTAGAAGAAATTCTTTTAATAATCTCAAGGCCGTGAAGGCCAATCCGCCTGCATGAATCGGCGTCTTCATCGGCGACAGCCTGCGCTTCAAGACGCGCGGCTTCTCTTTTTTGTCCGATCGTTCCGCTGTGATTTAAAAGAAGCGCGCTCATTCTGTCGGCAGCCCACGCAAGGTTGCTTGCGGTAGGACGGGTTTTTTTTAAGGCGTCTGCTGCGCTGATTATATCATCATTAAAAGAATGATCCCCTGCTTCCAAAGCCGCAAGATACATTCCGTACGCGGCGGCAGCTCCGATTAAACCCGCGCCGCGCACATACATATCCTTTATCGCTTTAACGGCGTCATCTAAAGTGCATAAATCCATAAAATCAAATTTATACGGGAGCGTAAGCTGATTTATTATACGCGCCGTTTTCAGATGAGGTTCATTTAACCAGATAGTCCTGTAATGCTTTCCTTCAACATTCATTATAAATAAAAATTTTACAATATAAATAAAAATTTGTCATCAATTTTACTTGACAATCTGACTAAACATTTGTATAGTTAGTTTGATGGGAACTGACGGTCTTCATGAAAAAATTTCCGTACTCTCCGGAGCCGCAAAATACGACGCATCCTGCGCGACATCAGGATCAAGCGGCTTTAACAACAGCGGCAAAGCTCCGCGCGGAAATAAACTTGGCGCTACCCTGCCGATGGGCGTTTGCCACAGCTGGACGCAGGACGGCCGCTGCGTAAGTCTGTTAAAAGTGCTTTATTCCAATGTTTGCAAATACGACTGCGCGTACTGCGTAAACCGCGCGTCCGCGGATATTAAAAGATCATCATTTACCGTAAAGGAACTTACAGAGCTTACAAGCGAGTTTTACAAACGCAATTATATAGAAGGACTTTTCCTTTCATCAGGGATTTTCGCTGACCCTGATATCGTAATGGAAAAATTAACGGAAACCGCGAAAACGCTTCGCACAGAAATGGGTTTTGGCGGCTACATTCATTTAAAATTGATTCCCGGCACCGGCGAAAAAATGATTCGCGAAGCCGGAAAGTGGGCGGACAGGCTAAGTGTAAATATCGAGCTGCCAACAGAAAAAAGTTTAATAACTCTCGCTCCAGAAAAATCAAAGAAAGCGATTATCGGCGCTATGAATGATTTTTCCGGTATCAGCTGTGAAATCGAAGAAAACCGGAGCAAGTCAAAATTTTTACCGGACGGAAAAATTTCATCACCCTTTTTCGCGCCCGCGGGTCAAAGCACACAGTTAATCGTAGGCGCTACAGAAGAAAACGATAGACAGATTGTCAATCTGACAAGCTCGCTTTATAACAAATTTTCATTAAAGCGGGTTTATTATTCGGCTTTTATTCATCCGCAGAATAAAGGCGTTTTTGATCCGCGCCTGCCGCAAAGTATCGGCCCTCCATTGGTAAGGGAACATCGTTTGTATCAGGCGGACTGGCTTCTGCGTTTTTACCATTTTAAAGCAAACGAAATTTTAACAGAGGATAATCCTTTTTTGGACGCGCACCTTGACCCAAAAACAATGTGGGCGCTTAATAATCTTGATTTTTATCCGATAGAAGTAAACCGCGCGGATTATGAAATGCTCCTTCGCATTCCAGGTATCGGCGCAAAAACGGCGCGAAGAATAATCGAAGCGCGCCGCTCACGCAATTTATCATTGGATAATCTGCACAGAATAGGAGCTACGCTTAAACGTGCGCGTTATTTTCTAACAGCAGGCGGATCGTATATTGAACGCCCCGATGATCCTGTGCGAATTCGCAATCTTTTGTCGGACACTGACGGCGCGGGATTACAATTACCGTTATTTGATTTTTAATAAATTTGAGGAAAAAATGAATTGCAGCTTTGATAACTTATTTTTATTAATCAACAATAATAACCTAAACAACAACGCAGAAGAAAATTATTTTTTATCTGAAGAATCATTTATTCGTAAATACGATCAGGCGGATATCGATTTTGTAACAGCGTATTTTTCCAGAGGTTTTAATAAATCAATCTTAAAGGGGACTATGCGCGATCTTTTTAATCTTTCGTTTAACGCTTTTGATATTGTGCTGCATGCGTGGCTTAGCGAGCTTCCGGTAGAAAAAGAAATGATCGCATACGCAAGAAAAATAATTACTTCTAAAAAAACAGAAAATAATATACTCGACGCTGATACGCGCGCTGTAATTGAAGCCTCCTCTAAGGTTCAGCGCGAAGTGCACAGAATGATGGGGCTTCTGCGGTTCACTCCTGATGATAAGAATGTGTTTACCGCAAAATGCGAACCGGATCATTTTATACTGCCCTGCCTGATTGAGTATTTTACTTCACGCTTTGGTGAAATCCAGTGGACAGTCATTGACGTTAAACGCAATCTGAATCTGTGCCGGTGCGCCGGAAAAAAAGCGAAAATTGAAAAATCATCAGCTTATTTAAATGCAGACACAGACAATAATAACGCCTCATGCGCATCCGGCGATGAATGGGAAGATTTATGGAAGCATTATCACAAAATAATTAACAATGAGGAAAGGGAAAATGCAAATCTTCAGCGCCAGTTTATGCCGCAGCGTTACTGGAAGTATCTGCCGGAGAAGTGAAAATGCTTTAAATTGTATATTAAAGTTACCCGATAACTTCAATTATTGACACTCAATGTCAAAAAAGGTAAAATTATTAAAAGTTGGCGGGCATTAGCGCAGCTGGTAGCGCGCTTGGTTTGGGACCAAGATGTCGCCTGTTCGAATCAGGCATGCCCGAAAAACAAGAAAGAAAGCCTCTTCTATTTTTCTCCCAGAAGCGCTTTTAGTTCCTGTATCTCGCTTATAATTTTGCTGCGCGGAAGCTTCTGGAAACGCGACGGTATCATTTCTTTTGATGTACATTCCAAAACCGCGACAAGATTCTGAAGTTCCACTTCGTAAGGATAGGCGGCGGGAACAAAGTCGCTCATCGCGTCTTCCATGTCTTCGCGTTTTATATAAACGCGGTCAGCCATGGCGGCGTTGAGTTTCGCGCGGACTAAAACAGCTTCCAAATCCGCGCCGGAATATTCATGATCGTACTTTTTAAATAAATCGGCGACAGAGAAATTGCGGATATCTAAATCAAGTTTTCTTACAAGAGTATTAAAAAGATCTTCTCTGTCTTTTTTTGTTTCAGGATAAAAAAGAGCAAGATGCTCTTCGGCGCGGCCCTGTCTTTTTAAGTCGATTGGAATTAAATCCGGGCGGCAGGTAATTAAAAACCAGATAATTTTCCCGCGGTACTCCGTGTTTCCCATGAACGACGCGATTTGCGCGAACACGCGGTTGCTTGTTCCTGAGTCACCTTCCTGATTGCGATCACCCAAGAACGCATCGGCTTCGTCAATCATAACTCCTACAGGCGACATCGCGGTTAAAATGTTTAAAACTCTTTCAAGGTTCGATTCAGTTTCTCCCTGCCACTTTGTGCGAAAGTTGCGAAACTTTACCATTGGAATGCCGATTTCACCTGCGAACGCGCTGACCATAAAACTTTTTCCCGTTCCTACAGGACCTGCGATCAAATACCCCATCGGAAGAACATCAGGGCGGCCTTTTTTAATCGCCTTCGCCGCGTTTTTAAACCGCTTCTTGACAAAATCGTGTCCTGAAACATGCGAAAGATCAAAAGATGTTTCCATGAACTCAAGAAGTCCGCCGGCTTCGTTTTCAATTATTTCCTTTTTTTTCTGGCGCATAACGTCAAGCGACAGCGGCAGTTTTTTCTCGTAACTCTCTGCGGCAAGGCGGTTTAAATTCATCAGATTAAGGCCTGAAGTTATTGCAGCTAACTTTTCTGCGGAAAGCCCGCGATCTAATAATAGCTTTCCTTCTTTTTCCCTGGAAAGAAGATAGCTTTCCCTGATTTTCGCATCGGGAAAAGGAACGCTGATTTTTACCGTTAAAGGGGAACTTGTCAGCCGCGAGGAAATATCAGAAAGATTTTCTGTCAGCAAAATTATCGATATATCGCTTCTTATGAATTTTGGATCTCTTGCCCACCTGTTAAATGTCACCATGCAGTACCGGTCGCGGTCGGAAAGACGGATTAAATCGCCTGCCGGAACAATAGTTTCCGCGTCGTCAATAATTAAAACCTTGCGGCTTTTTACGCTCTGCGAAAGAAAATATTTTTCCAAATACGGAAAACATTTTTCCGGATCATTTGAAACAAAATCGCCCTTGTCGGTTTCAGGGCTTACGACAAACTTTGGGACTTCGGCAAGATAATCGGTTTCCATCTGCGATTCGCAGAATGTCACTCCGCTTGAACAATCGTAATATGCGATTATATCCTGATTTCCGAAAATAATTTCAGAAATATAATCCTGCACCCTCTTAAATGTGAACTCGCCTTCTTTTCGTTTATGCGGAAGAAAATCCCTGATATTGCCGTGCAGCAGGTATAAATTAGCTGTTTTAGAGCCGTAGTTCTCCGCAAGTTCCTGCGCCCACACAGGCAGAATTTTTATATACTCATTGCTTCTGTAGATATATTGATCCGGCATCTGTCCCCCCAAGAGTATATTAACATAATATTATTATAATGAGAATACATAAATAATGTAATTAATTATAAAGAATGACAATATCAAAAAAGAGAGTTGAGTCTGCTAAGTACATATTATAGTATAGAGTTATATCGTTAAAGAGGCTTTTCAAAATGATTGTTCAAAGAGTATAAAAAGAGCAAAAAACAACCTTTAGAAGCCGCTAAATAAGAACCCATAAATAATTTTGTGTAAAGCGTTATACTACCAAGGAGGATAGTATGGCGATACCCAAAGAAGTATTAGACGCACTGATGAAGGAGTACAAAGGGCCTGATGACATTTTAGGTACGGAAGGGCTTGTTAAACAACTAAGCAAAGCACTAATCGAAAGAGCAATGCAGACAGAGCTAACTGAGCAACTCGGTTATGAAAAGAATGATACGGGGGAAAAAAACAGAGAACCGCCGGAACGGCTCGTCAATAAAAACCTTACGAACAGATCAGTGGTCAATGGAAATTGAAGTTCCAAGAGATCGTAACGGTGAATACGAACCGCAGATAGTTCCGAAGTACCAGAGGGAGTGGCGCGGGTTTGATGAAAAAATCCTTTCGATGTACAGCCTCGGGCTTTCAACTAACGCAATACAGGAAAATCTTAAAGAAATTTATAACGTTGATGTTTCTCCTGAATTAATCAGCCGGGTAACCGATGAGGTAAAAGGGTTAGTTGAGGAATGGCGAAACAGGCCGCTCGAATCTTTCTATCCGATTATGTTTTTTTATGCGCTGCGAACCAATACTCGTGAAGAAGGGCATGTAGTTAAAAAGTCAGTTTATTTGGCTCTGGCGATAGGTTTAGACGATCAAAAGGAGGTTGCGAACTTAAAGTTCGAGGGTTGTGGAAAGAGTAAAACGAAGGCTCATCGGACTTTAGTCCGCGTTCTGGATGGGAATATTGAACGAGTTGAAAAACCGCGGCGTTAAAGATATTTTGATCGCTGCAGTTGACTGGCTTACAGGGTTTCCGGATGCCATCAACACAGTATTTCCAAAGACCGAAGTTCAGCTTTGCATGGTTCACATGGTTCGAAACTCGCTGAAGTATGTTCCTTACAAAGATCGAAAAGAGGTAACCGCAGATTTAAAAGAAATTTATTTAGCCCCGTCTGAGGACGCCGCTCTTTCTGCGCTGGATAGGTTCTCTGAAAAATGGGATAAGAAATATTCAATGATTTCCAGATCATGGCATAATCGTTGGAATGAAGTTATTCCGTTTATGAGAACCTGTCTTAAAAAATGTGTAAATGACTATTAAGTATGGTAGAAATACCAGAGGAGAAAAGATGGTCATGGCACGAAAAAAAGAGAAGAAAGAAAAGGATATTCTGGATCAGCTTCTTGATACC